>Ga0315284_10011833_pt1 | contig 12423 bp, 11 predicted proteins | sample YL17G09_16_MG_FD_203696 | JGI IMG/M metagenome (GOLD analysis project Ga0315284, IMG submission 203696) | Sediment microbial communities from Yellowstone Lake, YNP, Wyoming, USA - YL17G09_16 | ecosystem: Environmental > Aquatic > Freshwater > Lake > Sediment | place: USA: Wyoming | collected...
CAACAGCCGCTTGCCATTCACTTTGCCTACCAGTGACGCTTCAAACCCCTCTTGGTCGTCGATGCAGCGGCCGTAGGAACCCAGATCGCTGCGGGCCAATTGACGTGCCTCCGCCAGCATCAGCCCGACGGCCAGGCCAACCGCCATCCATTGCCAGCGTTTGAGCTTCTTGATGTCCATCCAGGACCTATTCGTGGATGCCCATTGAGACGCCCACCGTAGCCAACCCATCGCTGGTCATCGGAACGCTCGCTACGTGGCCATCAACAAACAGCACGTTCGCCCGATACCGGTGTCGTAAATAGTCCAGCAACTCCCGCCCATATCCCGTTCCAGGCTCCTGAACCATCATCCTGAAATCGTTGAGCGTATCCCGAAGCCCGCGATTGGGAACCATCAGCCAGTTGTCCTTCCCCTGACTGCGGGGGCGCCCGTCCATGGCCAGTAAGACGATGGATGGCCTTTTTATCCTGGCCTGACCGCCCATCGATGGATCGGGATCTTCCTTCTTTGCGCGCTTTCCCAGGACGGCTTCATTGAAGACGTAACTGGACGCATCTCGCGGCCCGGTCCACATGGGGTCGCGCTCACGCTGCGACATCCCCAGCAGCATCTGTTCCTGGCTTGCGCACCTGAAATTCCGGCGAACCGCCTCGGACTGCATGTCTTCCTCAAGGTGGGCTCGACTATCGAGCCGCACCCGTACGCCAAGCGAAACCGCGAGTGCAACCGTGATAGGCACTGGGCGTTTCTGTTGGTCTTCACTGTAGTAGATGTATCGCCGCTCCGTTGGGTCCCCCAGGCCTTCCGGGTTACAGATGCCGCCCGGCAGTTCCCAATGCCACCCGGCAATCGGTAGGTATCCCCGGTGATCCAACACGTGAATCTGGGCCGCTTGGCCGATGGTCCGCAACGTGGCCTGGCACTTCAGTTCGTTGGCGCGAGCCCGCGCAGCCGAAATGACCGGCATCACCAACCCGACGAGAATTGCGACCATCCCTATGACCACCAGAAGCTCAACCAGCGAGAACCCCTGGTCAGCCTGCCGTCTTCGCACATCAGCCATGACCGTTACCTCCCCGGCTCTCAGGCACAGCTTCCACCGATACGCTCTCTACCGGCGCCCAAGATTGCCGTCCATGGGTGGAACATAGTCCCGATGAGACACTGAGTCGCTGACAAAGAGCCTCTTCATCCGACCGAGCGGAATGCCTCGCTCCCTTTGGCGCCTTCCGCACAGTACGGAAGGACTCTGCTGTACATCTACCCGGCGTCTGCCTGGTTGTCAAGGAAATGCTGACAGCAAAAACCGAGCCGGCGCACAGAAACGGGCTGGTCAGCTAACTGGCCAGCCCGCGCGTGAGAACACTTGTCAAACCGGCTCGACGATGACGCCCCGCCGTCTTCCCTGCGGCCAGCGCCTCTTCAGCGACTCGACGACGATGCCTGTTTGCGCGCCTCGGCTAGGTCCTTGACAGCCTGCACCACCGCCTGTTTCGCCGTCTCGACCGCCGCGCGCTGAGTCTCCAACTCCGGGTTGGTCTTGACCGATTCGTCGAAAGCCTTCTGCAGCTCCGCCAACGCTGCCATTCCCTCCGCCACCTTCTTCTTCGCCTCGGATCCCTTGGGGTCGGCCTCCAGAGCGTCAATCTCCATCTTCGTCACCGCCGCCGTCGCCGCCAGTGCTTTGGTGGCGGCATCGAGCATCTTCTCCGGCGGCGCGTCGCTCATGCGCAACGCATCCTTCTCCGCGTCGGCCTTCTTCTTGTCCGCTACCGCCTTCTGATACTCCGGCTTGGCCTGCAGCGACTCCGCCACAGCCTTGCGCGCCGCCTCCAGGTCCTGCTGGGCCTCCTTCAGATCCGCCTGCACCTTGGTCCAGTCCTCGCCCTTCTGGAATTCCACCCGCAGCTTGGCCACCGAGGCTTTCAGCGCCACCTCAGCCTTGGCCAACTCCTTCTTGGCCTCCACCACCTTCTTGGCGGCATCCTGAACCAACGTGCTCTGCTGCGCCAGGACCAGCGCTGGCGACGAAAACGCCAGGACGCAAATCACCACTGTCAACTTCAACCCGCGAATTCTCATGGGAGTTCTCCTCTAAGCTACCTAATATACGCGCCTCCCGGCATCTTGTTCAATGTGCGGCCACCCCCGGTGGAAACCAGACCCCTCCGCACCGGGCCTTTCAGTCTTTCTCCTTCTGCTTCCAGTCGCCGCTCTTGAGCTTGAACCACTCCCCCTTCTTGCCGTTCTTGTAGTTGCGATTGGCGTTGCGCTGGCCGACTAGATCGGCCGTCGTCTTCTCTTCGTCGGCGATGAGCTGATACAGCTCCTTCCGGTCGGCGTTCTCCTCGTCGACCAGCTTCTGCTGCTTCTCGTCCAGCGTGTCCTTCTTGACCGCCTCCAGCCACCCGTCAAACGTCTCCCCGAGCTTGCCGTCACGCTTCAGCTCGGTGATGTCCGCCAGCCGCTTCTTGAACTTCTCCTGCAGGTCCGCCTTCTTGTCGGCCCATGCAGTCGCGCCCGCCGTCACCACAATCGCCGCCAAAATGAAAATCGACGCCGCCTTATGCCATCCAGCTCTCATAACTACGCTCCCTTCGCCCTCGGATGCCCAGTTGCTTCGGTCTTCTCCATGGTCGTCGGCTGAGTCGCGGGAGCGCCGCCGTCCTTCTCAAACGCGAAGAAGCTGTCGAGCTGCCGATCCACACGGATGTTGATGTCCACCGTGATGTGGATCGGCTTGACCTCGATCGTCGCGCAGGAAGGAAGCATCAGCAGCGTTCCCGCCACTCCGATGAATATCGCCTTGTTCACAATTCGGCTCCCGTCTTCCGTTCACTCGCCAAACGACAGCTCTTTCTGAACGGTGATGATGTTTCTAAGGATACCATCAAACCCGCGGACGTTCACGGTCAATCCGCCGATCTCCTGGCCGTTGGGCCCGGCGCCTTTGCCGGCCATGTGCGCCCGCGCCAGCAGCCCATCGCCTTCCTTGATGAAATCCATCTTCAGCACCGAATACTCCAGATCGCGCAGAGCGTTCATCAGCCTGCTTCTCACCGCTTCCATTTTCCCGCCCCCGGCGAAACTGGGGTCCTGCTTCTCGAGCATCACGCCCACGGTCGCCTCCGGATCGATCACACGCAGGTGCCCGCCGCCGGGCGTCGCATAGATGAACCCCTCGCCAAACTCCAATCCAGGCTCCGACCACCGCGTGACGGTCTGGCCCTGCTTCTTCTCCTGCGGCCACGTCAGCTTCACCGGCAGCCGGCCGTACAACGTGCCCTCCCCGGTCATCTGCTTCTCCGCCGCCATCTTCAGCACCTGCGCCAGTTCCAGCCTGTCCCCCGATGCCACCAGGTCGATCCGGGGCTTGTTCAGGTCCAGGCGGAATGAGTTGGCGTACACCCGCCCGCCCGCCCAGCCCCAGTCCGTCCCCTCCACCTGAAACACGCTCGTGTCCTCTATCCGAAAGACTAAGACACCGTCGCTGAACTTCAGTTTGCCGGCCGTCGCCTGCCTCACACTCAACCGCTGCCCCCCCGGCGTCCTCAGGGGGCGGAAACTGTCGATCGAGATCGTCCCATTCACCCCTTCCACCGACCGCTCGTATTCCTTGCTGGCGACGCTCACGTCCTTCATCGTCAGCGAGACCATCGGCCTGACCTCGCTCCCGTGGAACGCCACATCCGCCTTGCCCTGCAGCGTGCCACTGATGTCAAACCCTTTCAGCTCCTTGACCAGACCCGCCACGGCCTTCTCGTCCTTCAGCGCGAACGTCGGCATCGTCGCACTGATCTGCCCGCGAGGCTCTTGGGCGCCAAAGTCGACCCACCCCTGCGCGTCGATCCGCGCCACGTCCTTGATGAAAGGCCAGTTTGCGGCGAAATCGACGCGCCTCTCCGACATGCCCACGGTCCCGCTCACGGGCGGGTAACTCGCGTCGCGGACCTGAATCGACCCGATGCTGAATTTCCCCGGCGAGGCGCTGGCCTGGTTCCACGTCACCGGCGCCACTGCCGAGACCCCCGCGAGCCGCACGCCCAACGGCTTGTACGCCGCCGACCCCTCCGCCAGCGAAACCTCGCCCTTGATCATCCCCCTGCCCCCTGCATCCAGCGACAGCGTTCCGCTGATGCCCACGCCGGAGAGTTTCACGTCCGCCGAGCTGCTTTTCAGAGCCAGCGCCTGCTCCGCCGTCGCCCGCATCGAGACGACCGCCACCCCGCTGCCCTGGCTCGGCAAGATGCGCAGCAGCGGCTCCCCTGGCCTGCTGTCGATCGCCAGCTTCCAAGGCCCGGCCTGGGTCCGCTCGCCGCCGAAGACCATGTTGACCGAGCCGAAGTGCGCTTCACACCCGTCCAAGGCGAAAACCTCCGTCTGCTTCGCCGAAGCCTTCGCACGGAAACGCAACGTCGCACCCGCGCCGTCGATCTTCGCGCCCCCCGCTGTAACCGCCGCCTCAGACAGCTTCAAACTCGCCGCCGGCACAGTCAACTCCCACGGCTCAACGCCTTCCGCAAATCTAACCGTCAACGCACCCGCCTCGCCGTCGATCCCCAGCGTCGCCAGCGGCGCCGCATCGTCCGCCTTGTGTACGGCCATCGGCGCCGCCTTCTGCAGCACCGATCCAACCCGCATGTTCGACCCCGGCATGATCCGCACGGTGGCCTGATGGGCATCGGCCCGCGCCACCAGCGACAGGACCCCGCTCAGCCCGCGCAACACCACCGCATCCTTGCCAACCGCCAACTCCCCTGGCGACAACGCCGCCTGCATCTGCGCGGTTGACGCCTCCCAGGTCCATTGCCCTTGTGCAGCCGGGGTCGCCCGTGCTTTCACCTGACCATCAACTGAGATCAGCCCCAGCCCGCGCACCCCGATGCCCTGCAACCGTAGTTGGCTGGCGATCTGCCGCGGGATCTTCGTGTCCAGGCCGATCGACGCCTCCGCTGTGTATGTTCTCTGCGCGGCCGCGTCGAACACGCCGTCGATCGCTGCCTCCAGCTTTCTGAGCCGCCAATCCGCGCCCTGCGCAGTCAAGTCGATGCGCAGCCGCCCGGCTTCTTTCCTCGCCTGCAGGATGACGCCCGTCGCGGCTTCGCCGTCCACCGACATGCGTTTAGCACTCGCCTGCACGTCGGCGGTCAGCAGCCTGAGGTTGCCATCGACCTCGGCCTCGCCGCCCAGGGCCAAATCCTGAACCCACAAGCGATGATCTGCGAAATTGGCTCCCAGCCGCAGGCCCGTTCCGCTGCCCACAGCTCTGATCTTCGTGCCATCCGACGTCTGCGAATAGGTCGCCTTCAGCGAGATCGTGCCGACGCTGACCGACGGAGCGGACGATGCATATCGCTGCGGGAGGGCCGCCACCAGCGAGGGAACATCGAGGCGTTGCGCGTCCGCGGTCAGATCGAGACGGCCGCCCGGCGCGTCATAGGCGCCGACGACCTGGACATCCCCACCCTGGACGCGCACGACCATGTCCACCCGCGCCCGCCCGCTCCCTTCGTTGACGAAGATCCCCCGCACCGGCACCCACAGCCGCCGCTGCTCCCACACCAGACCGAGCGTCGATGCCCGCAGCTCCAGCCGATCAAACGGCAGCTCCGCCCCTGTTTGTTTCGGCGGCTTAAGCGCCAGCGGCCCAAGATCGATCGCGCCGTCCTTGATGCCGATCTCGATCTCCGCTCCCGTGACCCAGATGGTCTGCACGCGACCCTTGAGCAGCGACGACGGGCTGTAATCCACGCCGATCGCACCCACCCGCGCCAGCCCCTCCCTGCCCACGCTCACCCGCGCCAACTCCGTCTGCCAGAATGAAGCGCCGCGCACCTCGAACGTCACATCCGCCAGACCCAGGCCGCTCAATGCTCTGGACACCGCACGCCGCACGATCGCCGGCAGAACCAGCACCTGGAACGCCAGCACCAGACCCACGACCACCCCCGCGGTCTTCGCCACGCGGAGCCCCCATTTCTTCATCTGCTTGAGCAATGCCCTAGGCACGGCGACCCTCGAACATCAGCCGTGCAGATGCGACTGCACGTGCTGCTCCGTCAGTATGCTCATCACGCGATCGACGACGGCTTGGGGGGTCTTGCGATCGCCCTTAGCCGCCGCGCGCAACACCGGAACCTCACCGCCTCGTTTGCCCACCGCAACTTGCAGTTCAACGTTGGGCCCTTTGACGCTCGCCAACGCCGCGATCGGCGAGTGGCAATCCCCCTCCAGGCGCCGAACCACCTCTCGTTCCAATTGCACGCACAGGGCCGTCCCCTCGTCATTCAGGACAGCCAGCAGGTCCCGCATACGCGTATCATCCCGGCGGCACTGCAGCGCCAACGCACCCTGCGCCGCCGAGGGCAGCAACTCGTCCACCGCGATCGGCCACATGATCGTCGCATCGAACAGCCCCGACCGCTTGAGCCCCGCCATCGCCAGGATGACGGCCTGGTATTCCCCGTCCCGCACCTTACGCAGGCGAGTGTCGACATTCCCGCGGATTCCGACCACGGTCAGATCACTTCGCGCCGCCAGCAGCTGCGAACGCCGCCGCAGGCTTCCCGTGCCGACCCTCGCTCCTTTGGACAGCTCGCGAATGCTCGCCGCCGACGTGCATACCAGCACATCGCGCGGGTCCTCGCGCACAGGCGCCGCGCCGATCATCAGGTTCGTCTGCTCCACCAGCGGCATGGTTACCGGAACGTCCTTGAAACTGTGCACCGCCATGTCCACCTTGTCCTCCAGCAGCGCCCGCTCCAGCTCCCTGGTGAACAACCCCTTGCCGCCCATGTCGTGCAGCGGCCGGTCCGTGATCTGATCCCCCGAAGTCTTGATGATGCACAGCTCCACACGCAGGCCCGGATGCCGTTTCTCCAGCTCCCCCGCCACAAGCTGGCTCTGCAGGCGCGCCAGCAGACTGCCCCGGGTCCCAAGCCGAACAGCCGTCGCGGAGGTGCTATTGGCCATGATGATCTGCCTGCACCGGCCGACGGTGCGGAAGCTCTGATTCTGCCATCGGGGATCGCTATCGCTTGATCACGCCATCTTTCACACCTAGTGTACGCTGGGCCTCGCGGGTTTGGAAGGAGTTCGCCTATGCCCGGCCGGATCTTCCTCACCGGCGCCAGCGGATTCGTCGGCGCCGCCGTTCTCGATGAGCTGCTCGCCCGCGGCTACCTCGTCAACGCGCTCGTCCACCAGAAAACGCTCGATCCCGCCCAAGGCCGCGTGGAATCCATCCAAGGGGGTCTGTTCGATCCCCAGGCGATCCAGCGGGGCCTGCGCGATTGCTCCGCCGTTGTTCACCTCGTCGGTATCATCGAAGAGCACCCCCGCCACGGCGTCACCTTCCACCGCATCCATTGCGAGGGCGCCAGGAACGTCGTCGACGCCGCGACGCACGCCGGCGTCAAGCGATTCGTCCACATGTCCGCCCTCGGCACGCGCCCCAACGCCGTCAGCAACTACCACAAGACCAAGCAACAAGCCGAACAGCTACTCCGAAACAGCGCCCTTGACTGGACCATCATCCGCCCCTCGCTGATCCACGGCCCGGCCGGCCAGTTCATGCAGACCGTGGCCCGCTGGGCGCGCAAACAGGCCCCCCCGCCGTTCTTCTTCATGCCGTTCATGCCCTACTTCGGCGGCAGACACGCCGGCAGGATACAACCGGTCTTTGTGAAAGACGTGGCCCGCGCGTTCGTCGATGCCCTGGAAAAGCCGACCACCATCGGCCGCGCCTACGAGTTGGCCGGCCCAGATCAGATGACCTGGCCTCAGTTCCACCACATCTGCGCCCAGGCCATCGTGCACAAGCGCCGCCTGACTGCCGCCATGCCCCTGAGCGTCGCCAAGCTGCTGGCCGCCCTCGGCATCGCCCCCTTCCTCGGGTTCAACCTCGACCAGGTCCTCATGAGCCAGGAAGACAACACCTGCGATCTGACGGGTTTCCAGAAGGATTTCGGCTGGCAGCCGCGGGGATTCGAGACCAGCCTCAGATCATACTCTGCTCAGCTCTGAGACCGGACGCGAACATGCCTCGGGGACGCAGAGTCACCCTGCCGCCGCCCGCAGCGACTCGATCGCCGTCCGCACGTCCTCCAGCCGGCTTGAACCCGCCTCGCGCTCGATCGCGAGGGCGCCGCTGTAACCGACCGCCTTCAGCGCCGCCAGAAATCGCCCGGCCCCCACCTCGCCGGTCCCGAACGGAACCTCCTGGCCCCAGATCACGCCGGGCTGCTTGGACAGCGCCGCATCCTTCACGTGTACGTGCCGGATGTGCCGCCCAAGAACCCTGACCGCCTCGATCGGGTCGCCCGCCCCATAGAGAATCATGTTGGCGGGGTCGAAATTCACAACCACGTTCCGCGCCGCCACGTCGTTGAGGAACTGCAGCAGCTCCGCCCCCCGTTCCTGGCCCGTCTCCATCAGCAGATCGACCTGCACCTCCGCCAGCGCCGCCGCCAGCTCCCGGATACGCTTCAGCATCGCCACATACCGATTGTCATTGGATGGCGGCACGAAACCGACATGTACCGACAGCAGCGACACGCCCATCTGCGACACGATCTTCCCCGCCTGCTTCATGGCATCCCGCCGCTCGGGCCAGCTCTTGTCGGGCAGAAAACCCCCGGTGTCGCGGATGATCGCGATGGAGGCGTAGTCCTCGCCCGGGAAGGCCATCATCCCCGCCGTGACGCTGATCCCCGCCTCGCGGAGCTGCGCCAGTTCCTGCTCCCTGCGACGCTCGTCCATCTCGACCAGCGGCCCGATCGCCAGTTGAACGTGCCGCAGGGACAGCTTGCCCATCTGCGCCACCAGGTCGGCTGTATCGGCCGGCTCGAGCGACCAACTGCATACGCCGACATCATGTCCGCCGATATTCATGGATATCCTTTCGATAGCTCACCGTCATCGCAATCCTCCGACGAGATAAATGCCCTCGCCTCGCGCCGGCGCAGCGGCCGCTAAGCCCGCGGCGACGCCTGCACCTCGCTCACCTCGTAGCGAATATACCTTCTTTTCATCCACCGCACCGCAAGCAGGTCCACCAACGCCCGCAGCGCGCGGTTCCGGAAACCGTACTTGGCCGAGCCCGCAAACCGCGGGGAGTGCTTCACCGCCGTCTCCACCACCTTGTACCCCCGCATCTTCACCAGCGTCGGCAGAAACCGGTGCATCCCCGAAAACAACTGCAGCCCTTCCACACAATGCCTCTTGTACAGTTTCAGGCTGCTGGCTGAATCCTCGATCGTCTCGTCGCTGAGCCAATTCCGTATGCGGTTGGCGATCCGCGTCTGGATCTGCCGGAACCTGTTGTCATAACGCTTCTGCCGCCACCCCGTCACCATGTCACACTCGTCCAGCAGCGGCAGCAGCCGCGGAATCTCCTCCGGATCGTTCTGCAGGTCCGCGTCAATGGTGGCGATCACCTCCCCGCGGGCGGCCTTGAACCCCGCGTCGAATGCCGCCGTCTGCCCGCTGTTCCGGCTCATCCGCAGCACACGCAGCCACCCATACCGCTTGAGCCCCTCCTCCAGCAGCGCCGCCGTGCCGTCCGTGCTCCCGTCGTCGACCACCAGCACCTCAAAAGGCCGGCCGATCCGCGACAACGCCGCGCCGACGCGATCCAGGAGCGCCGGGATGCTCTCCTCCTCGTCGTATGCGGGGATCACTAGGCTCAAGTAAGGCGATTCACTCATGGTTCGCTTGGCTCACCCCCAGCTTGACCAACTCCGCGGCTTTCCGGACTTCGTGCTTCCGGACCTGCTCCGCAGCTATCCAAGCCGTCAATCGCATGCCCAGGATTCCCAAGGCCGCGCCGGCTACCACGTCGCTCACATAATGGGCATTCTCCGCCACGCGCTCCGCTCCCACCAGCGCCGCGCATGCGTAGAACGCCCATCGCCATTTCGGCAACAGGATAGCCGCCGCCGTCGCCGCCGCAAATGCCGTGCACGCATGACCCGACGGAAACGCAAGATCCTTCTGCTCAAAGAGCCCCCGCCACCCGTGGATGAACCAGTGCGGCTCATACACCGCCGGCTGCTCCATCACCCCCACCAGCTTGAACGGCCGTGCCCGACCGAAAATCCATTTCCCCACCGAATTCGACAGCGCCGCCAGGCCGCTGAGGCACATCAGGCCACCCGCCTGCCACTTCAGCCGATGCAGCGCCCACAGCCCCCCTGCGACAACCAGCGTGTACCAATACGTCCCCGGAGCCTTCACCACCTTCGCCAACCAATGCCGTCGCACCACCGCGTCCGTCCCCGTATCGCGCATCCACTGCGCCGCCGGCCCGTCGAGCACGCTGCTCGCGAAAATTAGCACCATGCAGAAGCACAATACGAGCAGGTTACGCCCGATCCGGACTGTCTCCCTCTGGCCGTCCATCGTCTCCATGTCCATCGGCTGGCGCATCAGAATCCCCCCCGTTCTACGGGCCGCCGCATCCCCCGGAACGACCTGCACAGCCACATCTGAAACGTCCTGACCTCCAGCCCGCGACGCTCGATCCGCAACGCCGGCAGCTTCTCCATCCGGGCGAACGACGCCACGAAATCCGACGGCGGCTCGTGCCCGATGTACACCGCATCCCGCCCCACAAGCTCCGCCCGGTCCAACTGCCGATCCTCCCACAGATCATACTGGCTGTGCCGCTTACGTCGATCCTTCGCTCCAGCCGTCCCAGGCGCCCCAAACCACGAACCCACGTAATACGTCCGCGGCTGCCCACGCACGTAGAACGCCATCTCCCCGGCCGTCTGATATTCCTCGCACAGGATCATCGTCCCACCCGGCAGCGACTCGATCACCTCCGATACGCGCTGGCCCAGCTCCGCCCACCCGCGAAGCTTGTAGGTCGGGTCCCACTTCACCGTCACCTTGTCCTTGCTGAACATCGGCCATACCTTCGCCACCAACGGGTAGATGATCTCGGTGTTGTGCGCGATGGGCATGCAGACCAACCCGAAAATCACCGTCCCCCACAGCCAGCCGCGCCATCGCTTCCACGTCGCGACGCTGGCCATCCGCGTGCTCAGATAATAGGCCGCCAGAATCACGAGGCTGAAATATGCCGGCGCCGGCCAGTTCACCTGGACCTTGGTCCACAGGCTATCCGCTCCCACAATCACGAAGAACGGCAGGCCCATGCACACCAGAAATCGCATGCTCCGCCGATGCGGATCGGTCCTGCTCGACCGCCCCAGCGCATACACCACCGCACCAACCAGGATCACCGAAAGCATCGGCCCCACACCTCCGATCTGGCCGACGATGAACTCCCCGAAATTCCCCAGCGAGAACTCCGACTCGGCGCTGGTCCCGGTCTGATGGGCCACGTGCCGCAACGACACCCAGTCGTGCCGCGCGTTCCATACCATGATGGGGATGCTGAAGAGTAGCGCGATCCCCGTGCTCAGCAGCAGCCACCGCCACCGCGGCTTTACGCGACCCTCGCGATCCACCAGCAGAAACAACGCCAGCCCCGGCAGCCACAAGAACATCGCGTACTTCGCAAGGAACCCCACCCCCATCGCCAGACCCATACCCACCCAGCCCCATCCCCGCCCGTCGAACACCGCCTTGGCCGCAAACCACGTCGCCAGCGCCCAGCACAGGAACAGCGGAGGATCAATGGTCATCAGCACGCTGCCGGCCACGAACATCGGCACCAGATGATTCAGCAGCACCGCCCCGAGCGCCACCCGGTCGCTGGCAAACAGCTTTCTCGCCAGCGCATAGGTCAGCAGCGTCGTCCCCGCCGCCAGCAACACCGCCGGGAATCGCACCGCCGGCATGTTCTCGCCGAACACCGCGCAGCTCGCGCGGATGATGTACGCCACCAGCGGGCCTTTGCTGTAGTAGCTCAGATCCAGCCGCCGCGACCAATCCCAGTAATGCGCCTCGTCCCCCGACAGATCGATCGGACAATCGTGAGTCAGATAACGCAGATGGCTGACGAACCCGAACAACACCAGCGCCGCCACGATCAGCCTGCAGCGCATCGGCGTCAGCCAGTGCAGTCTCCAGGCGCTTTCGCAGGCCCGATCCGATGCGGCGGGTGAAGGTGCGGCTTCCATCCAGTGGCGCCATTGTACGCCCCTTCCCTGCGCATGCGTAGGGGCCAGCCTAGCACGACAGCGCTAGTGTAGTGTCTCAGCTTGATGATCACTTATCGGGTGCCACGGGCGGCTTGTCCGCCCGTGCTCCTTGCGTGAAGGCACTGGCAGCCGACCTGCCAGTGGCACGTTCAGAAGATGCCGCGATTATGAGACACTACACTAGCACGACAGCGCTAGTGTAGTGTCTCAGCTTGATGATCACTTATCGGGTGCCACGGGCGGCTTGTCCGCCCGTGCTCCTTGCGTGAAGGCACTGGCAGCCGACCTGCCAGTGGCACGTTCAGAA
>Ga0315284_10011834_pt1 | contig 12423 bp, 12 predicted proteins | sample YL17G09_16_MG_FD_203696 | JGI IMG/M metagenome (GOLD analysis project Ga0315284, IMG submission 203696) | Sediment microbial communities from Yellowstone Lake, YNP, Wyoming, USA - YL17G09_16 | ecosystem: Environmental > Aquatic > Freshwater > Lake > Sediment | place: USA: Wyoming | collected...
CTTGTCACTCGCCGCTGGTCACTTTTTTTGCCAGGTATTCCGCAGCCTGCCGTAGCCGATTCACCGCCCGCTGTCGCCCCAAAACGATCATCACCTCAAAAAGACCCGGCGCCACGCCTTGGCCCGTCAGCGCCACGCGCGTCGCATTGATGAGCAAACCCGCCTTCACACTTTTTTTCTCGGCCAGCGATCGCAACGTCTTCTCGGTCTCTTGAACATCGAAGGGCTCAGTTTGCGCCAAACGTTCGGCGAGTGCTGAAAGCAGGTCCGGCAGGGAAGCATCCTTCCAGAATTTCTTCACGGCTTCGGGATCATAATCGAACTGGTCCGAGAAAAAGGCGCGGAACGCGCCGGAGAAATCCTTCACCGTGCGCGCACGTGATTGGAGCAGTCGCACTGACGCCTCAAGTCGGCGGCGGTCTTCATCCTGAATTCTGAATTCTGAATCCTGGATTCCGTCCGTCAGCCGACGGATTGCCTCCTGACTTCCTGCTCCCCCGAGCAGTCCTGCTTGCTCCAGTTCCTCCCTGACTAACGGCAGGAGGCGTTCCGCGGGCAGGGCGCGCAGATATTCGCTGTTCATCCAGGCGAGCTTCTCCGGATCGAATACCGCGTTGGATTTGGAGACCGCTGTGAGGTCAAACGCCTTCACCATCTCGTCGCGCGGAACAATTTCCTTGCCGCCGGGGGGCGTCCAGCCCAGCAGGGCGAGAAAATTCACCAGCGCTTCCGGCAGAATTCCCTGGTCACGATACGCTTCCACCGAAGTCGCTCCATGGCGCTTCGAGAGGCGCTGCTTGTCCGGTCCGAGTATCAGCGGCAAGTGCGCGAACACCGGCGTGGCGGCGCCGAGGGCCTGATACATCAAGATCTGTTTAGGTGTGTTGGAAATGTGGTCGGCGCCGCGCACCACGTGCGTCACGCGCATATCGAGGTCGTCAGCGACGACGCCCAGGTGATACGTGGGATGTCCGTCCGAGCGCAGCAGGATGAAATCCTCGATGTCCGTGTTTTCGACCTCAATGCGGCCGAAGACCCGATCGTCGAAGCTCGTCTTGCCCGACTCGGGGATGCGGAATCGAATCGCATGGGGCTGGCCGGCGCTGCGCCGCTGCGCGCGCTGGGAATCCGGCAGAACGCGGCACATGCCGTCGTATTTCCACGCGCGCCGCTCGGCTTCGGCTTTGGCGCGCTTCGACTGGAGTTCCTCCACCGTGCAGAAGCAGGGGTAAGCGTAGCCGAGCCGCTCGAGTTCCGCCGCGAGCGCGCGGTAACGCTCGATTCGCTCCGACTGATAGAACGGCCCTTCGTCCCAATTCAGGCCCAGCCACTCCATGCTGCGCAAGATGGCGGTGGTCAGTTCTGGCTTCGAACGGTCCACGTCCGTGTCCTCAATCCGCAGGATGAAGACGCCGCCGTGGTTGCGCGCGAAGAGCCAGTTGTAGAGCGCCGTGCGCGCTCCGCCCACGTGCAGGTAGCCGGTAGGCGAAGGCGCAAATCGAACTCGGACTTCAGCCACGGTCATCACTCCGACGACGATAGAGCGGGGTGGCTTGCTCTGTCGTTGTCACTTCGAGGGATACAAACTCACCATCGTAATTGATTTGCTCGGAGATGGGAATACGTAAGCCCTCGGGGTTTCCGCGCTTTCCCTGAAGGCAACACCGGCGGTCAGTAGTGAAAGCGATACCGCAGTTCGACGGCGAATTGGCGCGGGGGCGCGTAATGCGTGCCGGCGAACTCGTTGCTGCGGTCGATGAAGAACCGCCGGTTGGCGACGTTTAGAGCGTAGGCTTGGAGCGACCACTGCTCGCCAAACCGCTTGCCCGCCGCCAGGTCGAACGTAGTGTGTGCGGGGAGATGCGCCGGCCCGTCACCGTCCAGAAATCCCGAACCGTAAGAGACATTGCCCGAAGCCCAGCTTTGACGCGGCAGATTGATGTCGAGGCCGGTGCTGAGCGTGTGTCGCTGGTCGAAGTCCAGGAAGTAATAGCCACCGGAAGGCGGAGGCTCGAAGTCGGTCAGGCCACCCGTGACGCCTCCCTGAGCTTCGACGTATTGGTGCGAATAGGCGAGATGCACTCGCGCCCGGCGCAAGAGCCGCGGCGACCGCACACTTGTTTCCCAGCCGCGAATGCGTGCCCGCTCCAGGGTGATGGGGAGGAAGATGCTGGAGTTTCCCAGGACGTCGTGGTCGAAGTAATTGCGGGAACCCGTCCGGAAGTTGCCGATCTCGACCGTCCAGGCTCGAATGGGGATGGTGAGTCCGAACTCGCGCTGTTCGTCGCGTTCTCCTCGCAGGGGCAGGAAGTCGAGCCCCTGCGACAGCGCGAGTTCGAGCAAGGGGCCGGAGATGGTGGTCAGCGGCGGAGCCTGATAAAAGCGTCCGTAAGTTCCGTGGAGAACCCATCCCAGCCGCGGCAGGCGAACTGCCGCGCCCAAGCGAGGACTCGCGGCGGTTTCGGCCAGCAGCCCGGAGAAACGGGATAGCCTGATTCCCCCGGTCAGAGTGAGCCGGGGGGTGAACTTGTACTCGTCTTCAAAATAGGCGACTTCGAGATCCCCCCAGAGATTTTGATTCGGCCTCAGAGCCAATCCCGTGCCGTCGGTGGCCGTCAGGCCGAAGAAATCACCGTCGCGAAGTCCCAGAACGAAGCCTCCCGCGCGAGTATTGTGCTTTCCCACCGTCGCTGCGAGAGCGGCTTGGGCGCCGAGGTATTGGGAAGCGCGACGATGGTTGGGGATGAAGGGCGTGTCGCCCGGCGCGCCCTCGTAGGCGGCGCGATTGAAGTGGTAGAAAGGCGAGAGCGTCAACAACACTATCCGGCTGAGGGTATGGACCCAACTGAAGTTGGCAAAGGCGTCGCGCTCGCGATCGATGTCCCGCAGGCCCAGCGACTGCTGTTCCGGTGTATTCGGGATGTGGTAGTGGTCGTTTCGAAACGAACCCACGAAGCGCAGTTGGTCAGCGGGAGTAGCGTTGAAGATCAGCGAAGTAAATCCACCCAGGCCGCTGGCCTGATCGTGCAGGAGGGCGGCCGTGGGCGTTTCAAGGCCGAGGTCGGAGCGGTTCCCATTCAGGCTGGCGTAGTACGCGAAGCGCTGGGTGTGACTGCCGAAGCTGAGCTGGTTGTTGGTAGTGTTGAAATTTCCGTAGCTGGTCACGAGCTCGCCTTCGTTGTTGCGCTCGAATCCCGAACGCGTGACCACATTGATGACGCCGAACGTGCGTTCCCCATACTCGGCGGAAAGGCCGCCGCGCTGCATCTCGACGTAATCGACGTCCTTGGGGTCGAATGGCGGTGCGACATTGGTCGCGATGTTCAAGTTGGGGACGGGAATCCCATCCACCCACCAACTCACCATGTGTCCGCCGCGCACGTGCAGCTGGTTGTGACTGATGGAGGCCGAGGGAACAAAATTCGTGAACATGGAAAGGCTGTTGGTGCGGTCGGCGCCGGGGGTGCGTTCGACCTGCTCGCGACTGATCATGATGGCGGTTGCGGACGCCTGCGTCGCAACGCTTTCGGCCATTTCCGTTACGTCCACTGTCTGTTTCAACGCCGCGAGTTGCAGGGTGAAATGAAGAATCGGCGCACTGCCGGAGACTACCGTCAGGCTCGCCTCGACTGGACTGAGTTCTGAAGCCGTGATGGTTATGATGTACTCGCCGAGCGGGACGGCGGCAAACTCGAAACTGCCCTCGGGGCTTGTCTCGGTGGTCTGTGACCAGTCGGACGCACGAGCCCCGAGAGTCACCCGGGCTCCTTTGACGGGACGATGCTGCGGGTCATGGACAATGCCGCGCACGCTCGAGAAGATCGTCGAATGCGCGGGCGACGAGAGGGACAGCGCCAATGCCGCGCTAACCGCTAGGTTGCGGATTTTCACATTCTTCCTCCACGCGCCGTTCCTTTACCGGAGAGGACGACCCGCCGGCGCGAACACGCTGCTCCTTCGAAGACGGAGTGCAGGACGTTCGGCGCGCGGCCGGCGGAACGGTTGAAGTCAGCGATGAGAACAGGGAGGCCGAGCTTGTCAGCGTGGAGGGTGTTCGAGCGGCGGCGAATGGCCGCGAAGCGGCATGGGGTGATCGGACCGCGTCTCGGTGGGCGCGGGGAGCGGCTGATCGCCGAAAGTCATAAGCGCCAGGTCGGTCGACCGAATCCCGCAACGGCCGCCATTTGCCATGGCGCACATCGGGGAATGACCGGAAGCGTGCTCGTGGCCTTCACAAGCACAGGCCGAGGGAACACAAGCGCAGGCTTGGCCCGGCGCGGCGGCCTAGAACCATCGCGCTGTGGGCGCGAGGAGTAGGAGCACCATCAGGCTCACGAAGATGCGCTGCCGAAGACTCATGCTTTGCGGTCCGCCCCAAGATGAAGACAGACTTATTGTACACCCCTCCCTGGCTGCGGATGCAAACGGAATCCATCCTGAATGGTCCTCTTTGATGCGGAGCGCCCCGGCAACCCGGGGAAAAAGAAACCCCGGCAGCAGGCTTTGGAGGTAACTGCCGCCGGGGCAGAGCAGCGCCATGACGCGGTTGGGAGGCGGGACCAATGGCGGCGCTGTTCGAAAATGCCTCTTCCCATTCTGTTCGGCAAAATCCTCCCGGAACTTGAGGAGATGTCGCGCCCAAAGCTCAGCGACAGCCGAAACACCTCACGAACCGAGTCCGGCTCCGCGCTTGCAGCAGAGCCATGAAAAATCATTGAAATAACGCGAAGCGCGAACGTCTCCACGAGGCCGTGCGGGCTTTTCTTATCGCGAGTATCAATTGCGTTTGGCCAACTTTTTCTTATCTCTCACAGAAAATCTATTTCCTTGACGAAAAAATGTCCGAACTTCTACTGTCGAGGTGCTGGTCAGAATGCTTGACACAATCGTGCGACACGTGGTTGTGGTACGGCAAGGGGGGAGAAAGCGGAATGCAAGAGCATGAAAAGTCTTCGATGTACCCTTGGGGTTGTCACGGGCTTTTGTCTGGTGTGTTTGGTTTCTCCCGGGCTCAGGGCACAGAATCAAAATCCTAGCTCCACGGCGGGCACCACCGCCGAACTAACGTAACGGCTGGAAGATCTTCAGAAGCAGATCGACCGGCCCCAGGCCGAACTGGCCTCGGCGCGGCTGCAACTGAAGGGGTCTTCCGAGCCTGCGGGCGCTGCGGCTTCGGTTCCAGTTCCCGGGGCGGCGGAGGCCGCCGCTTCCCCCGTCGTTTCCAAGGCCGAGAGCGCGCCACCCGCTTCCTCGCCGGGCCTCATGAAAACGTTGCTGGGCTCCACGAGCCTGAGCGGTTTCGTCGACGGCTATTACGGCTACAACTTCGAACATCCGCGTGTGAATGCCCCAAGCGTGCTGCTGGGCAACCCCGGCACGGGACTCTCCGGCCTGCGGGCATTTGACAGCCCTTACAACCAGTTTTCGCTTAACGCGGTGGAGTTGATTCTGGATAAGCCGCCGGACGCCAACACCAACCGCATCGGATACCACGTCGCGGTCGGATTCGGAAACGCCATGAACGTGGTGGGCAGCACCGAGCCGGGCGGGCTTGGCTATGCTCAGTACCTCAAGGAAGCCTACGGCTCGTATCTGGCGCCGGTGGGCAAGGGTCTCCAGATCGACTTCGGAAAGTTCGTCACGCAGCACGGCGCTGAGGTCATCGAGAGCAAGGACAACTGGAACTATTCACGCGGCATTCTCTTCACCTACGCGATCCCGTTCTATCACTTTGGACTTCGCACCAAATACGTGTTCAATGACAAGTATCAGTTTTCGGCCTACCTCGTAAACGGCTGGAATAACATCGTGGACAACAACACGGGCAAGACTGTGGGCCTTCAGTTCGGATGGAATCCCAACAAAAAGATTGCCGTCATTCAGAACTACATGGTGGGTCCTGAGGAGGCGAGCAACAACAGCACGGTCAGACAACTTTGGGACACGGTTGTGACCTACTCGCCGACGGGTAAACTGTCCTTCATCCTGAACTACGACTACGGCCGCGGCGACCGCATGGCTGTCTTAGCCAATCCCGTGTGGTGGACGGGTGGGGCGGGCTATGTCCGATACCAGTTCAGCAACAACTACGCGCTCGCGACGCGGTATGAGTACTACAACGACCATTTCGGATTCACGACGGGTACAGGTCAGCATATCAACGAGTTCACCGGGACCTTCGAGCGTAAGATACACGGCAGCTTCATAACTCGTCTCGAGTACCGGCGCGATATCGCCAGCCGTCCCAGCCTGTACAAGGGCACCACACCCGTGAATTACCAGGATACGTTGGCGGCGGGACTGATCTACACCTTCGACACGCGTGAGGCGCAGTAAGTCGTATCCCGCGGACGAGGCGCGCTCGTCCGCCAGGGGGGAAGGAAGTAATGACGCCAGAACTAGTCCTCGAGTTCATCAACGATGAGAGCTTCCAGGTCGTTGACTTGAAGTCGGTGGACTTGACCGGTTCGTGGCGGCACTTCCCGGTGTCGGCGCGGGCGTTCGGAATCGGAGCGTTCACGGAGGGCGTTGGAGCCGACGGTGTGCGGCTCTAATTTCACCAGTACGAGTCTGCGTTGGACTTCGACATTAAAGAGCAGGAGCTAGGATCAAGGATCTAGGATTCGGGGGGCCAGGCTCTGTCGCCCCGGCTCCTGTTCCGAGCAGTTGGTCGATACTCTGAGCTGTCCTAGATCCCGAATCCTAAATCCTGAATCCTGCTCTTCGGAGGTTTTAAGTGGCGGCAAATCGACAGCAGGGAGGTTACCTGGCGGTTTTTGTCCTCGGCTTCATGTTTTTGCCCGCGGGACTGGTGGCGTGGTCGAGCCATCCCATCATCGGCGCGATTCTGACGCTCGCGGGCTTGTCGCTCCTGATCCATTCGTTGGTGGGTTTCTATCGGATCAAGCGTCTCGAATTCACAAGCGAGTAGCGGAAGTGCCTTTCGCCCCCTCCGTCGGCCTTCGTACGAGGCAACCGACGACTGGCCAGAGGCAAGGCGAACGGAACATTCATCAAGAGGAGACTGGTATGAAAGCTCTGGGCTTGCTCATGGCGGTATCCGGCTGGCTGATTCCCGTGGCGGGTCTGACCTGGACGGATTCTTCGGCCGTGCGCTTGACGTTGTGTTTGGTGGGGATGGCGATGTGTGTGACGGGCATTCTGGGCTTCCTCAACGGTGCCTATCTGAAACAGGCCCTTTGGAAAAGATAAGAAATCTCTCTACGTGAGGAGACGTTGACATGCGTTCATGCATTCGGTTGTTAAGACAGTCGCTGCTCCCGGCGGCGGCTCTGATGTTGTTATGCGGACCCGCGGCCTGGGCGGAAAATCCATCAACCCCGCCGACCAGCACCCAGGCCGCGCCCGCGCCAAAATTGGACGCGCCCGTGTCGGTGAGTGAAGCGAGCCCGCCCGCGGCCGAGGAAATGGCCCAGGGCGACCCGGGGGGCAGCAAGACCGGGACGGTGAATGACGTCGCCGTCTCCGATTCAAAGAAGGGTCTGACGCTCGGCGATGCGCTGAACCAGATCGGCCAGAACAAAGTGGCCATCAATTTCGTCTGGACCCTGGTGGCGGGCTTTCTCGTGATGTTCATGCAGGCGGGGTTTGCCTTGGTCGAGACCGGCCTCTGCCGCGCCAAGAACGCCAACCACACCATGATGATGAATTTCATGGTGTACGGCTTCGGATTGTTCGCCTACTGGGTTTGTGGGTTCGCCTTGCAGATGGGCGGCGTGGGGGCCACGGCCAACCTGGGCGGCACAGCTCCGCTGAGCTCGGAGTTTACGGTGAACCTGCTGGGGAAGACTTGGGGGCTTTTCGGGACGCACGGTTTCTTCCTGACCCAGGGCGGAACCTACGACGTGGCGGTGATGGTTCTCTTCCTGTTCCAGATGGTCTTTATGGATACCGCCGCGACCATTGTGACGGGTTCCGCCGCCGAGCGCTGGAAGTTCGCGGCCTTCGCCGTTTCCTCGGTTTTCCTCGCGGCCATCACTTATCCGCTCTTTGCGAACTGGGCCTGGGGAGGCGGATGGCTCTCTCAGCTCGGCGCAAACTTCGGGCTTGGCCATGGCTACTGTGATTTTGCCGGCTCGGGCGTAGTCCATGCCGTGGGCGGGCTCACGGCCCTGGCTCTGGCGATAATGATTGGACCGAGACTCGGGAAATATAACCGCGACGGCACGGCCAACGCCATCCCGGGCCACGACATCGTTCTGGTCCTGGCGGGGTGTTTCATCCTCGCCTTCGGCTGGTTCGGGTTTAACTCTGGCAGCACCCTGGGCGCTTCCGGGAACGGCGCCCTCCGCATCGGCTCCATCGCCGTTAACACGATGCTCGCCGGCAGCACGGGTTCCTTCGGTGCATTGTTCTACATGTGGATGCGTTACGGCAAGCCCGACGGCTCCATGAGCGGCAACGGGCTGCTGGCAGGACTCGTCGCCATCACCGCGCCGAGCGGCTTTGTGAGCACTATCGGTGCGGCGATTATCGGTCTGGTGGCCGGCGTGCTGGTTTGCCTGAGTGTCGAGTTCTTCGACCGCGTAGCGAAAGTGGACGACCCGGTGGGCGCCATCTCGGTTCACGGCGTCAACGGCCTGTGGGGCGTAATCTCCGTGGGTCTCTTCGCCGACGGTACGTCGAACTACGGGGGTAGCTGGAACGGCGTGACGGGGTCAGTGCGTGGCTTGTTCTATGGCGACCCCGGACAACTGATCGCCCAGATGATCGGCGTGGTCACGCTGCTGGGGTTTGTCTTCAGCCTCTCGTTCGTTTTCAACCTGTTTGTGGACTACGCCGTGGGACAGCGGGTGAGCGCCGAAAGCGAACTCGCGGGATTGGACATTCCCGAAATGGGCGCTCTCGGTTACCCCGAATTCGTCCTGAAAACGTATCGCGACCACTCCCCTTTGGGCGGCATTGGAGCGGCTGTCAACGTAACAACCTAAAAAGCGAAATGGGAGGATGACTTTGGCGAGTTCAACTTTTCCTTTGACCCTGGATGTTAAGGCGACCCGGCCGGAAAGCCGGGACACCTCAATGATTCCTTCCGGAGCGGCCGCACTCAGCACGGAGGCCCAGAACTCTTTCCGTGAGTGGATGGACCTGTTGGGAATCGGCGAGCCCCGCCAGGCCATCAGCAGATTGGAAAACGCCGTGACTTGCGCGCCGCATTATTCCGACGGTTACGTTGGGCTGGGCATGGCTTATGCGATGGACAGCCAGGTGTATCCGGCCCTCGACAGTTTCGAGCGGGCGGCGGAATTGGATCCTGCGAACTTCTACGCGCACTTCAAGCTGGCGCATTTCCACTTCAAACTGCGGATTCCACGCAAGGGTTACGAAGAAGCTGAGCGCGCCTTGAGGTGCGCCACCACGCTCGAAGAGCGGCGGCTGATTGCGCAAATCCTGAAGGAAGAGCGAGCGCGCGAGGCGGGTGGAATGAGCCGGCCGACCTGGAACAAACCGTTTTCAACAAACTGGCTGCGCGTCGGATTGGCCATCTTGTTGGCGGCGTGTGTAATCCTGGTCTTGCATATGAAGTGAGGCTGAGCCGGTTTGAGCTCGCCCTCCCACTGAGGTCTCCATGAAGATTGGCAAATTGGCTGTCGGCACGATCAAGCAACAACGCGCGGCGTTGGCGGGCGCGTTCACTGTCGCCGTGCTTCTCGTGGGTGTCTTCCACGCGCCCCTGGTTCCCGTACTTATCGGGTGCGTGGCTGTGCTAGCGCTCAAATTGATCAGCGCAGCGCGCAATCCCGAGCATTATTAGTTCCTGTCGGGAAAGGTTGGGTTCGGGGCCGCGGTAGGACCTTCGGGCAGCCGCATCCGGACAAGTTCATTGGACATCTCGCTTCAAATTCTGCTCTTTGTGGCGGTCCTGATCCTTCTGGCCAAGGCGGCGGGAGGACTGTGCCACCGAATCAATATGCCACTCGTACTTGGAGAGTTGCTGGCCGGCGTGATCCTGGGACCGACGCTGCTTGATATCTGGCAATTCTCGTGGTTCGCAAATACCAAGGCGGTGGCGGGGGTTCATCCCATCTCTCTTCCGGCCGCGGTGCACGTGCTGGCGCAGATCGGCGTGGTCATTCTGATGTTTCTGGCGGGGCTTGGGACCGACACGGAACTTATGAAGGCCACGGCGGCCCCGGCCTTCTGGGCGGCGACAGGCGGCGTGTTGTTACCCCTGGCGGGAGGAGCGGCGCTGGTTCACGGCCTGGGGTTCGGCTGGACGGAGTCGGTGTTTGTCGGCACGGTGCTGACGGCGACCAGCGTGTCCATCACCGCGCAGACGCTCATGAACATGAACCGCCTGAAGTCCAAGGCCGGAACAACCATCCTGGGGGCGGCGGTTATCGACGACGTGCTGGGGTTGATCGTGCTCTCCATCGTGATTGCGGTGGAGTTCCGGCACGCCCACGCGGGTGGGTCAGTTTGGAGCGGCGCCGGGTTGGTGGTGGGCAGGATTCTGGTCTTTTGCGGGCTGGCCTTCCTTCTCGGGCCGCGGCTAATCAAATGGGCTTTCCGGTACGCCAAGCACTTCAAGGGGCCTCACACGGCGGTGGCCGTTGCCCTGGGGATCGCCTTTCTCTTCGCCTTCGCGGCGGAAGCGGGGGGAGGCATGGCGGCGATTACCGGTTCATACCTGGCCGGGGTCTTTATGGCCACCAATCCGGCGCGGAGTGAAGTAATTGAAGAGATCCGGTCGATGTCCAACGCGCTCTTTGGCCCGCTTTTTTTCTGTTCTGTCGGGTTGGAGATCAATGCCTGGGACTTGAGCGGCAAGCTCAATCTCTTCCTGGTGGTGATGGCGATTGCCATCGTCGGCAAGGTGATCGGCTGCGGAGTCGGCGCGCTCAGTCAAGGGTTCAGCAGGCGGGAATCGCTGGTGGTGGGAGTGGGCATGATTCCGCGCGGCGAAGTCGGATTGATCACGGCGAGCATCGGGTGGGCGGCGGGCGTAATTCGCGGCGACATCTATTCGCTCCTGGTGATCGTGGTTCTAGCGACCACTCTGATTACGCCGGTGCTGCTCAAATCCACCATGCCGGCGCGTCCCGAAAACGGAGCCGTTCAGGAGCCGGCCCTGATGACCGAAATGGCGGAAGGGTCGTGAAAGCGGCAAGGACAGTTTTCCACTCTTTTCAAGGTGAGGATATATCCAGCTATGACGAAACTCGAAGCGATCATTCAACCTTCGCGGCTCGACTCTGTCAAGGAAGCGCTGCAAGGGGTTGATGTGGCGGGGATGACTGTTTGGGAAGTGCGTGGGCACGGCCGCCAGAAGGGGCACACAGAAGTCTACCGGGGCAATGAGTACTCTGTTGACCTTCTACCCAAAATCAAACTTGAGATCGTGGTGCCGAATGGTTTGGTGGAGTCCGCGGTCGCGGCGGTCATCCAATCCGCCAAGACGGGCAAGATCGGTGACGGCAAAATCTTCCTGACAAAGCTGGACGAGGCCATCCGCATTCGCAACGAAGAGCGGGGCAAGGCTGCGCTCTAGCGGTCAGGGTGTTCCGTGCACCGCCAATGGTGGATTCGGCCGGCTCGTCACGAGCTCTGCGGCCTGCGCTTTCATCACGCCGGCGGCGCCACGCCGATTTGCAGTGCATTAAAGCGTTGCGAACCTCGGCCGGCGGTCAGAACGCCGCCGCCCAGCCGACCTTCCCCAGCACCCAAACCGCCCACAAACCGAAATACACCAGGGAGACCGAGCGGGACTTGACCTTTCCGCCCGTGGCTTGGGAGAAACCGATTCCCAGCAAAACCACGAACCAAACGGTAAAGAGATCCAGCGAGCTGGCGAACGCGACGAGAGGTTTCGGGGTTTCCAGCGGGTTCAGGAAGAATCCCAGGTTCGTGGGGGCGGGGTTGTTGGGATTGAAGTGTTCGGAGTCGCCAAAGAGAATCATCGCCAGAGCCATCAGGCCGCCGAGGACTCCGCAGAGGTTCGCGTAACACGTAACCGCGAACGCCTTCTTGAAACCGATAGAGGCGCCGAAGATCGCGTTCACGATGGCAAGGCCGATCGCCGCCACAATCAGCAGATAAATCGGCGCACCCAACAACCCGAACACGTGGGCCAGGATGCTTCCCACTGCCTTCCCCTGCTCCACCGCCTGTTGCAATTGCTCGGGGCTCATTTTGGCTGCTTGGCCGCTCAATTCGAGAGAATTGCGAATGATTCGCTCCATGCCGATCTTCGCCAGCATGGTCTCCGTGATCGCTACCGCGGAGATAATGATGACAAGAAGAGGGAAGAGGAAGTCTGGCTGGCGCGCAACGTCCTGGAAGGCCGCGCCGGGGGAAAAATAGACGCCCATCCAGCGCGACCAGAACGAGCGCGGAAGCTGAAGCTCTCCGCCACCTGTTTGAAGGTCCGGGCTGCTCATGTCGAGGCCTCCTATGCGAGGG
>Ga0315284_10011835_pt1 | contig 12422 bp, 15 predicted proteins | sample YL17G09_16_MG_FD_203696 | JGI IMG/M metagenome (GOLD analysis project Ga0315284, IMG submission 203696) | Sediment microbial communities from Yellowstone Lake, YNP, Wyoming, USA - YL17G09_16 | ecosystem: Environmental > Aquatic > Freshwater > Lake > Sediment | place: USA: Wyoming | collected...
GAACGGTTCGCGCAGAAATATTTCGAGAATGGTGCATTCCCGAGCGGGACCTTTGAGCATCCAGGGCATCTTCGGGATGAGGCATATGAGCGGCTGAAAAAGGACCTAAGGGAGCGTTATCAGAGTATGGCGTCGAAGGGGGAGCCCATTCTTGCTGAGGATGGGCTGAAATTTGTGCCTTATGAGCTGAAAATGGTCGATGCTGAGCTCCTGTCAAGCAAGAAATTCCAAGTCGAGGACATCTGCCGTTTTTGCCGCGTGCCACTCCACCTCGTGCAGAATCTGGACAAAGCGACAAACAATAACATCGAGCACCAGAGCCTCGAATTTGTGATGTACACCATGCTCCCGCACTTCAAACGGGCCGAAGAGTGCGTAAACGCACAACTCCTGACGCAGAAACAGCGAGCAGATGGCTATTATTTCGAGTTTAACATTAACGCATTGCTTCGTGGCGATTCAAAAAGTATGGCCGAGGCGTTCGCGGCCGGTCGGCAATGGGGCTGGCTATCGGTCAACGACATCCGTCGGCTGCTGAATATGAATAAAATCCCGAACGGCGATATTTACCTGCAGCCGATAAATATGATCGAGGCCGGAAAGGAACTGCCGAAGCAAACCCCGCCGGATCCGGGAATAGTGCGGGAGATAGAAAACCTCATTAAAGCGAGCAGAGAACTATGAACCCAGAATGGTTTAAGGTGCTGAATAAGGGCGACGATGCGGGGGAAATATACATCTACGGCCTTATTGTCGAGGAGAAGTGGATGGATGAGGATGTCACCCCGTCGTGGTTCAAGGACCAGGTGGCGAAGCTGAAAAAGCTGAAGGCCATTAATCTTTTCGTTAACTCACCGGGCGGAGGCGTCTTCGCGGGTTTAACCATCTACAACATCATAAACCGGCTCGAGGCGACCGTCACAGCCTACATCGACGGCCTTGCGGCCTCGATAGCATCAGTGGTGGTGATGGCGGCTGACAAAATCATCATGCCGAAGAACGCGCTGATGATGATACATAATCCGTGGGGTTGTGCTTGCGGTTCCGCTGCGGATATGCGGAAAGAGGCCGAGATCCTCGATCGCGCAAAACTATCCATCCTCTCCACGTATGCGGGAAAGACCAAGAAACCCGAGAGTGAATTGTCGAGAATGATGGACGAAGAGACATGGATGACCGGGACCGAGGCGAAAAACCTGGGGTTCTCTGATATCCTCGAGGAGAAACAGGAAATTAAAGCATGCCTCGACGGGCAGAAGTTTATCGTCAATGGCGTCGAGGTCGACATCGAAAAATTTAAATCATTCCCCAAGGCCAGGTTCAGCGTTGTGCCTGCCGATGCGGGTAAACCACGACTAATCAACGCGAACCATAAATTTTTAACCTTAAAGAAAGGGGTTCTGGTATGAATTATGCCGAACTTATCCAGGAGGCCATGAACAAAATTCAGGCTCTGCTGGACGCCGCGAAAGCGGAGAAGAGAGATCTCACCGACGAGGAGCAGACGGTTTTCGACGGGCTGGAGAAGGACGTCCAGAAGTGGAAAAACGCGGCCGAACGGGAGAAAAAGGTCCAGAGTATCAAGGACGGGCTGAAGGCTTCCGTCACCCCGGCGCCTGTCGCCGACGTGAGACTGCAGGGCCGCAAGCCGTGGAACAGCTTCGGCGAGTTCCTGGTTGCCGTCAAGAACGCGTACGACCCGTCGAACGCGGTGATCGACCCCAGGCTTATGCCTGATCACTCTCCGCAGAATGTCGCCACCGGGATGGGCGTCGCGGTGAGCTCCGACGGCGGATTTATGGTGAATCCGACCTTCGTGAAAAGCCTGATGGAATCCATCATGCAGAAGTCGACGTCAATTTCCCGCATCACGATGATCCCCATCGGTCCGGGCTCCAACGGTATCAGTATGAACGCGATCGCGGAGACGTCCCGTGCGAACGGTTCACGTTTCGGCGGCGCCCGGGCTTACTGGGCGAACGAGGGCACGCTCGGAACGGCGACGAAGCCGAAGATGCGGAACATCACGCTCAAGCTCGAGAAGCTCCTCGCGTTCTGCTATGTGACCGACGAGCTGATGATGGACGGAACGGCACTCGAAGGGTTCATCCGCAAGGTGTACTCCGACGAGATGGCGTTCGTCCTCGACGATGCGATATTCAACGGCTCCGGGGTCGGAAACCCGCTCGGCGTTTTCAATTGCCCGGCGCTCATAAGCGTCGCGAAGGAAAACGGCCAGGCGGCGGACACGATCGTTTTTCAGAACATCATCAAGATGTGGTCTCGGCTCGCTCCCGCTGCGCAGACGCGGGCGGTGTGGTACATCAACCAGGAGTGCCAGCCTGAGCTGATGACGATGAGCCAGACGGTCGGGACCGGCGGCGTGCCGGTGTTCCTGCCGGCAGGCGGGGTCTCGGGTTCCCCGTACATGACCCTTATGGGTCGTCCGGTCATTCCTGTCGAACAGTGCTCCAAGCTCGGCGACGCCGGCGACATCCTGCTGGCCGACATGGCCGACTACATCGGCATCGACAAGGGCGGCATCGAGTCCGACACGTCGATCCATGTGCAGTTCATGTATGACGAGCAGGTTTTCAGGTTCCGTTATCGGTTCAACGGGACCCCGTACACGAACGCACCGGTGGTGAGCAAGGCGAACGCGTCGTTCTCGGTCTCTCCGTACGTCGCGCTCGCGGCAAGATAGGCAAACAGTAAACCAAGGGGCCGGCTGAGGCTGGTCCCTGCAACATAAGGAAAGGAATTAACTATGAGCTCGATCGCAGAGAAGTTTAAGTTGCAGTCTATCCAGCATGCAAGGGCGGGGGATTCCGCCACGGAACTTGACATTCTCCCTACTGCCGGGGTCAGGACGATTTCGGTGGTATGCCAGATAACCACCGGCCACGGTACCGCGATGATAATGACCTTGTCGACCGCCGACGATGCGGCGGGAACGAACACGGCCGTCTTGACGGAGAACGTTCCTGTCTATCTCAACGGCGTCCGGCAGACCGACGCAAAGGCCTGCACCATCCCGAACACTTACAATGGCCTGGGGCTCCTGAAGAACTTCGTCGTGTTCGAGGTTCCGGCGAACATCATCCCGACAGGGAAATATCTCGGCATTCATCTGACTGCCGGTGGGAATTCGGGAAATATCCTCAGCGCCGTCGCGGTAGAGGACACGTACTACAAGGGCTGACCGAATTAAGGCCAGTTAACGGGCCGGGTAACCGGCCCTTTTAAAAACAACAAGGGAGAAAATCATGTCTCAGCTTGACCCATTGAAATCTTTTACTGAACTGACCATCGGTAAAAGGGTTGATAGGGATAAGGCGGTGGTAAACGGAAGCGCTGCTGCCAACGTGCTTTTCAATATCAAGGGCGGCCGGGTTGCTATTCATCTCCTGGTCGGGGAGATCACTACCGCCGCCTCCGGGGCCACGAACCTCCGGCTCCAGTCAAATCCTGATGTCGGCACGACCGCGGTGGTGAGCAATGTGCTTGCCCTTGGCGGGCTTGAGATCGGGACGTTGCTGGTGCCAACCGGCGCGGTCGGTGACGCTATCTACGGCGTGAGCGCTGGCGCGGCACAGGGGCCGCTTCGCGACCTGGTTCTGCCAGCGGGCGGGATCGAGGCCACGAGCTCTGGGGCCGAGACCGTCACTATTAAGTGGTCGGTGTTTTATGTGCCGGTTGATGACGGCGCATACGTCGAGGCCGCTTAATAAGAAAGGATAGTTCATTTTTTTTCACAAAGGAGAAAACCAATGTCTCAACTTAATCCATTAAAATCTTTTGCCGAGCTGACTATCGGCAAACGCGTTGACCGTGCCGCCGCTGAAACCGGGGGTATTGCGACCCACGTGCTTTTCAATATTAAGGGCGGCCGGGTCGTTCTTCGGGGCGTCGTCGGCGAAATAACCGTCGGGGCCTCAGGCGCAACGAACATTCAGCTCCAGTCAAATCCTGATGTCGGGACCACCGCGGTGTTGGACACTGTGGTTGCGGCCAATGCGCAAGAGGTCGGCACGCTGTTATGTATCACTGGCGCCGTTGCTGACGCGATGTATGGCGTTAGCGCCGGGGCGATACAGAGCATGGTGCGAGATTTAATACTTCCCGCCGGCGCTATTGAGCTTACGAGCTCCGCGGCGAAAACAATCTCAACAAAGTGGTCAGTGTTTTACGTGCCGCTTGACGACGGCGCATACGTCGAGGCTGCTTAAAATGGTTGGCGGGGTAATACCCGCTGGCTTTTCAAAGAAAAGGAAATACCATGGCAACATACAATGAGTCACGCTGCGCCCGCCTTGCTAAATATGGACTATCAGTTTCGAGGGACGCTGACATGCTTCCGCAGGACAGCACCTGCCCTCTCTTCAACGTCGTCGGCGGCCGAGTTGCTATCACGCAGATAATCGGCGAGGTGACCGTCGTAATTGAAACGCAGGCGAACAACACGAAGTTAACGGCAAATCCAACGGGCGGCAGCGCCGTCGACCTGTGCGGAGCGAACAACATCTCTGCTGATGCAGTAGGGACGCTGTATGGCATAACCGGGACGGTGGGCAATGCCATGGTCGCGAGCAATGGGGCGCTTGTCCCTCAGGCAGCAGAAATTATCGTAGGAGAAGGGACCATTGACCTTGATTGCGCCGCAGAAAATACCGGCGAGATAAAGTGGACCATCTATTACATCGCGATGGATGATGGCGCATACATCACGGTTGCCGATCCGTACACTACCACGTCGGGTGCCTAATAATGCTCGGGCACCTCAGAATAATCACGCCGCCAGCCATAGAGCCGGTGACGGCCGATGAGGTCAAACTCCACGCGCGTATTTCCTACGACGTGGAGGATGCCCTGATTGAGCAGTGGATTGCCTCGGCCCGGAAGGCCGCGGAAAATTTCCAACGTCGGGCGTATATCGCGCAGACCCTCGAGCTTTCCTTCGACCAGTTCCCGGCGGTCCCTATATATCTGCCACGGCCGCCGCTTGTCTGGGTCAAGTCGATTAAATACTATGATTATCTGAACGCGGTGACAACGCTGTATGAAAAGTTCGATGACCCGCTGACCACGACGACCATCGAGGACGGCGATGAGCCATCTACTAACAATAATTTTCTTATTGACGCGGACAACGAGCCCGGGCGGATCTGCTTCGCCTACGGCGCATCGTGGCCGACCGCAACGCTGCGGGATATGAACGCGGTGAAAATCCGGTACGTCGCTGGCTACGGTGATGCGGCGACTGACGTTCCCGAGTCGGTCAAGGACGCGATAATGCTTTACTGCACTCACATGAGTGAGAACCGCGCCTCGGAGGAGGACGCGATCCCGAAACAATTTTTCGACCTCCTACGGCCAGACAGGGTGTTTATCTAAAGGCGAGGGCTCTCATGTGCGCTAAAAACATCCGCTGGTCAATTTGCCTGCCGTCGTATAATAATTTTCTGGAAGTTTACTTCACCGTGCAGTCTTTACGCCTCCACCACGACATGTCGGACAAGGAAATTGTGATCGCCGACAACTATGGCGATGACGGGCTGCTGGAGTTCGTCGAGCGACGGGGCGACGGGGTGGTTCGGTATGAGCGCGCGTGCGAGGTGCGGGGCGTAAGCGCAGCGAAGAACGCGGCCATCCAGGCGGCCCGCGGCGAGTTTGTGCTTTGCATGGACTCGCATATCCTTTTGAAACAGGGCTGCTTCGATAAAGAACCCTGCGGCGACGACCTGGTGCAGGGGCCGTGCCTGATGAACAATTTGCGCGACATCGGGATGCAGTGGCTTCCGGTATGGCGGGCGAATATGTGGGGGATCTGGGACTATATCATCCCGCGGAAACGGTATGATCTCCTTGAAGGCGACGAGAGAAAAAAGGTTGAGGAAAAGATAGCCAACAAAAAACTGAGGGTCGCCGACCTGCCGGATGAGCCGTATAAGATATGGGCGACGGGCGCGGGATTTTTCGCCTGCCGTCGGGCCTCATGGCTCGGGTTCAACTCAAGGTTTCGTGGTTTTGGCGGAGAGACCGGCTACCTGCAGGAAAAATACCGGAAGGCTGGCCGCGAGGTCTGGTGCTATCCGAACATGCTCTGGGTGCATTATTTCTGTAATACTGGCCGACATATACCGTTTCCTGTTATCATGGCGGAGAGGGTGAGAAATTATCTGATTGGATTCAATGAACTCGGCCTCGATATAAGCCCGGTTATCTCCCACTTCGGGGACCGGTTTGTCAAGGCGGCGCGGGCCCTGGATGGCAAGGGAGAAAAGCAATGAGCATGCGGGATATAAACAACAGGAAATTAACAATCTGCGAAGTTCTGCGGTGCATTAATGACCGTTTGCAGGGGCCGGAGCATATTGATGTCCGGGATATGCTCGCGCTTTGTGAACAAATGTCAAAGAAAATGATAAAGAAGCTCGTTGAATATAACCAGGTACATAGTAAAGACTTTTGGGATAAAAACCCGCAGTATCTTGAAAAAATAAACAGGTCTATGGAAACCTATCTTGCGGGTGATGCAGAGAGGGCGCGGACGTTTTTGCAATCGCAGCATAATAGCCGTGGGATTGTGATGATTGCTTTCGGTGAAAATTATGATGCTGTGGCAGCGCAGACCGTGGCATTATCGAGGAAAAATATTTTATGTCCTATTACAGTGCTGACGAACTTAAAGAAGAGAAGTTTATTATGGAAAAAAGTAATTAATGTTAATTTCATTGAAATTGATCTTCCTACAGATGAAAATCGGCGGGTGAAGATTGAACTTTATAAATATTCACCTTACGAAGAAACGATATATATAGATTGCGATTCTGTAATAAAAAAACCTGGCATTGAAAAATTGTTTGACAAATTGAATAGCACTGGCCTTATCTTTCAATCGTATGGAACATGGCGGGAAGGGAAAAAATATTTCAAAATATACCGCGATGCGTTGAGGCTTTTCGGTGCTTCGCTTCCACTTTCTATTCTGGTTGGTGGATTTTGGGCGTTTCGCAAGGGTGCGGAAATAGAAAGATTATCGAAAAAATGGATAGAAAATTGGGAACTAACAGGCAAGGGGCGCGATATGCCTTCGCTTGCGTGCGCGATGCAACAATTACAGATACCGTATGTCGCTATAAGAAAAGAGGACGGATTTTTTTCGGTTAATATCAATGATCCTTCGATAGTAGTACATAGGAAGCGTATAAGTGACATGATATTTTTAGGCATTCATGGATATAAACCATATAAACCATTTGATAAAAATTTTCATGAAGATTGGCGCTTGGTCTATAACGAAGATACCGCAGATGTTGACGCTGTAATGACTCATCCATGGGTACTGAAAAAGTATGAAAATAGTGACCGCGTGTTGAGGGTGCAGAGGTATATAAATAAATATCTGCCAGAAATATTAAAAGGCGGAATCAATTTTCTTGACATTGCTACGGGCCCGGGCGATGTCATGGAAATAGCCAATAATGCAGGATGCAATTCTTTAGGGATTGAAATAGATTTTCCGACAAAGGAAAAAACAAACGAGCATGTGCGGATAAAGTACATAAGGATAAAACACCAACAGCGGAAGCTTGATATAGTCTATAGTGATTTTAATGCTATGATGGAACGCGGAAACGATAGGATTAACGGGACAAAATTCGAAGTAATTAATTGTCAAGATGCTATAAATCTTATATCAGGAGTAATTGACCCGTTAGGACTTGACGATCCTCTTTCAACGTGCATAAAAAAACCAGAAGAAAGACTTTTTGAGATAACGCGCGATGCGGAAAACCTATACCACAATGACGGTATGTGGCGGTTCGGTGAAAAGTACGATACTTATTTTAATAAATTTTATGCTTGGTGCAGGTATCACTTGAATCTCGGTGGGATCATGGTGCTTTCTGCGCTTGGTGCGAAAAATTACAAAGAAAATTCTGAAAAGACGGTCGCTATCGCTGAAAAAAATGGTTTCAGACTTGAACAATGCGATAGATATTTGACTCATAGGTTTAAGGCTGTATGAGCGAGGTAAGATATTACAACAGGGAAGGAAGAAAGACACTGGCTTCTCAGTGTTGCAGTTATGTTTATATCCAGACATTGGCGCGAACGGCTGACGGTGAAGGCGGGTTTACACAGAAATGGACAACGGGGGACATGATACCGGCAGCGATAAGTCCGATTCAGGCGCGGCAACAGTTTGAGAACAAGAGCGTCGGGGTCGATGCGACACACCTGATAAAAATACGGGGCCTGATTGATGTTGACGAGAAGAATAATCGGTTTTTATATGGATCAAGAACGTTCGAGATCCTGACGATAGAGGACATCCAGGAGCGGGGGATTGTGAAGGTTGTCACCTGCAAGGAGCTGCGCTGATGCTTAAACTGTATATAGACAAGGTTATAAAGGATCTCGAGAGGTCTGAGAATAATAAACTTATCGCGGCAGCCAAACATGTGGCAGAGAAATTGAAGGAAAACGTAAAAAAGCAATGGAAGCAGCATACGAGAAACCTGCAGAAAGGCGTTGGTTACAAGAAACTGCCCCATGCTGTGCTGGTCGGATACGGCCCGCCGGCATCTCATGCGCACCTGCTTGAGATGGGGACGCAGCACAGGGTCGTGAAAAATTATATGGGGCATAAAGGGTGGGAGGTAAGCGCGGGGAAGATAACACCGCACCCGGTGATCTTCCCGACATTTGAACAGGAGACGCCCGAGGTGGAAAGGATATTGAGCGAGCCATGGTGAGGACGCATGTTTGAATCATCCTTAATAACGTTTCTGGCGGATGACGACCAACTGGCCGCCCTGGTCGAGACATACGCGGGGGAGCCGGCGATATTTTCTGACGAGGCCCCGGAAGACGCGGAGATGCCGTACATCGTGGTGAGGATAGTTCCCTCGGCGACCGACAATATTGCCGTAGAAAGTTTTGCGGTTTTCATTGATTATTACGATAACGATAAAAGCCGCGTTGACTCGAGAAAGGCCGCTGCGAGAATAAAATTGTTACTTGACAGGAAAAAGCTTACTCATGCACGATACAACAATATCCGTCTTTTTTATTTTGACGGGAGCCCGATGGAGGAGGGGGACCCGCGGCAGATTCGCTATAATCTGCAGTTTATGGCAAGGGCAGGCAGACAAGACTTCGCTGACTACGTATCAACAACATCAGGAGATTAACTTTAAAGAAAGGGGTTTATTATGGCACGGTATCACGGGGTAACGTCGGACACGCCGGACAGGTTCGTCATTGATTCCGGGAAGGTTTATGTGGGGTTTACGGATTTGACCGATATGGGGTTATGTATCGGCGCGACACGCGGCGGCAGCACCTTTACAATCGAACAGGAAATTAGGGAAATGCCTGTCGATGGAGCGAAAGGGCCGGTCAAGGGCTGCGACCGGATTACGAAGGTCAACGCGAAGATGACTTTGAATATGGTCGAGTGGTCAACGTATCTGATACGCATGGCGCTTCCGGGAGCGGCGAAAGCTGATTATGGAACACCGACGCATGATGACATTACGCGGGCTTTGCAGATTGCCACAACTGATTATAAGGACAATATCGCTCTTGTTGGCGAGGTATCCGGTTCGGCTCAGCCGATTGTCTGCATAATCAGCAACGCGCTGGGTTCGGGTAATTTCGAACTCGGCATGGTTGACAACGACGAGGCGGTGTGCAAACTGGAAGTCAAGGCGCATTTTGACCCGTCCGACCTTGATACGGAGCCGTGGGAAATACTCTTCCCGCAGGATGTTGAACTGACAACGGAAGGCGCATAAATAAACGACGGAGGCGGGGGCCGCTTGGCCCCTCTTTCGCTTTCTCTTGGGGTGAAAAATGTCTGACATTAAAATCAGGGCATTGAAAGTCAAAGACAGAATTGTCCTTGCGGAAATGGTCAAGAAGCTGGCGGACAAATTAGGCGATAATAACTTGCTTAATTTTATTTCGCCGAATGAAAGCGCGGTGAAATCCGACAAGGCTGACAATACCAGTTTTGCCGTTATAGGCCTGCGGGTATTGAAAATGCTTCTGGAAACACTGAGCGATGATATGCGGAAATGGTTTGCGTCGCTTGTTGAAAAAACGCCGGAAGAGTTTGATGAACTCCCCTTCGATACGGAAATAAAAATACTTGAACAGCTAACCGATTCGGAGGAAGCGAACGATTTTTTTACTGGTGCCTTGCGTCTATACAAGAAGATGCGGGGCTACGCAGATCAATCATTGAGCAAGAAGAAGCCGTAAGATATTATCTGCGGCTTTCGGAAGATGATTTCAGAAGGCTTGAGTTTTCCGAATGCTTGTTTTTTGCCCGGCAGATAGAGAAAGAAAAGTATGATGCGAACAGGACTGCAATGCAGGCGGCGGCCTTTAACGCTTATCTCATGGGGGCGGGCGGGAGAAATTCTTACAATCAGTTTATAAAGCATTTAGGGCTTGCCGATGAAAATACGAAGATGACAAAAGAACAGAAAAAAATACTTGTGCTGCGGGCGGACGATGTGGTCAAGAGAATTTCGAAAATGAAGATCAGGAGAAGAAAAAATAAATGAGGAAAAATAAATGAGGAAGATATTTGAACTTGCCGGCCAGATAAGCGCGAACGGCCTCGAGGCGCTCCAGAAAGGCCTTAAGAGCATCGAGGGCGACCTCGAGAAGGCGGACAAGGCGCTGACGAAATTCGGCCGGCAGTCGGTGAAGGCAGGCACCACCTTGACGAAGTACGTTACCGCCCCGCTCGTGGGACTGGGTGCAACCTTGGCTATTGTCGCGGATAAGACGGGCGCCTATGCTCAGGAGTTGATAAACCTTGAGCAGAAGAGCGGCCTTTCTAAAACGGCGCTGCAGGAATTTGACTACGTAGCGAAGAAGTCGGGTATCTCGGTCGAAGACATGGCTAATGCCATCCTTAAATTTTCAAAGCAGCTTTCAGGGACGGAAATCGGCACCGAAAAAACGAAGGAAGCCCTGAAGCGGTTGGGCATGAGCATTTACGACGCCCACGGCAACATGCGGAGCATGGATGAGTTATTTCCGGAGTTCCTCTCGAGGTTGAATGCCATCCCGAACATCGCCCAGCGCAACGCGATCGCCATGCAGATATTCGGTCGGGGCGCGGGCGCCTTGACGCCTGTCTTGAAACTCACCGGTGCCGAGGTGGAGCAGATGCGGAAGAAGGCGCACGAGCTCGGCATCGTGATGTCCGAGGAGTCCATCCAGGCAGCCAAGAAATACCGCGACAGCATGGTGGACCTGCGGGCGCAGACGACCGCCCTGTGGCGGAACCTCGCCGTGTCCCTGTTCCCGCTGCTGAACGGGATGATCGTGCCGCTTATTCAGAATAAGGTCGTCCCGATATTTGTTCGCCTTGGCAATGCGGTGAAATCGGTAATAACATTTTTTACAAATCTTGACCCGACAACGAAGAAAATCGTACTTGGATTTGTGGCGTTTCTGGCTGTGTTGGGGCCGGTCGTGCTTGTTATAGGAAAATCCATATTGGTAATAAAATCCCTTGTTGCCGCCTTCGCTATACTGAAAACCGCGTTTATAGGTATAACGATAGCTATGGCGACAAATCCGTTTACCGCGCTGATAGCTGCCGCCGGCGTTGTGGTAGCCGCTCTTTTCGGCGTTAAAATGTGGATGGACAACATAAAGAAAGCGGCGGGTGATAGGGAAAAATTAAATATGTTCGGAGAGGAAATTGAGGGGCTGTTTAACCGCATGGAAGCGCGGGCCGGACGCGAGCGCAAGACTCTTGACATGTTTATTGATTTACAGAAAAACAGTATGGTATCCGAAAAGGCGCTCATCCAGCACCTCTCCGCAATGGCGGAGGACTACGGCTTCATTGTGAGTGGCAATGATGCGGCGCGGATAAAGCAATTGAAACGCATCAACGACCTGGTAAGGGAGACCGGCAATATTACCCTCGCGGCGAAAGCGTATAACGAGGAGCTTGCGAAGGAAGCGGCAAAAACGGAAAACGTCAATACCGCTCTCGTCGAGAAGACCGAGCTCTATAAAAAAATGGAAGGGCAGTACAACGCGGTCGTGGATAACGAGCTCGATGGAATCGAGCGGGAGCGGCAGGCCAGCCTTGCCGAGGCGAAGGAGAAAATCACAAATGCGCAGGAGCTCGCGCAGGCGCAGCTTTTTATAAACCAGACCGCCGACATGAAGGCGGAGACGGCCCGGGCTGATAATCTGAAGAAAATAAAAGACGATAACACGAAGGCCATCGAGGACCGGACGGAGCTTGAGAAGACCGGGAAATTAAAATTGCTCGAGATGCAGGGCGATACCGTCGGCTTGATAAAGGAGCAATATGCGGAGGATCTGAAAAACTTCGGGGACACCGAGGAGAAGAAAGCGATTATAAAGGCTTT
>Ga0315284_10011836_pt1 | contig 12421 bp, 10 predicted proteins | sample YL17G09_16_MG_FD_203696 | JGI IMG/M metagenome (GOLD analysis project Ga0315284, IMG submission 203696) | Sediment microbial communities from Yellowstone Lake, YNP, Wyoming, USA - YL17G09_16 | ecosystem: Environmental > Aquatic > Freshwater > Lake > Sediment | place: USA: Wyoming | collected...
ACCGATGCCGATTCCGACCCCGAGAAAAAGCGGACATATTTCGGTGCGCACCCATGTCCGAAAAAAGGCGCAAATTCCCAGGAATTTCGGGGGTATGTCAGGAGTTATGAGGGTCTTGAAGCGGCGGTTGTGCTTCTCTGTTGTTTTGACAACGTTGATCCTGATGTGCGGGCGCACGCCGCCCGTGCCCTGGGAATCTGTGGAGATCCCGGCCTGGCAACCTTGCTGGAGCCATGGCTGCGCCCCCAACACGATGAGCACACGACACCGCTGTCGGTGCGCATCGGCGCGCTGCAGGCCTTGGTTCTGTTGAAAAACCCGCGATCCGCGACCGCAATCCAGGAAGCTGTCCTGGCTGCACCCGTCGGGGAATCGAATCCTGATCAAATCGATCAGTTGAATTTCGCGGTGCAGGCTCTAACCACATTGGGGAATATCGGGAGCGAAGAGAACGCGGCCACGCTGCAACGATTTGTGTTTATGGCCGGACCGGTTGCAAACAGCGCCGCGGTCGCACTGGCCAGGCTGAAGCGAAAAGATCCTGATGCCTTTTTCAGCATGGTCGCGGGCGCCCGCTTTGATACGGCCGCCGGAATGCGTGCCTGGGCCACGGCCCTTGGAGAGCTGGGCGGGGCACGCGCCCGGAACGAACTGAAATCCATGCTCGAGTGCGCAGCCTGGGATGCTGCATCAGCTTCTCTCAGCGCTGCTATTCCGGCGATCCTTGGGGCTCTGGCGAAGGCACAGGCGCCGGACTTGCAGGAAATTCTCGGCCCCTATCTTTCCGGGGGAGATGGCGTGATCGTGCGTGCCGCGCTGGCTGGCTATCAACCCTCGCCAGGAACTCCCGCGCCGTGGAAATCCATCCTGCAGGCTTCCACGGGTTATGCCGCCAGGTCGGATTTGGAGACCAGGATCGCAATCCTGAACCGGTTGGAGCCGTGGCTCGCCGCCGCAGAAGTCCAGTCTTACCTCCGCTTGGCGCTCCAGGATCCCGAGCGCAATGCCCGCATCGCCGCCATGCGCTTGCTCAAACAGGCGGGGGTCCAGGGCATCCCTGACGATCCCGGCCCATCAAATTCCAACGCCTCCCAACTTACCTGCGGCGTGCTGGCTGCCGCGCGCCAGGACCGCACCACTGCAATCCTTGAGACGACACGCGGCACGATCGAAATCGAACTCTTCCGGCAGGACGCTCCATTCACGGTCGCCAACTTCATCACGCTCGCACGGCACGGGTTCTTCGACGGACATACTTTCATGCGCGTGGTCCCCTATTTTGTGATTCAGGGCGGCGACCCGCGCGACGACCAGGAAGGAGGTCCGGGCTATTCGATCCGGTGTGAGATCAACATGCGCCTCTTTGAGCGCGGTTCCGTCGGCATGGCGTTGTCGGGCAAAGATACGGGAGGAAGCCAGTTCTTCATCACATTATCTCCGCAACCGCACCTCGACGGCGGCTATACCTGTTTTGGACGTGTCATCAGCGGCATGCCGGCCGCCGAGCACATGATCGCGGGAGATCGCATCCTGAGAGTCCGTATCAAGGAAGATATCACGCTGCTCGACTACCGCAATTACTGACCAATCGTCTTTCCCAACTAAAGGCAAAACGGTAAGCATGGGCCGTACCTGTTCAATCCACTTTTTGCATTGTGGCGTCCCGTTTGGTATGATGATATCATACTACCATTATGGAGGCTTGATGAGGAAGACAGCCGTCAAGAAGACCGTGTCGCTGCAGGCTGATGTTTGGGAATATGTTTCCAATCAGGCCAAGGGCAATGCCAGTGCATTCATTAATGAGGCGCTAATCGATTATCGCAGGCGGCAGCTTCACAAGTCGATGATCCTGGGCTACAAGGCAATGGCCTCCCAGGCGCAACTCGCGGAAGACCTCGCCCTCTGGGATACAACCCTTTTGGATGGATTGAGCGATGAAGACAATCCGTCGGGGTGAGATTTGGCAAGTGCGCTTCGACCCGATCGAGGGCTCGGAAATGGGGAAAACCCGGCCTGCGCTTGTGCTGCAAAACGACCTCGGAAATCGATATGCAGGCACAACCATTGTCGCCGCCATCACGGCGCGCGTGAAAGAACTGCCCACGCTGGTGGATATCGAGCCGAGCAAGGAAAATGGTTTGCGCCGGCCCTGCGCCGTCAATTTGAGCCACCTGCGCACGATCAGCCATTCGCGTCTGGTTGTGCGCTTGGGCCGGATCGAGGATGCATATTTGCCTAAAATAGAGCAGGCAACGCTGATCAGTCTCGGATTCCGCTGAACAATTTCGGGACAGGCGCCATAAACTCCAAATAGAGATGAACATCCCTGCCGTTAAATATTCGACAATTTCGAGGTTATGGCGCCTGTCCCCGAGAAATAACGGGACTGGCAACTATGATCGAGAGCGCCGGGGAAAATGGCGCGCAATTTAGGGCTGGTGCGATCATGCGCGCCTCCCGAGAGCCGCGCCGAACAAAGCGCGTCAAGCTTGCTGCAGGGATGAATATGGGAAAGCGAAAGAAGGAGCAAAGCCGGAAATGACAGTTCAGAATCCCAGATCTGAGCATGGCGCCGGTTGCGAAACGCGCGTGGACGCTGCCGGAGAGGATGTTTTGGTCTTTCCAGCCTCGTTTGCGCAGCGGCAGCTGTGGTTTCTGGATCAATATGAACCGGATAGCGCCTTGTACAGTATCCCGTTGGCACTACGCCTGCGCGGCGAACTGAATAAGTCTGCATTGGAACAGAGCCTTTGTGAATTGGTGAGACGACACGAGGTCCTGCGGACGACATTCGATCTGGTTGATGGGCAACCGGTCCAGTTGGTTCACCCAGTTCTGAACCACCTGCTTGCGGAAGAGAATTTAGTTCACTTGGATTGTGAGGAGCGGGAGGCCCGTCTCGAGAAACTGCTCAAGCAGGATGCTCGAAAAACCTTTGACTTGAAGCGTGGTCCCCTGTTTCGGTCCAAGCTTTTCCTGCTGGCCAAAGAGGAGTATGTGTTGCTGTTGACCATGCATCACATCGTGTCTGACGGCTGGTCGATGGGAGTTTTGTTTCGGGACCTTTCGGCGTTATACGAGGCCTTCTGCAAATCTGAGGCGCCGTCACTGCCGGAGCTGCCGATTCAATATGCCGACTTCGCGACCTGGCAGCAAGAGCGGCTGCAAGGAGAGTTTCTTCAGGACCAACTCTCATACTGGAAGGAGCATCTGAAAAAAGACCTGCCGGTGCTGCAACTATCCACGGATCGGCCGCGGCCTGCGATCCAGACGCACCGCGGCGCAGAAAAATCCTTCGTGCTGCCGGAAGCATTGTTGGAATTCCTCAAAGCCCTGGGCCGTCAAGAAGGAAGCACGCTGTTTATGGTGCTGCTCGCGGCGTTCAACGCATTGCTATACCGTCATTCGGGGCAGGAAGACATCGTCGTGGGAACTCCGATTGCGGGACGCAGCCGGACAGAGGTCGAGGGGCTGGTCGGTTTCTTTGCGAACACCCTGGCATTGCGGGCAGATTTGGCGGGAGAGCCGACCTTTCGGGAACTCCTGCAACGCACGCGCGAGGCTTGTCTGGGGGCATACACGCACCAGGATTTGCCGTTTGAGAGACTGGTTCAGGAATTAAATCCGGAGCGGAACCGGGGCCATGCGCCGCTTTTTCAGGTGATGTTCGTGCTGCAGAGTGCCTCAAGCGCAGAGTTGCGCATGGCGGGATTGGAGATAAGTGTTCTGCACATTGAGCTGGAGACGGCGAAGTTTGATGTAACCCTCTCCATGGAGGAATCCTCCGAAGAGCTTGGAGGAGTGATCGGATACTGCACGGATCTCTTCGATGCCACCACCATTGAACAGATGATCGGTCATTTTCGGGTGCTGCTTGAGGGCATCGTGGCAGCCCCGGATACGCCCATATCCAAACTCCCATTGTTGGCCAAAGATGACCTTCAACGGCTCTTGACGACGTGGAAGGGACCTTCCATAAACTATCCGGAAGATCTTTGCGTGCACCAGCTGTTCGAGGCGCAGGTAGAGCGTTCACCGGACGTGGAAGCCGTGGTATTTGAGGACCAGCGGTTGTCATACCGTGATTTGAACACCAGAGCCAACCGTCTTGCATTCCGCCTGCGCCGCCTGGGCGTTGGCCCCGAGGTGATGGTCGGCATCTGCCTCGAGCGCTCGTTAGACATGGTGTTGGGGCTGTTGGCGGTTCTCAAAGCCGGTGGCGCCTATCTGCCGCTGGATCCAAGCTATCCACACGAGCGGCTAACCTTTATGCTCTCCGACTCTGGCGCCAAAGTGCTGATCACACAGCGGCGATATCTGATGTCGCCGGCAGCGGAAGAGATTACGACTGTCTGCTTGGACGAAGACCAAAAATACGAGGAATCTGACTTCCCGTGTAATCCCTCAAGTGGTGCCAAAGGGGAAAACGCGGTCTACGTGTTGTACACCTCCGGTTCAACCGGTCAGCCCAAGGGCGTCGTAATCGAACACAGGCAACTGCGGAACTATGTGGAAGCAATCGTCGATCGGTTGGGCCTGCAAACTGGGGCCAGCTTTGCGATGGTGCAGCCCTTCAGCGTAGACTCCTGCCACACGACGATATTCCCTGCTCTGGGTTGGGGAGGCACGCTCCACATAGTCAGCCGGGATTGCGCGTTGGATGCGGCGGCGCTGAGTGCATACTTTGTGCGATATCGCATCGACTGTCTCAAGATAGCACCCTCTCACCTCGCAGCGCTTCTGGCCGCGGGTGATGCCAGGGCGTTGCTCCCACATCGCTGCCTCGTGATCGGCGGCGAGGCCTCAAACTGGAGTTTTGCCGATCGCTTGCTGGCACTGGCGAAAACAGAATGCGCGATCTGGAATCACTACGGCCCCACTGAGGCAACGGTAGGGGTGCTCACGTATCCGATCGTTCCGGATAAGAACGAACATCTCAGAACCACATCGTCCGTGCCCCTGGGACGGCCTCTGGCCAACGTCCGCGTTTATGTGCTCGATGGCCATGGCAACCTTTTGCCGGCGGGCATAGCGGGCGAGCTGTTTATCGGTGGAACGGCGATAGCGCGGGGCTATCTCCATCGGCCTGGCTTGACCGCTGAGCGTTTCCTGCCGGATCCATTCAGCGAAGTTCCCGGCGCGCGCATGTATCGTACCGGTGACCGCGCCCGCTGCCTGTTGGACGGCAACATCGAGTTCCTTGGCCGCATGGATGATCAGGTCAAAATAAGGGGATTCCGCGTCGAGTTAGGAGAAATTGAAGCCACACTCTGTGAGCATCCCGCGGTTTCCTCATCCGTGGTTGTTTGCCTGAATGACCGACCTGATGACATAAGGCTAGTTGCCTATGTTGCGCCTAAAACCCGGCAAATCTTGGTGGGTAAGGAACTGCGTGAGTTCCTCGTGGGACGTTTGCCCCACTACATGGTGCCGAGTGATTTCGTGCTGCTCGAGGTCCTCCCCCGAACTCCCCACGGCAAGGTTGACCTTCGAGGCCTGCCTGCGCCTGGCGCTTCACCTCCCCAGATGATAGAAACCTACGCAGCACCCCGTACCGGGGTGGAAGAGACCTTGGCCCGCATTTGGGCGGAGGTACTGAAAGTCGATCGGGTCAGCGTATCCGATAATTTCTTCGATCTGGGCGGACACTCGCTGCTTGCGGTTGCAATGTTCGCCCAGATCAAGGCTGCCTTCGGCAAACAACTTCCGCTCGCAACCCTTTTCGATGCGCCCACGATTGAGCACCTGGCGGCAGCCTTGTGCGATGTGAATTGGCAGGCCGGGTCCGTTCTCGTTCCGATTCAACCGAATGGCTCCAGACCACCCCTGTTCTGTGTCCATCCGGCCGACGGCGAGGTTATGCTCTATCGCGATCTGGCTTTCCACCTTGGAAACGATCAGCCTGTGTTCGGGCTGCAATCAATGGGAACAGACGGAAGCATGCGGCCGCCCACCACCGTGGAGGAAATGGCGGCCCGATATGTCCGGGAAATGAAGACGGTCCAGCACCATGGCCCCTGGTGTTTAGCCGGCTATTGCCTGGGAGCGTTTGTCGCGCTGGAAATCGCTCGGAAATTGCAGGAACAGGGGGAGACCGTCGGTTTGCTGGCGGTCATCAATACCAGCGGCCAGTGGCGAATGGTCGGATCCGCGGGCCAGGCCATTGCCTACCATTGGCATAACCTGTCGCTTCTCGGCCCGGGCGGCAAGGCGCGCTACTTGTCGGCGCGGGCGAGATACAGAATGATGCGAATCCAAAACGAAGCTGCGATCTCGATCTGCAGATTCCGGCTTGCGGCAAGACGGGCGTTGCCTCCCGGCTTGCTTCGCCGCTACGTGACTGAACTCAACCACCGCGCCGGGGAAGCCTACCATCCGGGAACTTATCGGGGGAGGCTCGTCTACTTCCAAGGCAGCCGAGATGCGCACCAGAACCCGAGACCGTTCTGGTCTGGAATTGCCTCCGAGGGCGTGGATGTGATCACCGTCCCGGGCGGTAACATCGATGTACTGAAAGAACCCGACGTGCAGGGGCTCGCGGACCACTTGCGCTCTTGTCTGGATCAGGCTTATCACAAAAATAGGTAAGAGCACCTACCTAGTTTTACCTGTGCGTCGCTGAGCGCGCTGGAGACTGTTCCCATGCCCGACACTGCAGCCCCGGATATGACCCGGGCGTATCCGCTTTCTTCCACCCAGTTGGGCATGCTCTTCCATAGCCGCCTGGCCCCGGAGGACGGCATCTATACGGAGCAGCTGAGCCTCGACATGCCCGAAGACCTCCGGGTGGACCTGCTTCACGAAGCGCTCCAGCGCGTCCTGGCGCACCACGACCTCCTTCGGACCTCGTTCCACGCCGACGGCACCGGGATCCCCTGCCAGGTCGTCCACGACACGGTGGTGGCGCCCTGGGAACGCCAGGACTGGCGGGCGCCGGATCCAGCGGGCCAGGAGGCAGCCTGGGAGGACCTGCTGGAAGCGGACCGCAAAAAGAACTGGGATTTCGAGATCCCCCCCCTCCTGAGGTGCACCCTCGTCCGCCTGGACGACTGCCACTGGCGGCTGCTGTGGAGCTATCACCACGCGGTGGCAGACGGCAGGGCCTGTGCTCAGGCGCTGAGCGAGCTGGCCAGGATCTACCGGGCCCTCGAGCGGCAGGAAACGCTGGAACTGCCGGAACCCGTCCACTTCCGCGACCACATCCGTTGGCTGAACGAGCGGGATGCGAAGGCGGACGAAGCCCACTGGAAGGGTGTGTTCGAAGCCTTCTCAAACCCCCTGGAGGTGGGGGATCTCCGAAAGGACGTTCCCTTCAGGTACCAGACGCACACCATCCAGCTCGCTCCCGACCTCGATCAGTCCATCTCATCCTTCCTCGAGATCCACGGCCTTTCGCACCATGTGCTGGTGATGGGAACCTGGGCGCTCCTCCTGAGCCGTATCACCGGATGCGAGGACGTAGTCTTTGGGGCCACCCTTGCCACCCGATGGTCCCGGATGCATGCCCAGGGGGCAGCGGGGCTTTTCATCAACGCGCTCCCTTTGCGCGTGGACGTCTCCCCCGAGATAAAGGTCCTCCCCTGGCTCCAGGCGGTGCGCACCCAGTGGAAGGCGCTGCGCCAACACGAATGCACGCCCCTGGTGAATGTTCAGCGGTGCAGCGCCGTTCCTGCCGGCCGGCCCCTCTTTCAGACCTTGGCGATGTACGACTGGGAGAACGTGGAGCAGGGTGTGGAAGGGAGCCTGCCCGAGGACTGCCCCTGGCGCGCCCGCTTCACGGAAACCCTGGACACGCCCTTGACGCTGGCGGTGTTCGGCACCCGGCAGCTCTCCGTGAGGATCGGATACGACACGCGGCGCTTCCTCCCGGACGACATCGCCCGCATGCTGGGCCACGTCCAGATGCTGCTCCACGAGGTGGTGACGGGGCCGGAGCGGCACCTGGGCGACCTTTCTATCCTCAGGGCCGAGGAGCGCCAAACCCTGCTCCACGACTGGAACGCGACGCCCTGTCTCTTCCCCCGGGACACGTGCATCCACCAGCTGTTCGAGGCGCGGGCGCAGAAGTCCCCCGACACTGTGGCCGTAGTCTTCGAGGGCCGCTCCCTCACGTACGGCGAGCTGGACGCCCGCGCGAACCGGCTCGCCGGCCACTTGCGCCTTCTGGGCGTCGGCCCCGAAGTGCTGGTGGGCATCGCCGTGGAGCGCTCCCTGGAGATGATGGTGGGCCTGCTGGCCATCCTGAAGGCGGGAGGCGCCTTCGTACCCCTGAACCCGGACGATCCAGCGGAACGGCTGGCGTTGATGCTGGGCCAGGCCCGGGTCAGTGTGCTCCTCACCCAGGAGCACCTGCTGCCCTTGCTCCCCCCGGGAAACTTCCAGGTGTTCTGCCTGGACGGGGACTGGGCCTCCCTTCCGAAACCGCCGCAGCCGATGCCTCCCAGCTGCGTGCAGGCCGAGAACCTGGCCTACGTCATCTTCACCTCGGGCTCCACGGACCGCCCCAAGGGGGTCATGGTCTCCCACCGCAATGTACTGGGCTTCCTCCACGCCTACCAGCACGTGACCCAGGATCCCGAAGGGCGCATCGGGACCAACGTGGCGCCCTTCAACTTCGACACGTCCGTGGAGGAGTTCTGGAGCTGCCTCTGCTTCGGCGGCACCGTCCACATCCTCCTCCCCGAGCACAGCGCGGACGGCGCGACCTTCGCCCGGTACCTGATGGACCACGGCATCACCACCACGTATATCGTGCCCGCCATGCTCCTGGATGTCGCCGTCCACCTTGCCGCCCACGCCGGGCGCCTGAGGCTCAAGTGCCTGCTCACGGGGCTCCACGCCAAGAAGGAGCGCGCCCTGCAGGCCTTCAGGGACCTGGCGCCGGGCCTGCGCATCATCAACGCTTACGGCCCCACAGAAACCACGTACGGCGCCACGGCCTTCGAATTCGGTCAGGCCACGGACCCGGACCGGGACGTGCCCATCGGCGTCCCCTTCCCGGGCTACCAGACCTACATCCTGGATTCCCGACTCCAGCCCGTTCCCGTGGGCGTGGCCGGCGAGCTGGTCATCGGTGGCATCGGCATCGCCCGGGGCTACCTGGGCCAGCCGGAGCTGACGGAACGTGCGTTCATTCCGGACCCCTGGGGCCCCGTGCCCGGGGCGCGGCTCTACCGGACGGGCGATCGCTGCCGGTTCCGAGCGGACGGGGTCATCGAGTTCCTGGGCCGCACGGACCGCCAGGTGAAGATCCGCGGCTACCGGGTGGAGCTAAGGGAGGTCGAAGGGGCCCTGACCCGCCATCCGGCGGTACGGGAGTGCGTGGTGACCGCCCTGCCCGACGCCCACGGCGGCCTCCGCCTGGCGGCCTACCTGGCCGGCAGCATCCTTCCGTCCCTCCGTGAACTTCGCGCCTTCCTGAAAACGTCCCTGCCGGAGTACATGATCCCCTCGGCCTTCGTGCCCCTGGAGTCTCTTCCCCGGACCACGGCGGGCAAGGTGGATCTGCGATCGCTGCCGGCCCCGGATCCCGAGGGCCGGGACCACCCCCATGTCGCGCCGCGCACGCCCGCGGAGACCTTCCTGGCGGGGATCTGGAAGGAGGTCCTGAAGGTGGAGCGGGTGGGCATCCACGACCATTTCTTCGAGATCGGCGGCCACTCGCTGCTGGCGGTGCAGGTCATCGCACGCATCCGCCGCGACCGGGGGCTGGAGATCCCGCTCCGGAAACTCTTCGACCAGCCCACCATCGCCCAGTTGGCGCCGCTTCTGGAGCAGGATGCGGCGCCCCCGGCGCCTTCCGTCATCAAAGTGCTGCCCAGAAGGCCCCAGCGTTCCTGAGCCTGAGGCATGCCGGCCGCCGAGCACATGATCGCGGGGGATCGCATTCTGAGAGTCCGTATCAAGGAAGATATCACGCTGCTCGACTACCTCAATTACTGACCCATCGTCTCTTCCATGCACCGGGGGCATCCTGGCGCAGGCCGGTGTGGAGGCGGTATGGGATTCGGAAATTGTTGAGACTCTCGTTCGTAGCTGCCGCGATCCGAACATCGATGTGCCGCGGCAAGTCCTCGCCAATGGCCGAAACCTCCCCTTTCTCCAAAACCCGGAGCAGAGCTACCTGCGCCCGCAGGCTCAGGTTACCGATCTCATCGAGGAAGATCGTGCCCTTGCCTGCGGCGGGCGATCGGGGCATCGGCAATCCGGACAATAACTCTCTTTCCGAGAACTTTGGCGGCTCGGGTAATGGTTTCAAGAGAGACAGCGGTATTTTGAGGGTCGAGCAAACGGTTGAGCTGCGACCGGCTCGTGTGAAGCTCTCGGGCCATGGCCTGTTTGGTCTTCTGCTGTTGCTTCATCGCCTGTTCCAGCTGCCAGGCGAGGACACGCTTGGTGGCGACGGCCTCGACCTCTTCCCGAATTCCCCGTTCATCCAGAAACTCATCAAAGCTGGAGCCGCTGTAGTCGTGCCGTCTCCGAGTCTTTCTTTCCTTCATTGCAGTCCTCTCTCATGCTTTTCTTTGTTCCTCCGCGCCAGGGCCAGGTCTCCGTCGGGCGTCTGCCGCGTCTTCTTTATGAAGCCGTGCAACAAGACCATTCGGTGCTTGCCATCGATATAGAACAGAATCCGAGCAATGCGATTGTGCATGAGATCCGTGCGAACCTCGTAGATCCCTTGACCCATCGGCCGACAAACCGGCATACCGATAGGCCAGCCGAATTCAACCGTCTTGATATCTTCTCCGATTCGCTTCCTATCGTCGGCATAGGGAAGCGTTTTGAGCCAGGCCCGAACAGGTTCGCGGCCCGCACGTGTGCGAAAAAAGATCGCGGGGAGTCGCTTGTCGGGTCTGTTCGGGTTTTCTGCGCCCGTCCCCGACACACCGTCTGGCTCCTTAACCTTGGTTATTGGCATCCCAGTGTACCATATAGGGTACACTTGTCAAGATGATCGAAACAACCACAGTCTTATTGGACTCCAGGGACTCCATGGATCGCGACACGAAGTTCTCCGAGGCGTTCCGGGTCATCCTGGAGCAGACCGGTGTGGAGGCGGTACGGCTACCTGCGCATTCTCCGAACCTGAGTCCGAATCTGGAACGCTTCCTGCGATCGGTCAAGGAGGAGTGCCTGGAACGTATGGCCTTCTTCGGCGAGAGATCGCTGCAGATCGCCCTAGCTGAGTTCCTGAGCCATTTTCATGCGGAGCGAAACCATCAAGGGCGCGACAACAGACTGATCGAGCCGGGCGAGGAAGTGGGGCACCACAGGTGAAGTCGTGTGCCGCGAGCGACTGGGCGGCATGCTGCGATACTACTACCGCAAAGCGGCCTGACCTTCTTCGGCATCTCACGCCGGCCGTTGTGTCGCGCCTCTTCAAGAGGTGCGTGCAGGAGACCACTCGCGTCCCTGCCGTCAAGCGGAGAGGCTGACATTGTGCCCGGCCGCTCCCGGAAACCGGGGTTCTGCTCCATCGCCGTCGGCCGAGATTGCGGCTCATTCGTGACTCCAACCGTCCAAGTGAGGCGCCGTTGCCGGACGTTCGAGTTTCTTGACCTTACGGGGTCCAGTAGCCCGACCCCTCTCCTGAATCCGTGGATTTCCCAGCCACGCCACCTGACTCTTCCCTTATGCCCCCTGGATAGAATGTCCTATAAGTCGGTCGCCATACTTGCGGGCAACAAACCTCGACGCGGGAGGCTCTCACCCTTGGGTCGCTTCTGTTCTTCATCGCCAATGTGAGGGGTGCAACCAGACCTCATCCATCATCCCTGCTCGTTTTCACGACACGTCTGCGAGGATTCCTTCCAACTCACTCCTGGTGAGCCGGTTCTTTTCCATAAGCTCCTTTACCAGATGATCGAGCGACGGCTGGCGTTCGGCCAAATCCTCCCGCGCTCGTTCAAGCTGCTCCTTTACGATCCGTGCTGCCCCTCTCATCACGTCCGCCGCCAGGGGGCTATTGTCGAACCGCTGAGAATCGAGCGCGATCTGACCCACCGAATCGTCCATGCCATAGCTCCGCACCATCATCTCGGCATAACGCGTGGCCGCCCGCAGATCTTCGCCTACGCCGGTGCTGAGACCTTCATCGGCACCGTAGTACAACATCTCGGCTGCGCGGCCGCCCATGGCCTGGCGGATCATGCCCTCGAGTTCACCTTTGGTATACAGCATCCGGTCTTCGTCGGCCTCGCGTTCGACGAATCCGCCCGCCTTGCCGCGTGCCATGATCGTGATCTGAACCGGTTTCTCGCCTCTGAGCCAGCCGATCAGGCAATGTCCCGCCTCGTGCCGAGCGATTCGGAGCAACGTCCCAGGATCCGGGGTGCTTCTAGTAGGCCGTCCTGAAAGTTGAGAGCTTTGTATTGGCATTTCATCATACCCCAGCTATTTGACGCAACAGGATTGTCCT
>Ga0315284_10011837_pt1 | contig 12420 bp, 10 predicted proteins | sample YL17G09_16_MG_FD_203696 | JGI IMG/M metagenome (GOLD analysis project Ga0315284, IMG submission 203696) | Sediment microbial communities from Yellowstone Lake, YNP, Wyoming, USA - YL17G09_16 | ecosystem: Environmental > Aquatic > Freshwater > Lake > Sediment | place: USA: Wyoming | collected...
AGGTCCCTCCTCCCGATATGCGAGCGCGAGCCCGCGAGTAGGGGCGAAGGGTGGCGGTGCGGTGGAGGGGTTTTTCTCTTTTCTCCTTGATCTTCTCATTCCTCGCTCGTGTCTCGTCTGCGCCCGGGGGCTCGAATCCTTCGACCTCTTCGAGCGATCCGGGGCGCATGCCGGCTTGTCGAATCGAATGAGCGAATTCCTCGCCGCCGATTTCAAGCTCGAGCTCTCGGCTTTGGTTTCCGTGCCGGCGGACGTCCTGTGCCCGGGATGCTGGTTGAAGCTCGAGCCGGCCGGTTCCGGCGGTTTCCTCGCCCGCCCGGGGGGCGCCGGAACGCCCATACGCGTCATCGCGCCGTTCTTCACGAATGACGAGCTCCTCGCCCTCGTGCGCTTTCTCAAATTCGCCGGCGGGAGGACCGCGGTGCCGGCGCTGGCGTGGTGGATGGCGCGTTCCCTCGAAGACCACATCGCGGGCCTTCGAGGCCGCGATTCGTTCGATCCGCTCCTCGTTCCCGTGCCGCTCCATCCTTCGCGGGAGCGCTCGCGCGGCTACAACCAGGCGTCTCTTCTCGCCGGGGAGGTCGCCGAGAGGCTCGGGCTCGAGGTCGATTCGCGCTTCCTCGAGAGGATCAGGAACACGAAGAGCCAATCGACGCTCGAATCGCGGGATCGATCCGCGAACGTGGACGGCGCCTTCAGCCTTTCGAGGCTCGATCCTCCCACCCATAGAGATATCATAGTGATAGACGATTTGATAACGACGGGAGAAACGGCGCTCGCCTGCATCGAGGCAATCGAACGGGCGTTGCCCTCTTCGGTCTCGGTCCTGGCGGCGGGACGGGTGAGGGCTTGATTCGAGGGGCGCATCCGGCGCGCCGGGCGGGGCCGGCCGGGACCTCCCGGAGGGCTCCATCCTTGGCTTGACAGAGGCCGGCCCCATGTGTGAATATTGCGCTACTTTGCTGTGATTTCGCTTCAGTAACAAGGGAGGAGAATGTGCTCGCTACCAACAAGGAGCTCATGGCGGCCGCCCGGAAGGGCAAGTACGCGGTCGGAGCTTTCAACATAAACAATATGGAGTTCCTCCAGGCGATCACCGGCGCCGCGGAGGAGCTCGGGAGCCCCGCGATCATCGCCCTTTCGGAAGGGGCCATCAAGTACGCCGGTTTCCGTGACATCGTCTCGATGGTGAGGCTCACGGCCGAGGAGAAGAAGGTTCCCATCTCCCTGCACCTCGACCACGGGAAGGATATGGATATCATCACGAAGTGCATCGAGGGAGGTTTTACCTCCGTCATGATCGACGGCTCCGCTCTTCCGTTCGAAGAGAATATCGCCGTGACGGCGAAGGTCGTCGAGAAGGCCCGTCCGAAGGGGGTCTCGGTCGAGGGGGAGCTCGGAAAGCTCGCCGGGATCGAGGACAATGTCTCGGTCGCCGAGCGCGACGCGATGCTCACCGATCCGGCGCAGGCGGAGGAGTTCGTCAAGCGCACCGGCGTCGACGCGCTCGCGATCGCGGTAGGGACCTCCCACGGCGCATACAAATTCAAGGGAGAGGCCAATCTCGCGCTCGACCGCATCAGCGAGATCGCATCGCGCGTGAAGGCCCTCCTCGTGCTCCACGGCGCCTCCGGCGTCAAACAGGAGAACGTCGACCTCGCGAACAAGTACGGCGCGGCGATCAAGGGCGCCAAGGGCGTGCCCGACTCCGCAATCGTCGATGCGATCCGCCGGGGCATCAGCAAGGTCAATATCGACACGGACATGCGCATCGCCTTCACCGCGTACGTCCGCAAGGCGATGGCCGAGAAGCCCGAAGAGATCGATCCCCGCAAGATTCTCGGCCCCGGACGTGAAGCAATCGCCGCGGTTGTGCGCGAGAAGATAAAGCTCTTTGGCAGCGAAGGCAAAGCCAGGTAAGGGAAACAAGTCACTTAAGAAGGAGGATCCCATGGCGATCAAGGTTGCCATCAACGGTTTCGGGAGAATCGGCCGTCTCGTCTTCCGCGAGATCATAAAGGACAAGGACTTCGACGTCGTCGCCGTCAACGATCTCACGAACGCGGCGACGCTCGCGCACCTCGTGAAATATGATTCGGTTCACGGAAAATTCAAGGGCATCGTGGCGGTCAAGGACGACAAGTACATCGTCGCGGATGGCAAGCAGGTAGAGGTTTTCGCCGAGAAGAATCCCGCCGCGCTCCCGTGGAGGAAGCTCGGTGTGGATGTCGTCATCGAGTCGACGGGCAAGTTCCGCAAGCACAAGGACGCCTCGCTTCATATGGAGGCGGGGGCGCGGAAGGTCATCATCTCGGCGCCGTCCTCCGATCCCGACATCATGATCGTGATGGGCGTGAACGACAAGCTCTACGACAACGGCAAGCACCACGTCATCTCGACCGCGTCCTGCACGACGAACTGCATCGCTCCGATCGCGAAGATTCTCCAGGATTCCTTCGGGATTGCGAACGGCTTTATGACGACGATTCACGCGTACACGAACGACCAGGTGATCCTCGACTTTCCGCACAAGGATCTCCGGCGGGCCCGCGCGGCGGCGATGTCCATGATTCCGACGACGACGGGCGCGGCCTCCGCGGTCGGCAAGGTGCTCCCCGAGCTCAAAGGGAAACTGGACGGCACCTCGGTGCGCGTCCCCGTGGCGGACGGATCGCTCGTCGACCTCGTCGTCACCCTCGAGAAGGATACGACCATCGAGGCGATCAACGATGCGGTGAAGAAAGCCGCGCTCGGCGCGATGAAGGGGATCGTCGAGTACTGCGAGGATCCGATCGTCTCGTGCGACGTCATCGGGAATCCCCATTCCTCGATATTCGACGCGCTCTCCACGATGAGTATCACACCGCGGGTCTTCAAGATATTCTCGTGGTACGACAACGAGTACGGCTATTCGAAGAGAATGATCGATATGATGAAGCTCATCGCCCGATAGCCGGGCCCGACACGCTCACCCTCGAGGAGGAAAAGGCATTGAGGAAAAAGACTCTCCGGGACGTGAATCTCAAAGGGCGCAAAGTTCTCATGCGGGTGGATTTCAACGTGCCGCTCTCGAAGGAAGGAAACATCACGGACGACATGCGTGTGCGCGCATCCATCCCCAGCATCGACTACATCGCCGCGCAGGGCGCCGGCTGCGTTCTCATGTCGCACCTCGGAAGGCCGAAGGGGAAAAAGGACAAGACGTACACGCTGCGGCCCGTCGCGGACTGCCTCGCCGATCTCGTGAAACAGCCGGTCCGGTTCGTCGAGGACTGCATCGGGGCCGAGGTCGAAAAGTCGGTCGCGTCCCTTCGCCCCGGCGAGATCCTGCTTCTCGAGAACGTACGCTTCTATCCGAACGAGGAGGCGAACGATCCCGAGTTCGCGAGCAAGCTCTCGAAGTTCGGCGATCTCTACGCGAATGACGCCTTCGGAACGGCGCACCGGGCGCACGCCTCGACGGTCGGGGTGACGAGCTATTTCAAGGAAAACGTCGCGGGCTTTCTCCTCGAGAAGGAGATCGAGGCGCTCGAGGGGCTTCTCTCGAACCCCGCACGCCCCTTCGTCGCCGTCATGGGAGGAGCCAAGGTTTCGGGTAAGCTCGAGCTCATCAGGAATCTCCTCAACCGTGTCGACCGCGTCCTCATCGGGGGAGGCATGGCCTTCACCTTCTTCAAGGCGGTCGGCCTCGAGGTCGGAAAATCGCTCGTCGACGACGATCTCGTGCCGCTCTGCCGCGAGGTCATGGATGAGACGGACAAGGGGCGGGGAAAACGGATCTTCCTTCCGGTCGACTGCATCGTCGCGAAGGAGGTCAACGCGTCCGCCGAGAGCAAGCTCGTCTCGACGGGGGATATCCCCGAGGATTGGGCGGGCGTCGATATCGGTGACAGGACGGTCGATCTCTTCAGGGAAGAGCTCATGCGCGCGAAGACCGTATTTTGGAACGGTCCCATGGGCGTCTTCGAGATTCCGAAATTCTCGAACGGCACAAAGAAGATCGCGAAGATCATGGCCGATATCACGAAAACAGGGACGAAGACGGTCATCGGCGGGGGAGACTCGGTCGCCGCGCTGAACCAGCTCGGTCTCGCCGGCCGGATCAGCCACGTTTCGACCGGCGGGGGCGCCTCCCTCGAGCTTCTCGAGGGGAGGAAGCTCCCCGGCGTCGAGGCGCTGAGCGATATAGAGGAGACCGGGAGCGGGGGCCGATCGTGAGAAGAAAGATCATTGCAGGCAATTGGAAGATGAACATGGACCACCGCGCGGGGGCCGCCCTCGCGAAGGAAATCTGCGACGGTCTCGCCGGCCGGCCCGCCTGCGAACTCGTTCTCATTCCACCCTTTACGACCATTCCCTCGGTCGTGGAGGCGACGCATGGCTCCGTTGTGAAAACGGGCGCGCAGGATCTGTATTTCGAGGATGAAGGCGCGTTCACCGGCGAGATATCGGGGAGGATGATCCGCGCCCTCGGCTGCACATACGTGCTCGTCGGGCATTCCGAGCGCAGACACGTCATCGGGGAGGAGGGTGTCCTGCTTGCCCGGAAGCTTCGCGCGGCGCTCCGCAATAAGCTCAAACCCATTTTCTGCGTCGGAGAGCTCCTTGCCGATCGCGAAGCGGGGAGAGCGTTCGAGGTGGTCACGAACCAGATCCGTGAAGGCTGCGAGGGTCTCGAGGCGGAGGAATTCTCGCGGGTCGTCATCGCGTATGAGCCCGTGTGGGCTATCGGGACGGGAAAGACGGCCACCCCCCGGGACGCATCAGACATGCACGGAGTCATCCGGATGCTCATCAAAGAGATCTTCGGCACCGCGGCGGCCGAGGAGACGGCGATTCTCTACGGCGGAAGCGTGAAACCCGAAAGCGCCGCGGATCTGCTCGCAGATACGGAGATAGACGGTCTCCTCGTGGGCGGCGCCTCGCTCAAGGCGCAATCGTTCCTCGGCATCATCCCGCGATAAATCATTTGACTGAAGGGGCTATTTTCATTAAACTTCTACCTTTGAGAAGGTTGGTGATCGAATGCTGCTGTTCAATATCGTCTTGGTGGTGCATATCCTCGGCTGCGTTTTGCTTACCATCGTAGTCCTTATGCAGTCGAGCAAGGGTGGAGCTCTTTCGGCGGCGTTCGGCGGCGGGGGCGGACAGATATTTGGCGGACGTGAGACCGCGACGTTTCTCGGTAAGGCGACCACGTACCTCGCGATTCTGTTCTTCCTGACCTCCCTGTCGCTCGCGTTCCTCTCGACGGCGAGGACCGGGCCCAGGTCGTCGAGCGCATTGAAGAAGGCGGCTTCGGGCCAGTTTGGAACGGTGCCTCCCGAGGAGCAGAAGAACATCGAGGATGTCCTGGGCAACGTGCCGCAGCCCGGCCAGGAGGCCCAGGGAGCCGCGGAGCAGGGCAAGCCGCAGGAGAGCGGCCAGAAGCCGGCCGAAGGCGCCCAGAAGCCGAAACCGGACGGCAAGTAAGCATATCCCTCGAAAACGGTGCTTGTGCCGGGGTGGTGGAAATGGTAGACACGCTACTTTGAGGGGGTAGTGGGGTGACCCGTGCGGGTTCAAATCCCGCCCCCGGCATTTGAAACACTCGGGGCTTATCAAGGCCCCCATTTTTATATCGCAGTGGCGGGAAGGATGTCGGTGCGAAGGTAATGGTTCAGTTCATCGAAGCACACAGTGTCACGCTCATCGTCGCGGCGCTCGTCCTCGCCGTCGCCGCGATCGCCTGCGCCGCGCTCATCCTCATTCAGCTCCGCCGGCTCAAGCGCCCATTTCGGGACATGGCCGAGCTCTGCGAGCAGAAGGGCACCGAGCGCGCTCTCGAGGAGCTTCTCAAGGGGGTCGACGAGAACAGGGAATTCCTGCGGGGCCATTCGGAAGAGATCAAACGCATACTCGAGCTTCTCGCCGGCTGCTACCGCGGGTTGGGCCTTGTCAAGTATAACGCTTTTGAGGACATCGGCGGTATGCAGAGCTATTCGCTCTGCCTCCTCACTCAGGAGAAGCACGGTTTCATCCTCACGAACCTCGTCGGGAGAACTTCGACGCGCGGATACGCTCTCGACGTCAGTGACGGAAAACCTTCGAGGAATCTGAGCGATGAGGAAAAAGAAGCACTCGAGATCGCGATGAAGTCCTTTACGGTCCCCGGCCGATGATCAATTGCCCCGGCTGCCGGGATTGCGCCAGGAATCGTCCCCGTTCCGGTCCCTGCCCCTTTTGATATTCTGGAAAAACCTCCGGACGCTGCGGTCGCTCTTCAAGTATATGAAGCCCGCTGCCATGCCGCCGAGGTGCGCGAAGTGCGCGATGCCGCCCCCCCCCGTGATACCGCTTGCGAGCTCGATGATCACCATGAATATGACGAGCGTTCGCGCGCGGACGGGGAAGAGCCCCCAGACGTAGATCTCGCTGTAGGGAAAGAGAACCGCGTACGCCAGCAGGATGCCGTAGCCGGCGCCCGAGGCGCCGATGATGGTCGTATTGAACGAAAAAAGGAAGCTCAGGAAGGCGCCGCCCAGACCGCAGATGAGATAGTAGTTGAGGAACCGGTTGCCTCCCCAGACGCTCTCGAGGGGGTTCCCGAACATCCAGATGACGAACATATTGAGGATGAGATGCCAGGGGCTTCCGTGCAGGAACATATAGGTGACGAGCTGCCAGACGTAGCCCTTCGTTACGACGGTGTGCGGCGTGAGCCCGAACAGATCGAAGAATGCGGTCCGCGCGAGGAAAACCTCGAGCACGTAGATGATGACGTTGATGAGGATGATCTGGTTGACGATGCTCCCCGTCAGGAAGTTCATGACCGGCTTCGACGAAAACGAGCGATTGTAGGGCATGGCAACCTCTCTCCAGCGCGATGTAGTACGCATGATAATAATGAATCCCGACGCGCCGGGCAACCCTCGATCCGAAGATTTTTTTGGCTCGACGATTGCTCATATCTTTGCTAGGCTCAATACGAGAGGTGGTACCAGTGTTGAAATCTCTACTAATTGCCGCGCTCATCGTTGCATCGGTGGCCCCGGCCTCCGGATCAAAGACATGGACAGTGCTGCCCGATGGAAGCGGCAACACCCCGACCGTTCAATCCGCCGTCGATTCCGCCGCCTCCCTCGGCGACGTCATAGTAATCAAAGGGGGGGTCTACCACCAGGACGGGATCATCGTGGACGGAAAGAGCATCACGATCGTTCAATCCGAGGGGCAGGTCCACATGATCGTTCCACCGTCGGGGAGCGGTGTCTGCTTCACGTTCCGGAACTCGGCGGCGGGGAATCTGAGCAGCCTCGCGTTCAGGGGCTTCGAGACGGCGATCGCCGTCGAGGACGCATCGCCTACCATCCAGTTTGCCACGCTGAAAGCGTGCAACCGCGGCATCACGATATCTGGTGCCTCGACGCCCAAGGTGTGGTACAGCCTCCTCGATTCGTGCGGAACGGCCGTGGAGGTTCAGGGCGGATCGGTCACCCTGCAGAACCAGACGATCGTGAACTGCTCGATCGGGACGAGGTTCCTCGGCGGGAGCTCCTCCTTCACGCGCACGATCGTCGCGAACTGCGCGACGGGCGTTCAGTGCTCGGGCGGAAGCGCCACCATCGGCTGCAACGATTTTTTCCTCAACGCGGCGGACTACGCGGGCTGCGCCGCGGGAACCAACGATTTTTACACGGACCCGAAGTTCTGCTTCTGGAAATCCACCGCCGGTCCCTACTGGCTCCATGATACCTCCCCCTGCCTCACGAGGACGAATCCCTGCGGTGTGCTTGTCGGAGCCTTCACGGCGCCGAGTGCGGGCTGCACCGGGACGGCCGTTGAGCAAACGAGCTGGGGAGCGATAAAGGCCATCTACCGCTGATCGGTGCGCGAAGCGATGCGTCCTTTCCGGTTCATACTCCGGAGCGAACGATGAAGATACTCCAGAGGCGTGCCCTCTGCGCCGGCATGTGCATTGTGTCGGTGGCGCTGATCCCCCATGCCGGCCGGGTTCGCTCGTTGGCTGATGAAGGGAAGGGATCGAAGGTGGAAGCGGTTTATTTCAACGGCGCAATTCATACGTTGGACGCCGCGAAGCCCCTCGTCGAGGCGATCTCGGTGGGAGGCGGGCGGATCATCGAGACGGGAAGCTCCGCGGAGATACTCCCGCGCCTCGCGCCCGGCGTCCGCAAGATCGATCTCCGCGGTCGCACCGTTATCCCGGGACTGACGGACGCGCACGCTCATTTTCTCGGCTACGCCGAGGAGAGCACATGGCTCGACCTTACGGGATCGTCGTCTCTCGATGAGATTCTCGAAATGGTCTCCGAGAGGCTCGTCGTCGTGAAAACGCTCGGTTGGGTTCTCGCTCGGGGGTGGGATCAGAACGACTGGCCCGGTGCGCGCTATCCGGAGAAGGATGCGCTCGATCGAATCGCGCCGGATAATCCCGTATTCCTCGTCCGCGTCTGCGGCCACGCCGCGTTCGTGAACTCCGCGGCGCTTCGGCTCGCCGGCATTACGAGGGACACGGCCGATCCTCCCGGGGGCAGGATACTGAAGGATGCCGGCGGCGAGCCGTCCGGCGTTCTCCTCGATGATGCGATACCGCTCGTCGAGCGCGCCATTCCCCCGCTCACGAAGACGGAAAAGAAACGGCTTTGTGTCGCCGCCGCGCGAAACTGCCTCGCCGCCGGTCTCGTCGGCGTGCACGAGATGGGAATGTCCACCGATGCCGTCTCCGTCTATCGCGAAATCTATGCGGCGGGCGAGCTCCCTTTCAGGATCACCGGATATCTCTCGGCGGACGACCCGGGAAATGCGCCGTTCCTCGATACGGGCCCGCTCCCGGGGGGCGGTGACGAGCTCTTCCGCGTCATCGGCGCCAAGTTCTTCGCGGACGGCTCTCTCGGCGCCCGGAGCGCCGCACTCCTCGCCGATTATTCGGATGAACCACTCAACAGGGGCATTCTCATGAAATCCCCCGACGAGCTGTATCTGCAAATTCTTCCCTGGCGCGAGAAGGGTTTTCAGGTAGCGGTGCATGCGATCGGGGACGCCGCAGTTCTCGAGGTGCTCGACGTCTGCGAGCGCCTCAACGCCGCACATCCTCATCTCGACGCGCGGGATCGCGTCGAGCATGCCCAGGTCATTTCACATCAGGATATACCCCGGTTCGCGGCGCTCGGCGCCATTCCCTCGATGCAGTTCAAGCACTGCACTTCGGATATGTCATGGGCGCAGGCGCGGCTCGGTCCGGAGCGCGTCGCCGGCGCCTATGCCTGGCGATCGCTCATCGCGGCGGGAAGCAGGATTCCCGGCGGGAGCGATTTCCCCGTTGAGCCGATCAATCCGTTCCTCGGCATCCATGCGGCCGTCACCAGGCAGGATGCCGCGGGGAACCCGGAAGGCGGATGGCAGAGCTCTCAACGGCTCACGGTGGAAGAGGCCGTGGGGGCGTTCACCGTGGAGGCCGCGTATGCCGGCCGCGCCGAGACGGTTGCCGGGTCTCTGTCACCCGGGAAGCTCGCCGATTTCGTCGTCATCTCGGGGGATATCTTCTCGATGCAGCCGATCGAGATACCGAAGATCCGGGTTCTCGCGACGATTCTCGGCGGAGAGATCGTCTATTCTTCGGAAGACTTCTAGTCCGACTGCGTTTTCGGGACAATCATCGAGAGCGGAAGGTCACGCCATTCGAGGATGAGCTTCGCGAGCTCCTGCTGCGGGTTGCCGTACCCGAAGATGAACGAGACGTTCTTGAGCATGTCGTCGACGAGAAGCATCGAGATTGCCGGATAGGCGACTGCCGGGGAGGTCGACGCGGCGAGGACTTCGCGTGCCGCCTCCTCACGCGGCAGCCCGAGGGATTCGACGAGGTATTGCGTCGCGCCGTCCGACGTTTTCGTCCCGGCATGCAGGGTGAACACGACGACCATCCGCGCGTACTTTCTTGTCCAGTCGTCGAGCACGAGCAGATAGAGCCCGGGATCGCTTTTCTTGATGTTCTGTACGAGCTCCTGCAGCGCCAGGTATCGCCACCCTTCCTCGAAAGTCGCGCTCGGGAAGACGGCGGCGATCGAGTCTCTCGCCTCGCAGCGAAGCCGGTCCGGCTCGCTCATCCGCGGCGCGGCGCAGAGGAGCGCGAAGCGCAGGGCATCGTCGCTCATCCCGGCCGCCCCGGCCGGGAGCGCGAGATACGTCCGGCATGAGGGAGCCGAAAAAGGAAAGGTAACCGCCGCCGCGGCGACGTCCCCGGCGAATGGAATCGAGAAGTAGGAAGCTCCGTCGGATTGCGAGAGGTACGCGAGGCGTGCCGGATACACGAGCGGCGCTCGAACGCCGGGCGCGGCGCCGAAGGCAGAGCCCTCCGGGGCCGCATCCCTGAGCTCTCCCCGGATGCGCTCGATCCTCGCTTCGAACGGCTCGTCTCTCCCGGGAGCGGCGGCGGGGCGGCGGGGCAGGACACCCTGCTTTTCGAGCTCGAGTCGTCTCAGGATGGAGCCTCTCTCGCTCGCGAGGCGCTTCATCTGCTTTTCCGCCTCGGCGATGAGCATATTGGGGTCCGCATTGATGAGCTCGCCGTAGTCGAAAATCCTCGAGAGGTTCTCGGAGCCGAGGATGATCCTTCCGTGAGAAACGGGAAGGAGCGTTTCGGAGGCGAACCGGCGGAAATCGAGGATCGAAAGCCGGATGGTCTCGATATCTCCATCGAGGGACGCCCCGTATCGCTCTCTCACGAGAGCGGCAAGTCCGGGAAGTCCGGCGGCGAGCGTGTCGAGCCTCTCGATCGCGTGCTTGACGTGCCAGTCGGCGGGATTTCTGAGATTCGTTTTTGCGTTCGAAAAGAGGGTAGAGATGCGGTGGATTCGCCTCCGGTACGCCTCGATCTCGCCGCTCGATGGCGCAATGATTCTCGAAGGTATCCCCCAGAGCGCCTCCTCCGCCGTCCAGCAATAGAGGAGCGGGCTCGATCGATGGCTCTGGAGATCCTCAAAAGCGAACCGCGCTCCGCGCACCCAATCGATGATGACGGTTGCGCGATCGGCGTCCCGCTCGCTCAGGCTCCCGGCCGGTATCTTCGAGAGCTGCGCCTCGAGTCTCTTCAGCCGTTTCAAGGCGCCCCTGATCTCGTTTTCCGAATAGGTGAAGAGAAGCGAATCGGATGCGTCGATGCCGAGGCGGGATCCCCGGAGCGGCTCGATCTCCGCGCTGAGCTCGATCGCGCCGGACGCGAGGCGCCGGTAGTCGTCTCCAAGCCCTCGTGCGTCCTTTTTCGCGCCGCAACCCTCGCCGAGCCACCCGATGGAACAAAGGACGAGCGCCGCGGCGAGGCCTCTCGTGAATCTCATTTCATGCCTCTCGATGTTTTGCGCGCCGCCGCGCGGGCGGCGCATCCACATTTCCAAGCTATATAACCAGTCGCGGCGCGCAAGTAAACACCTTTTGTCTTAATTGCTTGAGCGTGTCTTCCTTCATCGCGTACAATGCGCACGAGGGGCATACGGCCGATTCCTCGAACGGGAGAGGGTTTATGAACGAGAAGCGGAAGGGCGCGGGCGGGGGCTTCATCTCGTACCGTTTCGCGGCAGCGGTGATCGCAATCCTTTTCGGCGCGAGCATGGCCGGCTGGATCGCGACCGAGCTTGTTCCCCCCGATTTCCTCGAACGCCTGGAGCTCTATCGCAATGCGTGGGGGACGACGGTCGCAAAGCTGGTCTCGATCTTTCGCCTCTACGATCCCTTTCATTCCTTCTGGTACCGGCTCGTTCTCGCGCTCTTCTTCGTCGTGCTTCTTTTGTGCATCGCGACGCGCTGGAGGCAGCTCGCGATGAGATCATGGCGCGCAGCACCTCCCGCCGGCGCCGACGAGCTCAGGAAAAAGAGATTCTCGTTTGAATTCTCATGGAGACTCCTCGAAAGCGGCGCCGGCGCGCCGAGGGATCCCCTCGTGCGCTACGCGGAACAATTCGGGCGCGCCGAGCCGATCGGGATGGAGAGCCTGCGCGGCCACTTCTCGTGCATCGCCGCACTTCTTGAGAAACGGGGATTATCGATCGTCTCGCACGAGGATGCCTCCGGCATACGCTTCGCGGCGTCTTCGGGAAGGTGGCGCTCGCCGGGCACGATGCTCTTTCATATCGGCATTCTCGTGATCACGATCGGCGGGGTCATCGGGAGCTTCGGGGGCTGGCGCGAGACGATGCTCGTGCGCGTGGGGTCGTCCGCCCCGCTTCCGCGAGACAGCACGCGTGCGATCCGCGTCGAGGATTTCGAGATCGTGACGACGGGAAACCTCGAGATCAAGGACTTCATCTCGACGCTCTCGATCCTGGATTCGCGGGGGGCCGTGGTCGCTTCCGGCGCCGTCGAGGTCAATCGCCCGATGAAGGTCGGCGCGTGCCGGATCTACCAGAGCGAGTATACCATCGACGAGAA
>Ga0315284_10011838_pt1 | contig 12420 bp, 10 predicted proteins | sample YL17G09_16_MG_FD_203696 | JGI IMG/M metagenome (GOLD analysis project Ga0315284, IMG submission 203696) | Sediment microbial communities from Yellowstone Lake, YNP, Wyoming, USA - YL17G09_16 | ecosystem: Environmental > Aquatic > Freshwater > Lake > Sediment | place: USA: Wyoming | collected...
TGGCCGATGTTGGTCTCCGGAAGTACAAACCTCGTCAAAGTACATGTGGTTTAGCTAACAACAATTCGAAACCAACATGTAAAGGGGTGAGGGGGTTAGGTCACAGTCCGGTAAAAGTGAAATCTCCCGAAAGTACCAGGAAAAGTGAATAAAGAAAAAGTAGCAAAGGTGGCGCAGCCCCCTTACTAAATTTCTCCCTTCCCTCGTTTTTAAGGGAAGGGAGAAGGGAAGGGAGAAAGGGATAGGTCGTTGTGGATGTGCCTGGTCGGGAAGCAGGATTAACCGTATGTTGTAAATCAAAAGAATCTATTTTAGGGTGAGCCGACAAATCAATTGATCACAGCGACCTCACCACTGCATATGTTCAACCTGCAATCAACGCTCTCAAATTCCTGGCGAAAACGTCGTACCAGTCCTCTGCCGAGATTGAAAGCAATTTGTCTCTTGTGGGTTCGGGTAAATCTTCAATAGGAATTTTCTGCAATATTAGTTCAGTTTCTTGTTCGGAAAATTCTGGACCAGCGACGATTTTCTTAATTTGAGATTTATCGACAGGACAAACTACCTGGCAGCGCATGCAGCCGATTACCGCGTTATGCCACTCGGGTCGGACCCAGTCAGGGAAATCATCGGTAATTTCATTGAGCCAGGTAAGGCAATTCTCAGCGTGCACGAGAAAGCGATCAGTAGAAATACACTGGGTTGGACAGTTCTCAAGACATTTGAAGCAATTTTCACAGGCTTTCATCACTTTGAGTTCCTGCCAGTTGTCTCTTTCCGTTGGACAGTCAGTATAATAAGCAGCCAGACGGAAGAAGCTGCCGAAACCGGGTACATAAGTGATATTGTTTCTGCCATACTGCGCAAGACCGCTTCGCACCGCGAGTGTTTTGAGCGGAAGTCGTGCTCTGGACATCCCGCAGCCGGCTGGCTTCAAACTAGACGTTAGTATTTCTTTTACACGTGCTTCATCAGCTCTTCTTATGTATTGCGGTGGAATATTAGCCTGGTAGGTTTTGCCGTGCCAGGTAAAATTGGTACGGGTGATTGGTGAGGGAATGGCGACGACTAATATGGTGGTAGCGCTGGGCACATCAGTCGGCGGTTCATATTGGAAACGCAGGTAACTCGCATTCATTCTCTTATTAATTAACCCTTGCTTTAATAATTTTTCAATGTCTTCACGGATGTCAGGAAGATGAGATATTTGAATGACCTGCGCTTTGCATCCATTTTTCTGTAGTTCCCGTATCGCTTTTTCGATAGTATTGTTCATTTTGTTATTCCAATAGGATGTCCCCCGGCAGGCTGTAAGTTTTCAGTTCTATTTTTGAGTTTTAACTTCTGCCTTTTGAGTTTAATTTGTAGCTATATTCGTAACACGCCCGACATCGATAAGTCAAACCTTATCAGACAAAACTTACCAATAACAGAAAAGTATATAAAGGCAGAAGCGGCAAGGGGGGCGCCGCCCCCCGTACTAAAAATATTAAGGGAGAGCCTGCCCACACGCTTGTCCTGAGCGCTTGTACTGAGGTATTCGAAGTGTAGTCGAAGGGATAGGTCGTTGTGACTGTTAACCACTGGGATAATATATACATTCTTGGATCAACAATCATACTATCTCAGTACTATCCTTAAGGGTGGGAGATTAGGGGACGAGGAGCAGGCTGTGTTAGAGGACGCAGTCCTCCAAAAATATATTACATTCGTAAGAATACAAAAAGTATAAAGGTAGGAGCGGTAAGGGGGGCGCAGCCCCCCTTACTAAAATCATCCCTTCCCTGTCAATTAAGGGAAGGGATAGGTCGTTGTGGCCGTTAACCACTGGGATAATATACATTCTTGGATCAACAAATATTCAGATATAGCTAGAGATAACAAAGTCGTTGTTACACCGTAAAATAAAACAACTTCCCAAAATAATTTATCCGTGCTATGATTGTTTCTGATTTTGAGCTGACTGAGTAAGGAGGAATAATGAAAAAACTACTGTGGCTGTCGATAGTTGGTTTGCTTGTATCTAGTTTGGTACTTGGAGGGTGCACCTCAGAATCTACCAAGATTAGAGTTGCCACGGATGCGACCTGGCCGCCGTTCGAATACGTTAATGAGCAGACCAAAGAGATTGAAGGATTTGATATCGACCTGTTCAATGCCATCGCCGAGAAAGCTAACCTGGATGTAGAGTATATTAATGTCGCCTGGGACCCTTTACTTGCCGGTATGGCGCAGGGGACATACGACGCGGCTATCTCGTCGATTAGCATTCTCCCCGAACGTGAGAAACAGATGTTGTTCTCCAACCCATATTTCGATGCCGGACAGCTTATCGCAGTGCGTATCGATAACACTACGATTAAAAGTAAAGTCGATTTGGTAGGTAAGAAGGTTGGTGTCCAGCTGGGTACAACCGGAAACATAGAGGTTGACAACATCCAGGGTGCTACGTCCAAGCCGTATGATGATATTGGTTTGGCTTTTCAGGACCTGATGAACGGTCAGGTAGATGCCGTTGTTGCTGACAATCCGTTGGTATTGAGCTATGTCGGGAAGAATTCCACCAAACTCAAGACTGCCGGTGACGTTTTCAGTGCCGAACACTACGGAATTGCAGTTGCAAAAGGCAAGGAAGCCCTGCTAAAAAAGATAAATGATGGTCTGAAAAAAGTCATGGACGAAGGTATTATAGAAACACTGTCCAAGAAATGGCTTCAGAAATAGTCGAACCATTAGCCCCGTTTCTGACTTAAACAATTTGTCATAAATAGGAACCATTAAACGAGAGAGGGATCGAGTCCCTCTCTCAAACTCATTTATTCAGAGTGGCTTATGTTCACGAGGCGCGAACCTAAAATCGATGACCAGGAATTGGCACATATTCCCGGTGCCGAGCCACAAAACCGTATTGATGTCTGGTGGTGGCTAGTAGCCCTGGTTGCTGGCATTATTATTATTCTAGCCGTGGCCATGCCCGATCCCTACTGGCGTATAATTCTCTTCGTCCGCGATGGTATAACCATTACCGTATTAATTACCGTTGTTTCCTTTATCTTCATGCTATTTGTGGGCATGCTTGGCGGCTTAGGCCGGATTTCAAAAAATAGAGCTTTTAATCTCATCACCACGCTCTATGTCGAACTTGTGCGCGGTGTCCCTTTACTGGTGCAATTAATCTGGTGGTATTTCGCTTTCCCGGTAGTGATACAACAGATTGGCAGGTGGACCGGGATATCATTTATGGCAACTTATCGGGCAAATGCTATTGTTCTGGCTATTTTTGGCTTTACATTTTGTTATGGCGCTTACATGAGCGAAATATTTCGCGCCGGTATCCAGAGCATCCCCAAAGGGCAAATGGAAGCCGCCCGGAGTTTAGGTATGAGTTATTTCCAGGCAATGCGCCATGTGATTTTACCACAGGCTATCAGGGTAATTTTGCCGCCAGTGGGTAATGAGTTTATCTCTTTGTTGAAGGATTCTTCCCTGGTTAGCGCTGTCGCGCTTGCTGATTTAACACGCCGTGGCAGAGAGTTTATGGCGGTAAATTTCAATCCGATTGAGGTCTGGACGATGATAGCGCTATTATATTTAGTAATGACACTGTTTTCGGCGCGTATCGTTAACTGGATTGAGCGGCGCACCAAATTTGAAAGATAACATGGAATCGATTATCTATTTAGAAGATGTTCATAAACGGTTTGGCAGGGTACATGCCCTGCGCGGTGTTAATTTGCGTATACAAAAAGGCGAGGTGCTGGTTATTGTCGGACCATCTGGTTCAGGCAAATCAACCTTATTGCGGTGTATTAATCAACTGGAACAATGCACCAGCGGTAAAGTAACCGTAGATGGAATCTGTCTTGATAGCGCACAGAACATCAATGCCGTGCGTCAAGAAATCGGGATGGTGTTTCAATCATTTAATCTCTTTGCTCACCTGACGGTATTGGACAACCTTGTGCTTGCCCAAAAGGTAGTTCGCCGGAGGAAGAAAGAAGAGTCCAGGCAAATTGCGCTCGATCTCTTGAAAAAGGTAGGAATTCCTGAAAAAGCCCACGCTTACCCTTCCCATCTTAGCGGGGGGCAGCAGCAGAGGGTAGCGATTGCCCGTGCCCTGGCGATGAATCCGCGGATTATGCTGTTCGATGAACCAACCAGTGCGCTCGACCCTGAAATGATTAAAGAAGTCCTCGACGTAATGCTGGCACTCGCCAAAGAAGGTATGACGATGGTGGTGGTTTCTCATGAGATGGGGTTTGCCCGTGCTGCAGCCAACCGTATCATTTTCATGGACGAAGGGCAAATACTCGAAGAAGCGCCGCCGGATGTCCTCTTTACTTCTCCCAAGCATGAACGGACTAAACTCTTTTTAAGCAAAGTCCTCCAGTCTTAATAATTCTTTTGCTAGCTCGCTCTCATTCTTTTATCGAACAAAAAATTTGTTGACATCCGCTGTGCATTACATAATAATTGGACAAATAGTATGCATCGGAGGTGCATATGGATAGTGAAGCGCGTTTCAGGCGCTTGCGTCTCTACAACATCGTCATGGGAACCTTTCATCTTGTCCAAGCTATCGCCATATTCATGCTTAGTAATGATTACACTTTGCCTGTGACCACTTCCTTCCTTCGTTTCGACACTGCTACAAGAACTTTGAAGCCAATAACAGAAACAATTCTCAATCTTCCTCTTGGTCCGATAATAGCCTTGTTTCTTCTGCTTTCGGCAATTGCACACTACACCATAAGTTTCACAAACGTTTTTGATTGGTATATCAGGAATCTAAAAAAGGGTATCAACTACGCCCGCTGGTTCGAGTATTCCCTGAGTGCATCTGTGATGATTGTGCTTATCGGGCAGCTTTGCGGCATGTACGATATTACCAGCCTCTTGATGGCTTTCGTCTTGACCGGAGTCATGAACCTGTGCGGTCTCTTAATGGAGGTCCACAACCAGACCACTGCTAAAACCGATTGGACATCTTTCACAATCGGCTCTATTGCCGGCATCGCACCGTGGATCGCACTCGCGATTTATTTCTTCGGATCCCTATCTACTTCAGATGGAAATGTACCTACCTTTGTCTATTTTGTATTGCCGACACTGTTCGTTTTTTTCTTTACCTTTGCTCTGAATATGTGGCTTCAATATAAAAAGGTAGGACCCTGGAGGGATTACTTGTTCGGTGAGCGTGCTTATATTCTCTTAAGCCTGGTTGCAAAGTCAGCATTGGCATGGCAGGTGTTTGCCGGTACCCTGCGCCCGATGTAAAACGAACGATATAGACACAGCACCTTAACAACTGAATACAGATTAGACTCGAGTATTTGGCAATATACTGCCATTGGTCTAGTCAGGAAAAACTGCCAGTAACATAAGTGCCAAGCCTACAATTATCAACGCAAGACCCGCGAAGAGCAATTTTGTATTATCAGCAAAACCTTCCTTAATCACATACTGTTGCGGCTTTTTAGGATTGCACCAAACCCTTATTTGCCTATCTTCTGGGTAATTTGACAGCTTTTCCGACGCTTCATCAAATTCTGACGTGTGGCACACTATCTCTTCGTGCTCGGAGGTGTGTGTGACGTCGTTGTCATCTTTGTATTTAAAGGATATTACGACGTCACAGAACGGCTTACCAGTTTCAGAGTCTATTTCTCCTCGAATTCTTGAATTTGTGATGGTGGCTGTAGTAGTTGACCATCGCATTGTCCAGAATACGTGTAATGAGCCTATCACAAGGCATAATAATCCCGGTAAAAGTAATAATAACGAATATACCAAAAGGTTAACGTCCACTTTATCTATCTGTCATCTGAACGGTATTTAATTGAACTAAGAATATATCAATAAATGCTAGGAGTCAACGAAGAAACTAAATGTAAAAAGGAACCGTATAACTATAAAAGAATTGAGGGCAGTGTCATGTAGATACTGCCCTCGGATTTTTACATTATCAGCCTTTAAATTTTACTACGGAATGATATCCATTCCCTTCCAGGCGTCCAGTTCTTCACGAGCGGGATCATACTCAAGACGGCACGGAACATCCAGAATCATTGTTGCCCGCTTTTCAACCGTGTAAGGTTCCCACTTCGGTATGCCGGGATGGCTCGGATTACTGCTTTGTGCGAAAGCTATCCAGGCTCCACTAACATAATCGACTAGCTGACGCTTGTCAGGGCGGTCTCCGGTTGAGACCATTGCTTCCGTGGTATCGAATGCAAAGGGTATTTCCATTCCGTGCGCCGCCTTTAATAAGTACCCTTTATAGTCGGATTGCCACGTAAAGAGGTACATAAACACAGGAGCTTTGCCAGCCTTTAACTTGCTTTCTACCAGCCTGATACACCCGATGCGTCGGTCCTCGCTCATAATACCGATGAATAGGTCCCACGGCGTATCCTTGGGACGCGTCTTCCGGTAAGTTTCGATGATCCTGTCGCGGTTCTCTCCGAGTCTGGGAGTTAATCGTTCGACCAACTCAGCATCGGTAAGGCGGCGTCTCCTGGGGTCACCTGCCAGGAAAAGTGCCATCTCGTCCCGATTAGTCCCGATCATAATCGGTACGTCATTTAAAGCAGGCGAGGCTACGGGTAAGAAAGGATGCGCAGGCAGGAAATGACCGTCCAAGACCGGTGAGAAGCTCATCAAGCTGCCTGCGGCTCTGCCCTCCGGACGGCCTGGTCTGAGCGGCGGCATTGTCATTACGGTTTCCAGGAGTTGTTTTGTCGGTATGTTCTGTAGTTTATCAATTTCATTTGGTTTTATCTCCAATTTTGCCAACAGACGTTCAGCAGCTTCGGTGGCGGTTTTCCGCTCCTGAGCGCGTAAACAGGGGCTGCTCTCGATAACGCCTTTGTGGAACAATCCTTTGGCTGAAGGCATTGTAAGTAAAAGACTGACTTTTCTGCCCCCGCCCGACTCGCCGAAAATTAATACGTTGCCGGGATCACCGCCAAAAGCGGAGATGTTGTCTTGCACCCATTGGAGAGCCAGTACGATATCCATCATCCCTACCATGCCGGAACCTGAAAACGCTTCGCCGGCTATATCCCCGAGGTGCAAGAAGCCAAAAACATTTAAACGGTGGTTAATTGTTACCACGACTACATCACCGCGTTTTACCAGTCCAGTACCATGGTATAAAGCCGATGACCCGTTTCCGGTCGTAAAACCTCCTCCATGAAGCCAGACCATTACCGGACGTTTGCCGCTGTTTCCGACTGCTCTAGTCCAGACATTGAGGACGAGGCAATCTTCACGCTGCGGAATCGCAGGTGTGTTGAGGGGGCTCTGCTCGTTTTCCGATTCGCGACCTTGCGGACAAGTTGGTCCGAATTGAAGAGTATCGCGCACAACAGTCCATGGCTCTGCCGGTTTCGCCGGCATAAAACGTCTGATGCCAACAGGCGGTGCGCCATAAGGAATACCTTTAAAGACCAGGACTCCTTTTTCGCTGGCACCACGTATTTTCCCTGCAGTTGTGTTGACAATAATTTCGCTCATCGTTCGTTTCTCCTGATATTAATTCTATCTGCGTACCTGCATTCCTTCCCAGGCATCAAGTTCTTCCCGGGCAGGATCGACTTCCAGGCGGCTCTGTGCATTAAACAACATAGTGTTGCGTTTATCCAGCGTGTAAGGCTCCCATTTCGGGATATCTGGATGATTCGGATTTCCATTGCGGGCGAAAGCAATCCACGCTTCACTCATGGCATTTGCTACCTGGTGTTTATCGGGTTTCCCTCCTGCTAACGGTACATCATCTGTGTTGTCGAATACGAAAGCTATCTCCGTGCCGTGGCCTGCTTTGAACAGTCCGCCGAGGAAATCTGAAAGATAAGTAAATAAATACATGTAGACCGGGGCATTCCCGCCCTGCACTTTACGCTGTGCCAGCTGTATGGTCGTTCTGCGGAATGCCTCGCTGGAAATCCCGCAATACAGGTCCCACGGCGTGTCGTTTGGACGTGTCTTCTTATAAACACCGAGTACTTGGTCTAATTTATCACCCAATAGAGGAGTTAAACGTTTACGTAATTCCTCCTCTGATAGCCTGCGGCGCCGCGGGTCTGCTACCAGGTAGGTTGTATTTTCATCACGTACGGTGCCAATCATCAGGGGAATATCTGCTGCAGTTGGTGCAGCGACAGGTTCGAATGGATGAGAAGGTAAGTAATTTCCATCGACTACCGGCTGCAGCCGCATGAGGTCGTTCATTACTCGACCGGTAAGATTTACCCTGGGTTTATCAAATACTCTATCGGCGGTAAATAATAACTGCTGCGCCGGTAACTGCTGTAGCTTCGCAATTTCATTAACCTTGATCTCAAGTTTTGCGAGCAATCGTTCAGCAAAGTCGGTAGCATCCTTGGCTTCGACACCTCTGATTGCAGGACCGCTTTGAACAATTGCGCGATTAAACAGACCTTTTGCTACAGGCATCGCCATCAGATTACATACCTTACCACCGCCACCCGATTGACCGAATATTGTCACGTTAGCCGGGTCGCCGCCGAAATAATTGATGTTGTCCTTTATCCACCTCAATGCGAGTATAATATCCAGCTCGCCGGCATTGCCTGATCCTTTAAATTCCTTTCCGGCAATTTCGTCAAGATAAAGATAGCCGAAAACGTTAAGGCGGTGATTAATCGAAACGACCACGATATTACCGCGTTTCGCCAGGTTAGCGCCGTTGTACATAGTCTCAGACGCTGCTCCTGCGTAATGACCGCGCCCATGCAGCCATACCATCACCGGGCGTTTGCCGCCGTCATTCAAACCCGGCGTCCATACATTTAAAACCAGGCAATTTTCACTTTGTGGGAGGTATCTGATATGTCCTTCGGTCCGGGCGTTCCCATAATTCCGGCTTTCGTCAACCAGAAAACCTGTTTGGTAGCAGATTGGACCGAAGTCGCCAGCATATCGGATTCCAGCCCATGGTTCTGGAGGTATCGGGGGCAGGAAACGCCGGTTTCCTCCGGTTGGCGCCCCATAAGGCACGCCCTTAAACGCAAAAACGCCTCGTTCGGTCATACCGCAGATTCTTCCGGCAGTGGTTTCAGCGAGAATTTCTTCCATATCACTCCTGATTTTATTATCGCAATCTCAAATTCCTGTAATTATCAGGCATCAAAGGTCATGTGTCAAGCTTAACAACAGGATTTTAACTTTAGTAGATTGACATATCTAGCAAGTGTTATATAATCTTGTCAGAAGATTTACAGGAGGTGCTCTATGTCTTTTAAGGAAGCGTATGAGGCTCGCCCGTGGTTGAAGTTCTACCTGAAAGATGTTCCTGCGGATGTTCCTATCCCGGAAAAATCCGTGGTGGAGTTGTTCGATGAATCTACGGATAAGTGGAAAGACAAGACCGCGTTAATTTTTTACGGAAGGAAAATGTCCTACAAAGAATTGCGCGACCATACCGACAGGTTGGCGACCGCCCTCGCCGATCTCGGAGTAAAGAAAGGAGAACGGTTGGCGCTTCTCCTGCTCAACTCACCCCAGTTTATTATTGCCTATTTTGCCGCGTTAAAGGCAGGCGCGACGGTTACCGCTATCAGTCCTGTCTATGTAAGTCCGGAAATTAAGCACCAGCTGTTAGATAGTGGTGCAAAATACCTCATTTGCCAGGATATTCTCTTTGACCATGTTGATAAAGCCGAGGTAAAACTGGATAAGGTCATTCTTACCAGTATCACCGAATATTTGCCGGCGATGAAGAAATTTCTCGGGAGCAGTGTTTTAAGGGCGGTATATCAAAAGATGTCGGCTCCATCACCGGAATTATTTAAGCGTGAAGGCTTTTATAGTATGCAGGAATTGATTGCCAAATATCCCGCCAAACCACCAACTATCAAATTCGATATTAACGAGGACCTTGTAACGCTTCCTTATACCGGTGGGACGACCGGTCTTCCCAAAGGGGCTATGATCACTCACCGTAATCTCGTCGCTGCTCAACATCTGGGCAGCGTTTACTGGGGAAATATCGTTCAACCTGGTAAAGAAGTCATTCTTGCCTATTTGCCCTTCTACCATATCTATGGACAGTCCGTGGTCATGCTTGGCGGTATTTCACAAGGTTATACACTTGTTATCTTCACTACCCCGGACCTCGATGATATATTAAATGCAATCGAAAGTAATAAGGCTACACTTTTTTATAGTGTGCCCTCGCTTTACGAAGCGCTTCGAGATTATGCGCGCACTGATAGAGTCAATTGGAAGCGTATGAAGGTGCTGGTCTCGGGCGCAGATGCATTGCTCGAAGATACTGCCAAAGGATGGGAAAAACGCACCGGTACGAAGATTCATGAAGGCTGGGGTATGACTGAAACCAGTTCAGTGGGTATTCTTAGTCCGTATGGAAGACCGAAAGTCGGTAGTTTTGGAATTCCTTTACCGAACACTATTGCCGGGATAGCGGCTCCTGATAAAGACGAATTTCTGCCAGTAGGCGAAACAGGCGAAATGGTAGTCAAAGGTCCCCAGATAATGAAAGGATACTGGAAAAATCCGGAAGAAACCGAAAAAATGTTTATGAAAGTCGATGGAGAACGCTGGCTGCGGACCGGCGACCTGGCGAGAATGGATGAGGAAGGATACTTCTTCTTCTATGATAGAAAGCGGGATATGATTAAATACAAAGGACTGGCTGTCTTTGCCCGCGAGGTAGAAGAAGTGCTATGCAGTCACCCGCAGGTCAAAGAAGCCGGGGTCATCGGCGTACCAGATCCGGAGGTGGGTGAAAGAGTAAAAGCAATTGTCGTGTTGGAAACCGAAGCCCGCGGAAAGGTAGCAGAAACCGATATTATTAAATACTGCGAAGAAAAACTGGCACATTATAAAGTCCCGAAGATCGTTGAGTTCCGGGGAGAGGTCCCGAAGACCGACGTTGGTAAGGTATCGCGCCGCGAACTGAGAGATGAGGCATAACATGGAAGACATATTCTTTCAGGTAGAAGGTTTAACCAAGAAATTCGGTGGTCTGACGGCCGTTAAAGATGTTAGTTTCCAGATAGGCAGGCAGGAAATTGTCGGACTTATTGGTCCTAACGGCGCCGGCAAGACTACCCTGATTCATTGTATCCTGGGAATTCTCAAACCGGATTCGGGCAAAGTGATCTTTAAGGGTAAAGATGTCACCAGGAAAAGGGCTTGGGAAGTTGTCCAGATGGGCATGGCGGGGACGTTCCAGGTTGTAAAGCCTTTCCGACGCTTGCCAATTATTGCTAACGTCATGGTCGGTTGCCTTTCTCCAAGGGCAAAAAAGCGCGGCGAGTGGGTGAAACGCTGCGAGGTAAAAGCCCGGGATGCACTTGAATTTGTTGGTATCTCTGATATGGCACTGGAACCGGCTTCTGTGCTTTCACATGGCGATTTAAAACGCCTCGAAGTGGCACGTGCCATCGCTACTGAGCCAGAGCTTCTTATCCTCGATGAGCCTTTTGGCGGTTTGAACCCGGCGGAAACAGAACTCATGGCGAAATCTGTCCAGAGGCTGCATAAGGGAGGTCGGTTTGGCAGGTTGCACAGCGAAGGTCCCGCAATGTTGATTATCGAGCATAAACTCAGTGAATTGATGAAAATTGTCGACCGTGTGGTTGTAATCAATTTCGGACAAGTAATCGCTCAAGGTACACCGGCGGAGATTTCCAAGAACCAGGAGGTGATTGAAGCCTATACGGGTAAGGAGGTGCTCATTGCTTGAAGTTAAGAATGTAACAGTTAAATTCGATACGGCAATGGTGCTCGACGATGCCAACCTGACGGTTAAGAAAGGCGAGCTGGTCGGACTGGTAGGTCCCAATGGTGCAGGTAAAACCACACTGCTTCGTGCAATTGCTGGATTAATAAAGTGGCAAAAAGAAGTCACGCGTGGCACCCGTAATGCCGATGTTACCTTTGAGGGAACAATTGAATTTGAGGGAGAGCGGATAGAAAAGCTGAGTGCCCACGAAATTGCCCGCCGGGGTTTGGCGCTCTGTCCCGAACGCGGGCGGCCTTTCGTTGAAATGACTGTTAAAGATAATTTACTCGCCGGCGCTTTTCTGTGCGGGGAGGGAGATGAAATCAAAGGTAACCTGACCAAGGTCTATGAACTGTTTCCTCGATTAAAAGAGCGTGAAAGACAGATTTCGGGCACGCTATCGGGCGGCGAGAGGCAGATGCTCTGTATTGGCAGAGCTTTAATGCACCAGCCTAAACTGCTGCTTGTTGATGAACCTTCAAGCGGACTGGCACCCAAGCTAAAAGAAGATTTGTTCAAGAGGATCGAAGATATATTTAAAGAATTAGGAGTTACTATTCTCCTCGCCGAGCAGGATGTCAGTTTTGCTTTTAGCCTTTCTTCGCGGAATTACGTAATGTCTCGCGGACATATTATCGCCCAGGGAA
>Ga0315284_10011839_pt1 | contig 12419 bp, 7 predicted proteins | sample YL17G09_16_MG_FD_203696 | JGI IMG/M metagenome (GOLD analysis project Ga0315284, IMG submission 203696) | Sediment microbial communities from Yellowstone Lake, YNP, Wyoming, USA - YL17G09_16 | ecosystem: Environmental > Aquatic > Freshwater > Lake > Sediment | place: USA: Wyoming | collected...
ATCTTCGACCAGTTCATCCAGTGGCGCGGGCTCGACCAGGCGTTCGTGGATATGGTTGATCGCCCCGCGTGGATGCACCGCGTTCTGGAGCGTATGACCCAGGGCTTGATGAGCCAGCTCGACGCGCTGGAGCAGCAGAACGTGCTCAGCCTCAACAACGGCAACGTCGGCGTCGGCCCCGGCGGACTCGGCTTCACTGACGAGCTGCCCCAGCCCGACTTCAACGGCGGTCACGTCCGCCCCAAGGATATGTGGGGGCACGCGACGACGCAGATCTTCTCCGTCGTCTCACCCGCGATGCATGAGGAATTCGCGCTCCAGTACGAGGGCCGCTACCTCAAGCGCTTCGGGCTCGCGGGCTACGGCTGCTGTGAGCCGCTGCACCGCAAAGTGGACATCATCAAGAAGCACCTCCCGAACCTCCGCCGCATCTCGATGAGCCCATGGGTTGACGTCGCGATGGGCGCCGCCGCCGTGGGCAAGGACCTCGTCTTCTCCTACAAGCCGAACCCGGCGATCCTCGGCGGCGAGGCGTGGAATCCCGATTCCGCGCGCGCGCACCTGCGCGATGTGATGGAGAAGACGCGCGGCTGCGCCGTAGAGATCATCATGAAAGACCTCCACACCTGCCGCAACGAACCGCACCGCATGTGGGAATGGACCCAAATGGCGACGGCGATGGCGCAGGAGTACGCGCGCTAACGGCGCGGGGGTGTGACTGATGTTGGGCTACCCTTCATGTGGCACACCCCCGGCCGTGAATTGTATGGGCGCATCGCGATGCGCCCTCTCGATGTAGGGCGGCCATTCACATGCCCGCCGTATCCCCGCCACCTCCCCGGTGCCGCGCGAACCACTTCCTTTCCCTCTCAGGGCTTACCATTACCCACTTCTCGGGTAAGACAGCGCGCCGAACCGTAGTCAAGGGTAACGTGAGCGCCAAGCGTGCTATGGAGTGCGGCGGTTAACCGCCGCTTTCGAAAGCGGGGCTGCTGGCCCCGATTTCATCGGGGCTCCGGAGTGCGACCGAGATCGCACCAAGAGCCCCGCACTCCAGAATGCCGGCGTTACTGCTGCCGAACACCCTCTCAGTCGAGGCCGGCCACAAGATGTGGGTAATGATAAGCTCTCAGGGAGAGGACTAAGAGCTTGCTCTGAGCCGAGTCGAAGGGAGAGGGTAGGAGGGCCCCGCCGCGCACTCCTCCTACGCCGCCGTGTCCCCCCTGAGTGCGCCTCCGCGCCCTATCGTAGGGGCGGTTCGCCTGCCCTGTTTATCCTGCTTGCCCTGAACATGGTCGAAGGGAGCTGAATCGAAGGGAGGGTATTCGAATGGGGGAACCGCCCCACCAACTCACAAATACGCATGGGGCAGCATCATGCGCTTCGACCCGCGACATCATCGCCGACCATACGCCCCGTCGCGCAATCGCCCCTCTTCACCCCTCCGCCCACAACATCGCCGGCCCCGTGATCCCGCCGGTTCCCACCTCGTGCAGCTCCCGGTTGGTGTTGGTGACCTTGACCACCACCACATTCGGACCCCCGAATACGATCGCGTCCGTCGCGTCGAATTCCCACGGGTTCCCGATGGGCGCGGAACCCTCACTCAACACCGCCAACTTCTTGCCGTTGATCCATGCCGCGGCGTGCTCGTCTATCCCGCTCATCCACAGGCGGATGCTGCGCCCTCGGTATCGCTCCGCAACTTCGACGGTCGTTCGGTACCAGGCGTCGCCCTTGTAGTACCGCAGCCCCTGGTTCGACCACGACTGCGAGTACGTCTTCAGCGGCATCCATGACCGGACGCCGGTATCCGGCCGCCACAAACCGAGATCATCCCCATGACCGGAGGGCTCCAGCATGACCAGCCATTCATCCGGCAGCTTCGCGACCATTTCATTGCCGTTGGAGACGCGCTCGTACCCCTGCCGCACCGCCGGTTCCCAGAAACGCTTCACGAATCCGGGAGCATAGTCCGGGTTCAACGCCGGCGGCTTGTGAGCCACCGCCGCAGGGACGATCTCGTCCTGAATCCGCGCCAACTGCTTTCTCGCCTCAGCGAAATCGAACGCGTTAAGCGCCGCCATCATCTTCAGCTGCGCCTTCCCGAACTCCAGGCCCATTCGCGTCATGTGCACCCGCCGCGCGAAGGCCGAGTCGGCGGGCGCCGCCCTTTCGGCTTCGCTGAGCGTCTGCTCCAGGCTCTCCATCACCTCGGGCGTGAGGATGTGAGGCATATCGAAGACATTTCCGGTGTGGTAGTCGGCGCGGGCGAAGGCGTCCTCCAGGCAATCGAAATGCGCCCGCATCGCTCCCGCCGCCGGGCCGTAGAACTTCGAGAAGTAGTCATCCAGCGTCGCCGCGACATCAACGCACGGGTTCCACATCATCTTCGCCGCCAGGTACAGCGCCGGCCCGTGATAGGACCACGCCGGATGGCACTCCGGCGCCAGGCCGATCATCCCCTTGGCGTAATAGTACGGAAACTCAACCCTGACCTGCCGTATCATGGAGAACGGCAGGCCCGGGTCCGCGAGGTTGAACAGATAGCCGCGGTACGACATCTTCACGCCCAGCGCCTGCCACCCGTCAACGATGTGCTCGATGTACGAGTGCCGTTCCCAGCAGATCGGATTGTCCATGCTGTGGAAGCGGCAGCAATCAATGGGCGCGAATACCGGCACGATCTTCGGATCCGGCTTCTCCCGCACCGGCGGGCGCATGTAATCCGAGTAGCAGTAGAACGCCAGCCCCACCTCCGGATAGTCCTTGTGCAATCCCTCGAGCACCAGGTTGTAGAACTTGATGTAGCGGTCGGTCACCGACACCCGGCCGTTCAAGGGATCGATGTCATCCCCGTCCCACGGATCGGTCCCGAAACCCGCGCCATCCTCCGGCCCCATGCCCAGGTACCGCAGCCCGGGATTGCGCTCTAGCCGCTCCCGGCACCCTTCGATCGTGCGCCGCAGCACCTCCGGATTGCTGACGCGCAGTTGCGGCGTAGGAAAACCGTTCTCGTGCGCGAACAGCTCCGGCTCGGTCCTCGGATCCGCCTTCACCGGCAGACCGTGACCCCCGAGGTACGCCCCGCCCAGACGCATCCTGCGCTCCCACTCCGCATCCCCTATCCCCAGCAGCCGCTCGGCAAATGCGGGCCGCTGCACCACATCTTGCTGCCGCACCGCCACCGTCGAACTCTGCGGAATTACTGTTCCGATCTCGCCCGGCATGAACCATCGCACCCCCAACTGCTCGAGGAGATCGTATGCCGCATATAGCGTTCCCCGCTCGGTCCGGCCCGCGAGCAACACTGCGTCGGACGTGACCCTTATGCGAAAGGACGCGGGCTCATCGCCTCCGGCCCCTGCTGTCCCGCGCGACGCCCGCGGCCCCGCGCGGCCGATGATGACCTTCACGCCTGCTCTCTGGCTCGGGCTCGTCACGATCGGAAGCTCGCCCCCGGACATCTTCTTGATATGCACCTGAAGCTCCGTCGCCGCAAGCCGCTCGATCTCCCCCGCGTCCGCCGCAAGCACGATCGAGGCCTGAGGCGCGCCCTCGCGCACCAGCACCGTCTCCGCCGCCCCGGCCGCGCCCGCTAGCACGCCGCACACCAGCACCGCCGCCATCCCCGACACTGTGAATCCGCTCACTCTCACCATCCTTCCATCCTGACCTGGGAGCATGCTGCGCCCAATCCCGGCTCGCATATGCCATTCGATAGGTCGCCTTTCTCCCTGGGCGGCCGGTCTTCCTTGGCTCCGACTTGTCCGCCATAGCTGTGCCCCGCTTGTCGGAGCTCCGGAGGGCGGCCACCGCCGCTCCAGCGAAGGGGCAAGCTTCGGCGAAGAGACAGCCCGCCCGATGCTCTTGGGCGCCGTCTCGCACGGGGACTGGCTCCTGCCCGCGGAGTCTGCGACAATCCCCACGCGATAAGTGCAGGTGCCTGTCCCCATTGCCTCCCGGCAGGAGGCTTTGCCTCTTGGCTCGGCGAAGGGGGAATGCGGTGGTGTGTGCGGTTACCTGCGACCGACTATTGCCCGCCCAGGAGGTTACCCTATCAATGACCCGATGTCTTGCACGTTCGCGTCTGTCATTCTGTGTGCTTATACTTGTCGTCGCGTGCTGCGCCGCATCCGCTCGCAACCTCGACGCCACCCTCGGTCTCATCGCGCGCCCCATCTCGACCGTTCCCACGATCGTGAAAGCCGGCGATGCGTTCGAGGTCACCGTCCGCGCCGACCAGCCCGTCGAGGAGATGCGCGTAGTGCTGTACCGCGGACCCGACCAGACAATAATCTTCACGCAGACCCAACAGCAGTCTCCCCTTGCGCCCAAGGACGGGGTCGTCGCCGTAATGGCGACCGTGCCGGCCACCGTGCAGCCCGGCCTCTATAACCTCCTCGTCGCCGCCCGCCCCCAGCGCAAGTTCGACACTGCCGAGCGCGCAGTCAAGGTCGTCGCGGCCTGGCCCGACACTTACTCTATCGCCCATGTCACCGACGTGCATATCGGCCGCCAGGATCCACCCTTCCGCGACCAGGTCTTCCTCCGTACCGCCTCCGAGATCAACCGCCTCGGCGTCGATTTCGTCCTCATCACCGGCGACCTCACCGACCAGGGCACGCCCGAGCAGTATCGCTTGTTCCTGCAGTTGCTCGATCACTTCGAAGTCCCGACCTTCGTCACCCCGGGGAACCACGACCGCGGCCCCGACGCCGCATTCGGCAAGCCCGACCCGATCTACGAGCGCTACTGCGGCCCTGCCAACTACGCTTTCGACTTCGGCGGCCACCGCTACCTCGGCCTCGACACGCGATGGTCAGACGAATTCCTGGTCTACCCGGCCTATCGCGCCTGGCTCGAGGCCCAACTGCAGCGGCCCGATCCCGCCCTCGGCGTCGCTTTCTCGCATCGCATCAGCGATGCTGAATACCCGGTCTACGAGCAGCAGTTGCCCGCGCACCACTACCGGATGTACATGTACGGCCATACCCACGACGACGCCATCGACTGGATCGGCCCGCACCGCCTCCTGCTCGTGAACACCAGCCAGGAGGTCATGAGCACCTATGACGTGCTGCGCATCGCCGGCGACCAGGTGGTGCAGATCCGCCACTTCCACCGCCCGTCGGCTGAATGAGATAGCGACCCGTTCGCAGGGGCGGTCACTGGAGGCTGTTGCGTTATTCCTTCTCGGGGTTGCGTGCGCCCTCGAATTTGTCATTCAGAGCGTAGCCCCGACTTGCGACGCCTTGAGTGCGGCCGCGCCGCACTTCCGGAGGCGCGATGTCCTATCGCGCCACAGCCGCGTCTCCGGACCGGCGGACACCGCCGCACACGGGGCGAAGCGTGGAATCTCGGTCTCGCGGAGGCAACTGGCTCTCACCCTGGCACATTGTGCAACAGCCTCGTGAACCGCCCCATGCAACCACAGGTACGAATCAGGCACCGCCATGACCTTCGATCCGCAACACCACCATCGGCGATCGACTCGCCTAAGCGGCTACGATTACTCCCAAGCTGGCGCCTATTTCGTTACCGTATGCGCTCAGCACCGGGCGTGCATGTTGGGCAAGATCGGACATGACCGCGTCGACCTGACTGACTGCGGACGCGTTGTCGCCACGTGCTGGCAGTGGCTCGGCGAGCGATATCCTCAGGTCGACCTGGACGAGTGGATTGTGATGCCGAACCATCTGCATGGCATCATCACGATAGCCGACGACATTGGTAGGGGCGGTTCGCGAACCGCCCCTACGGTCATCACGCCGAAACCCCTGGGTAGGCTGATCGGTGCCTTCAAGACCCGGTCCACCAAACACATCAGCCTGATGCATGGCATTCGGGGCGTGGCGCTCTGGCAGCGCAACTGTCGAGGTTCTTGTACTGCTGACACATCGCGGATGCTTTGGTGCGCGCCGAAAGAACCTCGTCCGGAGAAGTTTCGGTATCAGCGGCCCTCCGCTCATACCGAAACCCCAAACTACGAACACATCATCCGAAACACGGACGAACTGAACCACGTCCGTCGGTACATCGCCGACAACCCGCTACAATGGGCCGTGGATCGCGAGAACCCGACCCTCGCGCCAGCCGCCTCCCTCCGCCCGACGGGCGTGGCCGACAAGGACGACATCACCCGCATCTTCGGTGGAGCTATGCCGTGAAGTCCTAACGCGCCCTGCCCAACCACAATCCAAAGGAAAACACAGATCCCATGCTCCGCATGCCATTCGCCAGCGAACGCATCCAACGCGTCGATCCGAAGACCGGCATCAAGGTCATCCAGCTGACCAGCTACCCGGCTCCCGCCGCGCACTTCCTCTACGACTGGCCGTGCGTTACCCCCGATAACCGGCGCGTGGTCCTGTTCTGCCAGCGCGCCGCGGCGCGCAACGCGCCCTGGGACCTCTTCCGCGTCGACGCCGACGGCCTCAACCTCTTCCAACTCACCGAACGCGGCGACGGCATGGAAACCGGCGGCTACTACGGCCGCCCCGCCGCGCGTCTCACCCTCGACGGCGCAACCATCTACTGCGTCTGGGGCCACACGCTGTGCACAGTTGACGTGGAAACCGGCGCCGTCGAAGAAGTAGCCTCGCTCGCCAACCACTGCCCCGCCGGCAGCTTTGTCGGCAACATCTACATCTCTGCTGCCGGGCGGCGTTTGTTCATCACGTACAGCGCTCAGCCATCAATCGGCACGCTGCGCGTTGACCTCGACACCGGCGACACCGCGGAAGTCCGCCTCGACGGCCACCTCTTCGCCTGCGATCCCACCGGCCCGCGCCTCATCGTCACCAAGGGCACCGTCGAATGGAGCACCGAGACCCGCGCGGACGGCTCGCGCGTCATCACCAACGCCGGCGAGCTGCGCGGCAAATGGATCACCGACGAGGACGGCAACGACATCGACTACTTCTGCCCCGAGATGTACGCCCATGCCACTCTATTGGGCAAGCGCCTGGCGCTTCAGGGCTGCGGCAAGCCGCCGCACAAGTGCATCTGGCTTGCGGAAAAGGGCGCGGAGCCGCGCAAGCTCGCCCAAGGGCCCTACTTCTGGCACTCCGGCGCGTCCTGGAACGGCGAATGGATCGCGGCCGACACCAACTGGCCCGACCAGGGCCTGCAACTCGTCCACGTTCCCACCGGCCACTTCGCCACATTGTGCCACGCCGGCGCGAGCCAGGACCACTACGAATTCGGCCATCCGCACCCCTGCCTGTCGCAGGACGGCAGCCTCTGTGTCTTTCGTTCCGATCGCACCGGCATACCACAGCTCTACATCGCCCACATCCCGCGCGAGTTCCACGACCGCGTCATCGCCGGCGACCTTTCCGGCCCCGCCAAATGGATGCCGTGAGGTGGGGATCGTGTGGTGATCGGATTTCGAACCACAAAGACACCAAGGCACCAAGGGAGCACGAATTTCGTATCTGTGAATCCGCCGGAGGCGGGCCTATCCTCCATCCTTCTCTTTGTGTCTTCGTACCTTGGTGGTGCTGTTGAGACTCTTGCGCCTCAGCGCCCGGAGGAATCCCGAGTGCCCCATCACTCAGTCAACTACGAACCAATCGAAGTCCCGGGATCCAACACGCCCATCCTCCTCGCCGCCGACATCCCCTTCGGCCGCGGCGGGCAAACCGATCTCAAGCTCGACCTCTACCGCCCCGAGACTTCCACGCCGTTTCCCCTCCCCGTCGTCGTCTTCATCCACGGCGGCGGATGGCACGGCGGCGACAAAGAGAGCTACCGCGATCCCGCCTTGCGCGTCGCCGCGCGCGGCTACCTGTGCGCCTCGGTGGATTACCGCCTCTCCGGCCAGGCGCCGTTCCCCGCCGCGCTCGAGGACTGCAGGTGCGCGGTGCGCTGGCTGCGCGCCCATGCGGCCGAGTGCGGCGGCGATCCCGACCGTATCGCGGCATGGGGCCATTCCGCGGGCGGACATCTCGCCGCCATGGTCGCGCTCACCCCCGGCCAGTTCGAGGGCGACGGCGGCTGGCCCGAATTCTCCAGCGCCGTGCAATGCGCGCTCTGCTACTCCACCCCATTCGACCTTGCCGCGCTGGAGCAGCACCTCGGCATCGCGCTCGAGCAATTCCTGGGCGATGGCGGAACCGAGCATGCGAGCCCGATGACCTACATCACCGCAACCGCCGTCCCGTTTCTCGTCTGCCACGGCGATCAGGATGACCTCGTGCCCGTCGAGCAGTCTGACCGCTTCGTCGCCGCCATGCGCGACGCCGGCGCTCCCGTCGAGCACATCCGCCTCCGCGGCGTCGGCCACGACCTCCCCCAATCCAGCGACGAGGTCCTCGCCGCCGCCCTCACCTTCCTCTCCCGCCACCTCAGGCGCCCGGCACCGTGACCATCCCCCGCCGCGGAGCCGCTGCCCGCCCATACTGAGCCCGCCGAAGGATTTCCAGCGTGCAGCAACGGAGCACGGCCGTTTATCCTGAGCAGCGTCGAAGCTTACACGCCTTAGCCGTGGGCCCCCGGCCGTGAACCCTAGGGGCGATTCGCTTGCCCTGAGGGAACTCGAACGGGCGAATCGCTCCAGGAGGACCCTATCCGTGTGTATCTGTGTCCATCCGTGGCCTAGTGTCTCTGTGCTCTCCTGTTCTCTGTGGTTGACTGCTTCGCGCCTTCATCTCCCGTTCTCATCTGCGCCAATCTGTGTTAATCTGTGGATTGAACCCTATCCGCGTGCATCCGCGGTGTCATACGAGATCACCATTGACAGCACTTGCCATCCCAGACCAATCCCTGACTTCCCTTGGTGTCTTTGTGCCCTTGTGGTTCCAGATCCCATACACGCGAAGGAGTCCCCATGCCACTCGCCTCCCCTAAACTCATCGCCCTCCTCACCACCGGCCTCATCGCCCTCGCCCTCCACCTCGCCTTCGCCGCCACCGAGGACCTCGGCCACGGCTTCTTCCACCACGGCGTCGCCACCCCCGTCAGCAACCACCGCGGCACCGTCGCCACCGTTGACGGCAACGGCCGCGACGTCGTCCTGGTCTGGCTCTTCGATCACCGCGGCGGCTACGCCCTCCTCGTGATCGACGCCGACACCGGCAAGAGCGACCAAATCCCCATGCCCTTCGATCCCGACGGCGACTGCCCCTATTCCTCCATCCTCTCCAGCCGCAACAAGTTCTACACCCACTTCAACAGCCACTTCGTCGAATTCGATCCCGTCACGCGCGCCTTCACCTTCGTCCACGAAACCGCGCCCCAAATGGCGATGGGCATGACCGAAGACGACAACGGCGTCATCTGGTCGGTCTCCTACCCCAACAGCGGCGTCGTCTCATTCAACCCCGCCACCCGCGAGTTCCGCGACTTCGGCCACGTCCACAAGGAGAACTGGGCGCAGTACCAGCGCTCCGTCGCCGCCGACGACACCGGCTGGATCTACTTCGCCATCGGCAACACCGCCAGCCAGATCATCGCCTTCGACCCCAAGACCGGCAAGGCCACCTCCATCCTCCCCGACGCCGAGCGCGTGCAAGGCTCCGCCACCGTTTACCGCGACATCAACGGCAAAGTCTACGGCAACTCCGGCGCCAAGGATGTCTGGTACGAGTTCCATAACGGCGACGCGAAGAAGATCCCCCCGCCCGCCGGCATCAACACCAAGCCCATCATCACCTCCAGCCAGGGCCTCTTCTACACCGACTTCCCCGACGGCAAGCGCCTCAAGTCATGCGACCTCGTCACCAAGACCCTCGTCGTCGACAACCCGAAGACCGGCGAAACCAAAGAGCTCCACTTCGACTACACCAGCGAAGGCGCCCACATCATGGGCCTGTGCGCCGCGCCCGACGGCACCATCTGCGGCGGCACCGCTTTCCCCATGCGCTTCTTCAGTTACGATCCCTCCACCGACCAGTGGATCAACCGCGAATCCTACGGCCAGTGGAACACCGTCGCCCGCCAGGGCGACCGCTTCTTCGTCGGCGGCTACGGCGCCGGCTTCCTGCTCGAGTGGGATCCCTCCAAGCCCTGGGTTACCACCGAACCCGGCAAAGCCGACTGCAATCCGCTCTTTCTCACGAGCTGCGAGCCCACCATCAACCGCCCCCACCAGCTCCTCGCCCACCCCGACGGCAAAACCCTCGTCCTCGCCGGCACCCCCGGCTACGGCTTCACCGGCGGCGGCCTGCTGTTCTGGGATCGCGAAACGCGGACGCGCACTCTCATCGAGCACACCGCCATCCTGCCCCAGCATTCCACCATGAGCCTGGTCGCGCTCCCGAATGGCAAGCTCCTCGGCGGCACGACCACGAGCCCCGGCACCGGCGGCGAGAAAAAGGCGCAGCAGGCCGAACTCTACATCATGGATATGGCGACCAAGAAGATCGAGTGGCACGCGCCGGTGTTCCCCGGCGTGCAGGATTACACCGACATGTGCGTGGCGCCCAACGGGTTAGTCTACGGGGTGGCGGATCGCCGGCGCTTCTTCGTCTTCGATCCCGCCAAGCGGCAGGTCATTCACGATGAGGATCTTGAACCCAAATTCGGCATCACCACCTCCCAGCAAGGCCCCCGGGTCTTCATCATCCCGGGTGGCGCAGGACCTGCCCTGAGCCTGCCGAAGGGTTTCCAATCTGCGTCTCTTGTAGGGGCGACCCCGGATGGTCGCCCAACGGATGGTGCCCAGGTGGGCTCCCTCTACATCCTCTTCGTCAAAGGTATCGCCCGCGTCGACCTCAACACGCACGCCATCGTCATGCTCGCCCAATCCCCCGTCCCCATCGGCCCCGGCGGCGATTGGCTCGATGGAAGGATCTACTTCGCCAGCGGGTCCCACGTGTATAGCTACAAGGTCCCGTAGCCGCGCCCCCGTGCAGGCTGTTGCACAATCCGTCTCGGGGGTGCGTGCGCCCCCGAATCTGTCATTCAGAGCTGGCGCCCCGGTTCATCGGGGCGCTCCGGAGATGCGGCGCCTCACGCCGCATCCAGCGAAGCCCGAAGCGTGGAGTCTCGGTCTCGTCTACCTTGAGACCGGTATGCTAAGAGTCAAGGAGAGGGCGGACCCTCTCGTGCTGAATAGAGGAGTAGCACATTCTCTAGCGACACGGGAGGATTCACCATGCTCGACAGTAGCACATTGGTGCGCAAGATTCGGCCGCAGGAGTATGAAGTCTTCATCGGGATGGACGTGGACAGCCGCAGCATCGTCATGACCCAGGTCGATCATCTGGGGATAGAGAAATCGGTGAGCATGCCCCACCAGGGGAGGTTTCTGCTGCGCTATGTAGGCAATCACCTGCGGGGGCAGCGGATCGCGTTCGTCTATGAGGCGGGACCGACCGGCTTTGGGCTGCACGATACGCTGTCGCAGGCGGGCTATCCCTGCCTGGTGGTGACGCCCGCCGCGGTCCCCACCGCGCGGGGGCGGCGGGTGCGCACCAACCGGCTCGATGCCCGCAAGTTGGCGCTGCAATTGCGGGGCGGGGGCCTGGAAGGAATCCGCGTGCCCAGCGAAGACTACCGCTTGCTGCGCGAGTACGTGCAACTGCGCAAGCTGCACATGACCGAGGCCGCGCGCTGCAAACAGCGTATTAAGGCGCTGTTTTTGCGCCACGGCCTGGAGTTTCCGGAGGCCCCGGCGGGCGGGTACTGGAGCCAGGAGCTGATCCGGCAGCTGCGGGACTACCCGTGCGCCCCGGCGCTGCAGTTCAAGCTCGCGAGCTTGCTCACCAGCCTGGAGTTCTCTCGGCTGCAGGCGGCAACGGCGCAGGCGGCGATGCGCCGCTTTGTGGCGGCGAGCCCGGAGATCGCCGAGTCGGTGGGATATGCGATGAGCCTGCCCGGGGTGGGCTGGATCGTGGCCACCTATGCGGTGGCCCGGATTGGGGACTGGCGGCTGTTGGGGGACTCCAAGGAGATGGCGAGCTTCTTTGGGCTGACCCAGCGCGAGGATTCCACGGGCAAGGGGGCGGAGCGCGGCTCCATCACTAAGGCGGGCGACCCGGTGATGCGCTCGCTTCTGATCGAAGGGGCCTGGACCGCGATCCGCAAAGACCCCGAACTGCGCGGCTTCTACCAGCGGGTGAAGGATAACCACGCCCAAGACAAGGCGGCGCGAATCGCCATCGTCGCGGTGGCGCGCAAGCTCGCCTGCCGGCTGCACTGTGTGCTCAAAGAGCGAAGGGAATATCAGATTCGTAAGACGGAGGACTAAGCGCCGCAGATCGGCGAGTGGACTCGGCCCAGGAGAGGTCGCGTCACGGGGAAGGGCTCGACGACTGGGAGAAACGAGATTCGTCCCATGAGACAGAGATTCCCCAGGGCAGGAGAGACGCATCTTCCAATCAGTGTGATTCCCAACGAGGAATGCCACGTATAGCAGCCAGCCTTCCTGCCGAGAGCGCTCGCCGGTCTGTATCATCAACCAATACCTAAAC
>Ga0315284_10011841_pt1 | contig 12418 bp, 12 predicted proteins | sample YL17G09_16_MG_FD_203696 | JGI IMG/M metagenome (GOLD analysis project Ga0315284, IMG submission 203696) | Sediment microbial communities from Yellowstone Lake, YNP, Wyoming, USA - YL17G09_16 | ecosystem: Environmental > Aquatic > Freshwater > Lake > Sediment | place: USA: Wyoming | collected...
GGCTCCGTCGCTCCAGGATCTCGCGTGTCTCCATATCGAGGCTGATACCAAACGGGCTTCGTCTGGGCATGCACAACCCTCCTCTCGGAGGACAGCATACCGCAGGCAACGACACTATATTACGTGCGTGTACTTATGGCGTTGGGTACTTAGGTAGTTCTGATCCCGCGCGCAAGATCCCCCGCGAACGACCACTCCCCGTTCCGTCGCCGACGGCCGCTCGGCGTCCATCTCCCGCCTGGTCCATTCGCGGGCGGTGCAGTTGACTTCTGCCATGTGGTAGCGCACGATGCCGCCAAACGGTAGCATAACCATCTGATCGATGGGAGCGTCAATGGCCGACTATCTGCGTCGTGTCGTGGATGACGAACTCGACGAGCTCCTGCCCGGCCTGCCCGCCATCGCGATCGAGGGTGCCAAGGGCGTCGGCAAGACCGCCTCGGCGGAGCGGCGAGCGGCGACCATCCACCGGCTGGACGATCCAGGCCAGCTGACGATCGCCGAGGCTGAACCGGCCCGTCTGGCGGTCGGAGCACCTCCGATCCTCATCGACGAGTGGCAGCGGCTGCCCGCGACCTGGGACGTCGTCCGCCGCTCCGTCGATGCGGACCGGACCCCGGGTCGCTTCCTCCTGACCGGCTCGGCGACCCCCGGCGACGCGCTGACCCATTCCGGCGCTGGACGCATCGTCACCCTCCGGATGCGGCCCCTCACCCTCGCCGAACGCGGCGTCGGCCGGCCGACCGTCAGCCTGCGCGAGCTGTTGTCGGGCGCGCGCCCGGGCATCTCCGGCACGACCGACGTCGGCCTCGAGGACTACGCCCGAGAGATCGTCACGTCGGGCTTCCCCGGATTGCGGGGACTGCCGGAGCGCGCCTGCCGCGCGCAGCTCGATGGCTATGTCGCCCGGATCGTCGAGCACGACTTCCCGGACATGGGTCGCGCCGTCCGCAACCCGGCGGCGCTGCGGCGCTGGCTGACGGCCTACGCGGCTTCGGCGTCGACTGCCGCAAGCTACGAGACGATCCGCGACGCGGCGACCGGAGGGCACGGCGAGAAGCCGGCCAAGACGACCACCGCCCCGTATGTCGACATCCTTCAGCGGCTCTGGATCATCGAACCCGTGCCGGCCTGGCTCCCGACCCCCAACAGGATCGCGCGGCTGGCGAGCCCGCCGCGGCACCAGCTCGCCGATCCTGCCCTGGCGGCACGGATCCTCGGCGTCGGGGTCGAGGGTCTGCTCGCCGGGCGTGGCGCCGGACCGGGCGGCCCATCGACTGGAACCCTGCTGGGCGCGCTGTTCGAGTCCCTCGCGACCCTGTCGGTTCGCGTCTTCGCCCAGGCTGCCGAGGCGACCGTCTCCCACCTCCGAACGCGGGGTGGCGAGCGCGAGGTCGACCTCATCGTGGAGGGCGACCGCCTGCGGGTCCTGGGCATCGAGGTCAAGCTGGGTCGGACGGTCTCGGATGCCGACGTGCGTCACCTGCACTGGCTCCGCCAGCAGATCGGCGACGCACTGCTCGATGCGATGGTGCTGACGACCGGAGGCGAGGCCTACCGGCGCGCCGACGGGATCGCCGTGGTGCCACTCGCTCTGCTGGGGCCGTAGCAGATCCGAGGCGGCGCACCTCCGAACGTGCGCAGCGTCGACCCTTCCCGCCTGTCCGGATGCATCTGCGCCCCGCCGTTGACGGGAGCAGGCAGCGGGGGGTGCGAATGAGGCTCCGACCGAGGCCGCCTTCGTGCTCGCGAAACGCATGTGCTTCGCGGCTGCAGCCCCACCGGAACCGCAGCCGCCCGGCGGTCGATCTCAGTACTGCTTCGCGTCGGCCTCCTCGACGATCCAGACCTGCGGCGCGCCATCCACGCCGCCGCGCTCCATCGCCGCGGGCAGCGACGGGTCCTGGCTGAAGGCCCGGGCGCCCTCGAGCGTCGCGAAGTCGTTGACGACCACGATCGTGTTCGGGTCCGACACCGAGCGGTTGACAGAGTGGCGCGTCGCGCCGTGCGACTGGCGAACGGCCTGGTGCTCCGTGAACACCTGGAGCCAGCGGTCGTAGTCGACCACGTGGTGCTGGACGATCACCTTCGCCATTGCGGGATACCCCCATTCACGTTGGACCGACCCTCATGGCCCGGTCATCAGGCGCCTCAGGATATGGTTAGGTGCCGTATTGTCAATACCCGTATCATGTGTGAATGGTCAAGATCCGCATGCCCGACGACTTCTACGATCAGACGCCGGACGCAAACGTCCTGGCGACCGAAGCGGCGATGAACACGATCCGCACGGCCGACATGCTGTTCGATCGGATCGGGCGACTCCTCCGTCCGCTCAATGTCAGCGCCGCGGGCGGCCTGGTCCTGGGGATCCTCCGCGACCGCGGGCCGATGTCCCCGTCGGAGCTCAGCGAACGGCTCATCGTCACGCGTGCGACCGTGACCGGCGTGATCGACTCGCTCGAGAAACGCGGCTTCGTCCTTCGTTCCGCGAACCCTGCCGACCGCCGAAGCCTGGTCGTCGAGATCACGCCCGCCGGGTTGGACGTGCTCCAGGAGCTTCGGACGATCGTCCATCGCAACGAGAAGGCTTGGCTGGCCGTGCTCTCCGATCCGGAGCTGCGCGGTTACATCGCTCTGCTCCACCGGATCCAGGAGAGCGTCGCCTCCGCCGACGACGGCGCAGCCTGACGGCGGAGGCTCGCGCCGTCGCGGATCCCCGGCGGCCGTCGGCCGGAAGTCGTCGGCGGCTTTCCACCACGCCGGGCTACCGCGAGGTCGGGAACGCGCGCGACGTTCGGCACTTGCAGCGCGCATCGCGATGGTGAGACTCGCGGCATGGTCCGCCCGGTCTTCGACAGCGAGCCCCGTGCTGGAACCGCGCCGAGCGTGGTGGTGCGGCCGCTCCGCCGCGCGGACCTCCCGGCCGTGGTTGCCCTGCGGCGCCGAATCTGGCCGGACCTGATCGCGACGCCCGAGTCCGCCGCCTGGGAGTACGACCGTCGCGACCCGGCCGAGCGACTGCGCCGCTGGGTCGCGACCGCGCGGGGAACGGTCGTTGCCGCGGCGTCCGCCGGCCGCGCGACCTGGACCCCGGCGGCCGTCGCCCACGTCTACGTCGGCGTGGCCCCGGAATGGCGCGAGCGCGGGATCGGCTCCCGCCTGTTCGAGCTGGCGGCGGGGCATGCCGCGATGCTCGACGCCACGGATGTCCACGCCGCGTGCGACGGAGACGACGCGGCGAGCGCGCGGTTCCTGGCCGCGCGCGGCTTCCGCCACGCCCGCGCCCGGCAGTCCTGGAGCCTCGACCCGGGGGCCGTGTCACTCGCGGAGCTTCCGGCCCGGCAGGCCGCCGCCGAGGGCGCCGGCCTGCGCCTCGTGCCGGTCCGCGAGCTGATGCACCGTCCCGAGGACCTCTACCTCCTCCACGTCGAGATCGCGCGCGACATCCCCGCCGACGTCCCGATCGAGTCGACCTACCCGACGTGGCGGATCCGCGAGTTCGACACGCCGCTCTTCGATCCCGACGCCAGCTTCTGCATCCTCGACGGCGCGAACCCGGTCGCCCTGACCTGGATGTTCGTCGACCTCGCGGGTCGTCGGGCCGGCCACGGCATCACCGGCACGCTCCCCGCCTACCGCCATCGCGGCCTGGCCCGCCTCGCCAAGCTGACCTCCCTCGCCTGGCTGGCCAACCACGATGTTGCCGTCGTGTACACGGACAACGACACGACCAACCGGGACATGCTGGTCCTCAACGAGCACCTCGGCTTCCGGCCGCTGGTGGTCATCGAGCTCTGGGTCCGCGAGGGCCCGACCACCGCAGGCTGAATGCTCAGGTTCGCGCCGGGCGCAGAGGGGGCCGTCGTCTCTCGCGCGGTCGCGAGGATGGCTACGATCAGCGGGTGGACCTGCTGCCGGTGGTCGTCGTCGTCGTCCTCGTCGTCATCGCGGCGTGGCTGTTCCTGGTCGCGCTTCTCTGGTTGAACCGACCTCCGCTCGAGGACGTCCTGGAGGCGCTCCCGCTCATGCCGAACGTCACGCGCCTCGTTCGCTCAGCCCGCGCGGACCCGGCGACGCCCCGGCAGAGCCGACTCGCGCTCGGCGCCCTGCTCCTCTACCTCCTGAGCCCGATCGATCTCCTCCCGGACCTGCTGCCGGGCATCGGCACGGTAGACGACCTCATCGTCGCGGGGGTGGTCCTGCGGCGGGTCGCTCGTCGGATCGGCACGCCGGCCCTCCGCTCGCACTGGCCGGGGAGTGACGCGGACTTCGACCTCCTCTGCAGGCTCGCGCGGATCTGATCCCGCCGAGCGGCGGCCCCCGCCGGTCCCCAACCCGCCGTAGCCATGGCCCGAGCCGGGTGTCCGCGGGGGCCGTTCGCCTCTCGCCAGATGACGGAGTGCCGCCCACGCTGACGGGTTAGCGGGAGGCTTTGACGCGCGGCCCGTACCACGGTCTGCGCTACTCCGTGGGCTACGCGATCTCGACGCTGTGGAGCTGATCACCCGACGATCGCGTGGTCGAGGATCGATGGCCCGCTCACGTGTCCATGGGTACCTCTGACGATCGGCGTCGAGATCGGCCGCATCCGACGTGATGACCGCAGGCCCAGGGATCGGGGCCATCAGCACCTGTCCGAAGGTGGACCGTGGCCTACCCTGAGTCGTCTGGGGGGCCCGAAGCACAAGCGCAGTCCGACGGAGTCGAGTCTCATGAGGTTCCTTGATGGATCGTGAACTGCAGCACGATGTGGTGATCCTGGGAGCCGGACTGGCCGGACTGCGCGCCGCGGTGGAGATCTCCCGGCGCCTGGGCGGCCGGGTCGACATCGGCATCGTCTCCAAGGTGCAGCTCATGCGTGCCCACTCGGTCTGCGCGGAGGGCGGCACGGCGGCCGTGCTGCGCACGGACCTGGGCGACTCTCGCGAGCTGCACGCCTGGGACACGGTCAAGGGCGCCGACTTCCTGGCCGACCAGGACGTGGTACGGACCTTCGTTGACACGGCCCCGAAGGAGATCCACCAGCTCGACCACTGGGGCATCCCCTGGACGCGCGACGACGACGGCTACATCTCCCAGCGCCCGTTCGGCGGGCACAGCTATCCGCGGGCGACCCTGGCGGCCGACAAGACCGGCTTCTTCGAGATGCAGACGCTCTACGATCAGCTCCAGCGCTACCGCAGCTTCACCCGGTACGACGAGTTCTTCGTCACGGACATCCTGGTGAACGCCGGCGCCTTCGCGGGCCTGGTCGGCCTGGACATGGGCACGGGCGAGACCGTCGCGATCCGCGGCAAGGCGCTGCTCATCGCCTCGGGCGGCGGCGGCACGCTCTATGGGTTCACCACCTATTCCCAGACGGTCACGGGCGACGGCATGGCGATGGCCTACCGGGCCGGCCTGCCGCTCGAGGACATGGAGTTCCTGCAGTTCCACCCGACCGGCCTGGTGCCGAACGGCATCCTGATGACCGAGGCATGCCGCGGCGAGGGCGGCTACCTGAAGAACAACCAGGGCGAGCGCTTCATGGCGAACTACGCGCCCAAGCTGATGGAGCTGGCGCCCCGCGACATGGTCTCGCGCGCCGAGACCGAGGAGATCCTCGCCGGGCGCGGCTTCAAGTCGTCCGACGGGCAGGACTACCTCGAGCTCGACCTCACCCACCTCGGCGCGGACCGCATCAACACCCGGCTGCCGCTGATTCGCGAGGTGACCATCAAGTTCCTCGGGCTCGACCCGATCGAGAAGCCCATCCCGATCCGCCCGGTGGCGCACTACTCGATGGGCGGCATCGAGACCGACATCAACGGCCTGACGCGCGTGGCCGGCATCTGGGCGGCGGGCGAGGCGGCCTGCGTCTCGCTGCACGGCGCGAACCGGCTGGGCTCGAACTCGACGGCCGAGTGCCTGGTCTGGGGCGGCATCGCCGGGCGGGAGATCGCCGCGGCGCTGCCCGAGCTGGGCGCGGCTCCGCCGCTGCCTGTGGACCAGGTGGAGGGGGCCGCGGACCACGTCCGGCAGGTGCTGGCGCGGCGCGGCGACGAGAGCATCTACGCGCTGCGCCGCGAGCTGCGCGCGACGATGGACTCGTGCGTCGGCGTGTTCCGCAACGGCGACGACCTGGCGAAGGCGCTGCAGCAGGTCCGCGAGATCCGCGGCCGCGCGCAACAGGCGGCGGTCGTCGACCAGTCGCGGATCTACAACTCGAACCTCATCCACGCGCTGGAGCTGGAGAACCTCGTGGACCTGGCCGAGGTGACCGTGGCTGGGGCGCTGGCCCGCGAGGAGTCGCGGGGCGCCCACGCCCGGCGGGACTTCCCCACGCGCGACGATGAGAACTGGCTCAAGCACACGCTCGCCTTCCACACCGCCGCGGGCCCCCGGTTCGAGCACAAGCCGGTGACCATCGACATGTGGAAGCCGGTCGAGCGCACGTACTAGCCTCGGAGGACCAGATGCAATCCCGCGGACATCCGAATCGGCTGGGCATCCGGGGGTGGGTCGGCGGCGGGCGCTGGGGCTTCGAGCGCTACCTCTACACGCTCCACCGCCTCACCGGCCTCGGCCTGCTGGCGTACTTCGTGATGCACATCTTCGTCACGTCGGCCCGGGCCCTGGGGCCCGAGAGCTGGGAGCAGACGATGGACGTCGTCTCGGGCCCCCTCTTCGCGCTGGGGGAGTACCTGGTCTTTGCGGCCTTCGCGTTCCACGCCGTCAACGGGATCCGGCTCGCGGTGATCGAGCTCGGCTTCGCCGTCGGGCGGCCCATCGAGCCCGTCTACCCCTACGCGACCTCGGTCGGCCGGCAGCGACGGCTGGCGCGGGCCGTGGTGATGATCGCCGCCGTGATCGCGCTCTGGGGCGGGCTCGACTTCTTCGTGCTGCAGTAGGAGCCCGACATGCGCGATCGAACGCTGTGGACGTGGCACATCGGCGCAGGCGTGGTGATCCTGGTGCTCCTCGGCCTGCACATGGCGATCATGCATCTCGACGCGACGCTCGGGATCTTCGGCACCCCCGGTGCGGAGCCGGTGGAGTGGGAGAGCGTCGTGCTCCGCGCGCAGAGCCTGTTCTTCACGGTCACCTACGTGCTCCTGCTCGGGGCGGCGCTCTACCACGGGCTCTACGGCCTGCGCAACATCCTGCTCGAGCTCAACCCCGGCGCCACCCTGCGCCGGACGATCAACGTCGGGCTCTCGGTGTTCGGGTTGGCGCTGTTCGCCTTCGGGACGTGGGCGGCCCTTGCCGCGCCGGGCGCCGCGATGGCGATGGGTGGCTGACGTGGCCGGTCCGAGCCTGAAGCAGGTCACCTTCCACCTCCGCCGCTACGAGCCCGGCAAGGACCGCGAGCCGCGCTGGGAGGATCACCGCATCGAGGTCGCGCCCGGCATGACGGTGCTGGACGGCCTGTGGAAGGTGAAGGAGCTGAGCGCCCCGAGCCTGGCCTGGCGCTCGTCGTGTCGCATGGGCATCTGCGGCTCGTGCGGGATGCTCATCAACGGGCGCCCTCGGCTGGCCTGCAACACGCAGATCGCCGAGCTGAAGAGCGACGTCGTCGCGGTCGGGCCGCTGCCCAACTTCAGCATCATCAAGGATCTCGTCCCGGACCTGGAGCCGATGTTCGAGGCGCACCGCGAGCTGATGCCATACCTGCTCCGCGCAGACACCCCGGAGCAGGACGACCCGACAGGGGAGTACTGGCAGACGCCGCACGAGCTGGAGCGCTACCTGCAGTTCAGCTACTGCATCAAGTGCGGTTGCTGCATGGCGGCCTGTCCCACCGTGGCGACCGACCCGCAGTACGCCGGGCCGATGCCCCTGGGCCAGGCGCACCGCTACAACAGCGACACGCGCGATGCCGGCTTCGGCCGGCGGCGTGAGGTGCTCTCGGGCGGGAGCGGGCCGTGGCGCTGCCACTTCGCGGGGGAGTGCTCGCAGGTCTGCCCCAAGGGCGTGGACCCGGCCAAGGCGATCCAGCTCATGAAGCAGGACCTGGTGTTCGACCTGTTGAGGCTGCGCCGGCGCAGGCCGCCGGCCGCGGTAGCCGAGGCCCCCCACGGCACGATGCGCGAGGACATCCCGGCAGCCCCGGCGCGCACCGTGACGAAGCCCTGAGGGTGCCCGAGGGCGGGGGACGACCCCGGCTCCGCCGCACCCCGGCCGATTTCGTGCCCAGGAAGCGCACGTGCTTCCTCGGGCGCCGCCCCGAAGCCTGGCCTACACCGCTGCCGGGCCCCGCCAAGGCCGGCGAGTCGCGGGCGCAGCGCGGCCGCGTTGGGCCGCTGCACCCAGTGGCATCGCATGGGAGACAGCTCCCATGCGCCCGCGGGGTGGCGATGCCGGCCCAACGGCACTGGCGCCCCAACCCGCCCCGGCCGACGATGGGACACTTGGCCACCCGGCAGGTATCTCTATGACATGACGAGCCTCGCCCTCGACAGCGCCACGATCGCCTCCACGGTGGAGCGCGCCATCGCGGGCGACGAGCTCGCCTTCGCCCGGATCGTCGGCGCCTACCACCTCGACCTGGTTCGGGTCGCCTACGTCATCTGCGGCGACGAGGGCCTCGCCGAGGACGCCGCGCAGGCGGCCTGGTGGATCGCCTGGCGGAAGCTCCGCTCGCTCCGCGACCCCGAACGCCTCAAGCCGTGGCTCGTGGCGGTCGCTGCGAACGAGGCCCGCAAGCTCGTCCGGCGCGAGCATCGGCACGGGATCGTCGAGCTCAAGGTCGGGGCCGATCCATCCACGGGGGCCGAGCCCGCGGGCGCGATCGACCACGTCGACCTTGCGAACGCCCTGCGCCACCTGAAGCCCGAGGACCGGGCGCTCGTGGCCCTGCGCTACGCGGCCGACCTGGACTCCTCCGAGCTGGCACCGGTCGTGGGCATGTCACCGTCGGGCGTGCGAACCCGGTTGTCCCGGGTGCTCGACCGCCTCCGGAGGGAGCTCGGCGATGAGTGAGCGCGACGCCTTCGAGGTTCGTTTCGGGGCCGCGGTTCGCGGGTACGTCGGACGCGTCTCGTCCGATCTCGACCCGGTCGAGCTCGCCCACCGGATCGCCGCCCGGGAGCCCCGGCGTCACGGGTTCGCGGCGTCGCTCACCTGGCGCGGCGTCGCGATCCCGCGGGTCGCCTGGGTCCTGCTGCTGGCGGCGCTGCTGGCCGCCCTGGCCGGCACGGCGCTCGTCGCGTCGCGCCTGCTCGAGACCGCGCCCCGGGTCCCTCCCCTTGGCGCGGCGCTGGTCCCGACCCGCATCGACGTGCTGACCCCCGAGACCGGGGGGTACGCAGGCGTGGTCGCGGACGGCGACGGCATCCTCTGGGCGCGCGAGCCCGGCGGGCGGCTCGTCCGATTCGATCCCGCGAGCGGATCCGCGCAGGCCTGGACGATCGGCGATGACGCGGGATTCGGGGTGACGTGGTCCTCGGGGTTCGACATCGTGCCCGCCAGGGAGGGCGGGGTCTGGCTGGTGGGGCTGCGGACGCTGCGCTGGTTCGACGGAGAAGTCTTCCGCGAGGTGATCGAGGCGCCGGTGGAGATCGCCCACGCTGCGGAGGCGCCCGACGGCAGCCTGTGGGTGGCGACCGGAGAAGGAGTCGTGCTGCATTGGGATGGATCGTCGTGGAGCAGGCTCGACGGCGGCCGGCCGAACCCGGACGCATACGTCAGCGCGATAGCGGTGGACGCGGCCGGACGACCCTGGATCGGCGGGATCACGCAGGTCGTCATGCCCCCCGACGCGGGCGGCGGCATTGCCGAATCCGGCTGGGTCTCGCGCCACGACGGCTCGACCTGGACGACCTTCGACGCGAGGGATGCGGCACCGCTCGAGGGCCCTGTCTGGTCGATCGCGCAGCTTCCCGACGGTGCCGTCTGGGTGGCCACCGCCGGCCGGGGCACTCCCGTCCTGGGTGAGCCCCCACCTGGCCCTGTCGGAGGGCTTGCCCGGTTCGACGGCGCCTCGTGGACCGACGCCACCGCCCAGCTGTCGGGCGCCCGGAACACGACGTCGGTGGCCGCCGGGCCGGACGGCACGATCTGGGTCGCCGACGGCGACGGCAATGACGGCAATGACGGGGCGGTCACCGTCGGGCGGTTCGACGGGCGGTCGTGGACGTCCTACGGGCCGGCGGACGGCCTGCCGGGCCCGAACGAGAGCGCCTACGTGGTCGCGTGGGCCCTGCCCACGAAGGACGGCGTGTACGTCGGGACCGGCGCCGGCATCTACCGGCTATCTGGCGATCGCTGGGAACGCGCCTGGCCCAAGGCATCCTCGCCGATGAGCCTCTCGCCGATGAACCCGGGGCACCTGCTGGCGGTCTCCCGCGACGAGCTGTGGGCGGCCGGCAATGAGGGCCTCTGGCACTTCGAGAGGGGCGCATGGACCAGCGAGCCGATCGACCCGCGCCATCCCGAAGGCGTGGTGCGCGCCCTGACCCTCGCACCCGACGGCACCCCCTGGGCGGCCGGGTCGGACGGCGTCGCCTACCGGCGTGACGGGCGCTGGACCATCGCCGGTGCCGCCGAGGCGAGCGTGATCACGGTCGGCCGGGACGGAACCGTGTGGGTCGGTGGTGGCAGCGACGATTTGTGCCGGGTGTGGACGCTCCGGTTCGACGGCACGGCATGGGCCAGTCGCGCCGTCGCCGGATGCCCGCCGGAGAGCTTCGGGCTGTCGTCGCTCGCGATCGACGCGACCGGCGCGCTGTGGGCGGACACGGCCCCCGGTTGCGCGTTGGGGATGTCCGGCTGCACGCAGGGCGGGCTGGCGCGCCTGGACGGGCAGAGCTGGGAGGCGATCGGTGAGCTCGGCGGCTCCACGGTCACCAATGCCACCATCGTCGGGACCACTCGAACCGGCGACATGTGGTTCGTCGATGACCCCACGGAATCCCGTGACCCGGCTCGGCGGAAGAACCCGGTCAGGGCCGCCCGCTTCGACGGAATGGACTGGACCGTGGTCGAGCTGCCCGAGGGATCCATGGCCGACATCGTGGTTGCGCCCGACGGGACGTTGTGGGCGTGGGCCTATTGGACGCCCGCATCGACGGGGAGTGGTGACCGGGGACCCGCCCGCTACGACGGGACGGCATGGACGTTCCCCTATGACGGCGCCGGGCTTCCGTGGATGGAGCTGGCCGCCGTCGCCCCGGATGGCACGGTGTTCGGCCGGATCGACCGGATCGATCCGAGCATCTTCCGCTTCCCGGACCAGGCGCCGCCACCCTGACACGTGCCAGGCCTTGTGACGTTGGACCGGAGAGTGGGCGCAACCTGGGGTTCAAGGACGCGAGAGCGTCCCAGAGGGAGGAGCGAAATTAACGCGCGCGGTATCGTCGGCCGGCTTCTCGTCGGCCTGACCATCGTGGTCCTGCTGGGCGGCTGCGCCACCGGCGCGAGTCCGACCCCGGCGTCGTCGAGTCCGGCAGCCAACCCGTCGGCGGCAGTCGCCACGCCGTCGCCGGCCGCCACGGCCACGGCGGCCCCGGCGGCCCCCACGCCGACCCCGGCGCCCACGCCGAGCGTTGTCGTGACCAGCGACGTCGCGTATGAGTCGGCCAACCCGGTGTTGACGCCGGGCGTGCTCGACGTCTATGCGCCGGCCAAGGCCGGGCCGTGGCCCGTGGTCGTGATGTTCCACGGCTTCCAGGGCGACAAACGGAACCAGCGCGAGTACGCCCGTCGGGTGGCGGATCTCGGCTTCGTCGTCTTCGCCGCGACCTGGGCCTCCGGCATGCCCACGATCGGAAGTTACCGCCAGGCGAGCTTCTCCCAAACCGCCTGCGCGGTCGCGTTCGCCCGGGCGCATGCCGCCGAGTACGGCGGCGACGCGGCCACGATGGTCGTCTTCGGCCACTCGGCGGGAGCCCACGCAGCGGTTACGCTCGCCTTCGCCCGACCGGAGCCGACGGCGGGCTGCCTCGGGGGCGCCACTCTCGGCGCGATCGACGCCCTGGTCACCTGGGAAGGCAACTGGCTGCTCTCCGCCACTGAGCCGTCAATCATGGATTGGGACGGCACCCTCGCCGCCGACCCCGGGATCATGGCCGAAGTCACGCCGTGGGCGAAGCTCGCCGAGAACAAGGACCTCAAGGTCGTGATGCTCGTGTCGGATCATCCGGGTGCCTTCTTCGAGCGCGAGGTGGGCGACCCGTGGGCCGCCGACTCGTGGCTCGCCGTGCGCGACCCGTCGGGGGACCTGCGCAGGCAGCTCGAGGCGAACGGGGCGCTCGCCGACGGCATCTTCGACTTCGTCGACGCGCAGCAGCTTCTCTTCTCAATCCTCAGGGCGCAAGGGGACCCCGTCTCGCTCGACGTCATGCCGGGCTCCACGCATACCTCCCTGAGCGACGCCGGCTGGAAGGTCTTCCTGGCCGCCTTCGGGAAGGCGGTGGCGCAGGACTGACGCACCGGC
>Ga0315284_10011843_pt1 | contig 12418 bp, 2 predicted proteins | sample YL17G09_16_MG_FD_203696 | JGI IMG/M metagenome (GOLD analysis project Ga0315284, IMG submission 203696) | Sediment microbial communities from Yellowstone Lake, YNP, Wyoming, USA - YL17G09_16 | ecosystem: Environmental > Aquatic > Freshwater > Lake > Sediment | place: USA: Wyoming | collected...
CTATGCCTCTATACTGGTCCCTAAATCCGTAGGCTACTCGGCAGGACTATTAAACTATTTCTTCCGTGGTGACATCAAGCTGACATATGAAACAGGTACTAATCCTGGTTATGCAATAGTGAACAATACAAATGAGCAGATGTACGGGACATGTCTTATTTTCTATGACAATATCTATGATGAGAGGATAGAGATATGGAGAGGAAGTGGAACCCTTGAGGCAAATGAAAGGAGTAGCATCAGCTTCATGCCTCCGAGTAACCCGAAAGAGCCGGGGAAATACATTCTTGTCTTCATAGGAAAACTCGGTAATGAGGAAGGTGCAGTAGCAGGATATGTCTTCCAGAGGACTCTTGAGATAACCCCACCAGAACAGTTTGTCTATTCCATGTACGATCCCAACAGTGGCGAGCCGACAGAGTTCACCGAAATCAAAGCAAAGATAAGGAATACCACAGGTGAAGAGATACAGAATGGAACACTTCAGGCAGTACTAATGTATAAAAACGACATAGATGAACAAGAATTTTCCTCTGCAGTATCAGAACCAATAGCAGTATCCTCTCTGAATTCCTCTCAGCCAACCGAGTTTAGTTTTGACTTTACCAGTAATCCCATTTCTGTAGACGTTACTGACCTCTATCTACAGGTAATATTCAAAGGGAAAATTGACAGTGAGGATAATGCTATAGCAGTTGGATTAAAAGACATCAGTGAGCCAACTCCTATAGACCTCTTTAACGATATGGACAGGACATGTCTGAATGGAAGCTTTTATGTGGCAGGCAGCACTGAAGCAATAGACCAGGTTGATACAGATAAAAATGGCATAGCAAATGAGTGGGATGTCTATGCCCATGACATGAAGGATATATACATCAGATTCTCACCAGCAGAAAACCCTCAAAAAGCTTCACCGACAGAGTATCAGTTCCATGTTCCATACCTTGGAGCAGGAAAATTCTTAAGAACGGTATATATTCTCACTGACTACAACTTTAAGTATAACTTTTACAGTACCTGGGTAAAAAAAGACCCCAAAGATCCATGGCAGCATGTGCCCTGGACATCAGAACTCTTTCCTGGTACTGCTGTAAAGAACCAGACGGAATATGTGAAAGACCCTGTCCTTTGTGGAGGTCAGCACTATTGTGACGTCACTTATTATCCGATTTTTCATCACTATAGAGGCATTGAGATGTGGTGGGGCGCAGGAATTATATTCGTCAATTTGGCATATCCTCCAGATTCAGAGTGTTCTTGTTATGAAGGGATGATAAAAGAATGTCCTGTGAAATAGTTATTTTCATTTTACGTGTTATGAGTTTCGGTATAAGGGAATTCTACAAGAGACACGCCATGTCCTCTTCGCGAGGAACTCGGAGAACAGAAGGGATCTTATGGGGTTCAATTGTTCGAGCGATGTCCTCAACCTCTTTGCCTGAGTCACCAACAGCAACCAACGTCTCATTTACGACGGCGATGTATTTTCCTGCATATTTTGTCACAAGCTCACTGAAGTGTTCAACAATCCAAAGATCATCCTTATCCATATATACCTCTTATATTAAGTATTTTAATTCCATTATATCAATACATTACCAAAAGGGCAATATAGGAATGTCTCTGATTTCAAAGGGTTCGGATTGCATGTAATAGGGGGATGAGATTACGAGTTGAAGATAGCAAACAGTAGGCAGCAGACAGGAAACGGTAGACAGAACACAGGAAACAGGGGAAAAAGATGACAGAATGTAGCATACAGCAAACAGGTAAAGGACAATGAGTAACAAGCTACAAAAATTCGAAGATTTAGAGGTATGGCAAAAAGCGCACAATTTAGTGTTGGAGATCTATAAGGCTCACAAAAGAGTTCCCGAGCGATGAGCGATTCGGTTTAGTTTCACAAATGAGAAAGGCTGGAGTATCAGTGCCGGCCAATATTGCAGAAGGTTTCAAGAAGCGAGGCTTGAGAGATAAAACTAACTTTTATAACATAGCCCAAGGGTCATTGGAAGAGTTGAGGTATTACATGATATTGGCGAAAGATCTTGGATATTTAGATGGAGTTGAAAGATTTTTGCAGGATTTAGATGAAGTGAGAAAGATGTTACACGGATTAATCAGTTCGATAAAGGAAGAAAAATGAATTTCTACCTGTGTGCTGTTTGCCGTTTACTATTTAGTGTTTATCTCCCTGTATTCTGTTTACTGATTACTGTCTGCTTGTTTTTTATAACGACTGTTTCTTTTGCCCAGGACTTTACTGCAAAAACCATTGGTGATTACGGCAATGTGACGGTTATGGAGGTGAATGGAAATTACGACTCTAAGAACCCCGACGGAACTATCAATGATATACCAAGGCAGGTAATTGCAAAGGATTTTTTTAGAACACACAAAGATGAATATGACTTTCTCGTTATCTTCTCAAACTTTAATTTCCAGATGCCTGACATAGGTGCAAAGGCATTTTATCTTCATGTAAAAAATGATACACAAGGGATAGGCAGGCCACTTTTTGATAATTCCGGTCTTTTTGGAAGCAATGGTAAACTTCAGGGAATCATCGACATAGGAAGTATTACAACCCTTGAGACAAATCCCCTTGATCCCAAATTTGAAGAAACCCTCGGCCTTCTCAGCCATGAGCAGATGCACCGATGGGGCGCATATGTGAAATTTAAGGATTTCTCAGGAAACATCAGCTCATCCCTCCTTGGAAAAGATGGGGATCACTGGAACTTCCTGCTTAATTCATACGGTTCGGTTCTTTATGGTAATCAGTGGCAGGACAATGGCAACGGCACATTCACCTCCATAGGCACAAGAAAATATTACAGTCCACTCGATCTCTATCTCATGGGAATCTATGATAAGTCCCAGGTTCCCCAAATGCTCCTCATTGATAATTCTACCATTGACCCTGCAAGGATGCCCGAAGTCGGGATTACCATCACTGGCACACCTCGATCCATCACTATAGAAAACATAATAGCAGCGGAGGGAGAAAGGATTCCTGATACATTAGAATCTCAAAAAACATTCAAAACAGCCTTTATCTTCATAACAACACCGAGCACATTCACTGGCTATGAACTCTATGGAATAGAGAATATAAGGAATGGATGGGTAACAAGGTTTTCAGTTCTTACTGATGGCAAAGGGATTGTGCAGGTTACCTCAACTCCTAAGGAAGACATCCCAGTAAACCCCGGTCCTCCTCTACCTCCTTTCGATCCAAGAGACCTTCCGCCGAATATAGAAGAGGGCGTTAAATGGTTGATGAATCATCAGGGTGTTAATGGAAGCTGGATGGACTTATCACAGACCATAGAGAGGGATACAGCAGAGACTGTATTTGTTTTAAAGAATTTCAGTATTGCCCAACCAAATTATTCCCTTGGTCTTCAATGGCTTAATGGCGACAATTCAGAAAACATAGATTATCTCTCCAGAAAGATAGAGTCCCTTTTGAATTCAGGGCAGGATATAACGCCTTTATTGAATGAGCTTCTTTTAAGACAGAACCCTGACGGAGGGTGGGGGAGTAATAAGAATTATCTGAGCAATCCTATGGACACCTCTCTTGTCCTCAAGTCTCTTTCAGAGGCAGGTTATTCAGACCAAGCTGTCATATCAAAAGCTATTGACTATTTAAAATCGAAACAGGACACTGCCGGAGGCTGGGGGAGTGATGACGGGGAAAGCACTGTCGAAGCAACAGCCAATGTGCTCTCTGCCTTTAATAAATACCGGAAAAATTATCAATTAGAAGATCAGATTACGAAAGTAATTCTATGGCTCTCGCAGAGACAGAATCCAGACGGTGGTTTTGGAAATAGTCCGAGTACAATATATGACTCAGCCATTGCAGTCATGACCTTGAGGGGATTCAATGTGTCAACAGATATTACCAATAAAGCCCTTAACTATATTCTCGGTCTCCAATCACAGGATGGAAGCTGGTACGAAAGCCCCTATCAGACATCACTTGCAATTAATGCAGTATGGAAAGCTACCATTGACCCTGACTTGTCTATAAAGACAGAAGACATAACATTCATTCCACCTGCTGTAAAAGACCTTCCATCAAATATTGTTATTAATGTAATTGTATCGAATCTCGGAAGGACAGATGTTCCCCAGGCAAAAGTAGCGCTCTACGAAGGAGCGATATCTGATACAAATAAGATTGGGGAGCAGATTGCTGCATTCATTGGACAATCCTCAGTAACATTAACCTTTTCAGTGATGATCAAGGATGGAAATGAACACAGATTCTATATAGTAGTTGACCCTGAGAACCTTGTGAAAGAATCAAATAAGTCAAACAACACAGCCTTGAAAATACTCTATCCTCAAGCTACCTATGATTTTGAGATACTACCCTCTGATGTTACTGTTTCTCAAAACCCTGTAGATATATTTCAGGATGTGAAGATCACTTCAAAGATAACTAATAAAGGCACAATGAATGCCTACAATGTTCAGGTGAAATATTATATTGATGAACCTCAAGGAGCTTTTGATATCGCAACAGTAACTGTAAATATCCCCGCAGGCGCAACCATCAGTAATGAAATAACCTGGAGTACAAACAAGGCAGGTGTGAATCTTCCGATAACAGTTCTTGCAGATCCCTTTAACTTATTTACAGAAATTTCAGAGGATAATAATAAGGCTGTTACTTATCTTACAGTGACTGGTTCAACAGAGCCAAACCTCACAACCTCTTACAAAGATATTTTGATTTCACCAAGTCCTGTAAATGAAAGAGGAAATGTAAACATCTCGGCACTCATAAAGAACGACGGCTTCTCTTCTGCAGCAAATATAAAGGTGAACTTTTACAAAGGCACACCTGGGGTGGATAGCGTTCTACTTGGAAGTCAGACTATTCCTTCTCTCAATATAGGTGAGAGCAAGACAGTTTCTATAGACTGGACAAACATTACAGAATCAGGAGAGAGGATTATCTATGTTAAGGTTGATCCTGACAATCAGATAAAAGAGATACGGGAAGATGACAATGATGCCTTTATAACACTGAAAATACTCAGCCTCCCTGACCTTGCAATTTCATCAAACTCAATTGTCTTTAATCCTCCAGCGCCAAAAGATGGGGATACAGTTATTATTACGGTGACAGTCCAGAATAAAGGAGAGCAGAGTGTATCGAATGTTCCTGTCAGGGCATTAGATGGAAGCACACTGATTGGAACCCAAGTGATCTCTTTAATCTCAGGAAATTCCCAATCAACAACATCTTTTACTTATGACACAACAGGAAGAAAGGGTCCTCATCAAATCACCATTGTTGTTGACCCTGATAATATAATTCCTGAACAAAGCAAAGATAATAATACAGCATCCCGGACTTTTGGTGTACAGGATGCAAGTCTTTGGTTAACCGAGCCATATATATCACCAAATGGTGACGGTGTAAAAGACAGCACTCAGTTTTTCTTCAGACTCACAGCACCTCAGACAGTCAAGATTGTTGTAGTTAATAAAAAAGGCGAGACGGTGAGGACATTCAGTGGAGGTGAGCTTGAGAATACTACAGCAGGAAATGTGACTTGGGACGGGCTGAATGACATTGGTATGGTTGTTGATGATGGGCAGTATCAGATGCGGGTAGTTGATTTAAATAACACTGTTCTCGGAAGTTTGCTCGTTATAGTTGATAATAACCGATCACCGCTAACAGAAGCAATTGGTACAAAGTATCTTCTCAATAATAATCTCACTTGTATGTTGCCTGATATTGAGGACTGGCAGTGGTTCCCTGACGAGAGCGGAATTATATTCAATATTTCTTATCCAAATCAGAATACACCTGAATATCCCACGGGCTTATATACAATGGCTCCTGATGGGGAGGATATTTTGAGGATAGTCCCTCAGGAAGAGAGAAAAAGTGTGGATGAGTTTTCATTGTCCTCTGATGGCGAAAGGGTTGCATTTGTTGTAAATAAATGGAAAACAACAGGCTGGACAACATATGTGGAACTCAGTCAGCTGTGGGTTATGGACAGAGATGGCAGAAACAGTACTCTTTTAGATCAGACCACAACAGATTATTCAATAATTTATTACGTTACATGGTCTCCTGACGGAAACTATCTTTTTTATGTAAAAGGATCAGATGTAATAATTATAAAAGCTGATGGAACAGAGAAAAAACAAATTGATAATGTTATGGATATCGATGAATGGGTGAAATGGTCGCCTGATGGTCAAAAAGTTGCATATGCAATTGGTTACAACTTGAATAAAGTTAGGGTAACTGATATATCAGGGAATAAAAAAGATATCTTTACTGCTTCTCATCGTCTTTTTTTCGTCGAATGGCTTGATAACGATACAATGGTTCTCGAAGACGATTTTTGGTATGGTCGGGGCGAACTCTGGCTTATTGATGCAAGTGGAAATGGGAATCATAAAGGATTAACTGGAGATGTTGATTTTGGAGGTATAATTTCTATAGCTCCAGACAGGCAATCTATTGCCTTTGTAACTTCTGTTAGTAGTACTACTTATCTAAATATTTCTGATACAAGTGGAAACACTTATGTTTTGTACGAATCTAAAACTAATGAGCCAAATTACAGAACTCAATTAAACAGTATCATATGGACTCCTGATAGCAATAAAATAGCCTTTATTGAAAGTCTCAGTGGAGGCGTTGATGTAGCATGTATTGATTGTGTTGGAAGCCCCGGGATAAATAAACCTAATTTAATAGTAATCGATATGAAGACCCAAAAAACAACTTCTTTTGCAGTGTCTGATCCTTTAATAAATTTAGACAAGTGGTTATCTGACAATATCTCAATTGTGGGGAGGGGTTCCAGTAGTGTTGATGTGATTAATTCTACAACAGGCGAAACTCTATCATTAGCTTCTAATGTAAATCCTCCTCAGGAGCCGGACAAACTAATTTCACCTCTTGAACGTTATATAACCTATTACAAACCTGTTGATCAATCAAGTATATGCTATGGCAGAGGCTATCAAGATTTATGGGCTTTGAGTTCTATTCTAAACCTTACTGCCGACCTAAGAGTAACGAAGGATAAATCAGCAGTCATTCTCAAAGGTGTTGCAGCAGACCTTAATTTTGAAGGGTATATGATTGAGTATGCTGATACACAAAAACCTAATGTCTGGAATCTTGTCAGCCCACCATCCAATGTACCTGTTCTCAACGATGTGTTTACCACATGGGTGCCACCGTATGAAGGCACATTCTATGTAAAGCTCACTGTCTGGGACAAAGCAGGGAATGTGGAAATGAGCGTAAAGAGAGTTTCATGGGGGCTTTCCTCAAGCATAACGAATCTCTATAAAAACTATGAAATATTCTCTCCAAATGGCGATGGTGTGAAAGATACCGTTGAACTCCATTATACAGTTCTTGAGCCAGTACATCTTGAGTTTAACATCTACAACGAAAATAACAACCTCATAAATACAATCCTTAGAGATTATACATCTCCAGTTGATGACTTTATCACCTGGGATGGTCGTGACAGCACTGGCAAAATCGTAACTGATGGGAAATATAAGATACAGGTCTTCACCTATGAATTCTTTGTTGAAATTGATAAAACACCACCTGATGTTGGGCTTAGTTTAAGAAATTTGATGCAGGATTATTCCATTGTTGGTGACTACATTATAGGATCGCTGGAGATTTATACTGATCTCACTGGCCATGCAATTGATAAAAATATGAAGAACTGGATTATTGAATATGGCGAAGGTGATAACCCCCAGGAATGGTATGAATACATAAAAGGATACGATCCTCTTGTTGGTAAAGATGAAAATGGCAATCCCATTTTAGATCCAATTAAAGATGTGGAGATAGATAGGGTTTTTGCACCAGATATCGAATTGCTTGTAGGAAAGAAAATAAGGATTACTGCAGAGGATTTTGCAGGCAACAGAAGCACCACTGTTACAAATTTCCTTGAGGAAAAAATAATCCTTCATAAACACCACTGGCTCGATCACTCTGGGAACGATCACTTTGAGATGTTCAATTTATTAACGCCAGATTTAATTTACCCTAATTTGGTAATACCTTTACTTCATGATCTTGGAGGATTGGAGACGATAAGGTTACCGATGGTAAGCATGACTGTGCAATATTGGAGTAACCAAAAGTGGGTTGACACTCCACACATCACGAACCCAGCATCAGGGACAATAAATATCGCATGGGATAGTTCGGGTTTAACTCAGGGATTTGGTGCTATAAGAATAAAGGCTATAGATATGCTGGGTCAGGAACACTATTCAAATACAATCGTAACTGCATCTCTATTCTTTATTGACCTATGTAGCTCAATGGCAACGAATTCTCTCTTTGAAGACATCAAATTACTCAAATTTCAGGTTCGGAGTGATCAGGATGCAAGCTATCCTCAATGGACAGATTATAAAGTCTTTGATTCTGCTAAAGGAGATCCTATACCAATAGGTACATTTTCTATGCCTTTACCTAATCTTCAGATTGGGAAGACTTACTTCTTTAAGATGATAGGAATCGGGGTGAGCGTGAAGGTATATGAAAGCAATGTGGGTGAATATCCACCCAAAGATTGTACTGAACCTCCTGCTCCTCTTACTTTTTCTCTTACTGTGAACTACACAGAAACAGATTGCGGTCTTATATCAAATATGGCAACGCTTTCCGCTGAACTTAAAGGATTAAGTGGTAATGTATCTCTTAAAATCTTAAGCTACTATATACAGAAACCTGAAGGGCTCCAGTTTTTACGTCAATTTGATATTGCCAGAGAGGGAATGGGCAGTGTAACAATTGATACCTTGAATTTGCTCGAAGGGAGCTATCCTGTAAAGGCTGTTCTTTCCTATCTGGATTTAGACACTAATACAATAAAAGAAATATCTGCCACAAATACACTTATTGTTGATCGCGTCTTGCCTACTGCCCAGATAACTTATCCGGATAAAACTCTCATGTTATGTCCCATTACTGTCTCCGACCCCAAAGGTAATTGGTTTAAGATACCTATAGAAGGTGTAGCAATTGATAATATTCAGTTAAAACGGTATGAACTTTATTATGGTACTGGTGAGAATCCGACTGCCTGGATGCCTGCGATGACACGAATCGGAGGCATGGCTATACCTATCATAAAAGGATCACCTGTTAAAGGCCAGCTTGGGTCCTGGGATGTGACAAACCTCAAAGGGACAGACTTTTCCCTGAAACTAAAGGCTGTGGATGTTACAGGCAATACAAGCTGTTATACTACAAACTTTTCAATAGACACAATCACTGAGATAACGGATCTTTCTGTAGACAAATCACTCTTTTCACCAAATGGGGACGGGGTTCTTGATGATGTAACAATCAATTATCTAATCGAAGAATATTCTACTGTAGATATAAAGGTATTCAAAGCATTCCAAGGAGGCGTTGGTTCTTATTACCTTGATACCACACCTGTAAGAACAATCGTATCAGGGTTTAAGCACCTTGGCGGAAAAGGGAATACTCTGTGGGATGGTTTGGATGACGCTAACGTTGCTGTGGCTGATGGAATCTACGGTATCGCAGTCTTTGCAACAGATTCCTGCGGTAATACAAACATGAGATGGATTCTTGTAGAAATAGACTCTACTCCACCATTGACAGTCATCACCTATCCAAGGCCACCTGACCCTCTCAGCACTGTTGTTGAAGTCAGAGGCACTGCAGATGACCTGCATTTCCAAAGTTTCATCCTTGAAGTAGGTCAGGGAAGTAACCCTGATACATGGTTTGTCATCTCATCAAATACCAGCCCTGTTAAAGACAATATGCTCGGCACTTGGAACAACTTCGGCCTCGACGGAATATGGACATTAAGGCTTACAGCCATAGACACTGTTGGCAACAAGAGTATGACAACAGTTACCATCGATCTCGGTGTAAGGAAGAACCTCATCAGAGATATCAGTGCTGCACCAAGACTCTTCTCACCAAACAATGACGGAAAACTCGATACAACAGCGATCATCTATACACTTACAGATGCCTGTCAGGTAAGAATTGATATACTTGATTCTGCTGGTTCAGTCAAAAAAACATATGCAAACAATATTCCATCAGCAGGAACATATACCTCTATCTGGGATGGTAAGGATAGTGCAGGTACTGCGGTTTCAGATGGATTGTATACAATTAAGCTCATCGCAACCCTATTATCTACTACACAGAGTGAGACTGTAACAGTTATTGTTGATTCAACGCCGCCAACTTTTGATATCAAACAACCTCTGAACAATTCCTATCTGAAAGGTGTTCTCACAGTAAATGGGACTATTATCGATGTAAATCTTCTGGAATACTCTCTTACCTACACAGGAACTTCAGGCACAGTGATTATTGATAAGGCAAATCAGAACAGGGAAAACTATACCTTTGGTGTCATCAATGACCTTGCTGAGGGGGATTATACATTGAGAGTCTTTGCAAGAGACCTTGGGGAAAACTCTATTGAAAAAAATATAATTTTCACCATTGATAGAAATCCTCCTCAGGTCACACTTGATACACCAAAGGATGGAGAATTCTATGGCACAAATAAGAATATCGTCACTATCACTGGCAGCATTGTTGAGAAGAACCTTGAAACATTCAGTTTGAGATATGGTTTGGGAGACAATCCCTCACAATGGACAGAGTTACTCACTGGAACTACAATACCGACCAATCCCCAGCTCTTTTCATGGAAGGTTGGGAAAACCGATGGAATCCCTGACGGCCTATATACACTGTCACTATATGCAAAAGATAAAGCAGGCCTTACTGGAGAGGCAAAAGTTAAAGTCCTTATTGATAATACTCTGCCAGAGGCATTGATAACATCTCCTAAGGATGGAGAGTATATTAGAGCTGGAGCAGAAATCAGAGGCACTGCCTTTGATTTCAATCTCGATCACTATATCCTCGAAGTCTCAGAGGGCCAGTGCAGCAGCGCCTTTAAATGGGCATCTATAAAGACTGCTACTACCCCGGTAAGGGATGGGGTCATTGCATTATGGCAGACATTCCCTGATGGCAATTACTGTATCAGGTTAACCACGATCGATAAATTAGGAAACAAGGCAGAGGCAAAGATTAATATTAAGGTAGATACCCAACCACCTGCAGCACCTGTACTCTCAGGCACGGTCGAGAATAAATCAAATGCAAAGCTAAACTGGACACAAAACAAAGAACCTGATCTTTCGGGTTATAACCTTTACAGAGATGCTCAAAAAATAAACACAACACTGCTAAAAGATATTATTTACCTTGACCAGAACCTTAAAGAAGGGCTTTATTCTTATACTGTTAAAGCTGCTGACCTTGCAGGTAATGAGAGTGCCTCATCAAACGAAGTGAAACTCAGGGTAGATTTGACAGCGCCAGATGCGAAGATTAGCTCACCTCAGGACGGCGCAACAGTGAGCGGCCTCATCGATATAAAAGGAACTGCGTATAGTCAAGATGACTTCAAGCAATATCGAGTGTATACCGGGCAGGGCATAAATCCTGCTTCGTGGAATCTCATAAGGACATCACCAGTGCCAATACCTTATGGGACCCTTGCCCAATGGGATACTATAAGCCTTCCTAAAGGAGTATACTCAATTAAGCTTGAGGCAGAAGACCTCACAGGCAATATTAATTCCCACAAAGTAACTATTACCATTGATGATGTACCACCTGCCCCCCCTATACTTGTTTCTGCAATACCTAATGGTTCAGATGTCACCCTTACATGGCTGCCAAACACAGAACCCGACCTCGCAGGATATCTTCCTTACAGGAATAATCAGCTCGCTAATGTTTCAGGCACTGTAATAGGAGACCTCAAGCAGTATTTAATAACAGGCACCACCTATCTTGATAAGGCTCTGCCTGATGGGAAGTTTAGATATTACCTCACCGCAATGGATAAGGCAGGAAACATGAGTGACCAGTCCAACACACTTGAGGTAGAGATTGATACCCGTCCACCCCATGCAACCATAGTTGAACCGAAAGACAGGACAAAGATTCAGGATAAAACACTTGTGAAAGCTGATTGTCCTGACCTGGATGTAGCAACCATCCAGTTCAAGTACAAAAAGGCTGTTGATGCAGTCTGGATAAATCTCGGTTCGTCTGTAACACAAACGCCCTATATCACATATTTGGATCCCATAGCCATTGGACTGAACTACGGTGATTACCATCTCCAGGCAGTTGCAACAGATAAGGGAGGAAAGACAGACCCATCCCCATCATTCATAACAGTCACTTATACTGATTTGACTGAGCCTAATGTTCCAAAAGACCTGAAGGCATTAACCAATGGAAAGGATGTTACACTCACATGGACAGCCAACACCGAGGCAGATCTTA
>Ga0315284_10011844_pt1 | contig 12417 bp, 15 predicted proteins | sample YL17G09_16_MG_FD_203696 | JGI IMG/M metagenome (GOLD analysis project Ga0315284, IMG submission 203696) | Sediment microbial communities from Yellowstone Lake, YNP, Wyoming, USA - YL17G09_16 | ecosystem: Environmental > Aquatic > Freshwater > Lake > Sediment | place: USA: Wyoming | collected...
TAAAAATATACAAACTATAAAAAATATACAAAAAATATATAAACTATAAAAAATATACAAACTATAAATTAATGACAATTCTATATATTATATATATTATATATATTAAATGTTATAATAGGAATACAATGTATTCTTAATAAAATATACAAACTATAAATTATATATATTAAATGTTATAATAGGAATACAATGTATTCTTAATAAAATATACAAACTATAAATTAATGACAATTCTATATATTATATATATTAAATGTTATAATAGGAATACAATGTATTCTTAATAAAATATACAAACTATAAATTAATGACAATTTTATATATTATATATATTAAATGTTATAATAGGAATACAATGTATTCTTAATAAAATATACAAACTATAAATTAATAACAATTATATATATTATATATATATATAATGTTATAATAGGAATACAATGTATTCTTAATAAAATATACAAACTATAAATTAATGACAATTTTATATATTATATATATTAAATGTTATATATAAAAATATACAAACTATAAAAAATATACAAACTATAAAAATATATAAAAATATATGCAACTATAAATTAATAACAATTATATATATTATATATATATAATGTTCTATATAAAAAATATACAAACTATAAAAATATATAAAAATATACAAACTATAAAAAATATATGCAACTATAAATTAATAACAATTATATATATAATATATATATAATGTTCTATATAAAAAATATACAAACTATAAAAAATATATGCAACTAATTAATAACAATTCTATATTTATATATATTAAATGTTCTATATAAAAAATATACAAACTATAAAAAATATATGCAACTAATTAATAACAATTCTATATTTATATATATTAAATGTTCTATATAAAAATATACAAACTATAAAAAATATATGCAACTAATTAATAACAATTCTATATTTATATATATTAAATGTTATATATAAAAAATATACAAACTATAAAAAATATATGCAACTATAAATTAATAACAATTCTATATTTATATATATTAAATGTTATATATAAAAAATATACAAACTATAAAAAATATACAAACTATAAAAAATATATAAAAATATAAAACTATATAAAAATATAAAAACTATAAAACTATAAAAAATATACAAACTATAAAACTATAAAAAATATACAAACTATAAAAAATATATGCAACTATAAAAAATATATGCAACTATAAATTAATAACAATTATATATTATATATATATAATGTTCTATATAAAAAATATACAAACTATAAAAATATACAAACTATAAAAATATACAAACTATAAAAATATACAAAATATAAAAATATACAAACTATAAAAATATAAAAATATACATAATACAAAATTTTTATTATGATTTTGTTTAATAGCATGATATAAATTGTTTGAATCATACAAATCAATATCTTTATGTATTTTAAATAATAAATTCCTATTATGAGTATTTCTATATAAATTATAAAAATTATCATAATGATAATCCTAAAAATATTATCTATTATTTGAATAAACTATCTTTATCATAACATAAATTAATATTAATTTCACATATTATTATATATATTAATGTCATTGTTTATGATTGATTAATATAAAATATTAATTAAATTAAATTAATAATTTAATTTGTTAATATAAATTATATTAATATGCCTACATCAAGAGGTTTATATGTTACACTATATATATTATATTTAATATTTTTAGGATTATCATTATGGTATTTATTATATTATTCAAATGTGCCTTATTGGGTTTGGTTCTTTTTCTTAGGTGCTATTATAATAGCATTCATTGGTGTTTTTGTTAAAGAATATATCTTAATAAGAGAACTTGAAAGTAATGGTACTTTTATACCAACACAATCTTTCAAAGTATGGTCTGCTTTATATATAATATTTCATATTATAGCATTTATATTAGTCATTATAGGATTAGGTTATACTATAAATTATTCAAGTTTTCCTTGGTGGTTATGGTTTTTGTTTGGTTTGGCATTATTTCTAACTATTTCAGGACATATGATTATTGGATTGTCAAGAGAAAATAAAGGTGGACGCTATACTGGTAATTTCTTTTGCGTTATTGCAACGATTATACATGCAATAGCAATGACATTTTTGTTTACAACAACTTCATGTCCAAAATGGATAATTTCAATATTAACATTTACTTATATCATGGCTTTTTTTACTATATATTTAGAAACTATAAGTATGAAAAATGAAAGTAAAAAACCAACTTCTAAAAATTGTAAACCTAAAAAATGTCCTCCCAAAGATTGTCCATCTAATGATGATGATAATGATTGCGATAATATTTCTGATGATGATAATACTTCTGATGATAATATTGAATATGTTAAAGTAATATCAGATAGAAATTCATCTAAAAATTATGGGGATTCAGCTTCACCAAAAAATTATAATTTAGGGTCTTAATTATATATGTAAATAATTCCATTTTAAAAATGATTTAAAAATATAGTAATAATTTATCAAAAATGTTAGTAGAACCGATACTTTTAAATGATACAAATATTAAAGAATTTATTGCTAAACAAAACAGAGACAAAATAGCTAATCATTTATATGATACATATAAAAATAATAGAATATTTAAAAAATTAGCACTTTATGGTTCATTTCTAATTAAATGTGATGAACCATTTATTGATTCTCAATATTATAAATGTGAATATAATGATATACTTAAATTAAATCTTAAAATAAATGATTTATATGAAATACATAATTATGTAATGAGAAATCTACATTCAAAAACAAGCATTTATTTTAATCTGATACCATCAAAATTATAAATAATAATTAAAATAATATAAAAATAATATTTAAATATATTTAAATATTATAAATGCAAGAAATCGGAACATATCAAGAATTACAAAGATTTATTGAAATAAATAAAAATGTAGTTGTATTTATTGGTAGTTTAAAATGTGGGCATTGTAGAAATATCCATCCAGAAATAGTAAAATTAACACCTAAATATAACCACATTAAATTTGTTCATATTGAAGTATCTAAATTTGACAGAATGGAAAAATTAAACATCTCACAAGGAGTACCGGTTTTTGATTTTTATAAAAATGGAATTTATAACTCTCGTGTAGAAGGAGCAGATTTAGATGCTATTATTAATAAAATTAATTCATTATATAGAAATGACCAACTCCAAAATCAACCGATGAATAAATATCAATCTCAACAAAATATGAATAATCAATATTCACAACCATCTAATCAATATTCACAACCATCTAATCAATATTCACAACCATCTAATCAATATTCACAACCATCTAATCAATATTCACAACCATCTAATCAATATTCACAACCATCTAATAATTATTATTATACACCACAAACACCTTTAACAAATTCACAAATTAGTATGGGTTATACAAATCAACAAAATAGAAATGTTCCAAATAATACATTTGAAAGGTTTAATACTAGTCAATTTGAAAATAACAGCAAATAAAAATTTAATATTCATAGAGACTAATTTACCAAAGGAAGTGCATTTTGTTGATAATATATGTAAAAAAGCATTTGAAGAAGCAAAAAAACCATTTATTAATAATATTGCTAATGGAGATGACATTATTGAGATAAGTATTAGAAATAATGTCCCGTTTGTAACAAAATCAAATAATAGTGATCATTGGAGACATAGAAGACTAGGTGTAATAAATTTTGTAGAAAAATGTTGTAAATTATTAGATCCACAAAATCCAATTAATCTAGTTATTAATGTTGGATTACATGATTCATATCACGAAGACTTTGGGATAATGGTATTTTCATTAAGACCTGAAAATAAAACAAATTAAGTAATACCTGATTTATATGCGATGGGTAATTATGGTGGTAAATTAAATAATATATTTCATAGGGAACTAGATAATAATACTAAAATAAAATGCGCATTTTTTGTTGGTGCATCAACAGGTTCATATGATGCAAAAAATAATGAAAGGTTACAATTATGTAATAAATATGTAAATCATCAATATATTAAATGTTAGTCTCTATGAAATATGAATAGTTCCTATGAATATATAAATAATTTTTGTCAAATTAATCTTAATAAAATTAAAGAAACATATCCTAATTATGAATTATTTAAGTCAAATAATATTGATATTAATACTCAATTAAAATATAAATATGTTATAAGTGTTGATGGTAATACAGCAGCTTGGGATAGAGTTCCTTGGATTTTAAATAGTAAATCTGTTTTATTAAAGAAAAAATCATCACATAAAAACTGGTATTATGATTTTTTAATTAAAAATGAACATTATATAGAATTTGATGATGATAGTGAATTAGAAAATATTATCAATAATACTTCAGATGACGAATGTAAAAGAATTATAGATAATGCCAACAATTTTGTAAAAAATTATTTACATGAGATATCACATTTAACATATATGTCAAAATTATTGTATTATTTATCTTTAAATAATAAATGAATACTTTTTTATAAATATCTTAGTATCAATAATATTAAATAAATTATTATAGAAATGTTGAATTTTTGTTTTGTAACATACCTTTGATATTAATTATCATATTTTTATTTTTAATATATATATATAATAATTATATTTATTGTTCATCATCATCATTTTGTGCTTTAACAGATACAGATTTAATCTCAGAGTTTTGTTCTGTTGTTGCTTCTGATTGAACATTTACAATTGGTTCAGATGGCTTTGATTTAACATTTACAATTGGTTCAGATGGCTTTGATTTAACATTTACAATTGGGTCAGATTGTGTTGATTGAACATTTACAACTTCGGTTGTAGGTTGTTTTTTAACATTTACTCGTTGATTATTAGGTGGATGATGTGATGGATGTGAAGTTTTATATTTAGATGATGATTTTGGTTTTGCTACATGAGCTGATGAATGTGAATAATGATGAGATTGATTGTAATTATTTGTTGGGGCAAGAGATACTGATATTGGTTGTTTAAGAACATCAGTAACTTTTTGTTTTTCGCCTCTATTAGTAAAATCCTCTAATTCATCGAGCATTTTAGTTCTATTATTTCTTATTACAATATAAGTAATGATTGCTACAATCATTAACCCAATACCACCAACACCAGCAACTGAAGCAACAACTCCTGCTGTATATGCGGAATTAGTTTTTGAATCAGCATTTGATAAATTGGCTAGTATGACTGAACCCATAATTGAGAAAATACCAATAATAAGAGTTATAATACCTATAATAATTAAAAAGACAATAATTACTATTTGCGTAGTATGTCCAGAAGATAATTCTGCTTCTGCTTTATATGCTGTTTCTAAATCAGAAGTTGTTATAAAATCAGTATTTAATAATTCATCTGATATTGTAACAGCATTAAATCCACCAGCAAAAGCTGATACTATCATTATTACAATTAATATTGCTAAACATGAACCACCTAATATTGCGGCTATCGTAAAATCTCGATAAGCATCTCTAATATTTGAATTATTACTGTACGAAGGACTACCTTTTAAATCGGAAGCCGCGATTGTTGAAGATATAAATGCTGTTAATAATGCTATAGCAGAAAATAATATCATTACAACAAATAAAACATTTGCCGTCATTTATAAATAAATTTATAATATAAAAAAAGATTAATTTTTAAAAATTATTGATATAAATTAAAAATTTTATCTTTTAAAATTAATCTTTTACTATATTATGTTGAATCTCGAATATTATTCCAATAATTCAATTGCCGTCTTTGGTGATACCAAACCTTGGAAAGAAAATCTTAAAAGTTTGGGTGGCAGATGGAACTCTAATCTTAACGGAAGAGGTGGCTGGATTTTTCCAAGAATTAAAGAACAAGAACTTACTCAACTTGCTTCACAAGTTGCTTCAGGAAGTATTCAACCCCCAATTCAAGCAACAACTTATCAAGGTTTGATTCCATCACCAGTACCTTTAGGTTTCAATCAACAAGCTATGAATCCATTAGAATCGCTAAATAGATTATCATTATCCCGAAATTTAAATAATACTGATAATACACAACCAATAATTCAACAACCAATTAGACAACCTATGATTCAACCACAACGACCTTATACTAATATTCAAAACTTACAAAGCCCAACATCATTTCCTAATTACTTCACGGCAGCTGATGGATTAACTTATCAAATTATTATGATTACTGCTGTTGTGCCAACTCTTAATCAAAGAGTTTCAATTAATAGTGGTGAAACTGTAAATGAATATACAGTTTCTTTTGTTAAAGAGCAATATCCAGTTGATATTGTTAAGATTACATCAAATACTGATTCATCAGTTTTGACATTAAATATTATTAATGGTAATTGGAAAGTTGATTCAAATATTAATGTTGAACATACTATTGTTTTTCATCCATCAAGTTAAAAAATATTATAAAAAATAAAATATTATAAAAAATAAAATATTATAAAAAATAAAATATTATAAAAAATAAAATATTATAAAAAATAAAATATTATAAAAAATAAAATATTATAAAAAATAAAATATTATAAAAAATAAAATATTATAAAAAATATTCTGATGATAAACTAATAAAAATAAAATATATATTATTTATATTTATATATAAATAATAAATGTAAATTTTAACCATACTCTAGTAAGATAATTTTTGCTATATTTAATAAAATTAATGATGATTTAAATATTTTTAACATTTCTTTAATGTATATTATTTTGTAATTATATAAAATATATATTAAATGTTAATTTCAAAAATAAATAGAGATAATTGCATTAAATTTTTAGAAAATATATGCAATAATATACCTATTTCTAATAAATTATTATGTCTAATAATTAGGTCAGTACATTTTAGTTTGCCTATTATTATTTTTACGGTTGTTATGTGTGCGTCTAAATTTTTGGCATTATTATTTATTATATTTTCATTTATAATTGTTCTTATGTATGTTTTATTTGGTGGTTGTATATTAACTATCTTAGAACAACGATTATGTAAAGAAAATTATACAGTTGTTGACCCATTTATTAAATTATTTGGATTAGAAATAAATTCTAAAAATCGTAAATCATTTACTTTATGCATTATGTTGCCCCTTCTGGTAATTATAGTGTTAATATTTTATTTTAGATTTATATAATCAATATTTTATAACATATTATATTATAATATAAACATATAAACATATACATATAAACATATACATATAAATATATAAATGAAAATAGCAGTTATATATACTGGTGAAGTTAGAACTATTGAAACCACAATAGATAAATTTAAAGAAAATGTTTTATTAAATGATCATATGCATGTATTTGCTATTTTACAATCTGATAAACAGACTTGTTATGAAAATTTAATCAAATCAAAAATTGGGGATAATTTGAAATATATCAATTGGTTAGATAAAAATAATAATGAATGGATTAATATTAGAAATAACTCATTGGGTGATATTGTTAAAAATATTGGTATTTGTTGGGTGATAAACTATTTATTCAATTCCGGTTCTATAATAGAATATTATCAAATGTATTTAGCATATAAACAAATAGAATTATATGAAAATAATAACAATTTTAAATATGATTATATTTTACGATTTAGACCTGATACAGTTTTAAAAGATAAATTACATTTTAATTTTACAGATGAAAATTACATTAAAAAACTTTTAGAAAAATTTAAATTAAGATTTAACAATCAAGATTTAAATATAAAATATTTCCAATATATAATGTCTTGTTTATTATTTGATAATAGAATTGATTATATTGAGGTTAATGATTTCCAATATAATTTTTTAGATGATAAAGATATTAATTACGATTCTGAAAATAAATTTATTAATTCAATAATTTCTTATTTAATAAATGGTAAATATATAATTACATTAAGAAGTAATGTAATATATTTTATACCTAGAATATTAATGAATAATATTCATTTATTAGGTATAACATATGGTCAATATGGGGTTAATTTAAAAAATACTCATAATAATAACTGGTGGGATGCTGAATCGCAATTATTTAGTTGTTGTAGAAAATATGATATCTCTATATATAATTCAACAACAGAATTAGAACATTTATCACTGTATAATTACAAACATGATATATATTATTCTGATATTTCAAAAAATGAAATCAAAAATGATAAATTTTCATTTTTTTTAAAAAGAAAATAAAAATCAATTTTTATATATTAGTAATATTACCAACTGCTCTCCAAGGATTATGTGAAACATATATAGTAAAAAGTTGTAAATATAGAGTATATAATAACAATATTAAAAATATATATATTGTATTTTTATCATAATGATAACAAACCCATCCCAACCAAATAGTTGTTCCTAATAATATAACAGATGCTACCAATGGTAAACCTCTTTCAAGTCTAGATTTAAATAATGTTGTTGACCAATACGCATATGCTAATTCATAATATATTAAAGCATATAGAACTGTTTTTTGATTAGCATAACTATCTAATATATATGGTTTATATAACATATGTGCGGTTAAAATAGCAACTATAATAGATATTATAACATACCATGTTAAAGTAACTCCTATATTATTATAAGTTTCTATTTCTACAATTTCATAATTAGTGAAAGCATTTACTATTAAAAAAATGGCACCAATTAGTGTCATTATTAATAATGCAAAAAAATATTTATTAGTTAATTGATTATTAAATAACAATAATTCTTTTAATTTTAATTGTTTTGTACATTCGTCTTCTTCTTTCTTCTCACTACATTTATCATCTTTCTTCTCACTACATTTATCATCTTTCTTCTCACTACATTTATCATCTTTCTTCTCACTACATTTATCATCTTTCTTATCACCACATTTATCTTCTTTCTTATCACCACATTTATCATCTTTTTTCTCACTACATTTATCATCTTTTTTCTCACTACATTTATCTTCTTTCTTCTCACATTTATCATCTTTCTTCTCACTACATTTATCTTCTTTTTTCTCACTACATTTATCATCTTTTTTCTCACTACATTTATCATCTTTTTTCTCACTACATTTATCATCTTTTTTCTCACATTTATCATCTTTCTTCTCACTACATTTATCATCTTTCTTCTCACATTTATCATCTTTCTTCTCACTACATTTATCTTCTTTCTTCTCACTACATTTATCTTCTTTCTTCTCACTACATTTATCTTCTTTCTTCTCACCACATTTATCATCTTTAAATACTTTGAATAATTTTACGGGGGTTGTATCACATTTATTTAGAGATATATCATTTACAATAATATCTTTAGTAAATGAAGGAGAAATCGTATCATTAGATGTAATATTGATTTCTTGTGGATGATAATTTTGAGGATTAATCTTATCATTAGATGTAATATTGATTTCTTGGGAATGATAATTTTGAGGATTAATCTTATCATTAGATGTAATATTGATTTCTTGTGGATGATAATTTTGGGGCTCTTGTATGATATTATTATTTATATAATTTTGAGGATTAATCTTATCATTAGATGTAATATTGATTTCTTGGGAATGATAATTTTGGGGTTCTTGTATGATATTATTATTTATATCATTAGATGTAATATTGATTTCTTGGGAATGATAATTTTGATCATCATTATTTATATCATTAGATGTAATATTGATTTCTTGTGGATGATAATTTTGGGGCTCTTGTATGATATTATTATTTATATAATTTTGATCATCATTATTTATATCATTAGATGTAATATTGATTTCTTGGGAATGATAATTTTGATCATCATTATTTATATCATTAGATGTAATATTGATTTCTTGTGGATAATAATTTTGTTCATCATTATTTATATCATTAGCTATAATATTAATTTCTTTTGGATGATAATCGTTATATATAATATCAGAGGGTTTTTGTTGATAATTTTGTTCGTCATTTGTGATAGTATTTATATCATTAGCTATAATATTAATTTCTTTTGGATGATTATGTTGTTTATCATTAGCATTTATATCATGTAAAGCATATTTTGTATTATAAATTGAATCATTTCTGATATTTAAATTATTCAAAAACATATATAAATTTATAAATAATAAATATATAAATAATAAATTTTTATATTATAAATATTATAAATTGATGAATAATGATATTATTAATACTTCAAGATTTAATGATGTTAATAAAAAAGTAGATATGTGGATATCTATTAATAATATTAATCCTAGAATTAAAAAATCCATTTTGGAACATATTTATGCTAACAACACAATTGCAAATATGAAAATTAATCCAGAACAATTATTATATGATGATGATAGTATTAATGAATTTTTATCATCAATAAATATATCAGAGCAGTTAAAAAACATTAGTTAAAAAACATTAGTTAAAAAACATTAGTTAAAAAACATTATAAAATTATTATAATATAATATCACTACTTTAAAATATGAATTACGATAAATATCAATATAGAGAATTTAATCCAGACTTAAATAATTTAACAGATGATGAATTATTAAAACATTTCGATGAACATTGTTTTAAAGAAACCCGAATATATATAGATAAATTCTTTAATAAAGAATTATTTTGTGCCGTTAATAACTTTAATATAAATGATGAACAAATTTATCTTAAATATACTAATGATATTAGACAACAAAAAAATAACATTTTTAATGAATATATTAAAAAATTAAATAAATTAGAAAATACTACAATTTTATTAGTAAATCATGATGATAATTTATATGGAGCAAGTCATTATTTGTATAATCTTTTTAATATATTAAAGAAAGCATATAATAATGTATTATTATGTGAAATTAAATATAATCCTATTATATTATCTAAATATAATATAGATATTAAAGATGTATTAGAATATGAGAATGACCCAACATTATTATATATGTTATATGAATATTATTTACCAAAATTAATATATTTTAATTCTATTAATTATGCAATAACTAAAGTAATAAAATATATACCCAAAAATAAAAGAATACTTCATAGTCATGAATGTTATGAAAATTATTCATTAGCATTAGAATTACCTAATTTTGTTGTAAGTGATAAAATAGCACAAAGATATCAAAATAATGAAGTAAAAATACAACCCCCATTTTTATCAAATATAGATGATATTATTATAAAAAGCACAGAACCAATTGAAGAAATTACAAACAAAAAAGGAATTTTTGATAAAAATAAAATTACTATAGGAATGTGTGGACAAATAAGTGAAAGAAAAAATTATAAATTATTTATTAAAGTAAGTATACTTTATCCAAATTATAATTTTATGTGGATTGGAGATACAATTGATAATGGTAATATTTTTGATAATTATGAAAACATATATCATATATCAAATACAGAAAATCCATATAAATATTATAAGCAATTAATAGATTATTTTATGTTATTTTCTATAATTGACCCTTGTCCATATGTTATTTTAGAAAATATTTTATTAAATAATAATATTATAGTTTTTAAGCCAAATATATTATATAATCATAATGATATTTCATTAAAAAGTTTTTATCATATATACCCATATGAAATTAGTTTATATAATTGTAGTATGGCAATTAATCGATATGTAAAAAATAAAAAAATAATAAATAATATAAATTTTGGTCAAATATATATAAGAAATAAATTTTCTTATCCTAATGAAGTAATGAAAACAATAAGTCAATTTATAAATTAAAACTGATATAAAAAAATAAGTCAATTTATAAAAATGACTACTCAACAAATTTTCGTTAAGACTTTAACTGGGAAGACTATTACATTAGATGTAGATAGTTCAGATACAATTGAAACTGTAAAGCAAAAGATTCAAGATAGAGAAGGAATTCCTTGTGACCAACAGAGACTTATATTTGCTGGAAAACAATTAGAAGATGGAAGAACATTAGCTGATTATAATATTCAAAAAGAATCAACAATTCATTTAGTTTTAAGATTGCGATAAGTATATATTTATATTATATATCTAAAGTTTATTTATTTTTAAAATATTATATAAATATAAAATATGAAATATTTCATAACATTTGGTGCAGGTGGTCAAAATTATCATGATGCTGTAAATAGATTAATAAATCAAGTAAAAAATTTGAATATATTTGATAAAATAATTGGATATACAGATAATGATTTAAAAAATAATGTTGAATTTTGGACTAAACATTCCAATTTTATTGAAAATAATAAAAGAGGTTATGGTTATTGGTTATGGAAACCATATATAATTAAAAAAACTATGCAAAATATGAAAGATGGTGATATTTTACT
>Ga0315284_10011845_pt1 | contig 12417 bp, 8 predicted proteins | sample YL17G09_16_MG_FD_203696 | JGI IMG/M metagenome (GOLD analysis project Ga0315284, IMG submission 203696) | Sediment microbial communities from Yellowstone Lake, YNP, Wyoming, USA - YL17G09_16 | ecosystem: Environmental > Aquatic > Freshwater > Lake > Sediment | place: USA: Wyoming | collected...
TAGCCCCGCGCGTCAGCGCGGGGTTGGGGAGACGTTGGCAACGAGGCCCAAAGGGCCGGCACATTTTATTTGCGCTCATGTCTACGCCCACAGAAATGCGTGTAAGGTGCAGACCGCGAGGGCTCGCTCCGTATCTGCCGGCAATTTCACATTGCATGCAGGATCATATTGCGGCCGGATGTGCCTTGTACTGGTCCTTGCCATTCGGGCATCTCCCAAAATGCTTCGCAGCGTGTCGCTCTGCCGGCATCACTCCCGTTGCCGTCTCTGTGCCCGAATCCGAACCGGACGACTTTCGCCGCCACTGCAAACAGGCCTAGGCCCGGTTGATCCGCGAAGTTTGGTCGGCAGATCCCCTCATATGCCCCCAAATGTGGCGCCCGGTTACGGATCATCAGCTTCATTGAGAATCCATCTGTCATTGAAAAGATCCTGCGCCAGCCAAAGCTCTGGGATCCCCTGGAGCGCCCGCCCCCGCCCCGGGTTTCCACGACCCTGGAAACGGATGCCGATTTTCTTGCCTGGGAGGCCGCCGGCCGGCTGTTTGAACCCGTTTCGATCCTGGTCCTGAACTTCGGCCCGCACTCAAGTCGCCGTGAATGGCCCGATGGGAAGAACAGGCACACCTTCCATCACTGCAGCCTTGCGCAAGTTCCTATCGAGCGTTGCCAGCGCCGCCCCACGGCGCATTGCGAGCTCGAGGTAGGCGGCATCATAGCTGGTTAACTTGTGCTTCCGCCCCAGCGCGATCGTCGCAGTAGTGGCATAGTGTCCCGTTTCCGCATCCGATTCAATGGCCAGTTTGCCGAGCAGGGCGAGAAATTCCATGGACTCGGCAGCTTTCTTTTTTTTGGAGGCTTCGGCGGCCAGCAGCACATTGGTGACTTCCAGCAACCAGTGCTGCGGCACCACGGCCACGTCTGCACCAGCAAGCGTGTCTAGCAGCTTGTCGGTTTCAGGTGAAGCCTCATGTTCGAAAAACCATGTCATGGCGATGGAACAATCCAGTGCAAATGTCATCTGCGCCCCGCATTCTTCATGGCAAGAATTTCCTGGGTTGTAAGGACGACCGGATTGCGGGCGCGAAGGGTCCGCAGCGCCTCGACGGCACGCTTTGCCTCTGCATGACTCGGACCCCTGGCAGGCACGAGTCTGGCAATCGCTTGATCATGACGGGTGATGGTAATTTCTTCGCCGTTCGCCACCCGGTCGATGAGTTCCGAAAGTTTGTTTTTGGCTTCTGCGAGTCCGACGGTTGCGGTCTTCATGAACTGCTTCTCCTGAAATATGGCTAGCTTTAATCTAGCTTAACACAGAGCATGGAAAAATTCCCGGAAATCGAGCCCGCCCGCAATCGCGGACGCACCGACGCAATCCACACCGGTCTCGAAAGGCCGCAGGGGTTTCCAGCCTTCAGATGTGCGAGCTTTCCGAACTGTCGATCGAATCGGGGGCCAGCAACGCGCATTGCTCGCTGCGCTCGAACAAGCCCTGCCACAGTTGGGGAGACTCCCGGCTGGCTACCTGGCCGAGCACGGCTGGAAGCCGGAGATTCCGGCTTGCGGTTCCTATTTTGGTTGCGGCCGCCAGGCTGCGCTGTGCCCTCCGCGTTGAGTCTTTTTTTCTGACGTGCCAATGGCACGGCCGTCGGCTTGGCTGTAGAGGGTCGCAGAATTTTTCTTACGACGCGCCGCACTCCAGGTGAATCTTAGATCGTACTTTCCAGGAGGCTCTGCAAAGCGAAGGCATCGGGGACGATGTGATCGGGGCGGTAGGCAAAGCGGCCCATATGCTCTTCCTTGCTGACGCCCGATAGTACGAGAATCGTAACCAGGCCGGCCTGGACGCCGGCGATGATGTCGGTTTCCATGTTGTCCCCGATCATGCAAGCATCGATTGCATGCGCGTCGAGGCGCTTCAGGCCCGCCCTCATCATGAATGCACTGGGCTTCCCCACATAAAATGGCTGCTTGCCGGTGATGCGTTCAATAGGAGCTGCGAAAGCACCGCAGCTCGGCCGTCCGGATGGACCGGCGACATCGGGGTTGGTGGCAATGAAGCGTGCGCCGCCTTTGATAAGTTGAGCGGCGCACTGGATCATCTCGAAATTGTAGTGGCGGGTTTCGCCGAGGACGACGAAATCGGCGTCGTTTTCCGAGATCGTGAAACCGACATTGTAGAGTTCGTGAACGAGCGCCCCTTCCCCCACCACAAAGGCGCGCTTGCGAGTGCCTGCCTGCGCGTTCAAGAACTCCGCGGTGGCCATCGCAGAAGTGAAAAAGTGCTCTGCGGGAACCTCGATGCCGGCTCCCGCCATGCGCAGCGCAAGGTCAGCCGGAGTCTGCGATGGATAGTTGGTCAGGAAGAGGAACTTCCGGCCGGACCTCAGCAGCCATGCAACCAGCTCCTTTGCGCCCGGCAGCGCGGCATCACCTCCCAGGATTACGCCGTCGATATCAATCAGCAGTGACTTCATAAGTATCCTCTCGCCGGAAAACTCTACTGGAAATCCGGATCCGTGATCTTGCGCTCCGTCCAGGTTCCGAATTTTTCCAGCTGCTGTTTGATGTCCGCCGCCTTGCCGACGACGACCAGGACAAAATCGGTTTCGGGGATCAATTTTCCCGCGGCATCCTTGGCCGTTGCCTGGGATACGTTCTGGATGGCCGCCAGGTACTTGTCATAATAATCGAATCCGAGGTTGTAGAACGCGAGCCGCGCGTAGGCCGTGGCCTTGCTGGCATTGGCTTCCAGAGTCGGGGGAAACTGGCCCTGGATATAGTTCCGCGCGCTTTCGATCTCCTCTGGTGTAAATCCATCCTGGCGCACCTTCTTCAGGAGACCGAAGGTGATGTCAAGCATTTCCCCGATCTTCTCGTTCCTGGTATAGGAACTCGCATTGAAAAGTCCGCCGGCAGTCCAGGTCTGGAAACTGCTGCTTGCGCCGTACGTCAGCCCGCGTTTGATGCGAAGCTCGGTGCTCAGCCAGGATGTGAAGCGGCCGCCGAAAAGCGTGTTCAACACCGTGGCCTGAGGCGTCATCGCATCGCCCACGGCATAACCGGGCGCACCGAGAACCCAGTAGGCCTGGGTGGCATCGGGTTTGTCGATCAAGAGCAGTTTCGCGCCTTTTGGTTTTGGCAGCGCTGGGACTGGCGCCAATGGCGCCGCTGCTCCTGAGGCATTCCATGCGCCGATGGTCGAGTTCAGCAGCTCGAGCAGTTTTGCCTTGTCGATATCGCCGACGACTGCGGCGATGCTTCTCTCAGGCCGGAAGAACTTCTGGTAATAACCCTTAACTTCGGCCACGGAGAGCTTGTTGAGCGAAGTTTCCGTTCCCGAGGACAGATGCCCCATCGGGTGTGAGCCGAAATAAGCCTTTTGAAAGTAGTAGCGGATGGCGGCGCCGGGATTGTCTTTTACGGCTTTGAGACTGTCGATCCGCGTTTTGCGCTCCTTCACAAATTCATCCTCTTTGAACGACGGATTTCTGAGGCAATCCGCCGCAATTTCCAGGAGCTTGGGAAAATGCTCGGCCAGACTCTCACCGTTGATACCGGCATATTCGTCTCCGGCGGACACACTGAACCTCGCGCCCATGAAATCGAGCGCTTCCGCGATGGCGTCGGCGTTCCGAGACGTCGTGCCCTTGAGCAGGAGGGTGGACGTAAGGCTGGCCATGCCCTCGAACTCGGCCGGTTCATCCACGTAGCCTGCGCCCTTGATCCACATTCTGAAACTGATCAATGGCAGATCCGTGCTTTTCAGATAATAAACCGTGATGCCGTTTTTCAGCGTCAGCTTCTCAGGAGAAGGGAGGAAAGCGCCGTAGGCCAGGCCGGCCGCCAGCGCCAAAATGACCGCAAATACTATTCTTTTGGCAACAGTCTTCATTTCACCCCTCCTTCCGGAATTAGCTTCCCGACGGTCTTGTTGTTCTCGGTGAGATATTTCTTGGTCGCTTCCTGGATCATCTCTCTCTTGACCGCTGCATATTTGTCCATTTGAGTGAAGAGAGTTTCGAAGTTTCCGTAGAGGATCTCCGCCGCTCCCAGCTGATTGGCTTTGCCGGAGATCGTCTGCAGACCGAAATAGAACTGGCCGCGGATCATGTTCAGCGCTTTCTGGTACTCCTGTTCTGTGATCCCGGCGCTTTTCACCTTGCCCAGTTCATCCTCGATTGCGGCTTCGATCTTGTTGAGATCCGCTCCGGGACGAGGTTTCACGCTGAAGGTGAACAACTGCGGATCGATTGTTTCGCTGATCCCGCCGCCGACGTTGATCGCCAGTTGCTCATCGCGAACCAGGCGCCTGTAGAGGCGGCTGCTTTGGCCGTTCATCAAGACCAGGTCGAGAATGGCAAGGGGACAATAGTCCGGGGAAGTGCAATTGGGGGCATGGAAAACCATCTCAAAAGATGGGGCCTGGGCTTCCTTGCGAATCACGACATTTTTCGGACCCATCTGCGGCGGCTCGACTGTGGTCACTGCAGGCGGCGGCGGCCCGGCCGGAATGCCGCTGTAGTATTTTTTGATGAGTTCGAGAGCCCTGGCGCTATTGAAATCGCCGACGACAATCAGCACCGCGTTATTGGGCGAGTAGTACGTCCGGTAGTAATTCATAATGTCATCGCGCTTCCAGCCCTGGATATCACTCATCCACCCGATCACATCCCAGTGGTAAGGGTGGGCCATGATGGCCGTAGCGCGCACATTCTCGCTGAGAATGGAATCGTTGTTGTTCTCGACACTCATGCGCCTTTCGGAGGCGACCACGCCCCGTTCAGACTCGAGGACCTTCGGATCCAGGAGCAAGCCCTGCATCCGGTCGGCCTCCATTTCGATCATGGGCTCGAGCGCCGCAGCCGGAAACCAGTCGGTGTATCCCGTCATGTCATCGCCGGTGAAGGCGTTGTTGGATCCGCCGGCAAATTCCATCTTCCGGTCAAACTCGCCCGGGCCGAACTTTTTGCTCCCGTTGAACATCATGTGCTCGATAAAGTGGGAGACACCCGTGAGGCCTGGGCGCTCATTGCGTGATCCGACATGATAAAACGTGTAGAGGGCAATGTTGGGTATGTCGTGATCCTCGAGCAGCAGGATCTTCAGACCATTATCCAGTTTAAAAACTCTTACGTCCTCTTTCCGAAACGCCGCCGGCAGTATCAGCGAACAAGAAAGGATGGCCAGCGGAACGAGCCATGACTTTTTCAGCATTCCTGTCCTCCTCAAAATGATGGTGACAAGGTATCAAAACTGGTGAGTTTCCGCCATGATGAACTGGCAGGCTCTGTGACACCGACACGGGGAGCATGCCGGCAGACTATCTGGATGCAGAAAGGCTTTTGATCAGGCGGTACATGAACTCCAGGCCGTCGAAAAATTCCTTGACTCCCATCCGCTCATCCTTGCCGTGGGCGCGCACATCATCGATATCGTCGAACAGGCCGGACACGCCGTAGGTGGGGATTCCAGCCAGGCGGGTTGCCAATCCATCTGTGGCACCTGTGGACATGATCGGCACGACGGGGACGCCGGGCCAGAGCTCCGCCGTGATTCGTTCGATCGGCGCCACCAAATCCGGACGGAGAGGAGATAGCGGGGCCGGTCGCGGCTTTTGCATCGGAGCGATCTTGATTTGGTCATCCGCCAGCACCCTGGCGAGCGTCTGCTGGATATCTGCAGCTGAATCCTCCGGCAGCAAGCGGCAGTTTACGACCGCGCGCGCCCGCTGCGGCAAGGCATTTTCGGCATGTCCCGCCTGGAGTTCCGTAGCCACACAGGTTGTCCGCATCATCGCGTTGTAGTACGGCATCACTGCCAGACGCGCGGCAGCCTGCGGATCCGGCGGGACCTCGGCGATTGCCGACATATCGCGAGCGGTCTGGCCAGTTTCGATTTTTGCCATTTTCTGGAAATAGGAACGCGTGGTTTCGTTCAGCTTCATGGGGAAATCGAATTTTGCGAGGCGCGCCAATCCTTCGGCCAGGTGATAGATGGCATTGTCCTTTTCCGGCAGCGAACTGTGCCCACCCCGGTTTTGGACCTCGAGGCTGAAACTCAAGTAGACCTTTTCGCTGGTCTGCACCTCGTTGAGCATTTGCTTCCCGCTTTTGAGCTCGCCGCCGCCCCCGTCGGTATTCAGGCAATATTCGGCATCAATCAGTTCGCGGTGATTTGCCAGCAGCCAGGCGACGCCATTGCAGCATCCGCCTTCCTCATCTGCTGTGAGAGCCACGATAATGTCGCGGCTGGGAGTGAAGCCCTCCTGTTTCAGGCGGATGAGATTTGCGACCAACAGGGCGTCGCCCGACTTGATGTCGTTGGTGCCGCGGCCGTAAAAATAACCATCCAACTCGGTGAACTTGAAGGGGTCGAACGACCAATCCTCGCGCTTTGCCTCTACCACATCCAAGTGGGCCAGGAGCAGGATGGGCTTATCGGCTCCGTTGCCGCGGAGACGAACCACAAGATTGCCCTTCCGCGGATCCGGTCCCAATACCTGAACATCGGCTGGAGCAAATCCGGCCGCCTTGAGCCGGGCTGCCATGGCTTCTGCGGCCTTGGTGGTGCTCCCGACAGAGTCCGTGGTATTGATCTCAATCAGCTCTTTGAAGATGTCCCGCGCCAGCTGTTTCTCCGTAGAGATCGTGGCCGATTGCGGATCTTCAGTTGCAGGTCCGGCATGTGGACATGAGAGGACGAGACAGATTGCAGCCAGCAAGGTCCCGGTCAACTTCATGGGATTCTTCCGCAAAAAAATCGAGGGAGCCGGCCCAATGGCCTGGCTCCCTCTTGGAAAATGTAAGGAACTACTTGAACATCGGGTCGGGCAGAATCGTCATCTTTTTGGTTTCGACATCCTTCCCATCGACGTTCAAGGTGACTTTGTAGGCGCCGTTTTCAACCTGGTTGCCGCCGCCGCCGCGACCACCACCACCACCGCCGCCGCCACCGCCGCCGCGAGCGCCACCAGGACCGCCGGTGCCGCCCTGGCCGGCCGTCACTCGATTCAAGCCCCACGAGATCTTCTGCAGGCCCTTTTTGTTACTGGGGGTCAGTTCCGCGATAGTCGTACCTTCCAGGTCTTTGACGGTTACCTTCACGCTTTGCGCATCCGCCTTCAAGTAGTAATAGATGTTGGCGCCGACGGGAGGGTTGTCGGCCTTGGCCAGCTCGCCAAGGGTGTCACCGCGCATCTCAAACCGGTTCCAGCGGATCGTGTTCTTTATGTCGAACAGATGAGCCGGTTCCTGGAACACCTCGGGTTTGAACTCTTTGATCGGACCGATGTCCGTGACGTAAATGCCGCGGCCGTAAGTGCCGATGGCCATCTCGCGATCTCGCTTCTGGATGGCAATGCTCCGGATCGTGGCATCCGGGGCGGCTTTATCTGCGAATCTCGCCCAGGTTTTGCCCTGATCGATCGTAACATAGATGCCGGAGTCAGTTGCCAGGTAGATGACGTTGGCATTGTCCGGATCCTCTTTGACCTCGAAGATCGGATTGTTCATGCCACCGGAAATATCGGTCCAGGTCTCGCCCGAATCGTGGGTTACGTACAGCCAGGTCTTGTCCTCGTTGTGAGTTCGATATCCACTGAAGCCCACGTAGCAGGTTTTCTCATCGAACGCCGAGGGGACTACAGCCTTGACCCAACGGTCGTAAGGAATGAGGTCGCCTTTGATGCCAGGCTTGGCCTTGCCGTTTGCATCATAGAATTTGTTGGTGATGTTAATCCAGGTTGCACCGCCGTCAGGAGACATCTGAACATTGCCGTCGTCCGTTCCGGCCCAGTAGAGACCGGGCTTTTTGACGGATTCAGCAAAGGTGTAGATCGTCGCCCACTGGAGGTTGGTCTTCTTCGCAAGATCGAGTTTTTCCTTGCTGGCCTTGGTCAGATCGGGACTGATGGTGACAAACGTCCCCTGATCTCCATGGGTCAGCGAACGATGTACGTACTGAGAGCAGACATACACGATCCCCGGGTTATGCGGTGACAGTACAATGGGCGCATTCCACTGGAATCGCTGCGCGGCCGCACCGGCAGCGATCTGCTCCTGAGTGAGACGCGGCGCCAGGCTGCTGGTTTCACCGGTTTTGAGGTTCATCCGGCTTGATCCGCCGAACTGGCTCTCGTAGTAAATCCACTCGGAATTCCACCAGTCGCGAACGGCATAGAATCCGTCCCCGGTGGGTAGGTAGCGCCAATCGGCTCCGAAGATGCCGTAACGGTTCCGGGTCTGAGATGGGCCCATCCAGCAGCCATTGTCCTGGGTTCCACCCATGACGTTGTACGGCTGCTCGTTGTCGACCGCTACGTCGAAGAACTGCTGGGCGCTGATGGTATTCTTCTGGCTGAAGTGTTTGCCGCCATCCCAGGTTTCGCAGACGCCGCCATCGTTGCCGTCCAGGATATGGTTTGGATTGGCGGGGTCGATCCAGATGCCGCGGTGATCGACGTGAGTCGGCATCGGAATGCCGCGATCCCATGTGGCATTCTGAAAGGTTTTGCCGGCATCGCGGGATATGGTGGGCGTAGTGTCGCCGCAGATGACCACCTGGTCATTCGTCTGGTCGACTATGATGCGGCCGTAATAGCCGCCTTCGGTCTGATTGATCATGGCGCTGCCGCCGGTCTGCTTGTATTCCGTCATCAGCTTCCAGGTTTCGCCCTGATCGTCCGTTCGATAGACGCCTCCATCCCTCTTGGTCGCCTGCAGAATAACAATGGCTTTGGCGTACAAGATTTCGAGGGCGTGCCGGTTCATGATCTGTGCCCTGGCTTTTGCCTCCGTGGAATCGGCTGCTGCCGCCGGGGCCTTCATCAATTTGTCGATTTCATTGATCGATCCGATGATATCGCTATCTTTTGCGTAGATCTTCCGGGCTGCCTGATCCAGCTTGGCAATGTCGAGGCCGTTCTTGGCAAGGAAGTCCTTGTCCTGAACCATCTCGTTGAGTTTGGTGACCAGCTCGGCTTCGTTCGCGGCTGCGACCGGAGTGAACTTGGGCGCCAGCTTGGCTATATCCGGATTGATCTTGTAAGTCTTGAACTGATCGAAGGTGTAATTCTCGGGGAAAACGACGGTGCCGCCGGCTCCACCGCCTCTGCCGCCGCCGCCGCCCCTGCCACCGAAGGCGACGCCGGCGCGGAAATTGGCCGCTCCCTCACGCTCCGGAAAGCCGATGCTAATGCCCTGATCCATACGGGCGTACAGGATGCTCGGATCTTTCTCAAAAAGAGCAAATCCGGTGCGGCCCAATTCAGCGCCAACCGGCAGGCCGCTGGCAAGCTTTTTCCAGGTCTTGCCTGCGTCAACAGACTTGTATAAGTCGTTTCCCAGCCAGCGATCCATGTAGGTCCAGGCCCGGCGGAACGTCTTGTAGGCAGCTGTGATGACGATGTTGGAGTTACGCGGATCAATTACAACGTCCGCGACGCCCCGGTCTTTCATCGGGCCCAGGTTGGTCCAGGTCTTGCCGCCGTCCGTGGTCTTGAAAAGGCCGCGTTCGGAGGTCATCTCGTTGTCGTAGAGGTTGCCTTCGGCTGCTGCATAGACGATATCAGGATTCTTGAAATCAACCTCGACCTTGGGAATGTACTGGCTCTTCTCCAGGCCGATGTGTGTCCAGGTTTTGCCGGCATCGGTCGATTTCCACATGCCGTTGCCGTGCGTGCTGGCGCGTGCGTGCATCGGTTCGCCCGTTCCCAGGTACAAAATGTCTGGGTTGGAGGGCGCGATGGCCATGTAGCCCATGCTCAGAGTGCCGTAATGCTCAAAGATGGGATCGAAGTGAGTTCCGGCGTCCATGGTCTTCCAGAGGCCGCCGCTGGCAGTGAGAACGTAGTAGGTTGTTGACTGTCCTCTGGGCACGGCGAAGCTGGTGATGCGTCCCGAGAATGTCTGGGGCCCAACCCAGCGCCAGGTGAACTGGTTAAAGTCATCGGTTGTGACCGGGCTTTGAGCATTCTGGCCGAAGCTCAAAACGCCCAGGAGGCACACCAATGCCACACATGAGGCGAAGAATAATTTGCGCGATAATGTAAACACTGCTCCTCCTTTGGATGATGAAATCCATGCTTGCTCGAAAGGCACTTAAGGAGCGCAACCTGAACTAAGTGCCATTTCCCCATACTCCCCTCTCTCACTAAATAACAGCCGATTATATCCGCGCTCCCGCAATTGCGATATCAAATTTGCGCTCATTCTTGATTAGATTCCTATAAGTGAGCGCGGATGATCAGGCAAGTCGCTTCGGCGCAAGCCTGGTATCGCGTTCCAGATAGCGGGTTCCGAACAGCCAGAAAATCCCCGCGACGAGGAAGGTGAGGCCTACCACGAGAAACGATTTCTTCATATCCTGGAACCAGTCGTTGAGCAATCCCACAATGACCGGGGATATCACATCGCCGAGAGCGTGGATGACGAAAATATTAAACGCGAATGCGGCGGCTCTCATGGATGGGTGGGTAACATTTGCAAGGATCGTGTTGGTCGGTCCGGTATTGAAAAACAGGCAGAAGCAGGTGAGGAAGATAAGCAACCAGATCCAGGGGAAGGGAGTTCTCAGTACCAGGAGGAATATGGGGAATCCTGCCAGCATGGCGGCGCCGGATATCAGAAAGTAAGAGCCCGAAAAGCGCTCGCGCAAGCTGTCCCCTGCCATGCCTCCCAGCAGGGTGGCCGCAAAGCCGGCCACAGCCGTGATGGCGCCGAAGATGGTGGTGGTCACGGCATAGGCGGGCGCCCCAGGGAGGCCTGACAGGTAATAAGGCATCCAGAAGGCGATGCCGCCAATGGCAAAGGTCATGGCGGCCATACCGAGAGTGCATAGGATGTACGATGGAGTACGCAGCAAGATCAGATACTCACGCCACGGAACCGAAGCAGGCCTGGCGGCTGTTGCGAGGTCTGCCTGGCCGCGCGGCGGCTCCCGCATGAAGAAGGTCCAGATCCCGAGCACAATTCCCGGAAGCGTGACCAGGAAAAATGCCCAGCGCCAGCTTTCGTGCTTAATTCCGAAGATAGCGGCGCCCCAGTCGCCGATTCCGGAACCCGCGACAGCGCCGCCCAGGACATAGCCCAGGGAACTTCCCACCGGGATGGCGATGTAAAACCATGCCAGTACCTGGCCGCGAATTTTTACCGGGTACAGGTCGGAGATCATCGTCGGCGCCACCGGCCCATAGGCCGCCTCGCCGATGCCCACGAAGCATCGCATGATCAATAGAGCCAGGAATGTGGTTGCCAGCCCGGACGCTCCGCTCGCCAGGCTCCAGAGGATTACGCCGATCCCGATCAAAGCCCAGCGCGATCTTCGTTCCGCCAGCCGCGCGAAGACGGGAGAGCCCAGCATGTAGACCAGCATGAAGGCGGTGCCCAACAATCCAATCAGGGCATCCTCGGGCTTAAACCCGAGCCGGTTTTGGAACCAGTTGAGGATTGCGACCAGACTATCATTCCCGGCGCTGGAACCGGCAGTGCCGGCCGCACCGAAGAAGGTCTCTTTGATGGGTCTGACGACCGCAGAGAGCACCTGCCGGTCGATGTAATTGAAGAGGTTGATGAGCAGCAGAAGCGCAAGCGTGGATCTTGCGCCCGGAAAAGGCGCATCGCGATCAACGGAAGCTGACGAACCAGCCGATGGCAGGGACTTCATCTCAAATCCCTAAGAGTTGGACCTTTTGATTCCCAGTGGGCGCGGGCTTCAGCCCACACCATAGCCTATCGCTCTTATTCGCATGGACTCATTTCCGTAATCAGGAATGCGCAAGTCTTCTGGCCAGCTCGACTGCGTCGACCGCGTCTTCTGCGTAGCCGTCCGCCCCGATCTCCTCTGCCCACCTCGAGCTGACCGGGGCGCCTCCCACCATCACCTTTACCTGTTTGCGCAAGCCGGCGCTCGCAAGCGCCTCGATCACTTTTTTCTGCATGACCATGGTAGTGGTCAGCAGCGAAGAGAGCCCGACGAGATTGGCCCCGGTATCCTTCACGGTATCGACAAATTTATCGATGGGCACGTCAACACCAAGATCGTGCACTTCGAATCCGTTCGCCGCCAGCATTGTGGCAACCAGCGACTTGCCGATTTCGTGAATGTCTCCCTGTACAGTTCCGATCACAACCGTGCCTGGCGATTGAATGGCCTGATGTCGGGTGCGAAGTTCCGGCTCCAGTAGCTGCATTGCCTGTTTCATGCCATTGGCTGCCACAATCAGGTTAGGGAGAAAAAATTCGCCACAGGAAAACTTCTCGCCTACGATCCGCATGCCGGGTACGAGGCCTCCTTCGATGACGGCCAGCGGTTCGATGCCGGCTGCGAGTGCCTCCTTCGTTGCCGCGACGGCAGCATCGGGATCTCCATCAACAAGGCTTGCAGCAATTCTTGAAAGTACATCGCTTGACATGATCTG
>Ga0315284_10011846_pt1 | contig 12417 bp, 8 predicted proteins | sample YL17G09_16_MG_FD_203696 | JGI IMG/M metagenome (GOLD analysis project Ga0315284, IMG submission 203696) | Sediment microbial communities from Yellowstone Lake, YNP, Wyoming, USA - YL17G09_16 | ecosystem: Environmental > Aquatic > Freshwater > Lake > Sediment | place: USA: Wyoming | collected...
GTGACGTTGGTCCCGGCATCGGAGCGATTCTTGTAGAAGGTGTAGTTGATCGTACCGGTCGCGTTCCCACCGGCTGTTGCCGTCAGAGTTACCGTCATGGGCGCCGCGCCCGAGATCGAACTCGACGTCAAGCTCGCCGTCAGCGTCTGGGCCGCGTTCACCGTGATCGTCACCCGCGCCTCCGCCGGGGGAGCCGTACCACGCTCGATGATCACCTTGGCCGCGTAGGTTCCAGCCGAGCTGTAGGTGATGCTCGTCGTCTGCGGGTTCGCGGTCACCCCGTCGTACTTCGCATCGTAGGGCGTCGTGACGTTGGTCCCGGCATCGGAGCGGTCTTTGTAGAACGTGTAGTTGATCGTCCCGGTCGCGTTCCCACCGGCTGTTGCCGTCAGAGTTACCGTCATGGGCGCCGTGCCCGAGATCGAACTCGACGTCAAGCTCGCCGTCAGCGTCTGGGCCGCGTTCACCGTGATCGTCACCCGCGCCTCCGCCGGGGGAGCCGTGCCGCGTTCGATGATCACCTTGGCCGTGTAGGTCCCCGCCGAGCTGTAGGTGATGCTCGTCGTCTGCGGGTTCGCCGTTACCCCGTCGTACTTCGCATCGTACGGCGTCGTGACGTTGGTACCGGCGTCGGTGCGGTCTTTGTAGAAGGTGTAGTTGATCGTGCCGGTCGCGTTCCCGCCGGCTGTCGCCGTCAGGGTCACCGTCATGGGCGCCGTGCCCGAGATCGAACTCGACGTCAAACTCGCCGTCAGCGTCTGGGCCGCGTTCACGGTAAAGCTGACCATGCTACTGGAGATTCCGGTATTGTTGTCTGTCGCCCATACCTGATAATTTCCCGCCGCGAAGCCAGTGCTGTTAATAGTAGTTGAAAACTGACCACTCGAGTTCGTCGGAATCTGGAGCGTTGGAAATTCGCTATTGTCTGGCTTTCTTAAGTGAGAGGTGACGCCATAATTGCCGGCAAACCCACTACCTTGATAGGAGAACTGCGTCCCAGCCGAACCGGAGCCCGGTAATACCGTTACCTGATCGAACAGGGTGAGAGTAACGCCGTTGGAGGGCGTCCCGCTGGCCCCGTTTTTTACCTTGATGGTATAGCTGCCTGGAGCGGCACCGGCCATTGTCTCGCTGAATACAACTTGGGTCGAGCTGTAACTGATCCGCGTGCCTGAGCCGGTGAAACCGCCGCCAGGGAAAATAATTTGATCGATAGTTGTGCTATCGAAACCGGTACCGTAAATTGTCAGCTGAAAATTGGAGCCGACGACCGAAGATGGGTTGATATATGTGATCGTTGGAGTCGCGGAATTAGCGGTCGCACTCAACGCAACGAGGCACAGAGGAAGAGCAACAACAAAAATAATCGCCCTGTGCCAATTCATCGGATCCTCCCGCCACAGAAAATGCAAAACTCGATTTTGTCTTCTGCTTAGCAGTCAGCTGGCCGGTCACAAGTCGTGCGCTTAATTCAGTTTTGGTTATTGTACAACGGTTTACTGAGAATAACCTCCAAAATGATCTGATTCGTCAGGCAGATCACAGGTCTGGCACTTTTTGTCTCCAGCCATAACCTGTTAATGATGCTTGGGTTACATCGCGAGGCTTCCGGTTGGCGCGGCAGAAAACGATCAAATCTCGGTGTTTGGACTACAAATCAGGGGCCGTTTTCCCGTGGTTGAAGGCCTGCTCCTCGCAAATCACATTAGTTAGATCCATGCCTATCCGGTTGTTACCCTCAATGATCGAGGGTATGATGCCTGAACCATGCTCATGGACATTCATCAACGCGACGACCTTCCGTTCCCGTACTCTCTTCCAGAGTTCCAACGGCTTTTCCCCAACGACGAGGCTTGCGCCCTTTACCTTCAGAAACTGCGTTGGCGCGGCGGATTCGTCTGCCCGTATTGTGAGTCGGTGGGCGATCCCCTTCGATTTCCCAGCCGCCCCAGCGTCCTTCGATGCCGCAAGTGCCGCCGCAACACAGGGTTGACGGTGGGGACGGTGATGGAGTGTTCGCATACGCCGCTGAATGTCTGGTTCTGGGCCGCCTACCTGGTGACCAGCCAGACGCCTGGCATGTCGGCGGTGCAGTTTCAGCGCCAGCTTGGGCTGTCTCGCTACGAGACGGCATTCCAGATTCTCCACAAGCTTCGCGCCAGCATGGTGCGTCCAGATCAGGATCGGATTGGCGGCAAAGCCGGCGAGCACGTCGAAGTCGACGAATGCTATGTCGGGGGTCGAACCCGCGGAAAAGGCCGGGGCGTCCACAACAAGGCCCTTGTCGCCACTGCTGTTGAGGTCCGGCAACGCAAGCCGGGAACCAAGCTCGACAAGCGAAAGGGCGGGCGGTACGCCGGTCGTGTCCGGCTCGCCGTTGTGCCTGACCGTAGCGCAAAGTCGCTTTGCGGATTCGTTGAGGGATCGGTTGCGCCCGGAACAATGATCGTCACTGATGACTGGGATGGTTACGCCGGCCTCACCAAACGGGGCTACGACCACCTCGCCGTCGCCGAGCGCGGCGACCCGCAGGTTGCCGAAGAGTATCTGCCGATCATCCACCTCGTCTTCGCTAACCTGAAGACTTGGCTCAACGGCATCCACCATGGTGTCAGTCATCAACATCTACAGGCATACCTCAATGAATTCACGTTTCGCTTCAACCGTCGCTTCTACCCGTTCAACGCGTTCCGCTCCCTGCTTGGGATCGCAGGGGATGTAGCGGCTCCAACCTACGCCGGGCTTTATTCTGGCGAATGGGCGCATCCTAGCTGTTGCGGGTGAGGGTAACAACCGGATAGGCATGGTTAGATCAATAGAAAAATGTACTCAAAGCCGATGCATTCGTTCTGTGGTCGCGGCAGAGGAACCGCAGGCACGGTGGCCTGCGGGTTTTACTGCGGCGGTTTGGTGCAGGTTGATGGTGGGATAAAATGCGATCAGTCAGTTTGCCTGCTGAACCTCCTTTCGATCATGAGTACTATTGCTCACTCCTCGGGTATCCAGAGTCCAGACCCGGGCGCCCAGGTTGAACCGTTAGCTCAGGTAGGCTACTTCCAGCCGTTTATGTCCCCACTGGAGAACCAGCGAAAATGGTGTCCGGGAATGATCTCGCGGGATTCGCCGCAGTAGATCCCGCTCACCACGTCTGCCGCATCCTCGCTGGAGCAAAGGGGTCGGGCCACAACATCCCGAATGTGCTCTACCATTTAAGCAAGAAAACAGGGGCCGAAAACCGGCTTAGGCTCAATTTTCGGCCCTGTTTTTTGCTATGTGGAGTTGGGCTGCAAAATGCGTCCAAGGATACGGCTGGCGGGTGGCGAATGGGGAGTAGCTGGCGAAGGCTGCGACAGAAGGGGAACCAACCGGCGTCGCGACTCGTCATTCGTCACCCGCCAGCCGGAAACATGGGATAAATCGGATTCTCTTCTGAATTCTGGAACCGACCTGTCTCCAAATCCGGAACCGAGTGATGCGAGGCACCGATTGCTATGGTCTTTTCACGGCCAGTCCTTCGATACGCTTGAAATCCTTTTCGTCGTATGTAAAGGCCGTGTCCAGCCCAAGACTGAGTCCCCAGCATCCCATCAAGGCATCGGCAAATTTTATATTCTTTTCCTCGTACAGCTTTAGCGCCTGGAGGAAAACTCCGGACATCGCAACTTTGAGTTGCGGCGTGTTGATAATCGCTTCCGCCAATTCACGTACGGCCGGCTTTGGTTGGTGATAAACCTTTTCGAGCGCCCAGACGAATTCCATCAACACAACGTTAAACGGCATCTTCATGAAGGAGATGATCATTCTGCGGTCTACGTAGAGGGCACTGTCACCGACCGAAAAAGAGCCAAACCTGAACTGCTATTTCAGCGGAAAGATCGGGATGCCAGCGAAGATGAAAGCGCCGTTTGACGGGAAGAAGCACTTCAGCGCCGTTACCGCAATGGCAACATCGCTGGTGATTTCAACATGGCCGTTGGACGCCATGTTGTCGTTTACATCGGATTTCACGTTTTTGAATGCCTGGCTGAAGAACAATGCCTGCTGTTCGTTCGGTTTCAAAGTTATCTTTGCCGTGGATAACGGTGAGGCCGGGTCGCCGCTTGACCGCCAAGTGTTAAAGAGGTTCAAGGTCAGCGTAGCCGTTCCGGAACTGGGGTTGTAAATGGCGAAGCCGGTATCGACTTTTGGAGTAATAATGACTGGCACCGTGAATTTGGTCATGAACGGTTTGATGTCCACGCCGGCCGAAGCCATTTCATTGCCCTGCCAATCCAGTCGCCGGTAGACAACGGTAATGGCGACATCGTCGTCATAATTATAACTGCCCGGACTCCAAGTGTACGGAACCAGGAAAATTATCGCGCCGACCTGAGTGCTTTGGGAACCGCAGGAGGTGCAGACGGTAACGGTCGCGCCGCCCGAAGTGTGGCCTTGGACGGAGATTGTTTCGTTGCTGACATTGGTTATCCGTGCTCCCCCAGGACCAACCAAGTCAACGATCATCGGGCCCCCGTCGCTTTTCACGAAACTGAACAAGATGTCTTTGCCGCTGGCAAAGGAATTGGCCACGATCTGAATATCGGTGACATATTGGGTGGAACCCGGCTGGCGCGGAGTGCCCTCCCAGCCTACCGCGAATTGTGGGGCGACCAGCGTCCTTTTGTCGCTCATCTGGGCCCAAAGACCGTTCGCGCAGATTGCCAGAAGGATTGCCATCCAGAAAAAAATCGTCAGTTTTTTCATTTTCTTCTCCATTTAAATCCTATTTGGCAAAAACGCCGAAAGCCCAAGTATTGGTTGCGGTGGTGGTTGGAATGTCGCATGGAAGCTGTCGAACTATTCCCCTACTGGCAACTTCAATCAACGGGCCGAAATCGAGCATAGTGACGAAACTGTCTCTGCTTGAATCATAACTGACACCGACCATACTGCAGCAAAGAAAGTTGAAATCCTGAGCGATCAAGTTTAATTTTCCGGCGGGCGAAACGGACCAAATAGCGAACTGCGAATGATCGGCAATAATATAATTACCAGCCGAATCGATTGTCAAACCGATTGTACCCTTGATGCTACGGCCTGAATAGACTGTGGTTGCCGAGCCGTCAGGCGACACCCGAATTATTGAACTATTGACGGTGCCATCCCCCGATTGACCAGACGCAATTATAACATTGCCGAAAGCATCCTCGGCGACAGCCATTCCCTGAGGGTCATTGGGGGTCGGCGGAAGCTGGAGAATTCTGGTGAGCTTATTTTGGGCGGAATCGAAACGGTAAACCGAGTCAGTGATGTTGTCACCGATAATGAAATTGCCGTTTTTCTCCAGCGCCAATGCCACCGGCTGGACTAAAACCGGGTCAAGGGGTATGACCGTTTGCTTTCCGTCCGGTGATACCTTGGTGATATTTTTTGCGGTCGCGCTTTGGTAGTTTAGAATAAAATAGTCGCCGTTTTCGTTTTTGACTATTCTCAATCCCGCGCCGTTGAAACTTCCAAGATCAGTCAGTTTGCCGCTGGCCGCGATCCGATAGATGGTGGAAACCAGGCCAGAGCCGCGATCATCGAAATTAATGGCGACAATTTCTTTGGCCGCCGCGGTGACCGAGAAGGCCATATTAGTGCTTGTGTAACTTCCGCCTGAACCGTCGATAGCCATGACCCGCCAATTTACCGGACCGACGGCAATGGATTTGTTAGGCCTAACCGAACAAATGCCGATTCCATCCGCGCAGCCGGCGTCTTGAGGCGTGAACCAGCCGATGGTCTTATTGGTGGCGAGGTTGTCATCGGCAAATAGGATATAGAAACTTGCCGACGGGAAGGGATACCATTTGTATGTCGGCGCCGAAGTATTGATGGCGCCGGAGGGCGAGATCAAGGTGACATTGATGGAAGTATCTCCCGGGCCAAGGAGGTCTTTGGCTATTTGCTCGAACAGGGCGCGGTTCTCCATTTTGCCGGCAGCCATTTCCGAGTGGTTATAGCCGTTAAATGGCCTGACGGTTACCGCGTGCTGGTCGAATTTAGCACTGACGACCGGGACGATGCCGTCGTTATCCATCTTAAGCCCTTTTTTTAATACCGTGCTTCCCCAGCAATAGACATCAAAAGAGCAAATGTCCGCGGGTTGGAATGTTCCCGCATAGGCAATGATCTTTGAATCATAGGTGGTGTCTTTGTCGAAGCTGGCCAGCAAGGCGTTGGCTTCTTTGGAATACGAAGTGTAGTCAAGAAAACCGTCGTAGTTGTCCCAGCGCAGGTCGGATCTGTTGAGAGTGTCCCAGGCCAGATGGGTACCGAGCCAGATAAAGTCGTCGACGATTTTCACCGCGTCGGCAAACACAATGTTGGCGATCTTTTGGTCGCGCGCCGGTCCGTTGGCTCCGGGCGTGCCATGGAACGGGGTTGCCAGAGTGATCATTTTATTAACCCGGTCGCCAATTGGCGCGCCGCCAAATGGGCCGGAAGCTTGCCGGAAATTAAGCGCGCTCCTGGCAATCAGGCCGCCCATGCTGTGACAGACCAAAGCAATCTCTTTTTTCCCGAAGTTGGTCGGATCGGCCAAGCTTGCATGGTCCAGTAATTCGCGAAAATCGGTCGCCAACGACGGAACTCCGACTTCATTGCTGTAATACTTAAAGGTGTACAGCTTGTAAGCCGAACTTAGCCGGTTGCTGCAATTGAAAAACTCGATGAAATTGTTCCATACTTCCGGTATTGGTTTTCCGGGAATGCTTTCCCGGTTGATCCCATGGATCAAGATCAAAGGCGTTTTGTCCGCCAATGGCCTTGCATCAACTTCGCCCAAAACGGCCCAGTTGTCTATCGAACTGTAGCTTTTCAGGGTCGCGTCAGTCGCAACAATCTGGCCCAAGGTTGGCTTGACCGGCAAAAAAATAAAACCAAGCAAAAAGAGAAGGTTTTTCACAAATCCTCTTTCCGCCGAAAAGCAAAGGAACTCGGCTTAGTTAGCTTTTGTTCCCAGAATGCCTCTTATGCGATCTCCTGGAGGTAGAGAGATGCTGCCCTTTTAGATTGGAGCGTCATCACCAAGCCCCAATGTCAACAGCTGAAAGCTTTTCGGTGCTGCGGCACTAGCGAGAAGCCGTTGCGGTCGCACGATGCTACCGCAGCCACCGGATATCCGCCCCTGCGTCGTTCTCGAACGTGACCTTCGGGTTTGGATACACGTAGAGGGTCTTAACTCCGAACGCGGCCGCGCTAGTTGGCCTGCCCATGATGCCTTCAACGTCCCTTGCATGACTGCCCGCTGGTGCCATTGTTGCGGTGACCATCGACGAGGACGGATCTCCGCTTGACCGCCATGAATCGTAGAGATTCAGGGTGAGCGAGACCGGCGAGCTGCTCAATCCGAAATCCTGAAGGTGTACATTTTCCCCAGGGATCCGGATGAGTGGCTTGAGGTGATTGCTCCGGGAGGGAGAAATCCGTATTCGCCGGCGCCCAGGGTCGGGAGATTCACCGAGAAAGTCCGACTGACTACTTTTGTTCCTACAAATTCGAGCAGGTCGCGAGTTGCGCCGCTGCTTTGATGCATGACTCCTCCGGTAACGGTGCGGAATTCGCGGTAGTCCTTTTGCTCACGAAGCTTGATCAGTTGATATTCGGTTATGGCGACGCCTTCGGGGGCGACGACGACAAACTCCAGCGGGGTCTTCACGACGTTGCGGCTGTGCGCGCCATTGATGTTGCCGTTTACATCGCCCTTGACGATCCCGGCGCTTGCGATATGTTTGATCACCCCGCCCGTCTTCCAGTTCACCACTTCAGGCTGGACATCTACCCACTGGCCATCCTTTTTGATGTAGACGCCGATCTCGCTTGGATAATTCGCTGCTGCGGCTGCACCGGTTGCGGTGCCTCCAGATTGTGGTGCGCCGCTGGCGGGTGGGGAAGGTGTTGCCTTTTGGGGTTCCTTTGTGGGATCCATCATGAATGTGATCAGGCGATTACTTGCGCCAGCTTGCTTCAGAGCGACCAAGCCCGGCGTAGACATGTCGAAGTTGTATTTGGTCTTCAGTATCTTTGCGATGATCGAGTCCTCATCCAGCCCTACCTTCAGCAGTTGGATCACCGAATCGTTGGTCAGTATCTCTTCTTTTGCCTGCTCCGGTTTGGTCTGAGCTGTTACGGCCGGCTTTTGCTGGGTTTGATGCCGGGCGTCACGAACCCCGCCCTGTGCCGGATGATTCGGAATCAGGAAAAAGTACAGAAGTGGAACAATATAGCGAAATTTCCAGGACATGCCGTCCTCCAGAAAAATCAGCGGATCGCGCGGCGGCGATTCGGAAATGGGTTGCCAAGGAACCCGGGTTCGATTTGGCGCGTTGGCTGTGGTCTCCCTCATAAAGGGTGCATGGGGGCTGCAGAAAGCCGTTCCTATAATTAAATTATGGGCCAAGGCTTGTGGGCCTCCCTTTCCCCCCTAGCGGAGGCCTTGGAAGGGGATCTGTGCCTGAATTCCCGGCGACTCATACCTGATATGGCCGGCGCTGCACCCAGATTTTCCCCTAGGCTTAGATACTGCGCTATTTTTTTATCATGGCCCTTCGTTTGGCGGGCTCGCGATATGCCATGGCAACAGTTTAGTTTGGCTGTATCATGCGCGCACACACCGAAAGCTACTGTACGTCGGAAACTTTACCATCGACAAAGATGACTTTCATTCCCTTGTAGTTATAAATGACCTTGGTTCCCAAATTGACAATCGTTTCAGGTTTTCCAAGGATGGCTTCAACTTCCGCCATTGTTTGTCCCAGTGCAACCGTCTTCGTCTGAACTGCATTTGCCTGCTCTTCAGTCGGAACAATAGCACCGAAATCAGCTTGTAGTTTGACTGCATCAGCAGTTTGCAAATAGTTCTTCGGGTATTCAAATAGTAGGATGCATCTGTAGCGCGCTTGACTACTCGTTCCCTCGATGTTCTCATTGCTGGCATCGACCGAGAGAAACACCAGCTTAATGTTGTCATCCGAAACGTTGATATCCGTAACGTATAAGCGGTCGTTTTTCTTGAAGGTGTGCTTGTTAAAACCTGCAGATAAACCGCCAGGCGCTCTTACTTTGCCATCGATCACTCGGTTCGGTGCTGCAGTTTGGGAGGACCCAGTGATGTTATCTACCTTTAATACGAAGACTGTGCCGGGGTTAGTAACTGCACCGCTCAACTTGGAAACCTTGGCGACTGCGTAGACGCTAGCGAGCTTCTTCTCCAAATCTGCCTTCCAATCGGCGGCTTTCAGTACTGGCGGAAAAAACAAAGCGGCAAACGTCAGAAACAGAATTGATCTTTTCATAGTTTCCTCTCAGAAAATAGATGAAATGCGCAGCCGATCTCCTTTCGGTTCCATGGAGGTTGAACCCCACCATGTTTTTAATGCCCGTGATGGCCGCATCGGCGGATATTCTTTACATTAGTGGAGCCTAATATGCGCTGTGTGATAACAAGAAGTCAATGCATGTCTTTCGGTATCTGGGTTGCGGTACAGTGTTGAGGATGAGATTGATCGACGGAGAAAATTTGCGGGAGAGCCTGTGGTCAGCAAAAAATCCACTCTAAATGGCTTAACGTGCCAATATGACTGGGCGGTAGGGTCGAGAACTGGCGCGGTGGCCCGTAGGAGCATCCTTGGCTGTGTTACTGTTGTCAACGGGGTCGGACCACAACATCCCGAATGTGCTCTATCATTTAAGCAAGAAAACAGGGGCCGAAAACTGGCTTAGGGTCAATTTTCGGCCCTGTTTTTTGCTCTGTGGAGTTGGGCTGCAAAATGCGTCCAAGGATACGGCTGGCGGATGGCGAATGGGGAGTAGCTGGCGAAGGCTGCGACAGAAGGGGAACCAACCGGCGTCGCGACTCGTCATTCGTCACCCGCCAGCCGGAAACATGGGATAAATCGGATTCTCTTCTGAATTCTGGAACCGACCTGTCTCCAAATCCGGAACCGAGTGATGCGAGGCACCGATTGCTATGGTCTTTTCACGGCCAGTCCTTCGATACGCTTGAAATCCTTTTCGTCGTATGTAAAGGCCGTGTCCAGCCCAAGACTGAGTCCCCAGCATCCCATCAAGGCATCGGCAAATTTTATATTCTTTTCCTCGTACAGCTTTAGCGCCTGGAGGAAAACTCCGGACATCGCAACTTTGAGTTGCGGCGTGTTGATAATCGCTTCCGCCAATTCACGTACGGCCGGCTTTGGTTGGTGATAAACCTTTTCGAGCGCCCAGACGAATTCCATCAACACAACGTTAAACGGCATCTTCATGAAGGAGATGATCATTCTGCGGTCTACGTAGAGGGCACTGTCACCGACCGAAAAAGAGCCAAACCTGAACTGCTATTTCAGCGGAAAGATCGGGATGCCAGCGAAGATGAAAGCGCCGTTTGACGGGAAGAAGCACTTCAGCGCCGTTACCGCAATGGCAACATCGCTGGTGATTTCAACATGGCCGTTGGACGCCATGTTGTCGTTTACATCGGATTTCACGTTTTTGAATGCCTGGCTGAAGAACAATGCCTGCTGTTCGTTCGGTTTCAAAGTTATCTTTGCCGTGGATAACGGTGAGGCCGGGTCGCCGCTTGACCGCCAAGTGTTAAAGAGGTTCAAGGTCAGCGTAGCCGTTCCGGAACTGGGGTTGTAAATGGCGAAGCCGGTATCGACTTTTGGAGTAATAATGACTGGCACCGTGAATTTGGTCATGAACGGTTTGATGTCCACGCCGGCCGAAGCCATTTCATTGCCCTGCCAATCCAGTCGCCGGTAGACAACGGTAATGGCGACATCGTCGTCATAATTATAACTGCCCGGACTCCAAGTGTACGGAACCAGGAAAATTATCGCGCCGACCTGAGTGCTTTGGGAACCGCAGGAGGTGCAGACGGTAACGGTCGCGCCGCCCGAAGTGTGGCCTTGGACGGAGATTGTTTCGTTGCTGACATTGGTTATCCGTGCTCCCCCAGGACCAACCAAGTCAACGATCATCGGGCCCCCGTCGCTTTTCACGAAACTGAACAAGATGTCTTTGCCGCTGGCAAAGGAATTGGCCACGATCTGAATATCGGTGACATATTGGGTGGAACCCGGCTGGCGCGGAGTGCCCTCCCAGCCTACCGCGAATTGTGGGGCGACCAGCGTCCTTTTGTCGCTCATCTGGGCCCAAAGACCGTTCGCGCAGATTGCCAGAAGGATTGCCATCCAGAAAAAAATCGTCAGTTTTTTCATTTTCTTCTCCATTTAAATCCTATTTGGCAAAAACGCCGAAAGCCCAAGTATTGGTTGCGGTGGTGGTTGGAATGTCGCATGGAAGCTGTCGAACTATTCCCCTACTGGCAACTTCAATCAACGGGCCGAAATCGAGCATAGTGACGAAACTGTCTCTGCTTGAATCATAACTGACACCGACCATACTGCAGCAAAGAAAGTTGAAATCCTGAGCGATCAAGTTTAATTTTCCGGCGGGCGAAACGGACCAAATAGCGAACTGCGAATGATCGGCAATAATATAATTACCAGCCGAATCGATTGTCAAACCGATTGTACCCTTGATGCTACGGCCTGAATAGACTGTGGTTGCCGAGCCGTCAGGCGACACCCGAATTATTGAACTATTGACGGTGCCATCCCCCGATTGACCAGACGCAATTATAACATTGCCGAAAGCATCCTCGGCGACAGCCATTCCCTGAGGGTCATTGGGGGTCGGCGGAAGCTGGAGAATTCTGGTGAGCTTATTTTGGGCGGAATCGAAACGGTAAACCGAGTCAGTGATGTTGTCACCGATAATGAAATTGCCGTTTTTCTCCAGCGCCAATGCCACCGGCTGGACTAAAACCGGGTCAAGGGGTATGACCGTTTGCTTTCCGTCCGGTGATACCTTGGTGATATTTTTTGCGGTCGCGCTTTGGTAGTTTAGAATAAAATAGTCGCCGTTTTCGTTTTTGACTATTCTCAATCCCGCGCCGTTGAAACTTCCAAGATCAGTCAGTTTGCCGCTGGCCGCGATCCGATAGATGGTGGAAACCAGGCCAGAGCCGCGATCATCGAAATTAATGGCGACAATTTCTTTGGCCGCCGCGGTGACCGAGAAGGCCATATTAGTGCTTGTGTAACTTCCGCCTGAACCGTCGATAGCCATGACCCGCCAATTTACCGGACCGACGGCAATGGATTTGTTAGGCCTAACCGAACAAATGCCGATTCCATCCGCGCAGCCGGCGTCTTGAGGCGTGAACCAGCCGATGGTCTTATTGGTGGCGAGGTTGTCATCGGCAAATAGGATATATAAACTTGCCGACGGGAAGGGATACCATTTGTATGTCGGCGCCGAAGTATTGATGGCGCCGGAGGGCGAGATCAAGGTGACATTGATGGAAGTATCTCCCGGGCCAAGGAGGTC
>Ga0315284_10011847_pt1 | contig 12417 bp, 5 predicted proteins | sample YL17G09_16_MG_FD_203696 | JGI IMG/M metagenome (GOLD analysis project Ga0315284, IMG submission 203696) | Sediment microbial communities from Yellowstone Lake, YNP, Wyoming, USA - YL17G09_16 | ecosystem: Environmental > Aquatic > Freshwater > Lake > Sediment | place: USA: Wyoming | collected...
GTCTATTCTTTCCCAAAAATCAACAAAAAGAATGAGGAGCACGGCGACTTCCTCTGACACCCGACCCTCGACTCTCGACGCCCTACGCCCCGACTCTCGACCCAACAGGAGGTTTACCATGAAAATCATATCACGTATTTTGTTTATCATCCTACTCACAGCAATTTTCTCAATTGCTCAGGACAGAGAATATCTAGTTCCTGGTGATAATTTAATAATTGAAGGAATTCCAAAAATTCCAACCACACTGGTAGATGAAGTAGGACGTTATTCCGAATTTCGTTATGCTTTTTTTTCAAGCTGGCATCCGGAAAAACGCGAGATGCTCATCCAAACACGCTTTGCCGAAACCTATCAGGTACACCTTGTAAAGTCCCCAGGCGCGGCAAGAACACAATTAACCTTCTTTAAAGAAAGTGTTGAAGGAGCCGCATATGACCCTTCCCGGGGCGCATTTTTTGTTTTCAATAAAGATAGTGGTGGAAACGAGAACTATCAGAAATATCGTTTTGATTTTGATAGCGGGAAAATAATAATGCTGACTGATGGAAAATCACGTAACACCGGTGGAGTCTGGTCCAACAAGCATGATCGTATTGCGTATGAATCCACACGCAGAACAGGTAAAGATACTGATATCTGGATTCTCAATCCCAATGAACCAAAAAGCGATCGTTTGCTGGTGCAACTGGAAGGCGGAGGTTGGTCCGCAATCGACTGGTCACCTGATGATGCAAAAATTCTTTTATTTGAAGAAATTTCAATTAACGAAAGCTACCTGTGGATCGCAGATGCTGCCACTGGTGAAAAGACCTTGATAACACCGAAAGGAGGCAAAGAGAAGGTAGCATATGCAGGCGGAGTTTTCAGCAGTGATGGGAAAGGAATTTATGTCATCACCGACATCAACTCTGAATTCCGGCGCCTGGCATACCTGGAACTCGCGACCAAAAAGCATACCATTCTTACTGAGAAAATAAAGTGGGATGTGGATCAATATGCAATTTCTCATGACCGCGCTAAAATTGCATTCGTTATCAATGAAGATGGTTTGAGCGCTCTTCATGCTATAGACCTCAAAACCAATCAGGAAATTCCTCTTCCGAAGCTTCCTGTCGGCTTGATATCCGGAATTACATGGCACAACAATGGAAAAGACCTGGCATATAATTTTGATTCTCCCCGTACAGGACTTGATGTCTTTTCCCTGAATATTGAAACCGGAAAAATTGACCGATGGACTTACAGTGAACTTGGCGGATTGAACACCAACACTTTCTCCGAACCTCAATTGATTCACTGGAAAACTTTTGATAGAAAAACTCTCTCGGGTTTTCTTTACCGTCCTCCGGCTTCTTTCAAAGGAAAACGCCCCGTGGTTATTGATATTCATGGTGGACCCGAAGGTCAGGCAACACCCGGTTTCCTGGGACGTTACAATTATTATCTGAATGAACTGGGAGTCTCGATTCTGTATCCGAATGTCCGGGGCTCTTCAGGCTACGGAAAGACATTTCTAAAACTGGATGACGGATTCCTGCGGGAAGGTACCTATAAAGATATCAGTACCCTGCTGGATTGGATTAAAACACAACCGGACCTGGATTCTGACCGGATTATGATCACTGGCGGCAGTTATGGCGGTCATATGACACTGGCAATTTCTTACCTCTACAGTGAACGTATACGCTGTGCCGTTGAGGTAGTTGGGATATCAAACCTTGTGACGTTCCTGGAAAATACATCAGGTTATCGCCAGGACCTGCGTCGGGTAGAATATGGTGATGAACGTGAACCGAAGATGAGAGAATTCATGCTGAAAATTGCCCCTATCAATAACGCTGAAAAAATAAAGAAACCTATGTTCATAGTTCAAGGCGCTAATGACCCGCGGGTCCCATTAAGTGAAGCTCAACAAATGCTTACCACTCTTAAAAAAATCGGAACACCGGCCTGGTATCTTGTAGCAAAAGATGAAGGCCACGGCTTCGCCAAAAAACAAAACCGCGACTTCGAATTCTATGCAACCGTCCTGTTCATGAAGACCTTTCTGCTGAATTAGAAAGTGAGGTAGTGAGAATGTAAGATGGTGAGTCGAATAATGCTATTCAATCGATCTGCGCTGATACCTCTTCGTGAGCTCCTTTGTAAATAAAAATCACGACTATATTCGCATTGTTTTTAAACCACAGAGAGCACAGAGAAAAAATGGAGAACACTGGAGTATATCTATTAGTCTCTGTGTACTCTGTGGTTTATTTACTCTTATCTCTGGATGTCCCTTAAGGGGCAGGGGCGACTTCGTGGTGAATTATCTCTAGTCTGCATGCTGAGAGCATAGTAGAAGCAAAGCCATTTGGGATCGTCACGTCGCTTCGCTCCTCACGAAGACACCTTCTGGGATTACCTCTCGTCTTCCTCTCTTCCCCTCTTCCCGTCCTCCCGTCTTCTCCTATCCCCGGCTCCCCGACACTCCATTTCCCCGGCTCCCCGACACTCCGGCTCTCCGGCTCTCTTTTCTCTGTGGTTTTTTTATTAATAATTTGAGGACTACCATCGTTTCAGATGGGTGCGGCTGAAGGTCCATTCCGGTGTGTTAAGCTGTTCACCAAAATCGAGTTCATACCATGGATTAAGTTCAGCATTGCCCGGATTCTTCAGGATATGAATCTCCTGGGCAGGCATGTAACTTTGTGCAAGTAAGAATACTTTTTTGCCTGATTGCCGGTTGATGGCCATATCTACCACGAGCACCGCATGTCCGGGAAATCCTCCCTGGATAAATACATCACCAATATTTAATTCATTAATGCTGCTAACACGATGCAGTTCACGGCTCAGCGAATAAGTACCTGCATACATGAATACCGTATTGAGATAACGCCGAAAGTTCTGGTAGGAATAATCACGGTTCGCTTTCTGTACCCATGACACCCTGTTCCCTGTAACCCGCGGCCTGTATCCTTCTGCCCATTGAACAAAACGAGCCTCATCTCCACTTGTAAAATCGAATGCAATAGCATTGTGATTGCCTGTAGAGTAAAGGTATTCAGCACGCAATCGAATTACCGCATCAGCACATTGCTGCAGATTATCCTTTCCTACATCTATCGCGACAACCGCAAAATGCGCATCCTGGTTATATTTCTTTTGGCCATTGTACAAGTACACCGGAGGTGTGCCTTTCTTGAGCGGAATATGCCTGAGCCATTCTCCAAAACTTGCCTGTTGAACCGCAACTCTTTCATACCCGGCCGGAACTGGTATCCTGTTCAATAACTCATCCGCCTGTTCATATCTCTCGATCCACTTATAAGAAACACCCAACACCACAGATGCACAACATCCTAGCAGTAAAATGATTAACAAATGTGTAACAAATCGTTTCATATTTAGGGGGTCAGGTCTTGAAATTAGCTTTTGAAATGAAGTCCAGGAGATGGTTTTCAGAGCCAAAAACAGCAAACTATAAATTCAAGACCTGACCCCTTTCTCCAATTGTAAGCGTAATGGACCCGGAATGAGCAGAAAATTCCGGAGCGTACATGGATTGAAGAATTGCAGCACCAATGTTGTATTTTCCCGGAATGGTAGGACGAATACGGTAACGGAGGATGTATTCACCCTGGGGCAGCCAACTGATGAAGAAATTGGTGAGAGAATCACGAACTTCTTCGTAGCGCCCAATCTGATCCCATTTCCATCCAGACAGCAATTCTTCTGCTTCGAATCCTGCACCCTTCGGGTCTTTCAGGTGCATATATTCGAATTGACTGCGGGTGTTAATCTTGAGCTGCACTTCTATTTCATCTCCAACATTGACAGTATCACCGGATTGCAAAGGTTTCAGATGATAACCATCTGCTTCCTTAACGCGCAGGTAAAATGTGCGTTGGAGTTGGACTAATCCGGATTCAGATGGTTCCGTGACCTGTTCCGTAGAATACAACCATGTCAATGAGCCGAAGGCGAATCCGGGTCCTTTCTTTTCAATTTTCGGAGTGCCATAAGCCGGAACAATATCCGCACCTGTTTTAGTCCATCGGATTGGTTTATCAAGCCATGAATCCGGTTGTACCTGAACGCTATCTTTGACATCACCCCAGGTCACGCTAAATTGATCTCCTTTATCCAGTGCGCCTTTGGCTTGCATGAAATCAAGCAATGCATACACGGCTGCGGATGATGCTTTCGTTGATTTCCATTCATTGCCCTTCCGGTTAAAGATAAGCCATTGCACCATGCCGGGAATCCGCGGGTCATCCGGTCTCATTGCCTGAAGGGTTTTCAGCAGGAACGCGTGCATTTCCACCGTATCATTGTACCACAGCCATGAATTCTTTTCGGGCGCGAAATAGACACCTGCAATTTCATCTTCGCGTGCACCATCCATTGCGCGATCGAGATATGAATCACCTTTCTGTTTATTGCCCAGACGCCAGTAGGTGTAGGCAGCGAGCGCTTTTCCATAAGGTGTCATCGCGTTGGAATGTTTGTCCGCGAAATCAATCCATGCTTGTGCAAAGGTATAGCTAAGTTTGCCATCATCAAAATCCTTCGGATAAGAAGTGACCACATATGCCGCATAGAGTATCGTGACCAGGTCCGCCTCTTCAGGTTTCAGGCGCTTCGGTATTTCATTCATAACATACTTCAATGCCTTTTGCACAGTCGCTTTAGGTATCTCAATGCCATATCGATTCGCTTCCGCGAATCCGGCAAGAACATACAGTGTCATGTAGACATCTTCATGTCCGCCGGGGAACCACGGGAATGCCCCACTGGGAAGCTGTGCCTGTATCAATTTATTAAGAGCATCTTCCTTTTCCGATTTAACCAGGTTCGGTTCAAGCATATTAATGACTGGCAATTGTGTCTGGTACCCTTTGGACAGTTCTTCCCATGGAGTTTCCATGAGAGAAATCATCCGTCTCGAGTCAGTGCGATCCCATTCCGGTGTAATGGTTTCTCGTTTAGGTATTTTATCAACTGCTTTAGCGATATTCGGATATTTTTTATACACCTCATTCACGATGGCAAGCGGAACATAGCGGTTGACAAGTTGTTCCACACATTCATAAGGATATTTGACCAGGAATGGAATACTGTTCAGAATAGTCAGCGCAAGCTGTGGGTCAATTTGAAGAATCATTGATTCATTCTGCCGCGTCGGGTCCGGTTTCTCGAATGCTTTCATCGAAATTGTCTTTGTTGCATCCCCATTCAATGCCACGAATTTAGTTTCAATCAGGCGCTGGCGCGTTGGCAATACCGGGAACGCCCGTTCTTCCGCGTCGGCAAGTTGATTACCGCGTGCTACGGCTTTTACTTTGAACGCGGTGATTTTCCGCGGTATCCGGATAGTCCATGCAAATGGCTGGATGCTGTGCGGCTTCACAGAAAATGAACGAACCGGGTCTTTCAGTGCAAGTAATTCTTCTGCCGGCTTGCCATCTTCCGTAACGCTCAGCGCAAGTTCCCCGGTAAGTTCCGCATCCGTTTCATTATGCACTACTGCCTTGATGGTTCCTTCATCTCCTTCGCGGAAGAACCGCGGTATCTCCACACGCACCATCAGGTCTTTCTGTGTTACTGTTTCTTCACTGAGCAATCCTGTCTTCACATCTTCTGTTAGAACCTGGGCGCGGATACGCCAGCCGGTCAGTTGTTCGGGGACCTGGAATGAAAATTGTGCTGTACCGTTTTTGATAGCAAGCTGCGGTTCAAAAAATGCTGTTTCAGCAAAATTGGTTCTTGGAGGCGGTGGAGGTGGCGGCGGCGGCGAAACATCCAATCCTTTATGCTTAAGCAAATCTGTAGATCCCAGGTACCCCATATGCGCGGCAAGATTTTGTTTCCGCGGGATGGCATTGCTCGCCGTGCCCATGACTACAACTTCCTGAAGTTCATCACCATATGCGTCTTTCAATCTTGCCCTTTCCAGTCGCAACATCGGTGGTTCCGGTTCTTGTATTGCCTGGTTGAATTGATCAAGGATCTTCTTTATCCATCCTTTCTCAACCATTATATCGCCAATCCATGGACTGAACAGGGAAGAGATTTCAGTTCCGGGCTCTGTTGGTCCCTGATACAATTCATTAAGCCAGGATGACTCAAATTCTTTATAATATTCCAGTGACCGGTCATACATTCCGACCAGCGCTTCACCATCAACCGGCAATCCATTGCTGTCTTTTGTCTCTAATGACCAGGATGCTTTTTGTCCGGGAGTTAATTTTGTATCATAGTGTAATTGCGCAGTCAGATTCTTTCCTATCCAGGGCACCTTAACCAATGTTATCCCGGTATTCACAACAAAATCTTTTACCGCGAACCAGCGCAGTGAAAATCCTCCCTTATGTGCATCAGTAAGAGGGAACTCAAATACTCGAATCCCCTTTCCGGAAACAAAATAATGCGCAATCATGTGTTTTCCCGCGACTACTTCAACATGAATTGGTTCCTCCAGGTGATGCGAACCGATCAGGAAATAAGCCCGGTCACCCGGCTTGTATTCCTGATGTTCCGCAATAGCAAGGTTGGTCAATCTCACAGGAAGGGTTTTCGTTGACGCGTCTGCCACCACTAAAATAATCGATTGAGCAATAGCATTACCCCAGGGGTCAGTGGTCTTCAGTGTGAGGCGATGCGCGCCCGGTTTTAATGCCTTAATTACAATCGGGGCCGGCTGCTTTCCATCATACTTCAATGAACCGGTTGCTTCTCGTGGACCATCCGGTATGCTTTCGCATATCCGTTCCAATGTCACAGGTTCCTGTGCATATCCATACTCATCAACCGATTGTCCGACGCCTACAGGGTCCTTATCCAGGTAGTACACTGCCCATGTTGCAGTTCCTTCCATTGCCTTCTCATTCAGGTTCATGATTTGTGTCGGTATAGTCAATGATGTTCCTGACATGAAATACCCGGCCGGCGGTTCAATGCTGAACAGATATGCATTTTTGCCCGCCACATAGGTTTTTTTGCCGGTGATTGTTCTGCCGCCGGAGTCACGTGCTTCTACTTCAACCGTGAACTGTTGTGGCACAGGGTCTTTTTCATGAGGGTCCGACGCCTCTGCAGTGAACGTAAAGGTGAAATGACCATTGGAATCAGTCTTGAGTTCTTTCTTCAGGATTTCATTTTGGTCTGAATTAAAGGAACGCCATGACCACCACCAGCAAAACCATGGTATATATTCTTGACGCGTGATACGCAATGTGATGGGGGCATCCGGTACCGCTCCGCCAAAATAGTAGCGCACATCACCCTCGATCACTGCTTCGTTTCGCAACCTCCATGGTCCTTTGGCATCTGCCAGTACCACTTCAAATTCCGGCCGCTTGTATTCTTCTACCTGAAAATATTTATCGCTTCCAAAATGATACCCCCATTCCTGAACAGAGACTTTGATAGTATAAGTGCCCAACATTCTGCCTGCAGGAATCATGAACTCTCCGTTACAGCTTCCCATCGAATTTATATCTTTATCTTCACGATAGAATTCCTGGTTGTTTCGATCTTTAACTGCAATGGAAAGTTTGGATTTTGTACGATAAACTTTCAATCCTTCCGGAACTTTCATCAACATCGTCACTTTATACTGCACTTTTTGTCCGGGACGGTAAATTGGCCGATCTGTATCTATATGCAAGGAAATCGGCTCCGGAACACTATAATCCTGGTATGCCGGACCTTGCCAGTACGCATAACTTTTCCTGTAATGCGCAAGGGGATCCGCATAGTAATCATCACTTTCATGCGGATGCAGGTCTATTTTAACGGGGAACTGCGCCATACCATTGCTGTCAGTTCGTAAAAAGATATTCTTCTCCTCACTGTATACATCTATATCGACATCACGTAGAGATGAACCGGTCTTCCCATCAAATACATAGAAATTAAATCCATGAACTTTCTTTTGCAGTATGCCGCCCGGAATAAACAGCATCTCCTTCTGCGGCTTATCAAAAACACTGGTCCCAATAAGTATAATATCGGTATTATTAAGAACCGCGCCCTGGATAAGTGATTCACCCGGCTTGAATCCCGATTCATTCGACACAATCATCATGTAAATCCCTTGCTCTATTGAGGGAAGTTTCAGCATGCTCCTTGTCTCTTCATATATGCCGGACAGCTGCGGTAATTTGATTTCCTGGCTCCATTGTGCATGAGGTTTGCGTTCGAGGATGAAATGCTCCAATGTTTCTTGTGTAGGTACATAAAAAATTCCAGCCCACGATTTATCATATTCCGGTTGATATTTTTTCATTTCAGAAAGTGTTGTCGCATAAATGCGGCAATATATCTGTTTCACATTGCGCGAATTCACCGCAGGATTCTGGTGTGGACCGGAATTCGCTTCGATCTGCAAATTCAGTTCCGGACGCGTGATTTCTGCAATCAGCTTATCGCACTTTTTGGCGCCAAACGATGTGCCCCAATTCTCCTTCACCGACTCGCATTGAAGAAGCGCTGCAGCCGACTGCTGATCCTGTTTCAGGATTTCCGCACGCTGATTTCCTGCCTCGGCCTGTGATTCCACACCCTTAAATAAATTCAGCCATGCGGTCAATGTCGCAATCCCTGCTTTGTATTCCGCCTTCCAGCCGTCCTCCCCGGTCAACCTGTATGAATAGGAATAAGCAAGCACCAGGCGACGTACTTTCCACAATTCGCCTCCCTCCACCCATTCCGCTTTTCGCTCCAGCCTCGATGCTTCTTCCATCAGTAGTGCTGCCTGCATAATTGGATGCGCTTTATCTAATTTATTATCCAGCTCTGTTCCAAGAAGATCCAATGCTTTCGGTTTAGCAATCTTTGGGTCATCCGGCAGTCCCTGCAAAAGATAATCAGTCCATTGCAAAACCACAAAATCCCATAAGCTGGGATATGCATTTGCCTGCATGAGCCTGATATCAATAAAATAACCTTCCTCGCTCAATGGCTGCACAATTAAGCTGCTCTTCATCAAATAAAGCTCATCATAATCCTTCTGGATCTCAGCATGCATCTCCTTTGGTGTCCTTCGGGTTACATCCTTGTCTCCTTCAACAATATCCGTACGAGAGGTATATTCGTATTGACTCAAATAGTCTCGATATAAATTTGCTCTCATGATCAAGAATCGCGCACGCCATAATCTTTCCTCCGGCATTTTCATATCCACAATCATCTGCAAAGCTTCACCCCATCTGAACAACATTCCTTTACATTCAATCATCCGGTACAATGCTTTCCACTGCTCATCTCCTTTCGCAGTCGTATAGAGTGCTTCATATCCTTTCAATGCATCCGCATACATACCCTGGTCAAATAATTGATCCGGGCTTTTTGCAGATGTTCCCTGGCTTTTATTGGTACTGTTATCCTGTGCTTTTACCAGTATTATCATTAACAGCACGACCGAAAAAACAATTAGCCCTAATCGTACATACCTCTGATATGTCATCATTACCTCCGAATTATAGTAGACCCCGCTATTGTAGAATTGTTCCCGAAAGGGGTCAAGTCTTTGATTTGCATTTTCGACTTATGTCAACTAAGCGTGCATTGAAGATCGTGGCTGAGTGAGGGTTTCGGCGATTCAATTTTTTGTATATCAAAGACCTGGCACTTTATCCAACAACTTTCATTGGTGTCGTTGCGAGACATGCCCAAGGTATCTGAATTAAACCACAAAGAGCACGGGGGAGAAGTGTCTTTGTGAGGAGCCGAAGCGACGTGACCCATGCTCTGAGCAGGGCATCGCTGCGCTTAGCAATGCCAAATGGCTTCCCGAGAAGCAAAGCACTCAGGCAATCCCCCCAGGCTGTCGTTGCGAGGCATTGCGGAACCCTGCGGAGCAATCCGAAGCAATCCATAATGGCATGGGCTTCTACTATTATACCAACCTACTCCAACCTCGCTTTTCCCACTCACAACTCAAACTTACGCCTTAATCTTTCTCAGTGGTTTAATTCAATATTATTCAAGTATTATTCTTCGTGGTCTTCGTGTCCTTCGTGGTGATATTTCTCTAGTCCGTTCGTTGGGAATATAGTAGAAGCAAAGCCGTTGGGGATTGCTTCGGATTGCTCCGCAGGGCTCCGCAATGCCTCGCAACGACAGCCTGAGAAGATTAATTCGGATGCCTTCAGCATGCCTCGCAACAACATTTCCTATTTGAATCCATGGTCTCTCCACAGTATAATGTAAAAAGATAGGTGATAGGAAAACCAAAATGAATATTAAAAGATTAGCTCTGTTTGTTCTTATAATATTATTGGGATATTGTGCATTAGATTTTACTTCAGCCGATATCCTTGTCAGGGAAATTATTTTGAATACAGGATTGGGACAAGGTTTCCTATACAGACCATTGCCGGAATGGGTCGGACCAGCCGTCGATTGGGCATATGCTATGGCACAGGAAGCAGACCCGATTGAGCAGTCAAAATTGGACTCAAGGATTCTCCTTCTGCATCATGCTCCCTGGAAAGAAACTATGGCAATCCTGGATGCCGGCACAGGATTGATAGTTATTGATACATGGGCATCACCTGTTTCCGCAAAAAAAGCTTCCGCCATCATCAGGAAGATTTTTAACAAGCCCGTCACCTATGTGATTAATACACATCATCACTGGGATCATACATTCGGCAACCAGGTGTTCACCGGTGCAGAAATCATCGGCCATAAACATTGCGCTGAAGATATGAAAACATCTTATAAAAGCGCCGATGACCGCAAACATGAATTAGACAAAGCATTGAAAGGCACCGATTACCAATCAATACAATCCTACATTCAAGAAGTCCAGCATAGTATCAGACAGAATTTTGTTCTAACGCCTCCCACTAAACTGGTGAATGAGAAAGAGATACTAATACTGGGAAATTTGAAAGTCATACTTTACCATGCACCGGGCTTGCATACACGAAGTAACCTGATCATCTATATACCTGAGATCGGCTTGCTCTTTACGCGGCGCGAGTTCCAGCATGATTCATTACCTGTGTTCGAAGTGGGCATCGAGCTTCCTGCCTTGATCAAGAATTTAGAGGAAATACTGGCATCAGGGAAGCCAATCAAGTACATCATTCCCGGTCATGGTGACCCGATTGCGAACCCTGATTTGAAGGTGCCTCTTGCTTATCTCCAAGCACTGCAAAAAGCCGTCACTACTGCAAAACAGGCAAGAAAAACGCCTGCCGAAGCAGAACATGATCCAGCTTTTTCAGCCTTCCCGCAGATTACTTCTAATCCCGGAATACATCATTCTAATATATCTTTTATATGGAAAAAATAAAAAAAGTCATAAGTCTGCGCGATTAAAATAGATCAATCAGGACATTGCAGGAAATATTTATGGAGTCTATGCTCAACGTGGGCAGAGATAGATACATGCTTTGAAAAAGTTTCCTGGGATGAAATGGCTGCTCAATATCCAACTTCATGCTATACTGCATGGATTTATAATAATTCAATAAGAAATCTTACCGTCGGAGATCCACGCTCAACAGCAGCTTCTGTTAAAAATAATAAATTTCTGAGCGCAAATTCAGTTTGGGATCCAGAAACAAAAGGCATACATAAGTCTTTATGGGGACCGGAATATGCAAAATGGGAAAACAAGAAATCCCTGGAAATAATTAAATCATGCCCAAGATTTCCAGGCAAAAATAAATTAATAATCCGTGTTGCAATAAATAATATAGAACTTGGCAATGAACAGAAAGGTATAGAGATGCTGAAAATATTAATTCGTGATTCTAATTCGCGAGAAGCTATTTGGGCATACCAATTCCTCAAAGAGTGGGAAAAACAAAAAACGAAGCTATAAGATAAGCCAATTATCTATTATCAATGGGGTGCTTGCGCTATTGCTCTGGTTCAACTTGATGTGTAATAAACCTAAGGTGCCGGGTTTTATTTCTCCAAAGAATTGAATCGCTGAAATCAACAACCAGACACGCTTTCGTGAGGTCGATTAGTTGACATAAGTCAAAAATGCTAATCAAAGACGCGACCCCTTTATGATATAATAGATAGGATGAAAAGAAACCGTAACATTGTCATCATAGTTTTTGCGATTATCGTATGCCTCTGGGCGGGGAGGAGCTGTTATGCCATTGCGCGATTTGAGAACATCTCGCTCGAACATGGATTATCACAAAGCTCCGTTAATTGCATCAAGCATGACCAGCTTGGTTTTCTATGGTTTTGCACACAGGATGGGCTTAATAAATATGATGGCTATAAGATCACTGTATTCAGGCGCGACCCGGAAGATAATAATTCACTTTCGAATAATTTCATCAATTCATTAATCAAGGACAAAGATGGGTTGTTATGGATAGCAACGGAGAGCGGCGGCATAAGCTTGTATGACCAGGTCAATAATAAATGGAAACGATATCTCACCAATCC
>Ga0315284_10011849_pt1 | contig 12416 bp, 11 predicted proteins | sample YL17G09_16_MG_FD_203696 | JGI IMG/M metagenome (GOLD analysis project Ga0315284, IMG submission 203696) | Sediment microbial communities from Yellowstone Lake, YNP, Wyoming, USA - YL17G09_16 | ecosystem: Environmental > Aquatic > Freshwater > Lake > Sediment | place: USA: Wyoming | collected...
CGAGCCGCCGAGCTTAGCCAGAAGAGGCTGGAGCGCGGGGCGCGTTGTCGGCAGCCGGTCAATCGAGCCTGCGGGCTGCATGGTTTCAACCTGTCCGCCGCGGCCGATCGGCATCGTCACGGCCAGAACCACCGAGAGCGCCGAGGCCAGCGCGAGCGCCGCCGCGCCGATCAGCAAACGCTCAGCCAGTCGCCTGTTCGCATTGGTCAGACCCTTACCTCGCATCGGCAGCCTCCGTTTCGCCCTTGCCTGCTGCGGGTTGTGCCGCGGATCCAGGCCGCTCTCCGGTCAGACGTATCATCTTCAGGGTCACTGTGCATTCGACGGCGCTGGGTCCCTGGATTCCGCGGAGAACGAAGGACTCGAGCCCGGTCACGGCCTGGCCATTCGTGCTGTCCGACATGAACCTGAGCACCTCGGGGAACTTGCCGGAAACGGAGAGCCTGACGCGGTAGACCTTGTACGCCCGTTCCTGCTTGACGGGCAGCGCCTTCATGTTGTCCAAGGACATACCCGGCAGGCGCGCCAGGACCTCGAGTTGCCGCAGCCACGTGGCAAGGATCATCGGGTCCGATTCGGTCTGATAGGCCTGTCCGTCGAGGCGAGCGAACTCCTGATCGACGATCTGCTTGCGGGCGAGATTCCGCACGAGGCGGCTGTGCTCGATGGTGTGGCTCTGAAGCTTCATGCGTGACGCATTCCAGTCGCGATAGGCGGGCGCCAGCAGGTAGCGGAACAGCGGCACGACCACGACCACCAACGCCGCCGCTACGCACAGGCTCCACTCCCTCTGAGTCAGTTCACGCCGCAGGATCATTATGACCCCCTCTTGCGATTGAGCCTGCAATCGACCCGGAACTCCGCGATGGCGCCCTCGCCCCTTCTGGAGCGAGAGGCGTCGCCGGGCTGAACCTCTTTGAACACACCGGTGTTCTGCAGTTGTTGCGGAAGCAGAAAGGCGACCGCCAGGGAATCGGCCTGGCCTTGGAGCCGAAGATTCTCCCGATCGTCCAGCTCGACACTGCTGTAGGAAAGGCCCTGGGGCGCGCTGTCGTAGAGGCCGGCGACGATAAGCTCGAAGTCATTGTGCGAGGTTCGCGAGGAGCGGATCGCTTCGAGTTGCTCGATGCGCCGGCCAACCGCTTCCCCTTCTTTCTTGATCGCCTCGATCTTGCCTGAGAGCTGCGTGATCCTGCTCTGGTATCGCTGCACGACCACCCGCATGGCCACGGACGCCAGGATCGTTGCGAGCAGGAAGAGACCTGACGCCCATGTCCCGGCTTGTCGAATCGCCCGCCGGTGCTGCCGGGCGATCATGTCGCTTGGGAGGAGATTGCTCGTGCCCAGGGCAGGCGCCTGCAGGTGCTCGACAAGTGCGGCTGCGAAATAGGAGAGGATCACGGCCATCCGGTCAGCGGGCGGGCTGGGAGCCGGCATCTGCCGGAGGGCTTCAGGCGCGTTTCTGAAGGCGATCCGTCCGTTGGCCAGGTGGTGTGGGCAGTCGTCGCCCAGCCAACCGATGACCAGAGGCGAGTCGCCGCCCTCGATGGTCGCCAGCAACGGCCTGACGCACTCGGCCAGACCCCGTTCGTAACGCATGCCTGTTTCAGAGGTGCTGCCGGGGTCGATCGTGCGGATGCTGAGTGTTCCGTCATTTGCCCAGGAAGCGGCCTCGAGCTGGGACGAACCGAGAGCGGCGACGAGCAGGCCGGTGCCGCTCGCCAAGTTCAGCAGGCAGCCCCAGGGAAACGCGCTGGGCAGCACGATATCCGGGCGAATGCCCAGATCAGCCAACGCCGAGACGTAGGCGCTCAATTCGTCACGGCGCGCAATGTAGACCTCGTAACGCTCGTAGTTCTCCCGGCGCACGGACACCGGCCGGTAGGAAACTTCGACGGCGCCAAATTCCGGCGGGAGCATGGCCGAAGCCTCCAGAAGGAGCATTCGCGGCACTTCATCGGGCAAGACCTTGGGCACTTCGAAGGTGCGCAACAGGTAGAGCGATTTCGGCAGCAGGGCGATGACGGGACAGCGGTTCCCCGCTTCCTTCATCAGCCTGGTGGCTTCCGGCGCGGTAGCCAGGTGGACGTGCCGCGTCTGGACGTTCCCCCGATGTACACGCAGATGAACGGCATCCACCGCCCCATTCGACGGCAGGCACAGCACAACCTGACATGACCGTCCTTTGCCAGCCTGGCTCGGTTGTGTCGGCCTGGCCACCGGCTTAGAGACCTCCAGCGGCGCCCCAGTTGCAGTTTCTGCCGCGGACATGTTCAACCCCCTGCTTTCCATTGGAGGATCTGAGGCCCCTGATCGTTCATGCGAACCAGCACTTCCAGTTGGCACCTCAGGTTCGTCGAGCGGTGCACGGCTTGCGCGAAAATCCGGAAGTGCTGCGACTTGAAGCTGGCCAGACCTGTAAGCACCTGCCGATCCGCATCGGTCAGGCCCTGCAGTTGCTCGATGTCTGCCGCGGAGCGGAACACGTGGTCATCCACGGACCCTTTGGAACTGCTGCCAAAGGCAAGAAAGGCGGCGATCTGTCTGGCGGCGCCGTCGCTCAAGGGAAGCGTCTGGAGAACCTCCAGCGGCGCGGTGTTCAGGTTCAGTCGACCGTTTCCGACGCACGTCAGGAGATCGATGCAGCCGAGCTTCAGGTGGCCGTCGGCGTTGTCGGGGGGAGGTGTGGCAAAACCATCGTTCTCGGCATCGTCCAGAGAACCGTCATGGTCGGCGTCCTCACCCGACAGATCCCAGGGCGCAAAGCCGCGGATCATGGTCAGCTCATCGAGGACCTGCAACGGAGCATTCTTGCACTGATGGGGTGCGGGCTGCATCAGATAGTAGTCGTTTTCCGCGCCATCAGGCCGCGCATCGTGGTCAGCGTCCATCCAGTCAAAGAAACTGTTGATCTGCGTGGGGGACAGGCCCAGTTTCTCAAGCGATTCGCTTGATGCGTAGAGAACATTCAGCTTCCCTTCCTCGTCGATGACCTGGTAGTCGGCCAGGAATACGGGCTCCCTGTCGGGCCCCCCGTCGCTCCATTCGGCAAGCCACCCCTCGGATGCCAGCGGATCATGCTCGCGCCACGGTTCGTTCAGGTGATCGTAGTCATTCGTGTTCTCGGCAAGGCGGCCGATCGCGATGTATGCGGCCGATGCCGCCTGCGCTTTCAACTGGGCCATCACCGCGCGATTGCGGCATGAGCGGCTTTCCAGCGCGGCGCGGTATGCAAAGCTCATGGCGAGCATGCTGAGCACGACCATGACGAAGAGCACGACCACGAGAATGGATGCACGCCTCTGTTTCATCTGGATTCGCGAGCCTCTCCCGAGAGCAGGGGCTGATTGACCTGGGACGCGACGATTCGTGCGACCGTCTGTTCTCCGACTTTGACCCTGATCAGGACCGCGACATTCCGCGCCGCCCCGCGCCGTTGCTTGGTCCATTCCCCCCGAGGGTCATCGGCAGTCCTGAATCTGAGCGCCAGCCCGTCGATATCGGCGGCGACAACCACAGCGGCGCTCCGGCTCCAGACGACCTCGTCGTCCGGTTCCTCGCCGGTCACGCCCGGGGTGAGGTTCACTGAGCCGGCGTACCGCTGCGTCTTCAGCTCGATGGTCCGGGTATCCGCATGCCATCGGTACAGACGGCGTTGCAGCCCTGCCTGCCCGCCGAACGACGGCGAGGCAGGTCGCGCGCTGGTCATGACGGTCAGCGACGAACTGCCGTCCTCGCCATCTCCTCCGCCGATCGCCGTAATATTCGGCAAATCAACGGCGTACTCGACGGCCTCGGCGAGCTGCGAGGCAACGGCCTCCGCGGCGCCCCGCTGCTCCCACCGCAAAGACGCCCTACGCTCTACATCGATCACCTGGCGGAAGAGCGTATACACGCCCAGCAGAGCGGTGGTCATGACGAAGCTGGCGACGATCAACTCCGCGAAGGTGAAAGCTCGGCTCGCGGCCGAACACGCTCTCAGTTTGTTTCTTGAGACCACCATGTCAATTGGCCGAGCAGAAGACGGTTTCAAAGCTCCGGTCCTTACGGCGCACCGTTGGCTACGGAGCAGCCGAGTCGCGGGTGCGGGTGCGTTTCTCGATCGTGCAGATGATCAGGTCACCTGCGCCGCGGAAGCGGTATTGCAGCGAGGTGCGGTCCCCCTGCCTCGTCAGCGAAAGCGGTTTGCCGCTAAGCGTGCTGGCGGAGAGGATCTCCACTTCAGGCGGAGGCGCAAGCAGGATCTGCCCGGCGTGCTGGGGGCTTTCGAGCGGGAGCGCGACCGGACTCTCGGAGTCTTTTCGGCCTCTGACATCCAGATACTCAGGGCTTAGCACCACCAGGAATAGCTTGCTCTCTGAACAGACCGCCGAGAAAAGGTCCGGCCCGGTTGCCTGTGCCCACGCAACCGGGCGGAAGCCGGCCACATCGGCAGCATACGCCCTCAGGTTCGTGCAAAGCTGCTTGAGACGGCCGGCCGACGGAGCCGAATCAGGATCTCCCCGCCAGACCAAGCCCTGGTAGCCGCCACCGACGGCGGCGAGCACCTGCCATTCAATCTCATCGAAGGTTGGCTTCCGACCGCGAAAAAGCGTTGGCTCTCCGTTGAGATCGACGCAAGCCAGAAGCTGTCTGTCACCGGCCATGCGCCTCAGCTCACAGAAGCCAACGAGCACCGGGTGCTTGGCTCCGGCCCAGAAGGGCCCGCCGGTTTTCTGGGCGATGGGCAAGCCATCGACAGTGGGATTGACGATGATGCGGTCCACGAGTGGCCCGAATCGCAACATCGTCTCGGCGGGGTTGGCGCGGCAGACCCAGATCGTCGCGGGCTGGTCGAGTTTCTGCTCCAGCAGGAACTTGAGCTTCTTCTCAGCCTCGGCCAGCGAGCCGTGGGCGTGGGCCGGACAAACCATGAGCATTCCGAAGGCGGAGGACTGCGCCTGGGCCTCCCGCACGATGATGAACTCGCCGGCGGGAATGGCCCGACGAGTCGCCGGCGTATCAGCGGCGACAGCCAGCACGGGCATCAAAAGTGCCCAGCCCCAACTCAACAACCACGGCTTGTGCATCAGAGCCATGCTTCCCCCTTATGTAGCGGTCGGCATTCCACCTGGAACAGTTCCGATCCGAACGGCTTCAAGGCAACCCCCGATCCCCCAGAACACAGATGGTATATTAGCACAACCGGTCTACCCCTGTCAACATGTCGCTGCGTACATCCGAGAGTTGGGCCGCCAGGAGCCGTCTGGCATCCGTCAGCGGCCGGGCCGGAAGACCTGCGACAGCGTGTACGCCTGCATCTGGCCGTGTTCGAGCCACTCGACGGTGACCGACGCCACGGCCAGTTCGTGAGGTTTCTCAGCGTACGCGAGGGACCATTGGTATCTCAGGGTGGTGCCCGATCCGCCAGCAAGAGCATCGGCGCGTGCGTGGACGGCCAAGGCCAGTTGGTTCTGGGCGATCTCCACGGCCTCTTCAAGGTGCGAGGCGCTTGACGCAGCGCGTACGCTCTGGCCAAGGGCGGCCACGACGCCAACGATGCCGACGGCGAGGATCGTCATCGCCACGAGGACCTCCATCAACGTAAAGCCGTTTCGGCCTCTTGCCGGCATGTCAGTCTCCTTGCGCGATCTGGACCTGGCCTGTCCGTTGTGCGACCTGCAGACGGGCCAGCCGCCCTGTCCGCCCCTGCAGCTCAATGACGCCCGAAAAACCAGCGCCGTCGGGGTAGAACTGCAGGGCATCGAGCGTGAGATCCTCCATGCCATCGACGCGGGCGATGCGGATGATTCGCACGCCCTGGACCAGTGGCTTGGGCATGCCCGCGCGGCCATGGACCGGCACAAACTCGGTGTCGCCCGCCCCGGCCATCTCAACGCGATACACCGTCCGATCATCGGTGAACAGCACGCGGTGTGGCGAGCCCGTGACTCTGGCCTGGCTGACCGCAAAGCGAACCGCACAGGCCAGGTCGGCCGCAGAAGCCCTCATCGCATACGGGTCTTGTCGCCCCTTGAGATTGACCGCTGTCGAAGTGGCGAGGATCGCCATCACGACCATCACGAGGAGCATTTCAACCAAGGTGAAGGCCTCCGATCCCGCTTGTCGCAAGCGGATTGGGCTGCACTGCGGATGAATGGGTCTCTCGGTCGTGTTCATTGCAGAATGTCGTCCTCGCTGCCAACTTGGCCGTCCGCGCCGGCGCTCTTCAGGACGTACTGCCGAGGGTAATCAGGGTCCAGCCCGTAGTGATAGGGATTCCCCCACGGATCGGGCTTCAGGCCGCCTTTCAGGTACGGCCCTTTCCAGCCGGGCATCCCACGGTCCTCGACCAACGCCTTGAGGCCCTCTTCGACCGTCGGGTATCGCCCCACGTCCTGGTCGAAGAGATCGAGCGCGAGTGACAGGCTTCCGCTGATATCGGATCTGGCCCGGGTGACCCGCGCATCATGCGATCGCCCGGAAAGCCCCACCACGACGGCGCCGGCCAGGATGCCGATGATCATGATGACAAGCAGCATTTCAATAAGCGTGAAACCTCGTCCAAGTCGATGAGTCCGATGGCCCATGAGCAGCCTCCCTTTTCTCAACTGGCGACCATGGCATTGATCCGGAAGATGGGCAGGATCACGGCGGCGACGATGCCGGCGATCACCGAGCCCATGAGAACGATCAACAGCGGCTCGAGGAGCTTGACGGCTCCGGTGACGGTCCGCTCGGCTTCTTCTTCGTAGATCGACGACAATTCGGACAGCATTTCCGGTAGCTCGCCGGTGTCTTCGCCCGTGCGGATGAGATTGACGACCAGCGGCGGGTAGAGCGCGGTCTTGTCCAGAGCTTCGCCGAGCGTCTGGCCGGCGGAGATGCCCTTGATCAGCTCGGGGAACGTGGCTTTCATCGCCAGGTTGCGGGCGGTGTCCCCCGTCGAACGCAACGCATCCAGGATCGGCACCCCGCTGTTCAGCAGCGTCGCGAACGTATGGGAAATGCGAGCGATCTCAACCTTCTGGAGCATCGGCCCGAAAATGGGCAGTCGCAGAAGCCGGCGATCGATCTTCAGGCGGATCGTGCGCCTCCGCAAAGCGGCCAGCAGGAGCCCCGCGGCCAGGAACACCCCCATCAGCACCGCCCACCACCAGGATGTGAGAAACCCGCTGACGCCGATGAGCACGGCGGTCGGCCAGGGCAGGTCCTGCTTGAAGGACGCGAACAGATCCTCAAATCGCGGGATCACGAAGGTCATCAGGACGAAGATGGCCGTGACGCCGAGCACGAGCAGAAAAATAGGGTAGATGAATGCGCTGACGACCTGGCCGCGGAGCCGGGCGGACTGGCCGAGGTGCTTGGCCAGATTGGCCAGCACCTCAGCCAGGGTCCCCCCTTCCTCGCCTGAACGCACCAATCCCCGGTAGACTGGATCAAACACCTGGGGGTATTCGTCCAGGGCATCGGAGAGCGGCCCGGCATCTTGCATGAGCGATTCCTCAATCGCCTCCACAATCCCCCTGAGCCGCGCGTTGGCGCACTGTCGCCGAAGGGTCGTGAGCGTTTGAATCATCGGCAGGCCCGCCTTCAGGAGGGAGGCCATCTGCCTGGTGAAAACGGCCAGGTCCGTGACGCGGACGCCGCGGAACCAATTCTGGAACAGGCCGCTTCTCGCTCCGGCAGGCCCCCGGACCTGGCGGACGGCGATGGGGTGATAGCCGATTCCCAGCAACTTCAGGACGGCCTCCTGGCTGCTGTGTGAGTGGAGGGTGCCGCTCTTGCGTTCACCCCGTGCTGAGACGGCCGTGTAGCTGAACCGCGACATCAGAAGTCCTCCTGGGTGACGCGGAGGACCTCGGCAAGCGTGGTCTTCCCGTCTCTGACGGTGATCAACGCGCTTTCGCGGAGCGTCCGCATCCCTTCGCGGCACGCCAGCTCCTTGATGCGTTCAGCGGGTTCCCGCTGCTGGACGAGGCGCCGAATGCCCGGGGTGACGAGCAAGGCCTCGGCAACCGCGCTCCGCCCGCGATAGCCGGTGAATCGGCAATACTCGCATCGCTGTCCTTCCCACAACGCCAGGTCGTCCAGGGGACCGGCCTCGCGAATGATGCCCTGCTCATACTCCCCGAGCGTGTCCATGGGCACCTTGCGCCGGCATTGCGGGCAGACCTTGCGGACCAGCCGTTGGGCGACGACGCCGATAACGGAACTGGCGACCAGGAACGGCTCAATCCCGATGTCGAGCAGCCGTATGAAGGCGCTCGCAGCGTCGTTGGTGTGGATGGTGGCGAAGACAAGGTGCCCGGTGAGGGATGATCGGATGGCGATGTCAGCCGTCTCGCGGTCCCGGATTTCGCCAACGAGCATCACGTCAGGATCGTGGCGGAGCATGCTTCGCAGGGCCCGGGCGAATGTGAAGCCGATCTCGTCGTGGATCTGCATCTGCAGGATGTTCTCCATCCAGTACTCGACGGGGTCTTCGATGGTAATGATCTTCAGCGAGGGGATGTTGATCTTGCTCAGGCATGTGTAGAGGGTGGTGGTCTTGCCGCTCCCGGTCGGACCCGTCACCAGCACCAGCCCGTGCGGGCGGCTGATGAGCTGGTTGATCTTCTGCTGTTCCTCCGGATGATAGCCGAGGGACTCCAGGTCCAGCTTCACCATCTGGCGGCTCTGGAGACGGATGCTGACGGCCTCGCCGTGTACTCCGGGGAGGATGCTGATACGCAGGTCGTATTCCTGGCCGCCGAGAGAAACCTGGCACCGGCCGTCCTGGGGAAGGCGCTTCTCGGTGATGTCCAGGTTGCTCATGATTTTGATGCGAGAGACGAGGGCGAGCCTCAGAAGCTTGACGCTGACCGGCATCGACACATCTTCGAGCATGCCGTCAACGCGATATCGCACGCGGTACTTGTCGTCGAACGCCTCGAAGTGGATGTCCGTCGCGTTGGCGCGGATCGCGTCGGCGAGAATCTGGTTGACCAGGTTGACAACCGTGGGCTCGTTGGCCGCTTCTTCCTCGGACGACAGATTGGTCGTCCTCGCCGGGCCCACCTGCAGATCCTTGTCCGAACGATCGGCCAGCATGCGCTGCACGGTGTCGGCGCCGATCCCGTAGCTGGCCTTGAGCATCTTGTCGATGACCGCGCGTGGACAGATGACTTTGTCGAGGGGGCGCCCCAGCACCTGGCTAAGGTCGTCCCAGGCACGCCAATCGAGCGGGTCCCAGCAGGCCACTCTGAGCCTGCCGTCAACCTCCTCCACCGGCATGACATGGTGCCGGATGGCCAGCGCCGGCGAGACCTTGGCCAGAACCTCCGACGGCACTTGCCTCAGCTCCTGCGAGAGAAAGGGAACATCCAGGTGGGCGGCGAGCTCCTTGAGCAGTCTGTGCTCGTCGACCTTGCCTTTCTCAACCAGCACTTCGACCAGGGAAAGCTGGCGGTCCCTGGCAAAGTCGGCCAACTCCCTCACCCGATCGAGGGGAAGTCCGCTCGCCTGGGCACACAGCGTTACGTCATCAACGATGACCATTCTGACAACCCCACCTGTTCAGGGCAAAGCCCGCTCGGCCACCCCCGAAACCCGTGCAGTTGATGTGGTGTCTAATCCCCGACACGACCCACCCACCCGTCATTCAGAGCATCACCTGAGGTACCCCAGCGACTTAAGCCGCTCCCGGGCGCCGTCGTCATCCCCACGGGCAGGTTGACTCGTAGCACCTCGCGGTTGCCCGTTATCGCCGGCATCCCCCCTGGTCAAAAACCACACCAATGGAAACCAGAGCATCAATCCCGTGAAGCCGATGAGCACCCGGCGACGCATACCCACCCCCTATTGTGGCGTCCCGGGACCGGGACACCGTGGGTCATAGGCTACCGTATTCATGTCGCATGTCAAGTGGCCATGCGGAAATTCTCGGCAAGAATGTCGGTTGGCCCCGCCGAAGGGTCAAAAACCCCTGCTGCCATCAGGTAATCGAACCCGCTAGTTGAACCGATCGTTGGGGGCTGTGTCGCCGTTGAACGCAAAATCGCTCCAGTCGCCGACCTGCTCTAGTGTAGTGTCTCAGCTTGATGATAACTTATCGGGTGCCACGGGCGGCTTGTCCGCCCGTGCTCCTTGCGCGAAGGCACTGGCAGGCGACCTGCCAGTGGCACGTTCAGAAGATGCCGCGATTATGAGACACACTACTCTAGGTTGGCGGCCCATTTAAAGTCAATCGTGGCAAGTAACGACGATACGCCGAGAACCTGGCGAGGTATCGCCAACTCCAGCTCGTTGCCGGAGATCCGGTAGGGGATCGTCACCGCCGGACCCCATTTGTACCCCCCTCCGGCATACGCCTGGAGAGTCGTGCTCTGGCCGTTCACCAAGCCGCGGTTCGCCACGAAGTCATAGCCCGGCCAGTGGTTGCTGCCGTCCCCATCGCAGTCGATGAAGAGCAGCATCCAGTTGCGATCGCCGTGGCCGCCTTTCATCGCCTCGACGTCCCGGCTGTACTCCCGGTTGAACGGATCGACGAACGTGACAGGCCTTGCCGCGTGAAACGGTGCGGCGGCATCGAATCGCCCTCCTCCGCGCAATCTCCCTCCCGCGTGCTTGCCCCTTCCCAATCTTCCAGAATCTCATTGCCACCCCACCCACTCCGCATTACAATTCCCCATTACGGGGCTTTCCCCGGGGCACCACCATGTCCGAGCTCCAACCCGAGCAGCACAAGATCTACCACGTCTTCCTCGCCTCCCCCGGCGACTGTGATCCCGAGCGCCAAGCCGTCCGCAGCTTCTTCACCGAATACAATCGCACCACCGCCAACCCCCGCAACCTCCACTTCACCGTCATCGACTGGGAAAACCACTCCACCGCCGGCGTCGGCCGCCCCCAGGAACTCATCACCCAGCAAACCCTCGAACGCCACAAGTCCTCCCTCGCCCTCGTCATCGGCATCATGGCCCAACGCTTCGGCTCCCCCACGGGAACCCACGAATCCGGCACCGAAGAAGAATTCGAATGGGCCCTCGCGCAGCACCACGCCAACGGCTGCCCCGAAATCAAATGGTTCTTCCGCAAAATCACCGACCTCAAAGTCTCCCCCGACCCCAAGCAGGCGAAAAAAGACCTCGCCCAATGGCAAGAAGTCCAGGCCTTCAAGCAAAAGGTCCAACAAGACCCCGACCACCAGCTTTACTACAAGGAATTCACCGACACCCCCAACTTCAAAGATGTCCTCCACCACGACCTCGAACTCTGGCTCAACGATCCCCTTCGCCCCTGGAACACCCCCGTGCCCCCGCCTCCATCCTCAATCGACAACCTCCACCAACTCCCCTCCCCCCCCACCCATTTCACAGGCCGCCGCTCCGAACTCACCCAACTCCTCGCCTCCATCCCCTCCCAGGGCGCCACCATCTCCGCCGCTCCCTCCGCCGCCCTCGCCGGCCTCGGCGGCATCGGCAAAACCGCCCTCGCCCTCGTCGCCGCACACCAACTCAAATCCCATTACCCCCACGCCCATTTCTACATCGAACTCAAAGGCACCTCCGACACCCCCCTCACCCCCGCCGACGCACTCCGCCACGTCCTCCAATCCATCGAACCCACCGCCAAGCTCCCCGACGACCTGGCCACCCTCCACAGCCTCTACCTCTCCGCCCTCCACGACAAACGCGCCATCATCCTCGCCGACAACGCCCTCGACGCCGACCAGGTCCGCCCCCTGATTCCCCCGCCCACCTGCCTCTTCCTCGTCACCTCCCGCCGCCACTTCGTCCTCGAAGGCCTTGTCCCCCTCCGCCTCGACTGCCTCCCCGAACCCGACGCCATCGCCCTCCTCACCAGCATCTGTCCCCGCCTCTCCCCCATTCCTGAACCCCATCCACCGGGTGCCACTGGCAGCTTGCCTGCCAGTGTCCCCAATTCCCCCGCCGCCACCCTCGCCACCCTCTGCTCCCACCTCCCCCTCGCCCCGGGTGCCACTGGCAGCTTGCCTGCCAGTGTCCCCAATTCCCCCGCCGCCGCCCTCGCCACCCTCTGCTCCCACCTCCCCCTCGCCCTCCGCGCCTCCGCCAGCCTCCTGGCCGTCCGCCCCGACATCCCCATCCCCAGATACCTCGCCGACCTCTCCAACGAACTCACCCGCATCGAACTTATCGGCTCCGAAGGCGTCGATCTCTCCGTCACCGCCTCCTTCAACCTCACCTACACCCTCCTCCCCCCCGAAACCGCCCGCGTCTTCCGCGCCCTCTCCATCTTCCCCGGCAATTTCGACGCCCCCGCCGAGGCAGAAATCTGCCAAGACCCCCAAAACACCCACCTCGCCGAGCTTTTTCGCTACAGCCTCGTCAACTACGACCAATCCACCGATCGCTACCACCTCCACGACCTGGTACGCCTCTTCGCCGCTCAGAAACTCGATGACTCCCCCGAAC
>Ga0315284_10011852_pt1 | contig 12414 bp, 9 predicted proteins | sample YL17G09_16_MG_FD_203696 | JGI IMG/M metagenome (GOLD analysis project Ga0315284, IMG submission 203696) | Sediment microbial communities from Yellowstone Lake, YNP, Wyoming, USA - YL17G09_16 | ecosystem: Environmental > Aquatic > Freshwater > Lake > Sediment | place: USA: Wyoming | collected...
CTCCCCGGACCCGATGGACGCCACCGGGTGAATGCGCTCGTCTCCCCGATAACACCAAATTAGACTCGGGATATGCCTTCAAAACTTTCTCCGTAACTTTTGCGTAGACCCGGGCTGTCCAGGCCGGTTGCCAGAATGGGCGATAGCGCGTAAAATACGAAGGAAGTAACGCGTATGACTAATCAACACGCCCCGAAGCCGCTGGCGGCTGACACCCCCTGTCGGGACGCGCGCCCCGACGCGGTTGACGAGTACCGGATGTCCGATGACGCGGTGCATGACGCCTGCGGCGTCTTTGGCATTCACGCCCCCGGTTTCGATGTCGCCCGCCTCACCTTTTTCGGCATTTTCGCCCTGCAACACCGCGGGCAGGAGAGCGCCGGCATCGCCGTTACCGACGGCAAAGAGATCACGCTGAAATGCGAGATGGGCCTGGTGACGCAGGTCTTCGACGAGGAAGCCCTTGCCGCGCTGACCGGGTTCGCCGCCATCGGCCACACGCGCTATTCCACCACCGGCTCCAGCCTGCTGTGCAACGCGCAACCCATCGTGGTGGAGACCGCGTTCGGCCCGCTGGCCCTCGCGCACAACGGGAACCTGATCAACACCACCGTCCTGCGCCGCGAGCTGGAGGCCTATGGCGTGGAGTTCGCCGGGAGCTCGGACAGCGAGGTGATCGCGCGGCTCATCGCCTTCGAGTCGCACAATCGCGAATCGATCCTGGAGTCCATCCGCGCCGCGGTGAAGCGCATGAAGGGCGCCTATTCCATCGTCATCCTGACGAAGGACAAGCTATACGGCCTGCGTGATCCGTGGGGCATCCGTCCGCTCTGTCTGGGCCGCCTGAACGGCAAGAACCACGTGCTGGCGTCCGAGTCGTGCGCGCTGGACACGCTGGGCGCGACCTTCGTGCAGGAGGCCGCCGCGGGCGAGCTGATCGCCATCGACGACAACGGTCCCGAATTTCACGTGCTCACCCAGGACACGCGTCCCTCGATGTGCATGTTCGAGTTCATCTACATCGCCCGCCCGGACAGCCGCATCTACGGGCAGTCGCTGCACCTGGCGCGGCGCCGCATGGGGCAGGAGCTGGCGCACGAGCACCCCGCCAACGCCGACATCGTCATCCCGGTGCCCGATACCGGCACGCCGGCGGCCATCGGCTATGCGGAGGCGTCAAAAATCCCCTACGGTGAAGGGTTGATTAAGAACCGTTATATTCACCGCACCTTCATTCAACCCGACCAGCGGCTGCGTGAGCTCGGCGTGCGCATGAAGCTCAATCCGCTGCGCGAATCGCTTACCGGCAAACGCGTGGTGGTGGTGGAGGATTCCATCGTGCGCGGCACCACCACGCGGAATACCATGAAGATACTGCGCGAAGCGGGCGCGGTGGAGATTCACCTGCGCATCAGCTCACCCCCTTACCGCTATCCGTGCTTCTACGGCGTGGATACCTGCGAGCGCAAGCAACTGCTGGCCGCGCGCATGCCGGACGTGAGCGACATCTGCACCCACCTGGGCGCCGACTCGCTGGGCTATCTTTCCATCGAGGGATTGGTCCGCGCGGTCAACCGGCCGAATGGTATCTTCTGCCTGGCTTGCCTCAACGGCGAATACCCCATCGAAATCCCGCAAAACCTGAAGATCAGCAAGTTCTCACTGGAAGACCTGCCGGAGGACGAACAGCTCGCGCTGTTGATACCGTCGTTTTAAGTTGGGAGAATGGAAGATTGGATGGGTGTGTAATGAGAAGTTGTAGCGGGTTGTCACGTTGTAGTCAGCTTTTCAAATATAGCGTCTACTTCGGTGGTTGAGTAGGCAGGTGAGCCTTCTCTCACCTTTTCACAGCTTCCGAGCCGTATCGAAACCACCGCGTGGACAGGACAACTTTTCGTGAACGGGCGCTATGGGAGCGGTGGTTTCGATACGGCATGAGAGCTGCGGAGGGAAGCGGAGAAGCTCTCTTGCCTACTCAACCACCGAACCGGGCACTATCATTAAGCTACAGAATACGATGTGAGGTGTCGCTACAAGGAGTAAGTAGTCTTTTCGACACCAAACTAGTCACGATTTACTCAATCATCCAGTCTTCCATCCTTCCATTCTTCTAGTCTTCCAACCTTCCAACCTTCCCAAGTATTTTGATGGCTTCTCCAATCATTGCATTTTCCCCCATCCTTGCGTATAATAGTTTTTCGGAGTGTGAGCCATGCCAGTCGAGCCTTGCGAGATGCCATTGCTCCCGATGCCCGCGGTGTTGTTCCCCGGCACGTTTTTACCCGTGCAGATTTGCGAGCGGTCCCATCGCGAGTTGGTACGCGAGTGCGCGGAACAGAATAGGTCGCTGGGGATCGTGCTCAACGCCGGCGGCGGCATGGGGTATCCCACGGTGCCCTATGTCACCGGCTGCATCGCCTCCGTCGCCCTGCTGCTGGAGGACGGCGGGAACGAGACGCTGGGCGCGGTGCTGTTCGGCGAACAGCGCATGCGCATCGTGAGTTTCACGCAGCAGGAACCCTACGTAACCGGCCGGGTAGAGTCCTTCGCGGATTATTCCGGCGCCAACGCCGAGCGCCGGACGAAGCAGGCCTCGAACCTCTTCCAGCATTACCTCGATCTCATCCGCCAGCGATATCACGCCCAGGTGGTGAACGTGCCGCTGCCGGACGATCCCATCATGGCCTCGTATCTGCTGGCGGCGGTGCTGTACCTGCCGCTGGAGACGAAACAGCGCTGGCTGGAATCCGCTTCCGCCGCGCTGCGCCTGCAGGAGGAACTGGCCTACCTCGATCAGGAGTGCGACCGGCTGAAAACCCTCCTCACCCTGTCCCAGCAGGTCCAGCGCCAGTATGTCACCCCCGATTTCCGCTTCTTTGTCTCATTGGTGTCGTCGAATTAAGCCGCCTTAAGTTTTCGCCCTTCGCTCCGACAATTGAGGCCGTCTTTGGATTGACGCCGCCTGATCTGCCGGGCTATGATAGACCGGAACTGCCGGGCGCCCGGTCTGCTGGTCGGCGCAAGACGGCATCCGCTTTCGAGGAGTGACGCATCATGATCCACCCGTTGCTGCTGCAGGTGCGCAGTTTACGCCAGGCACTGTTGAACCGTGCACTCCATCAGCAGACGCCTCCGCCGGACGTCGCGAAACGGCTCATCGACCTGGTGCCGCAGTTCGCCCGCGTGGAGCTGGACGACGTGCAGTTGGCCCACCTGTGGGGTGAGCTGCAGCTTATCCTGGTGGAGGGTGAGGGAGGCCGCGAAGATGCCACCGCCTGGGGGCAGGTGCGCAACGCCGCCGACGCCGGCATGGTGGGCGTGCTGAAGCGCAGGGAATGGGATGACCTGCAGGACCTGTTCCGCCGGGATATCTTCGCGCGGCTGGCCGCCGCGGTGCTGGCGCCGCGCGCCGCGCGCATGCAGGCGTGCATCGAGACGACGACGCGCCTGCGCGACCTGGCGCTGCGCCCGCTGGGTCGCCCATTCTACTGGCGCTTGCTGCAGATCGCGGAGATGCAGTATCCGCGGTTCGGCACCTCGGGCTGGCGGGCGCGCATGGGACTGGATTTCACCTGGCGGCGGGCGACGGCGGTGGTGCAGGCTATTCTGGAATACGTGCAGGAGAGCGGGCTGCACGATCGCCCGCTGGCGGTGGGATATGACAGCCGCGTCAACGCCGACCGCGTGGCGCATCTGGTGGCCGACATCGCGGTGGCAAACGGCATGCAGGTGCTGCTCTCCGCGCGTGAAACGCCCTCTCCCGCGCTCATCCATTACATCACCGAGGTGCTGGGCGTGGCGAAGAACGCCGGGCTGATCAACTGCACGCCTTCGCATAACCCGGTGAAGGACCTGGCCACCGGGCTGTACCTGGGCACCGAGTATCACGGCATCCGCTACAACACCACTTACGGCGCGGTGGCGTCCGACCGCGCTACCGACGCCATCGGCCGCCGCGCGATGGAGCTGCTGCTGGAGGAAACGATCGTGCCGGTGGACCGCCCGCGCGGAAAGGTGACCCTCTTCGATCCCATGCCGGATTACACCTCCGCGGTGATCGGCGACCTGCCCGTCACTGTGGCAATGCCGGACAATCCCGCCGCCGACGCGCTGGCGCTGATGCGCGAGTTCTGGGGCGCCGAGCAGGCGATGGTGGTCATCGACGAGATGCACTCCGCCTCGCGCGGCTACCTGCGCGCGGTCTGCGACCAGTTGGGTATCCGTTATACCGTGCTCCACGGCGAGAAGGACCCGCTGCTCGGCGAGCTGATGTATGCCAACCCGGAGCCACCGCACATCGCCCGCTGCGCGGAGGCGGTGCGCGAGCTGAAAGAACAATACCCGCGCATCATCGGCCTGGGTTTCGACACCGATTCCGACCGCTTCGGCGTGGTGGACGAGAACGGCGAATATTTCATGATGAACCGTCTGCTGCCGCTGCTGGCCGACTACCTGCTCACTGCCGCTTACACCGGCCAGCCGGGGAAGATCATCCGTAATAACGTGACCACCCGCCTGCTGGATCGCGTGGCATCCATGAACCGGGAGAAGATCATCTCGCCCACCGACCCGTCGGCGATCGTGCTCCACGCCGCGGCGGCCAGCTATCAGGTGGTGCTCGGCGATCCCGGCAAAATGAGCGGCTTTCTCACCTTCGTGGTGCCGGTGGGCTTCAAAAATATCGCCGACGTGATGATGGACCGGCTGCAGGAGGCGCTGGCCGCGGGCGAGCAGAACCCGGACCGCATCCAGCAGCTCTTCAGCGAGTGCCTGCAGCGCCTGCTCCTCGCCGGGGAGGAGAGCAACGGCATAACCTCGCGCGGGCACACGCCGGACAAGGACGGCCTGTGGGGTGCGTTGCTCACGCTGCAGATGTGCGCCGTCCGCCGCCAGTCGCTCAACACCCTGTGGAAGGATTTCATCGCGAAGTATGGCAAGCTGATCTCCGCGCGGCGTGACGTGGAGGCGCCGGACGTGGCGAAGGAAGGGCTGGTGGACGCCTACCTCGACCGGTACGCGGACATGGGCGAAGAGGGCGTCATGCCCGATCCGCTGCTGGCGAATTTCACCCCCATATACTGCGGCGGCGTGCGCGGCGACATGGCGGAGGTGATCCTGCACGATGCGGACGAGCGCGAGTGCTACCTGATCATTCGCGCGTCCGGCACCGAGCCGCTCAACCGCATTTATGTCGAATGCCCGGAGGAGGCGCAGCGCGACGCGCTGTTGCGCGCGGTGGGCGAGGAGCTGGAGCGCCAGATCGTGAGCGCCATCGTCACCGCCCCGGACGTGAACACGATTGTGGACCTGCTGGATGCTGTGCAATTGTCCCCCGCGGAGGGTGGCGACCTGCCCGCCACCTACACCACCCGCATCATCGGACCCGCCATCGCCCGCCTTCGCGAGATCGGCGACGGGCAGGGGGACGACATGGTCCTCCTCGCAGACCGTGAGCTGGGCGAACGCAACCCGGCCAAGGCGCAGTCGTTGACGTCGGTGGAGCCGTATTAGGTGACAGGTGACAGGCGATAGGTGGCCCCCGATAAGGTAAGCCGCTAACGGCTACTTCGTGAAATTTATGCTATAATAGTCAGGCGTGCATTCACAGCGCGAACAGAATACCGTCCGGCGGGCGTCTCCATCGTATGTGCTCCCCCCACGCAGATGAGATTGAGTCATCCCTGAACCGGCGCAGCCGACACCCGGAGCAGAACCGTGCTGGAGGTCGTGAATCAATTATCTGTAGAAGCCGTTGAGGACACGGCTCGTATGATAGTCGAATGCAGGCAGCGACTATCTTCTTCTGCGACAGGAGGATGCCATGCGTTTCATCAAGTACCTGTGCGCAAGTTGCGCAGCGGTATTTTTATTCCTCGGTCTGGGGGGGTGCGGCGGCGGCTTCGGCTACGACTACAATCTGATTGCCGAGGGAACCGGCCAGATCACCAGTCTGGATGCCGAGCTGCAGAGCGGCGCGCACTGCGATAAAATGCTGGGTCTCCGGACCGAGCGGGACGGCTGGATCTGCATCGACATGACGAGCTACGAAGTGGATCCCTACGTCCTCGCCTGGGTGGGCAGCGAACCGGACTTCACCGACGACACGTATATCGGATCGAACGACGACATCAGCGATTACGATTCCGACGCGCGGCTGGTGTTCCCCTGTTATGAAGGGATGTATTTCTCGGTCAAATTCACCACGTATGGCGCGAATGACTTCGGCTCCTACTACTATCGCATCCACCACGTGAATTCGTGGTATGCCGCGACGAGTCAGGCGAACCCGGCGAAAAAGGCGTTATCGCTTGAATCTTATCGGACCCTGGCGCCGTAATTAAGGTGTGAAGGATGAGACACGCAAGGCTTGTGATCGGGATGATCGTCATCATGGTCGGCCTCCTCTCCGCCATGGCCCAGGAATCGGCGCCCGTCGAGCAGCGACTGGTCGAGGTGCTGCCGTCCGGATGGATTCATGACGGCGTGGTCGTCACGCCGGGCGGCGCACAATTGTATTTCCAGAGTCTCTTCAATCGCCCGGGCACCTATCCGCTGGAATCCTTTGAGACGGCGAACCGCACCTATGCGGCGGTCTGGACCGTCTCCGCGTGTGATCCGACCGCGCGATCCGGACACGCCATCCGGCAGGCTTTTGTTTCCCCAATCGGCGCCCAATGGCGGGTGATCGTTGACGGGCGGGCGGGTAAAAGCTACCGTAAGATTCGCGACGGCAGCCTGACGCTCAGCCCGAACAGCGCGCGGCTGGCCTACGTAGCCCGCGATGCCGCCGGGTGGCGGGTAGTTATCGACGGCGTCGAGGGACCGCCCGCCGAAGAGGTGAGCGCGCCGATCTTCAGCCCGGATAGCCGGCACGTCACCTACATTGCCGGCAAAGGCGGCAATTCCTGGATCGACCGCGATGGGAAGATCGGCAAAACCTGCTCCGGGATCAATGAGGAGAGCGTTACGTTCAGTCCCGACAGCGTGCACCTGGCCTATGTGTCGCGCGACGGGAAGGGCTGCACGATGGTGCTCGACGGGCGCGTCGGGCCGTATTTCGAGCAGATCGGCCCGCCGATCTTCAGTCCGGACGGAAAGCGCCTGGCCTATGCCGCGCGCCAGGGCAAACGCTGGTTGGTGGTGCGCGATGGGAAACCGGAACCGCTCCTGGATTACGCCTGGGGCCCGACCTTCAGCGCCGGCGGCCTGCGGCTGGCCTATGCCGCCCGCATTGGCCGCAAGGCCTGCGTGGTGGTGGACGGCAAGGCCGGCAAAGCCTATGACGCCGTGTATGACTACCAGTTCAGCCCGAACGGGAAACGGCTGGCCTATGTCGCCCGCGACGGCAAGCGCTTCTTCGTGGTGGTGGACGGCGCGGAGGGGAAGGCTTACGGGCGCATCCCCACGTCGCGCCAGTGCCTGCGCTTCAGCCCGGACAGCAAGCGCGTGGCCTATGTCGCGCATAACGCGGGCGCGGATTTCATCGTCGTCAACGGCGTCGAAGGCGAGCGGTTCGACTTCATCGAGGCGCCCGTGTTCAGTCCGGATAGCCGCCGGCTCGCCTACGTGGTCAGCGAAGACGGGAAAGCCTTCGCGGTCGTTGACGGCCAGCCGAAGGCCGCCTGCCAGGCCATTGGGATGCCCGTATTCAGTCCGGACAGCCGCCGGATCGCCTATGCGGCGAAGCTCGCGAGCCAGTGGGGCGTGTATCCCGTGGACAACGAGGAAGCGCCCTACAGCTTCATCCTCGCTCCCACCTCGAACGCCGGGATCGAGCTGTCCTACGGTCCGCAGGATGTGCTGACCTACTGCACCGACCTGCCGGTCGATCAGCAATGGGTGATCTTCCGCTACGCCGTGCCGGCGCAAACGATCCCGGAACGCCGCGGCGGCGTCTGCTGGGCGCAAAACGGCAAGCGCACCGTGCTCCGCTACCTCGCCGTCAAGGGTGGGGCGATCTACTGGGTGGAGAAGGCCGTATTATAATCTCGGCGTCCGCTCTTCGGAGGTGACACGATGAACGTAAAAACTCCAGATGATCCGCCACGCCCGTGGTGCTGGCTGGCTATTGCGTCCCCAGTGTGCAGTTTCCTACCGATAGCAGCTTTTTTTCTTCTAGATTTCGATCCGATATCCCTTGTTATGCTTCTAACGATCCTGTTTTCTCCGTTAGTCGGCTTGATCTTCGGTATAGTCGGTGGTTGGCAATCGTCACGGTACCGGCTCAATGGCTTTGCCTGGGCGATCACCGGCATTGTCTTGGCTCTGCTCTGGATGGCACTCTTCGACTGCTTTATCTTTTTAGTGATGGGGATGAGTTCTTTCGACTAGCCCGGTGACACCAGTTCACCCATTTCCCCCGATCTGTAAAGGAACCCCCGCTGATCACGTCGAACAAGTCTCACTCGACTACCGCGGACGACTGACTGCTAAAGCACCCGCGTTTCTGGGGGAAAACATGCCTTATACCGTGACGCTCATTCCCGGCGACGGCACCGGCCCCGAATTGGCCGAAGCGGCACGCCGGGTCATTGACGCCACCGGTGTGAAGATCGACTGGGAGATTGCCCATGCCGGCGTGGACATCATGGCGCAGGCCGGCACCCCGCTGCCCGACGAAACCCTGGAGTCCGTGCGGCGCAACGGCGTGGCGCTGAAGGCGCCCGTCACCACCCCCATCGGCTCCGGCTTCCGCAGCGTCAACGTGGCGCTGCGCAAGGCGCTCGACCTGTATGCCTGCGTGCGCCCCTGCAAAAGCTACCCCGGCGTGCGCTCGCGCTACCAAAACGTCGATATCGTCATCGTCCGCGAGAACACCGAGGACCTGTACGCCGGCGTCGAGTTCGATCTCGACACCCCGGAGGCGAAGCAAATTATCGACATGGGCGGCGGCAAAATTCGCTCGGACAGCGCCATCAGCATCAAGCCCATCAGCGTCGGCGGCTCCCGTCGCATCGTGAAATACGCCTTCGAATACGCGGTCGAGAACAACCGCCGGAAGGTCAGTGCCATCGCCAAGGCCAACATCATGAAATTCACCGACGGCCTCTTCTACCGCGTGGCGCGCGAGGTGGCCGAGGAATACAAGGGCCGCGTGGATTACGACGAGGTGCTGGTGGATGCCCTCTGCATGCGCCTGGTGCAGCGCCCGGAGGAGTCCGACGTGCTGGTGCTGCCCAATCTCTACGGCGACATCATCTCCGACCTGGGCGCCGGTCTGGTGGGCGGCCTGGGCGTGGCCCCCGGCGCGAATATCGGCGAAAAGGATGCCGTCTTCGAAGCCACCCACGGCTCCGCGCCCAAATACAAGGGGATGAACAAGGTGAATCCCACCGCGCTCATCCTTTCCGGCATGCTCATGCTGCGCCACCTGGGCGAAAAGGACGCCGCCGACCGTTTGGAAGCCTCCGTCGCCGCCGTGCTGGCGGAAGGCAAATCGGTCACCTATGACATGAAACCGACGCGCGATGATCCCACCGCGGTCGGCACCAGCCAGATGGCGGATGCCATCATAGAAAAGCTGCAGACCGTGTAAGGCCTGATTTTTGGGAGTGCGGCGGCTCGACGCCGCTTTCACTTTGCGTAAGGCTCTCGCAATAGAATCACGTCGAGCCTATCGACCTGTTCGCGTTGACGGCTCAATAGGCCCACCGTGATATTATCACGTTTACCTTACGCAAAGTGAAAGCGGCGTCGAGCCGCCGCACTCCGAAAATGGAGATTCTTTTATGAGCGATCCCTTCGTTTTAGAAGCCTTCGTCGACTTCCCCGACGACGCCCTCAAGGCCAAACAGCCCATCACCCCCGAGCACCTCGACGCGATGATGGCGGCGTTGAAGGCGCGCGGGGTGCGTCGGGTGAGCTGGGGGTATTACGGGGACGGGCACGGCGGGTGGTTCATCCCCACCATGCATGTCGAGCGGTCGGTGGATGACCAGGGGGAGTGGTGGAATCACGCGGAAACCTATCTGCGGCTGGTCAACCCGCTGAAAGTCGCCGTGAAGGCGGCGCACCGGCAAGGGATCGAGCTGTATGCCTATTACAAGCCGTATGAAACGGGCTGCGCCATGCTCCTGCCCGAGGGGTCGCCGGAGGCGCAGCGCTGGGGGCGGCTGGGGCACATCGGCGGGCGGATGTCGTGGATGGACCGCTTCGTGGTGGACCACCCCGACCTGCGCATCAAGCGGCGGACCGGCGACCTGCCGGCGGATGTGATGACGCGGCCGATTTGCGCGCTGCGGCTGGTGAAGAAGGACGACTCGCCGACGCGGCTCACCAGGGAACACCTGCAGATCTGGACGAGCAAGCTCAACTATAAATATCAGCGGTTGGACATCGATTTCCGGGTGCGCGAGACGGTGGAGGCCTGCCCGCGCGATATTTTCGACCTGGACAGCCGCCTGTCCGCCTATTTCCTGGAGGATGACCTAGGCGCCGCGTCCGCGCAGGGCATCCGGGATCTGGACGGCCGGGCGGTGGCGCGCAAGGGCGATCCGGTGCGCGCGCTGACGCTGTCCGGCTTCGAGATCACCGACCCCTACCTGCTGGTGACCACCGACTTCGCCGACGGGCCGGGCGATTTCGAGAATACCGGCGTCGACATGCTGGTCGCGCTGGACGCCGGGGGGAAGGAAATCCCCGGCGTCTTCTCCACCGGCGGCGCCATCTGGAATGCCGACCGCGGCGATTTTCGCACGTATGGGATGAATTTCGATTACGGCTTCACCCGCCACCGCCTGTGCCTGGACGAGCCGGCAACGGTGGCCTGGCAGGGCAAGGGGATGATCGGCTACGCGCGCGGGCGCAACGCCTGCCTGCCCGGCGCGCTCTGCGAGATGGAGCCGGCGGTGCGGGAATACTGGCTGTCGTGCGTCCGCGAGATGCTGGACGCCGGGGTGGACGGCATCGACTTCCGCGAAGAGAACCACAGCATGCACACCGACTACCCGGAGGAATACGGGTACAACGACGTTGTGCTGGCGGAGTGCGCCCGCCGGGGGACACAGGACATCGCGCAGGTGCGCGGCGACGCCTACACCGAGTTCCTGCGCGCGGCAAACGACATGATCCACGCCGCCGGCAGGAAGATGCGTTACAACTTGCAGATCGACTGGTACCGCCCTGACCCGCCGGGCTCGCGCCGGCTGGCCTACCCCGGCAATATGGAATTCCAGTGGCGGCGCTGGATCGATGAAGGCCTGATGGACGAAGCGATCCTGCGCTTCTTCCACTACCCCTTCGACTGCCTGTATGAGGACGAGATCGCGCTGGAGATGATCGCCCGCTGCCGGGCGAAGGGCCTGCCGATGACCGTCAACCGCTACATCCGGCAACCCACGCTGCGGGAGGAATATCGCCGCATCCGCGACGACGGCCGCTTCGCCGGATTCATCCTGTATGAGACCTGGGCATTCGTGGATTTCCACGCGGACAACGGGTGCACGATCACCATGCAGGAAATCGGTGCGTTGTGTGGAGAATAATAAAGATGTCTCTGCGTCTCTGTGGTTCAATTCGGAGGATATTCCCATGATCGTCATCATCAGCTCCAGTCCCAATGCCGACGGCCTGACCGCCGCCTGCGTCTCCGCCGCCTTGCAAGGCTGCACGGCCGCGGGGATCGCGACGAAGCACCTCGACCTGTGTAAAATGAAGATCAAACGCTGCCGGCAGTGCGAAAACGGCTGGGGGCAGTGCCGCAGCGAGCATAAGTGCATTCTCGAGGACGACCTGCCGACCCTGCGGGAGGCTATCGGCAAGGCGTCGGGCATCATCATCGTGACGCCGGTCTACTACGGCGACCTGTCGGAGAGCGCCAAGTGCGCCTTCGACCGCCTGCGCCGCTGCGAAGCGACCTGCGGCGAGGAGAGCGCATTGATGGGCCTGCCCGTCATCGCGGTGGCGGCGGCCGGCGGCTCCGGCGGCGGCATCACCAGCTGCCTGACGCAGATGGAGCGCTACGTCCAGCACATGCGCGGCCAAATCGCCGACCTGATCGGCATCACCCGCCGCAATCGCCCCTACACCCTCGACCACATCCGCGCCGCTGCCCTGGCGCTGGCGAGCGAAGTGACGATTACGGTATAAATCCTAAGAGCGTCTTTCCCTGGGATCGCAGGCGTCCCGCGCCTGCCCGATTATGAACCCGGTTCCGAATGATAATGCCTGTCCCCTGGGATCGCAGGCGTCCCGCGCCTGCCTGATTATGAGCCCACTTTCATTTTTAGTGCCTGTCGAGAACCGGCACTCGAAAGGCACTAATCGCGAAGATGCCGATCGGTGGGAAATGCGGGACAGTTACCGGAGGTAATTGCAGAATGAAAAATGAAAATTGCAAAGTGCAAATTGTTTGCCATATCCGGCGTAGGCTTTTGTGGTGATGCGCTAGGGGTATCTCGGACAGCAATTCATTTT
>Ga0315284_10011855_pt1 | contig 12413 bp, 7 predicted proteins | sample YL17G09_16_MG_FD_203696 | JGI IMG/M metagenome (GOLD analysis project Ga0315284, IMG submission 203696) | Sediment microbial communities from Yellowstone Lake, YNP, Wyoming, USA - YL17G09_16 | ecosystem: Environmental > Aquatic > Freshwater > Lake > Sediment | place: USA: Wyoming | collected...
ATCGCCGGTAGGTGGCATCGCCATAGTGCAAGGCGCGAGCGCAGGCCGCCTCCAGCCGCTCCGGCGAGTAGCGCCGCGCCAGCCCCAGCAGTCCCTGCACGCTACGCAGCCGATCCAAGGGCCGCTCCGCCAGGAGCTGCTTCACCACCTGGGCGCAGCCGGGTCCGATCCGGTCCGCCTGCTGCTGGCAGTAGTCGCGGGTGTGAACGAGATAGAAGGACTTCTCCGCGGGATAGTGCTCCAGCCGGGTGAGCCGCTGACCCGGCCGGCGAGCCCGCGGGTGGGTCACCAGCAGCCTCACCCCGTCATAGAGCTGCACCGTGTGCTCATAGACGTAAGCGTCCAGGCGCTGGCCCACGTAGGTGAAGGGCGCCGAGTAGTAGCTGCTCTCCACCTGGACGTGGCAATCCCGGTGCACCTTCGCGCCCCGCACCTCCCGCAGCGAGAAGGGCTCCGCGGGCAGGGGCAAGAGAGCCGCCTGCTCTTCCTCCCGGAAGCGGCGCAGGGGCGGCACATGCGTGGTGCCGTGATCGCGCACCCCGGCCACTTCCCTGACCCACACTTTCGCGGCGCGATTCGCCGCCGCGAGATCGGCCGGCTGCTCGACCGCCAGGAGGTTTCGCTGGACGTAATGTACGCCATTCTCCGCGATGCCCTTGTGCTGGGGCGTGCGCGGCCGGCAGGGATGTATCAGGCAGCCGTAGTGCTGGGCCAGCTTGCGGTAGGGCTCGGCCAGCTTCTGATCCTCCAGCGCCGCCCGCAGCACCGCCGCCTTGAGATTGTCGATGACCAGCTCCCTGGGCACGCCCCCGAAGCTCTCGAAGGCCTGCTGATGGCAGCCGATCCAGGTCTCCATCTTCTGGTCGAAGACGAACTCCACGTATTGATGCCGGGAGTAAGCCAGCGTCATTACGAAACAGTAGGCCTGCCGGAGCCGGTCCGCGACCGCGTCCAGCATCCGGCCGGCGCCGCCGAAGTCCACCTGGGCGCACTGGCCCGGGGGTGACTCCAGACGCACCACCACCTCCTTGCGGCGGGGCCGCAAATGGTGCACGAACCGGCGCACCGAGCTATAGGAGCCGGAGTAGCCGTGGTGGCGCACCAGCCGCAGGTGGATCGCCACCATCTCCACCCCCTGCTCCACCATCCCCTTCACCAGCTCCCGGTAGGGCTCCACACTCGAGACATTACTGCTCGGCGGCGAACAGACCGGTCCCAGCTCGGCCAGCACCTCCGCAGGCTCTGGCAAGGGCCGGGAAGGGTCCAGGTAACCTCTCGCCGCCGCCAGCTTCCGGTAACGGCGAATGGTCTTGCGCGAAAGTCTCAGGTCCCGACAGATGGCGCGCACGGACTGGCCGGCGCGCAAGCGATACACGATGTCCACAATGATCTGCACGCTGAGTCGCTCCATGTCTCCTCCTGACCAGATCCCAAAGTCAGGAGGGAATGCCTTGTAGCAACGACCCAGCTGGTGCCGGCGGGGGTGGTACCCACCCCCGACTATGGGTGGTACCCACCCCCGGCGATCAGGTGGTACCCATGGGGCGGCTATGGCCGGTACACTCTACCCCGGCGGCCGACACTCCCCCCGCGCCGTTGAGAGCGAAACCAGCGCGTCGGTGCAGATCCGTTGGGCCTCCTCGACGTCGATACCGGCAGGTAGGGAGATCTCGATCACAGGTGGGGGGTGGCGGCGGCGGCGCTTGCGCTCATTCGCATAGCTCTCCTGCGCGGCCACGATCTCCGAGACATCGCCGGCGGCGGTCCTGGCTAAGGCTTGGATGAAACTGACAGGGGCACTGCGATCACCGGACAACCAGCGCGCGACGCTGGCGGTGGAGACGCTGAATCGCTGGGCCAGTTCGGGGATAGTGAGGCCGGCCTGCAGCCGCAGTCGATGAAGCGGGCTATCGGGATGCTTGAGTGCGGTCGGCCGAGGTCTTGCTTTTGTGCGCTTCGGGAAAGACACAAGGACCCATCCGCTCTTCGGACGGGTCCTGCAGCCTGTGCCGGGCTAGCCGGCCACATCACGACTGGACGCTACCGATGGCTTGGGCGACATCGCCCCCGCCAGTTTCCTTCCCCGATCTCCGGGTCAGGTGTTCACCCCTTATATACCCCCAACAGGACGAAACGTCAACCCCCGGATTGGCCTGGTGTGATAATCCTGTACCGTAGCCAGTTGCCCGCAAGCTGGCAGGGTGTCCACTCGGCCTTCTCCTTGCATTCGCCACACGTGATGCGCTGTGCCGACCCCGTCGCAGCAAATCGATGCCGGACACCGAGCCTCAGGAGGTGGACCCCATCTGCCCGGGGGCGGTCGCCGTAGTCTATGTGGACATCACTCCCGCCACGACCGTACTTGATAGCGGCTAGCCTCTCTCCGCAGTTCAGACAGCGAAGAATCACCCAGCCCGTGGCCAGGTCCTTACTGGTTGGCTCCGCTGTCTCGCTGAGGATGAGAATGGGATCGCCCGTCGCGCCGCGCTTCTGTTCCTGATGCCACACCAGCCTCGCGTTGCGACGGAGGTCCTTCTTCCCCTCCCCGTGGACGACAGCGCCGCACACCTTGCCGGTTACGTCGTCGACAAGGAATCCAAACCGCCACCGCCGCTGCCTCGGGCGCACCCAGAGACGGTGCAGGTCCACCAGGTACTCGACCTCAGGCTTCTTCGAAAGCAGCGGCGCGCTCATTCGCTTCTCCTGTCAATCGGCATCGAAAACTGACCCGCCCTGGATCGGTGACATCAGTTCAGCGCGGCGCCTGGATTCCTCGTCTTGATACTCCAGTTCTCGTTTCTGGCGGGTCAGGGCTCCACGCCGATTTCGCCTCCGGGTGCCCGGTAGCGACCCCGGCCGCCCCCGTCCCACGAAGGTCAGGAGTCCGGGTTTACACTCGAGGGGCAATTCCTGACATCCCTGCAAGCGCGACTGCGCTTCGACCACCCGAGAGACGCACAGTGGCGAACGTCCGTCCTGGCCCCAAAATACCGACTATGGGTCCACTCTTGCTCGCGTAGCGGCAGGTCGCGCGATGGTACTTGTGCAACTACCTCGGCCTCACGTATCCAGTGACTCCTCCCAGTCGGCACCCATCACCCAGGCGAGCGCTGACAGCTTGCCGCTCAGCAAGCCCCACTCGAAATCGTCCCACCCGAGGTCGCGCTTGCCGTACTTGCGCTCAATGCGTCGGGCGGCCCTCTTCGCTTGCTCCAGAATGGGCTTCTGCGCCTCGGTCAGCGTCTCTTGCCCCGTCTCCAACCGGTTCAACCAGAGTTGATGGCGACTCCACCACACCTTGTCCCAGAACTCCTGGCGGGCCGCGAGGATCGCCTTGTCGTTGCGCCGGAGCAACAGCGGCCACTCCTTGCCGGGACGCTCCTCATCAGGTATCCACTCCACCTTGTCGCCCTCTTTCGTGTATCCGATCCTGTGGTCGTTCGGCCCGACCTCACCAAGCTGTACCGGCTCCGCTGTCTCGGCCCTCGAACGCCGTCTAGGCTCCACCAATTCGTTCCAATGCCTCCCGAACTCCTCGGGAGTGATGTGGTACTCGCGCTGCCGGCGTATCAGCTCGATGAGTCTGAATGCCTTATCGAGCCGCCCACCGCGCCCTTCCGACCTGTTCGCCTTGAGTTGCCGGACCTGGCGCACTAGGTCGCGCAGAAGCGTCTGGCGCAGCTCGCCGGCTTCGCTGAACCTGCCCACGAGCGCCTTCGCACAGGTGACCTCTTTGAATGCCCTGAGCTTCCTGTGCTGCCTGAGGTCAAGCTTGTTGGGGTCGATCGGACGGCTGGAGAAGTACAGCAGCGCGGGCTTCTCGGCGGCCACAAACCGGCCGATCTCTTCCACCGTACCTGAGTCGGCCACGCCGGTGCTGGTGCCGATCCTGGTCCAGAACAGACCTACCAGTATATCGCATTCATCGACCAGTTGGCGGTTGATCGCGTCCTGCGGCCTCACGCCCGACTGCGGCAGTGCGTGGGTCTCCCATCTCACGGGCAGCAGAACTACCGACTCCGCCGCGGCGTGCTGGTCATTCCATTCACTGATCGTCTCGACCACGGATCGCCGCTCTTCAGCCAAGTCGGACGGCGACACGATGAGCACGCGGTAAGTCTCTGATCTGAATGGCATGGACGTTACCCCCCAGGCACACGAGCCAGATACGCCCTTAACAGGGCCGTGAACACCCTGCCGTGGTTGGGCACTTTCAGGTGCAGCAACTCGTGTGCGATCACCTCAGACCGGAACGCCGCGGGCTGCCTGAGCAGGTCGGTATCGAAGGTGAGCCGGCCGCGGGTGGAACAACTCGCCCACTTGGTCTTCATGGGACGGACATGCACTTCGCGCGGCGACACACTCATGCGGCGCGCCCAGGCCATGACTTCGGCCTTCAGCAGCGAGGCCGGCACGGCCTCCCCCAGCGACTCGGGTAGGTTCATGGCGTTCATTGCGGTGACCTCCGCAGCATGTTCATCACCTGCTGCCCGAGCTCCACCAGTCGCTTCGCGGGAGCGCCGGCCGCGCGTAGCGCCTTGTAGAGCGCGATCCTGACACCGCGCTCCTGCGTCTCGCTCTTCGCCCAATGCGGGTACTGTGCGAAAGCTTCAGCCATAGCCCCTGCCGCCGCGTCCGGGTCGGGAAGGCCTTCGCGCTGGAGCAGCCAGAACACAGTGAATGCATCCGCGGGCAGCCCCTTCTTGGCCCGCTCACGTTCGGCCTCGTTCCGTTCGCGAACTAGTTCCTCCAGCTGGCGAAGCGTCTCCTGCGTGCTGATCTGGCGCTGCTCGTACTCCTGAATGACGCGCTCGGCGCGCTCGCCGATGGAGAGGAGGTAAGGCAAAGCGCCGGCCTGCTGCCCGATGGTCTGCCGCAGGCTCTTCAGTAGGTTGAATACCTTGACCGTATCCGGCTGTTGACTGGAGGCGATGTACTGAAGCGTCTCTTCACCGACTTCATAGACCTCCAGCGCCTCCTGTATCGCGCCGCTCTGAGTGTGCTCCTGGACCAACCGCGCGGTCTTCCGCATCAGGTCGCGGTCCACGATCACGCCCGGCTCAAAGGCCGACCGGACCAGTTCGTACATCCGGGTAAGTTGCTCGTAGTCGGTCAGGTAGGGCCGCAGGAACGCGTCGGGAGAGAGAATCTCGTAGAGATCGGATAGATGGCGGAAGAACCCATAGAACTCCGCCCGCGGTTCCTCGTCTCGGAAGTGTTCCAGCACCCGCTCCGCGGCCTTGTCTGCAGTTGCGCCAGCAGTCAACGGGAGATACTCCTTCCGGCCGTGCTCTATCATCTCCGCGAAGTGCGTTCTCAGCAGGTCGATGTCTTCGATCACGCCCTGGACGTCGCGTGAATCGAAGGCGAGCGCCTTCTCCAGGTTCTCGAAGATGCCCACGAAGTCGAGCACGAAGCCGGCCGGCTTGTGGCGGCCCTCGTCGTCTTCATAGGGTCGGTTCACGCGGGCGATGGCCTGGAGGAGCACGTGGTCCCGCATCGGCTTGTCCAGGTACATGCAGTAGAGGATCGGCGCATCGAAGCCGGTAAGCAACTTCTCAGTCACGATCAGGAGCTTCGGGACCGTGTCCGGCCTGCGGAAGGCTTTTCGGACCTGCTTCTCTTCGTCCTCGGTCAGATGGTGCTTCGTCAGGTGCGGCAGATCGTTGTGCGCCGGGCTGTAGACGACCTGCGAGTATTCCGGGGGCAGGTGGCGGTCCAGGGCCTCCTTATAGAACGCACAGGCCTCGCGGTCCACCGCGACGACGAAAGCCTTGTAGCCCATCGGCTCCACGAACTCGCGGTAGTGCTGCGCGATGTGCTCCGCGACGCGAGCCACCCGCTCCGGCTTCTTCAGCATGGTGCGGAGCGTGACCGCCTTCTCCAGAATGCGGTTCAGCTCCTCAACGTCACTGACGCCCTCGGCCGCCGCAAGGTCGAGAAACTCCCGTTCAAGGGTCTCGCGATCTACGCGCAGTTCGCTCGGCGCGAGCGTGTAGTGCAGCGGGACCGTGGTGCCGTCCTCGACCGATTCCGCGATGCCGTACTTGTCGAGGTAGCCCTTCTTATCCTCCACGCCAAAGACCTTGAAGGTGCCCTTTCCGTACGCGGTCCTGTCGATGGGCGTTCCGGTGAAACCGATGTAAGTGGCATTCGGGAGAGCGCCGAGGAGGTAGTTGCCGAGGTCGCCGCCCGTGGTGCGGTGCGCCTCGTCTACCAGCACTACGATGTTGTCGCGCGTGCTCAGGTCGGCATCAGCGCCCTCGAACTTGTGGATCATGCTCACGACTAAACCGCGCTGGTCGGCGGCCAGCAGCCTCCGAAGGTGTTCCTTGCTCTGTGCGACACGATTTGCCTTGTCCTGCGGCATGGCCAACCCGGAGGCGACGAGGTGGTCGAAGAGCTGGCCCTCTAACTCGTTGCGATCCACCAGCATGAGCACGGTCGGGTTCTGGAAGAGCGGCTCCTCGATGAGGCGCTTCGCCACGGTGATCATGGTGTAGGTCTTGCCCGACCCCTGCGTGTGCCATACCAGGCCGCGGCGCTTCTGCTGGTCGGCGGCGCGCCTGAGCACCCGCTCTACGGCGCGCATCTGGTGCGGACGAAGGATCACCTTGCTCAGTTCGTCGTCCTTGCGGGTGAAGAGGAGGAAGTCGGAGAGCACCCGCACTACCCGCTGCGGATGGACGAAGGTCTTTACCAGGGTCTCGAAGTCCCGGCCCGCGCTCTCCTCTTTCCAGTTGAACAGGCTCTGCCGCGTCAGGTTCCAGGTCGGGCCGTAGTAGAAGCGGACGAGGTGGGTGAGGGTGTGGATTTGCATCAGCGCAAGCAGCTCGGGCCCCTCGCGGTGGTACCGACGCACCTGGTCCAGGCCCTCGGCGATGCCGTCGAGCTTCCCGGCCGACTTGGTCTCGACAACCAGCACTGGAACGCCGTTCACGAAGAGGGTCACGTCCAGGCGGATTCGGTGCGTCCCGTTGTCGTAGGTAAGCTCGTCAGTGACATGGAAGGCGTTCGCCTCCCACTCCCGCACCTCCATCAGGCGGACGTTGCGTTCCCGCTTCTCCTCCGGCACGAAGATGGTCTTCAGGCCTTTCAGATACTCCCAGGCGTCGAGGTTGCCCTCGATGCGGGGCGGGACGCGCTCCAGCCGGCCGAGCAGGTCCTCCGCCCGATTGGCGTCCACGACGCCAGGGTTCAGCCGCTGCACGCGCTCCACGAACACGTCGTGCAGGATCAGCCCGCCCTCACCACGGCGTAGGCGCAGCGCTTCCTCTGGCGGCAGGTAGGTCCATCCGGCTTCTTCCGCGTAGCGGAGGAATGGGTTCTGCACTGTTCCTCGCTCACCACCAAGTGTCATGGCTGCACCCCCGCAGGGAGGTCGAGGTCGTTCACGCGTATCCGTCCCGTCATCAGATCATGGAGGAGGCCGACGAAGAGAGACTGGAGCGCTGACCTGCGCGCCTGCTCGGCCGATGCCTTGGTGACTACGGCGTCAAGCATGTGGGCGACCAGCCGCTGGTCGGCGAGGTCGGATGGGATCGGCAGATCGAACATCCGCAGCACAGTCTGCCCCAGGTTTGGCTGAGCGCCGCCGTACCGGCGGCTCATGAGGTCCTCTCTACGATGCATCAAGGCATGGAACAGATAGGTAGCAACTGCCATATCGGCACGAGGGTAGACGGCGCACACCGCCTGATTCGTTGCCGCACGCATCCTCAGGATTCCCACCTTACCGGCCGTGGCGCCATACATGGCGACCAGCAAGGTGCCTGCCGGAACAAGCTTGGCGCTGCTGTTCTGAAGCCCCTCTTCGGCAAGGTATTCCGATGTCCGCGTGACCGGTGCATCACCGAGTTCCCCTGACTTCACCCACGGGACGCTGCCGCCGTAGTACTCGGGCCTGGCTCGAGAGGGCGTACCACCAGTGGCAGTGCGGGCGACTGACCCAAGTGTCAGCACCCGCCACCCCTCCGGCATCGGCCCGATCTCCGTCTCCTTCAGCGGCACTCGGTCGGCCTGGTCGTAGGGGACGGGGCCGTAGGTGAAGAGGTACTGCAGGAAAGACCGCTTCAGTTCCCGGGCGGCGGCGATGACCTTCTCTGTGGCCTCAATGGCGCGGCGGACCGTGTCCAGCACGGCCGCGATCTTGCGCTGTTCGGGGAGGGGAGGGAGGGGCAGCGCACGCTGACGAAGCAGCGGGTAATGCCGGTTGTAGCCCCGACTCGGGATGTCTAGAGTGCGCAGGGCGTAGTATAGGAACGCAGGAGCGTACTTCTCACGGTTGGGGACCAGGACCTTGGTTCCGTCCGCCCCACAGACGAACGGGAAGCTCACGAGTTTGAGCGCCCGAGTGTGATCTCCGAACACGATCACGGGAAGATCGCCGCAGTAAACGAGGTTGGCGTCATCAGTGTAGCCGGCGACGAACTGCTGCCCCTGATCCACTATCGCGAACCGGCCTGAGGCCCTGTATTCACTCCTGGGCAGCTTGCCGACCTTCACTCGTTTTCTTTCGATAGCTTCATCGAATGGCGCGATTCCCCACTCCTCCGGCAGTGGCCCGATCTCGGTCATCCTGAAGCCGGGTGCGAGGTCGGTGGACGCGGTCATGCTTCGATGCCCTCTGTCGGCCCGACCTCAGGCGGCGGGATCGGCTCCTGGACCGCGCGCATTATCTCCTCCGCGACGTAGAGGCGATTCCGAGACTTCCCGGTGATCTCGCGCAGGATGCCCAACTTGCAGAGCCGGTCCACGTATCTTTGGGCCGGAGGGAAGTTGAGGTCCAGGGTCTCGCACAGCATGGGAATGCTGATGATAGGGCGGGCGAAGAGCAAGTCGAGCGCCTGGAGGAGACGCGCCGCGGTGCGCCCGGCCTGGACCCGCTGCCGGTAGTTCTCGCGTAGGTCCTGCAGCTTCCTGGCCCGCGCGCACGCGTCACGCGCCTGCACCGCGACGCCCTCCAGGAAGAAGACCAGCCATTCCTCCCACTCGCCCTTCTGGCTGACGGCCAGGAGGCGGTCATAGTACTCGTCGCGATGCGCTTCGAAGTAGGCGCTCAGATACAGGAGCGGCTCAGAGAGCAGTTCCCACAGGCACATGAGGAAGATGATGAGCAGCCGGCCGATGCGGCCGTTGCCGTCGAGGAACGGGTGGATCACCTCGAACTGGTGGTGCGCCAGCGCGATACGGACGAGCGGCGGAAGATCGGACTCGGTGTGCAGCCAGGCCTCGAAGGCGTTCAGGCAGGTATCCATGTCCGACGGTGGAGGCGGCACAAAGGGGGCGTTGGAGGGAGTGCTTCCGGGAACCCCTATCCAGTTCTGGCTCCGGCGGAACTCGCCGGGGGTGCTGTGCCCTCCCCTTACGCCATCGAGCAGGCGCGCGTGGATCTCGCGGAGCAGGCGCAGGCTGAGAGGAAGCTCCTCGATGCGCCCGAGCCCGTACTCAAGCGCCAGCATGTAGTTGTGGACCTCGCGGACATCGCCCAGGGCCTCGACCAGGGCGGGGCTCCCGGCCTCGTACGCGTACAGGTCGGAGAGAGAGGCTCGGGTCCCCTCAATGCGGGAGGAGAGCACTGCCTCCTGGTGCATGAAGGGCCAGATGAGAAGGTGCGGGTTGGGGAGCGACCGGCCGAGCCCGGAGAGTTCCCCCAGGGCGTGGGTGGCGTATGACAGGGTCCCGACGAGCTTCGGGGTCCACGCAAGGTCGGGCGGCAGGGCACGGGGCACGAATGCCCAGTACCCGGCCTGGCCTGGCACCCTCACCGTGCGACCTGCCCTCTCACTCTTGAACGCCTTCGGGTCCATTTCGTTGCAGCACTCCAGTATCGGAAGTGTTAGTAGCTGATCGCCATACTAACATTTCCGCCGCGAAACGTAAATAACGCCATGCGCTACTACCATTTCCGTCAGTTGGGAGCCGCCTCTCCAGAGCGGCCAGTGCCGCCAAATCCGAGCTTCGCCAGCACCTCCTGGAGCGCCCGGTCGGCCTCGGCGCGCTCCTCTTCCGCTTCCCGCAGCAAGACGACCGCCTCCTCAAGGGGAAGCACCTCCTCTGCGTCATTCGTGGAGACGTAGCGGGAAGGGCTCAGGTTGTAGTCGTGCTGGATCACCTGCGCGGTGGTCACGATAGCCGACAGCCCTTCCTCAGCCTGCCATTCCTGGTAGAGACGGGACATCGAGGTGATGTGCTCATCGGTAAGCTCGTTCTTGGGGCGACCCTTCGCGAACTGCTTGCTCGCGTTCACGAGCAGCACTTCGCCGATGTGACGCTTGGCGCGGTTGACGAGCAGAATAATGGCGGGCGCGGTGGTGTTGTAGAACATGTTCTCCGGCAGCAGGAAGACGGCTTCGACCAGGTCGTTATTCACGAACGCCTTGCGAATGTCCCGCTCTCGGTTCGAGCCCTGGTTGCCGCTCCCGCGCGCAACCGCGCCGGTATCGAGCACCACCGCCATGCGGCCATCATCCTTGAGGGAGCGAAGCATATGCTGCGCCCATCCCCAGTCGGCGCTTGACCCAGGAGGGGTGCCGAATCCGAAGCGGTCGAAGGGGTCGTTCTCGTACGTATCGAGCGGGAAATCCTGGTTCCACATGGGATTCGCGGTCACCAGGTCGAAGCGGCGGAGGCTACTCGCCTCGTCCAGAAAAGCTGGGCGGAGCATAGTGTCGCCGAGCTTGATGTCCGCCTCCATGTCATGGATGAACGCGTTCATCTTCGCCATGCTGAAGGTGGTGGCGATCTTCTCCTGCCCATGGAGGCGCAGGGGGGCCATCTCGCGAGGCAGTGAAGCCCGGCCGTTGGCGCGCACGGCGTGCGTTTCCAGCAGGCGGAGGTGACACTTGATGAGCAGGCCGCCCGACCCGCAGCACGGGTCGTACACCTCGTCGCCGGGCGCGGGCGCGAGCAGATGCGCCATAAGCACAGCCACAGGCCGAGGCGTGTAGAACTCGCCCGCGCTCTGACCGGAGCCCTCCGCGAACTTGCGGAGCAGGTACTCATAGGCCCGTCCAAAGATGTCCGGCTCGACGTCCGCGAGACCCAACCGGTACTGCCCGAGCACCTGCACCAGCGCCACCAGTTCAGCATCGGTGAGCACGCGCTGCCCGGAGGTGGTGGCGTTGAAATCAGTGGTGTCGATCACACCCGCGAGCCTCGGGTTCTCCCGCGCGACCGCGCGCATCGCGTCGGTGAGGTGTTCTCCCAGTCCGAGCGTCTTCGCACTGATGCTGGGCCAGCGCGCCGCCTCCGGCAGATAGAAGCGGACGAGCGAGTGGTCCTGCTCGACCAGAGACACCGCAACCTCGGCCGCGCCGAATTCCTGCGAGAGGGCCGCGATCTCGTCCTCGAAGACGTCGGAGAGCCGCTTGAGGAAGACGAGCGGAAGGATGTAGTCCTTGTACTTGGGCGCGTCCACCGTACCGCGGAGCTTGCAGGCCGCCTCCCACAGCCAGGTTTCCAGCGCGTTGATGTCGAGGTTCCTGCTGCTCACAGTGCGCTCCCTCCTGCTCCCGTGCAGGCAAGACGCATTGTACGCGCTGGGGCAGATAGCGTCAACGCGCCAGTAGAATCACTTGCTAGCCAGGGAATCTGGCGGCGGTGACCGCTGCGGATGGGGCGGATGGGGGACTTCCGTGCATTGGGCGCGAGTGACTCACGAATCGCCACTGGAAGCTCGGCAGCGCCCCATTCGCCGCGAATAGCGCGTGACGCTCGCCTGTGTCGGGCTTTCAGCCGTCGGTTGGAGTATGTGCCCTACCCGCGGCGCTGTCGCCGCCTCTGGCGGCCTATTGGGCACCTTGACTTCTCGGCCGAACCTCCTCCCTAATGGCTTATCGGAACTACCACCGAAGCCAGACGGGAGGCCAGGATGGCGAGAAAGCAGCGACAGGATCGGCAGTCGGACGCGCGGGCGCTGGAGGAGTTTCTGGACGCGCTGGCGCTAGAGGGGCGGTCGGCCCACTCGGTGCGGTCCTATCGCAGGGACCTGGAGGTATTGTTGGCGGCGCTGCCTGGGCCGCTGGATGGAATACGGCCGGCGGATCTGCGGGAGTGTTTCCGCCGCCAGCAGCAGGCCGGCCGATCGCCTTCGAGCATCAACCGCGCTATCGCCGCGGCGCGCTCCTTCTGCCGCTTCCTCTGGGAGGAGGGCCGGCTGGAGACAAACCCCGCGCAGGCGCTACGCTCCATCCGCCTGGGTCCACTCCTGGCCCCCAAGCATCTCACCGTCGTCGAGATGGAGCGTCTGCTTTCCCTACCCTCCCCTGACACGCTCACGGGCCGACGGGACCGCGCCCTCCTGATGCTGCTCTACAACACCGGTCTGCGGGTGGGGGAACTGTGTGCCCTGAGTCGAGGAGATGTCCTGCTCCCTGCCGAGGGCTGGGGCGCCCTGCAGGTGGTGGGCAAGG
>Ga0315284_10011857_pt1 | contig 12413 bp, 5 predicted proteins | sample YL17G09_16_MG_FD_203696 | JGI IMG/M metagenome (GOLD analysis project Ga0315284, IMG submission 203696) | Sediment microbial communities from Yellowstone Lake, YNP, Wyoming, USA - YL17G09_16 | ecosystem: Environmental > Aquatic > Freshwater > Lake > Sediment | place: USA: Wyoming | collected...
CCAAATCCGGCGCGCCGTCCCTGGTAAATTGCAGTGTGCATAGAATCGGCGCTGAAGCCTTGCGCGACTGAGCGGCAAAATAGACGACCAGTTCCGTATCGGATGATTTTAGACAAACACCCGAAACCATGCACTGTCCTTTCGTTGGACATCATAATACCAGATGCGGCTCCGGTCTGAATCTCTCAAAGTGTCTGAGCACCTCAATTCTGATCGTGACGTCTGGATTGGCTGCCAGGAAGCTTTTGAGCGGCAGCGCTATCCGCAGCCCGGCTACTTGTCCCTCACGAAAGGAATAGGCGGCAATGCAGAGATGAAATTGACACCGCCATCGTGGAGCAAGCCGAACCCGAAGATCGGCTTATTCGAGTGAACCCTGACATTCCCGACGAGTAAACTCCCGAGGTTTGAGAAAAGCTGATTCAAGTATTGGGCCGTGCGGGTTCCGGATGACAAGTTCACTGTGCTGGACCTATACAGAGTTCCGTCCGGCGCCCATAGTTCGATTTTTATCACTGCGGTTTCAGCGCCAGCGTTGAGAAGAGAGATCCCGGTTAGATACGTGTTGTTTTGAGCTGCCAAGGGGAAAAGAAAATCAGTCAAGGGAGTGCCTTGGAGCTCGAAGCTGGTCAGACAGACTCCATCTGCATCAGTAAAAGAGATGGTGCCGACTACCAGGTCAACGGTCGTGTCGATCTCCAGCCAGCCGACGGCATTCTGTGCCGCGGGATTGTTATTGAATATCGCTATTAGATCGTCTTTCAGTTGCGCGCCGGGCGCGAGTGTCACCACGGCAGGGTTCCCGATCACAGATCCATCGGGATTGCGGAGGGTGATGGTGACCCCGGCGGCGTTCTTATTACCATTGATCACATTCAGGATTGTTTTGAAGGGGGGAACCGTCGCAAACTGGGGCGAGAATAGCATGGTTACCCCGCTGAACTTTGACATGTCGATGCCATTTAAAACTGCCATGGAGTTGGCGCCGCCATAGACCTCTGAGAAGGTCAATCCCTGCGTGGATTGGACCCTAAGATACCCTTCGGTTCCTCCAGCCAACAAGGTTGCCGTGAAGTTGTTACGGGCAGACGACATCGAATTCGACGACTTGCTGAAAAAATCGCGCACCGGATCATAGAGCTCCGCGGAACTGAGGATGTTGGTGCCGTCGGTGCCGCCAAAAATCAGTACCTTGTCATTCGCGAGTAGAATTGCGGCGTGTGTCTTGCGGGCCGTGTTCAGCGTTCCAACCGATGGCAGAAAGGAACTAGTCTCCGGATCGTATAACTCCGCGAAAACGGTAACACTCGTCCCATCTGTCCCTCCGACGATCAAAACCCTGCCATCAGCCAGGAGGGTCGCCGTATGATAAGCGCGCGCGCGCGTCATCGAAGTGGCCGCAGCTGTGAAGACGCCCGTCGAAGGATTATAGATCTCCGCCGCACTCACATAGCCGCCGTTGTATCCTCCTGCAATCAGCACCTGGCCAGTCGCTAACATCGTGGCCGTGTGAAAAGCTCGCTTGGTCGTCATGGTTCGCGTTGGAGTGAATGTCCCGGTTCTCGGGTCGTAGAGTTCCGCGGTGTCTAGAACCTGATTGCCATCAGAGCCTCCGGCGATCAGGACTTTTCCATTCGGGAGCAGGGTGGCCGTGTGATCGCTGCGTGAGGAGGTCAGCGCCCCGGCCGTGAAGCTGAAGGAGTCGCTGGTCGGGTGATAGGTCTCTGCTGTGTTGCTCGTCGCTACCGGAGTCTGTCCCCCAGCGATCAGCACCCGGCCGTCCTGCAGCAGAGTCGCGGTGCCTCGGTATCGAGCCGTATTCATCGCGCCGGAGGTCAGCGTGAAAGAGAGGTCGACAGGATCATAGATCTCGGCATTATTCAAAATGTTGTTGCTGCTATCTCTCCCTCCAGCAGCTAAAACCTTGCCGTTGGATAGGAGCGCTGCCATCTGAGACTTGACGGCTTGGTACAACGTGCCTGTGGTCGCTGTGAAGATGAGGCCGTCAGGATCGTAGTACTCTGCTGAACTGAGGGCCTCTGTCGAATTCTCACCTCCTATAACCAGCACCTTGTTTAATTGAGCTGGTGTGTAAACGGTTGCGAAGAACTGGGCCGTACGTGTGCTGCTCGAGATGGAAGTGCCGGTGCGTTTCTCGATGACGGATCCATCTTTAACGATGCGGGACGTGTCGAAGGTCGCCGCGCTGTAGTTGCGATTCAGGAAATTGAGCTCCGTGGTATCTCCGGACTGTTTTGAGACCTCGGGAACGATCCAGTCATACATCGCCTCGCCAAACAGCGGCGCGCCGTCGCACTGGTCAATAAAGGCGCCTATCCAAGATCCCTTTACCTTTCCAAATGAGACATAGCCGACCAGGCCAGGCTGGTCGCTGACGATCAATAACCATCCGGTCTGATCCGTCAGTCCGTCGAAATTAAACAATTGATCAACCGTCGTGGAAATCTGGCCATTCGGGGGCAGAGTAAACTTTACCGGGTTTATGATGTCTGCACCAGTAACGGCACTGCCAAAGTCCGACATGGCGGTGATCTTGACGTTGACTGCCGTGAGGGACGGATTGATGAGAGAGAGGCCGGTGAATTTACCAATGCCGCTATCGAATCTTGCGCTGCTGAGAATCGTATCGGAGCCGATGAGCGTAATGTTGTTGCTTATGAAATTCAGTGCCGCAAATGTCTTGCCGTCCGGCGTTACCGCCACGCTTGAAGTTTGGTCCACGCGTGAGTTTGGATCGTCGCCAACACTCAGCTCTCCAACGACCGCTACTGAGGTAAGGTCCTGTTTGACAAAGAGATCGTATGTTGCCGAAGCATAGTAAGCGTATCTGGAGTCCGGCGAAAAAATGAGGTTTGAGGACACCAGCGGTTCTCCCTGTCCTGAGAGTTCCACGCACAAAGCCGGATTCGCCAAAGGGACGACAAAGAGGCTGTACTGAGTCAGGATCACCCAATATTTTCCGTCCGGCGTCAGCGCCGTAAAACCTGGCGTGTTTGACATTGTTTCCGTGGCCAGAATTTCTCCCGTGGAAACTTTGAAAATGAATGCCGTATACACACTATTGGAATTCAGACCTCGGCTGGCGATAATTCCCCAAGAACCGTCTTGGGAGAGCACTACGTTATTGCAGATTGTGAAGTCGGCGTAAGAATCTGTATCTTTCGCCTTCAAGACATTTGTTTGCTTCATGGTAGCAGGATTTGCGAACACCACCTGGTCCGCGATGGTGTCCACCACCATGAGTGCGCCGTCATCGGGCGTAAGCGTAATCTGGGCCGGCGCTTGCAGGCCGCTGAGACGCCCCAGTTCCCTTCCATCCGGCAAGCTGAACTTGATGACCTCACCGGTCCCTGTCGAAGAGACATATCCCTGGCTACCGTTGTGAGAAACTGTCACTAGACTGCCAAATCCGAATTGAGCATTGGAGAAAGTTAGAGTGGATATCAGCCGCTGGCTGCTCACATCAATCAGAAAGATTCGGTTGTCCAAAACTGACACAACTGCCAATGTGCGGCCGTCGGGCAAGGAAGTGATATAGTGTGGTTTGCCGCCGGTTTCGATGCTGTTCAGCACCTCTCCGGTCAGCGCAGAAAAAACCAGCACAGCGCCGGATCCCGTATACGAAACGAAACCCCTGGTCGAATCATTGGAAAAAACGATGTTCGAGGAGATATCGTCAGTGGTGTCCATGTTAATGTCGAACGCGAACAACTTTCCGTTCTGGCCGCCGGTAAGCAAAACCTTGCCATTTGCCAGCAGGGTCGCGGTATGACCTTGTCGCGCCGAAGCCATGCGGCCAGGCGTCGCCGTGAAGGTCCTACTGGAGGTATCGTAGAGCTCGGCTGTTGCTACCTGGTTGCCGTTCGAACCGCCGGCAATCAACACCTTTCCGTTAGCCAGCAGTGTTTCCGTGAGTCCGTCCCGAGCGGTGGTCATCTGGCCGGCTGTTGCTGTAAAGGTAGAATTAACTGGATTGAAGGTTTCAGCCGTGGCGAGAGGGCTTCCGTTGGAGCCGCCGGCAATGAACACTGTACCATCCGGCAATGACACTGCCGTATGGTTGGAGCGTGCCACTGTCAGCGTTCCGGCGAGGGTTCGGGAGGCTTGGCCCGAGGGATTATAAATCACCGCCGAGCTCAGATAAGAACTGCCGTCAATCCCCCCGGCAATCAGGATCTCACCGGTAGACATCAATGTCGCGGTATGATGTGCGCGAGCAGCGTTGGTATTCGCGGCGATCGCTATGAATTGGTGAAGGTTAGGATTAAAAATCTCCAACGTCTTCAGATAGCTGCCGTTATAACCGCCGGCAATCAGCACCTGGCCATCCGGCAGCAGAGTGGCGGTGTGGAAAGCCCGAGCTTCATTTAGAGTAATTGCCAACTGGGAGAACACTCCCGTCGCAGGATTGAAGAGTTCGGCCGTGTTGAGATAAGTGCCTTCGTTGTAGCCGCCGATGATGAGGACCATGCCATTATGTAATAGGGTTGCCGTATGGCCCGCACGACTGGAATTCATTAACGATTCTACAGTTTCCGAAGTTGTTGCATCGAATTTTGTCGTCTCGGCAAAGATTTTTGTCAAAGGATCATAGATCTCGGCCGTCTTGAGATAGTCGACGCCGTTGATGCCACCTGTAATCAGGACCTTGCCATTGGCCAGTCTGGTTTCCGTGTGCGCTTGGCGCGCCTCGAACATCGTGCTCGCCGCCGCGGAAAAAACTCCGCTGGCGGGATCGTAGATCTCCGCGGTGTTATTGATTTTATTCTTGTTGGGCTCAACCCTGGCCAGCACCCGATTTTGGGCGCGTATGTTTGGCGGCAACCCGATAAGTATCAGGCAGACAGTGAATAGAACACGAAGCCGCGTCCCGTGATTTACAAACATGCCACTTCCTCCTACAGCCAGCCGGTGCACGGAAAGGTCTTCCCGCAAACACCGGGAATGCGGAATGAACCTTGATCCGTTAGACTGTCCCAGTTAAACATAAAACAAACCAATACCGATGACGGCCTTACTTGTAACAGGCGCCTGTTTATAATATAAGTTAATCGCTGATTTCCGAAGGAGAAAAACTAGTGGGCCTGTAACAAATGTTTCCGGATTCGTAGTAAATACTGGATTGAGGTAGAGGTCTCTGTCTCATGGGGATTTGCTCTCGGCTCATGCAAGTTAGGAGATGCGCGTGGCTTACAGATTCAGAGTTGGATTTCTTATCATAGTGGGCTTGGTGACTCTTGGCTGGGACCTCAATGCGCAGGTGACTTCTGCCCGGCTGAGGGGCGTCGTTCGGGATGCGTCCGGGGCGGCGGTTCCCAATGCCAGAGTTACCGCGGTCAACACGGAGAGCAGGTTGCGCATGGAGGTTTTGACTGGCGAACAGGGATTGTTTGTTTTCCCCTCGCTCCCGCCTGGGGAACTCAACATAACCGTGGAAGCCAAGGGCTTCCGGACGGTGGTTTACAACAACGTTGTCCTGGAGACCAACCAGACCCTAAATCTCACTTTGAGTCTGCAAGCCGGCGATGCAGCTGCAGGTCCAATAGCGAAAAGCGCCACCGAACTGACAACCATCCCGGGTTCTCAGATTTCACGCACATTTTCCCATGTTGATCTCGAGATCCTTCCGCAATTGACACGCGTGCCGATCACGCTTGGGGTCTTTCAGCCGGGCGTTGAGGTGGAGGGGGGGAACGCAGGAATTTCTCGCATCAATGGAACGCGCCAAGGCAGCAATAACCTGACCTTGGACAGCACGGATGTGAACGATCCCGTGGCGCCCAGCCTTGGGCTGTCACTGGCCGCCATCAACACCGACTCCATCACGCAGGTCCGCGTCATAACAGCCGGAGCGAAGGCCGAGTACGGGCGCAATTCGGGGGCTCAGGTCTTGCTCGTAACGCGATCAGGCGGCAATCGCTGGGCAGGAAGTGCTTACGATTACTCCCAGAATACCGCCCTCAATGCCAACGACTTCTTCAACAACGCTGTTGATGCCAAGAGGCCCAAGTCCAATCAGAATGTATTCGGCTTCTCCGTGGGCGGCCCCCTCATCGCGAACCGCACTTCGATATTCGGCAATTATGAAGGCAACCGGTTTAATAAGGAGATCGTGCGCAACCGTACGGTCCTCACATCCTATGCCAAGTCTGGCCTTTTCACGTATCTACCCCGGGTACCTGATGCGAATAATAATGTAGCAACCTACGACATCGTGAAAAATGATCCTCGAAAGCTGGGGATTGACCCTCAGGTTGCCAAAGCCCTCAGTTTACTCCCCAATCCCAACAACGGGGCGGTCGGTGACGGCCTGAATACCGCAGGATACCGTTTCAATAACCCAATTGACGGCAGGGAAGATCAGTTCACGATCCGCGTCGACCACAACCTGACAAACAATCACCGAGTTTTTTATCGTCAAAGCTGGTCGCAGGGCAACGAGGTGGATTGGCGCAACAATGCCGACGCCACCTTTCCCGGCCAGGCCAGCGGGAGAGAAAAGGGGCGTCAGTGGGGATTCTCATTGGGATCTGATTGGGCGGTCACGCCGCGCATAGTGAACGAGTTCCGCCTCGGCCGGCAGAGCGCGTCCAGTTCTCTGCTTCGCCCTGCGCGGCTATCGGCGCCTATGATGATTTCCGGCCTGTGGACGGATCCGTTGAATACCGATTTCCCCTCCGCCCGAGGTTCACGCCTCTATGAGATTTCCGACAATGTGACTTATGTCCGAGAGAAGCACGCCTTTAAAGCCGGAGTCAATGTGCGGTTCACATCACAGAATTCGTCCAGCGCAGCGGGCACCAATGCCGACGTAACATTCGGAACGTCTTTTGGCAACGCCGCCCCCGCCACCATTGGCCCAGGCAGTACGGCACTGACAACGGACGCACGGCAGACTTTCGAAATGCTCTACAATGCGCTGCTGGGGCGGATGGAACAGGTGACACAGACATTTAACAGCGACTTGAATACCTTCCAGGCGTCGAGCACCCCTCGGGCACGCAACTACAACTTCCGCGAGTACGGTTTCTTCCTCCAGGATGATTGGAAGTTGAGGAAAGACCTTGCCGTGAGCCTGGGGGTTCGATACGAATTAAGTGGAGCGCCCACTGAGAGCAATGGGCGGCAAGGCGCGCTCGACCAGGCATCCTCCCTGGTGGGCCAATCCAACCAAATCGATGACTTTACTGTTGAGCCCGGCGGTGCCTGGTACAAGACCGATTCGAATAACTTCGGGCCTCGGTTCGGCTTTGCGTGGAATCCGTGGTTTGCCCGCACGCTCACAGTCCGAGGAGGCTATGGAATCTTTTATGACCGCCTCGTCGGGGCTGCGACAAACTTCGTGGACGCCAACACCCCCGGCTTTGTCCAAAAAGTGACGGTCTTTCCCAACCAATCATCCAACGACATTCGAATCAGCAATGGCATCCCCCTCCCTGCGCAACCTGGATCTCCCACGTTGACGCAGCCTGTCACCCGCTCTACTTCAGCCTCAATTTTTGATCCTAAGCTTCAAGATGGCTACGTTCAGGAATTCAACTTGACGCTGCAGAAGGAGCTCTTCCACAACACCATCATCGAGGCAAGTTATGTCGGCACCCGTGGGGTTGGCCTCTTCATGAACCTGAATCTGAACCAGGTTAAGGTCGCAGGAGATTTCCTCCGGTCCTTTAATGAAATCGAGGCGTTTCGGACCTCACTCACGCCCGTTCCGAAATCCAACACTCTGGTGCGTCTCTTTGGATCTGTGGACGGAGCTGTCAAAGCAATTGGGGGCGCCACCTTTGATCAGGGATTGGTAGGTGTCGCTGCGGATACGGTGGATCGCACTTATTACAGCCGTTACTCCGCGGCAGGGCTTTCAGACTACTATCTCCGAAACTATCCACAGTTCGACAAGTTGATGGTGGGAACAGATCAGGGCCGTTCTTACTACGACTCCTTTCAGCTGCGCGTCCGTCACCGGATGGGCGGGCTGAATGTGGACGCCGCCTATACCTGGAGCAAATCGCTCGACACTGTCTCCGTGGACGCCGGAGGTTTTGCAGGCCCCATCGACAGCTTCAATGTCTCCCTGAACAAGGGGCAAAGTGATGCAAACCGGCCGCATGTGTTCAGTACCGCGATCACCTATGCGCTGCCAACGCCAGCCAAAACCCAGACTCGCGATGCTCCCGGATGGATTGCCCTCCTTGCCCGCGGGTGGAACGTCGGGGTGCTTACTCTTTGGGAAAGCGGATTGCCCTTCACGGTCAGCTCGGGGCGCCAAGCCTCAACTGCGGGCGTGGACAGCTGGGCCGATTACTCAGGCAGCCACAATATCGGCGGCGTGATCCGCGCATCCAATGGAATTTGGTACTTTTATGCGGAGCAGATTAAGACCTTCACGTTCCCTGCGGCAGGAGAGATCGGCACTTCGGGACGGAACAGCTTTCGGGGACCTCGCTACTTCGACATAGATATGTCTGTGGTGAAGGATTTTCGAGTGAGGGATACCCAGAAGCTCTCGCTGCGTGTTGAGGCCTATAATCTGTTGAACTATTCGAACTTCGGCTTGCCCACGGCCAACCTCTCTTCGTCGAGTACCTTCGGCAAGATCAGCTCGACTGCAGGAAATCCGCGCACGATTCAGATCGCTCTGCGCTACAGCTTTTGAGGCGGGACGGCAGGCGTTCTTTCTAGAGACGAATCCGGAAAGCCTCTCTTCCGCGACTTCACGGGCCAGAAGCCCTTTGTTTTCAATGTCGGCATTCGCAGGAAACGGCCTTTCCGGATTAGTCTCTAGGCAAAGAAGAGAGCGCTCGGCGGCCTCTTGAGCCTCATTACGCAGAAACCGAGAACAGCCCTGTGGTGCCGGACTGGCTCGAGCCGTCCCCGAACACCTGATAGGCCTGCAGGAGCTTCATGACCTGCGTCATTATCCTGGCCTCGCTACTCTCGTTGTCTGTTGCTGACACGGCGTTGCCGGAGGCAGATGCAGTTTCAGTCGAGCTTCTCAACATACGGTCGAGTACGAATGAGGGGCCCCTGGGTCGCGCGCCTTGGATCCACGTCGGTCTGCGCCGCCTTGCTACGAAACCCGGGTAGAAATGCGGGTTAAGGATTCAGTCTCTCCTCAATGTGCCGGATCGAAACCCGCCTGTCGCGGCCGATTTTTGTTAAGCAATTGTGAAGAGAGGTGTTTTTCAAGTTCGGACGCGTTACACTGGAATTTGCTTATGAACAATGAGAACGATGCAACGGAGCTTCCGTCGAACATACGTGTTCTACTCGTGGACGATGACTCCAAACTGTGCCGCCTGGTAACTGATTACCTCCATCCATTCGGTTTCGACATCATCAGCGCGCACACCGGCCCGGAGGGCCTCAAGAAAGCCCTGGCGGGCGGGTATCAGGCTGTAATCCTCGATTGCATGTTGCCGGGGATGGACGGCTTCGAGCTGTTGCGGCAATTGCGTCGGGTCTCGACCGTTCCGGTTTTGATGCTCACGGCGCTGGGGGACGAATCCGATCGGATTGCCGGGCTGGAACTGGGCGCGGATGATTACTTGCCGAAGACCTTTTCCACCCGGGAACTGCTGGCCCGGTTACGCGCAGTCACCCGGCGCTCTGCCATCACTGCCGGCCTCAATGCCGGCCAGGCGCCGGTTGCTGCCGATGAAATCGATGTCCAAGACTTGCATCTCGACGCGGGAGCACGCAGAGCCATGCTTTGCGGCCAGCCGCTCACCCTTACGGCCTTGGAGTTCGACTTGTTGTGGTGTCTGGCTCGCGCGCCTGAGCATGTTCTGAGTCGCGATGAGCTGCTGAATGAGATTAGTGGACGCGACTACGAAGTATTTGACCGGTCGATTGATGTGCACATTTCGTCGTTGCGCCGCAAACTCGGCGACGATCCAAAGAAGCCGCGGTATATCAAGACCGTGCGTTCAGCCGGTTATATGCTGCTGCGCGCAACCGAGGAGTGATTACCGTGCGCGTGCGCCTTTCGCTCTTCACCAAGATCCTCTTCTGGCTCTTTCTCAATTTGCTTCTGCTCGGCGCGGTGCTCATCATTTTCTTCAACCTGCAATTCCGCTTTCCGTCGGATTCACCGCTTTTCGCCGTGTTCAGCAACCGGCTGGAGTCTGTCGCGCGCATGATCGCCGATGAGATCCGCTCCGCGGCCGAGACTGACAGGGCCGCCATCCTGCAACGCTACTCCTCATCCTACAAAGTTGACTTTCTGCTTTATGCCGATACCGGCGAAAAGCTGGCCGGCCGGGACACGCCGCTGCCCGCCGAGGTTTTGCGTCATCTCACGGAGGGGCCGCCGCGCCGAGGGCCGGGCGGCAATGGGCCCCAGCCTCGCCCCGGGCCGGCAATCGACATGCCTCCTCAACGCCGGGGACCTGGGGGCGATGATCTGCCTCCATGGGCTAGACGAAGAGGCGATGCGTCGCCGCAACGTGGATACGACGGCCAACCGCTGGGATCCCGGCCCCCAACAGATCGGATGGGGCCGCCGTCACCGATAGAGCCACGCCCCTATCCGATGTTTACATTGAAAACAACCAACCCGACCCGCTACTGGGCGGGCGTGCGGCTTCTGGATTTTTCGCCCGCTCAGTCTCCACCTACTCGTGCCACGCTGCTGGCCGTCTCTGAATCCATGTTCGGCCACGGTCTGTTCCTCGATCCCACGCCCTGGCTCCTGGTCGCTGCCATTTTGCTAGCTCTGTCGATTCTGCTTTGGCTTCCCTTTGTGCGCGGCCTGACCGTGACAGTAAAACAGATGACAACTGCCGCCGAACATATCGCGGAAGAACGATTCGATGCCCGTGTCAATGAGAAACGCTCCGACGAGCTGGGTCGTTTGGGCGCAGCCATCAATCAGCTGGCGATACGGCTGGCAGGCTTTGTCGGCGGCCAGAAGCGCTTCCTCGGTGACATCTCCCACGAACTCAACTCCCCGCTTGCCCGCATGCAGTTGGCGCTCAGTATCCTCGAAGAGCGGGCGGAGCCGGCTCAACAAGGGTATGTTGCGGATGCTCAGGAAGAGGTCCAACTCATGTCGCAACTGGTCAGCGAGCTTCTGGCTTTTGCCAAGGCGGGCATGAGGACCTCAGACCTCAAGCTCGTGAGCGTGCCCCTTCTCCCTTTGGTCAGACAGGTCTGCGCCCGCGAGGCCGCCTCCTGCGACGTCCATATCGATATCACGGAAACCACCGCAGTGCTTGCCCAGCCGCCGCTATTATCACGCGCCCTTGCCAATGTGCTGCGCAATGCCGCGCGATATGCCCCCGGCGTGCTGAGCATCGCAGCGCATCGCCATCACGATCAAATCGGGATCACCATCGCCGATCATGGACCAGGCGTGCCGCCGGAGGCGCTCAATCTTCTCTTTGTTCCGTTCTATCGGATCGAACCCGATCGCGCGCGCGCGACCGGAGGGAGTGGTCTGGGGTTGGCTATCGTCAAGACGTGCATTGAAGCGTGCCGGGGAACGGTGGCAGCACGCAACCTCAGCCCATCCGGTCTGGAGATCAGCATTGTGCTGCAGGCCGGGCAGAGTGAAAACGTTATTCATTGACAGACCCTAACATGAGGATTGCTCATGCGCAGGATTTTATTTCTCACGATAGCGTCTATGTTGGCCGTTGGCCTGCATGGTTCTGGCAGCCAGGTAACATCGCAGGGTTCGAAGCGCTCGATCGCCCTCGACGACCTGGCCAGGCTGCGGAGCGTCGGCGATCCGCAGGTGTCGCCCGACGGCAAGTGGGTCGCCTATACGGTCGGCTCGGTGGATGTGGAAAAGGATAAGCGTGATTCCGACCTGTGGATGGTCGGTTGGGACGGAACGGAGCAGGTCCGCCTGACCGCCACGAGTGAAAGCAGCGAGAGTGCGCCGCGCTGGAGTCCCGACAACCAGTACCTGGCGTTCCTTGCCTCGCGCGGTGACGAAGAGGAAAAGAAGAAAGGCTCGCAGATCTGGCTGCTGAACCGGGCGGGCGGCGAGGCGCAAAAACTTACCGACATCAAGGGCGGGATTTCCGATTACGCGTGGTCTCCTGACGCCAAGCGCCTCGTGCTGGTGGTCAACGATCCCGATCCCTTAGACGAACCCGAGAAACTGGAAGGATGGAAGCGCAAAACGAAGCCGCCGATCGTCATCGACCGTTACCACTTCAAACAGGATCGCGAAGGCTACCTGGGCCCTCTGCGCACACACCTGTCGATCTTCGATATGGAGTCCCGCAAAGTTGAGGTTCTCGCATCCGGCAAATTCGAGGAAGAAACGCCTGCATGGTCGCCCGACGGCCGCTTGATCGCCTTTGTCAGCAACCGCACTTCCGATCCGGACCGCAACGAAGACACCAACATTTTTGTGATCGAATCAAGGGCCGGAGCCG
>Ga0315284_10011858_pt1 | contig 12411 bp, 7 predicted proteins | sample YL17G09_16_MG_FD_203696 | JGI IMG/M metagenome (GOLD analysis project Ga0315284, IMG submission 203696) | Sediment microbial communities from Yellowstone Lake, YNP, Wyoming, USA - YL17G09_16 | ecosystem: Environmental > Aquatic > Freshwater > Lake > Sediment | place: USA: Wyoming | collected...
AGCGACGGATTCAATTCGGGAATGGAAGCGCGGGATAAATGGGTGGACCGAAATGTTGACCAGCTGCGCACCCTGAACAATCCGAAAGTGACGTTTGGGCTTGAAAGTCACGAAGGTCCGGCATACAGCTGGAACAACTTGAACGCGCCCACCGCAGAAACGTTTGGAAAAGTTGAGAAATATTTACCGGACAAGTTTTTCTTAAACACGTCGGATCGCTGGCTGACAACCACCGGTATTGAAAAAGCGCAAACTGCGCGGGCCAAAGAAGTTTATAAACCGCAGTCGCGCATTTGCACCAGCACCGAATATTTTGGCGCCGATTCCAACGTAACCGGAACAAACACGTACGCGCCTAACAACTACGAACCTTCTAGCAGACCCGAGTCCGCGGCACACCCGATATCGCACGCTCATAGCAGCGGCAAGCACGCACCCGGTGATAACGACCACGGTCGAGACAGTTTTAAAATGTTGCCGAATCATCGCACCACCACAAGAAATCATGAAGGCGGAATTATTCATGGCGCTATGCGCGCGGTGGTTGCCCCGATTCTCGACTTTTTGCGACCTTCAAGAAAAGAAAATGCAATCGGAAACATTCGCCTTTACGGTGACGTGAAACCGGCATTCGGGTCGTCGGGCATTGTGTATAACCCGGCCAGTCGCGCCCCCACGACGATCAAGGAAACTACGGAAGGGCTGCTTGGCTTTAATCACTTGAATGTCGACGCGCAAAACAGCGGTAGCGGATATTTAGCAAATCCGCAACAAGCCATTTACAACCAGCGCGACACAACCAGCGTGCAATACGTGGGATCAAGCGGCGGAGCTACCAACCAAGGCGTCGGCGTCTACGAAGCGCAATACAATCAACACAATAATGTAAATAAAATTTCAACCAGTTTTACGCCGGGCGGAAGCATCGGACTGTTCAATCCCACGGAAAACATTTGTATAAAACGGAATGACGAGAATTGCGATCCTTGGATTCCAACACCCGAATTTAAAATTTCAAACCCGCCAGGTGTGCACACGTACGGTAAACTGGACAAACATCCTCAACATTATCAGGAATCCGTGAACTGTGAGCGCATTCAGCCCGACATTTTAGACGCATTCCGAAAGAATCCTTATACGCAAAGTTTGCACAGCTATGTTTTGCGTTAAGAGCGAGTGAGTGAGAGAGAGAATGAGAGAGAGAAATAGTTTAGAATAAAATTAAATTTTGTAAAATAAAATTATATTGTGTATAATAAAATACAATAAAAATAAATTAGTTAATTCATTTTTATTTAATATTTATATAGTATAATTGTAATATAATTGTAATATAGTTGTAATAATAATTGTATGAAGTTTAATTTGGATTTTGACATTGCATTAGGTAAGTGGGTTTTATTTAGCATACTTATACTGGTGATACTCTATGGTTCTTATTACAGTTTATTTGGACTGAGAGAGGGATTTGCGCCAGGAACGTGTCCGAAAGGGTGTTGGCAGCATCCGGCGGGCAATGTTGACGGCAATTGTACACGGTACAATGTTGAAGACGGTTACAACAGTTTTAAGATAACAGATGGAAAAGGAACTTCACAGACGGTTCAAATTAGTCCCGGCGTTTATCATCTTGGCTCACTCGCAGACGAAATGCAAAAAAGTATTCGTGGTGCCAGCGAATTTACAAGTTTTGAATGCACGGCTCATGACCCCAAATATGAAAAACCTGGAAAAAAATCGGTAGATCCTTATATAAACCAATTGGAATTTAATTTAAAGGGTGCCGATGACGAAACTCTCACTATAGATTTTGACCCCGATAAAACGCCCGATATCCATGAAAGTCCGCTGGCTAGTTTATTCAAGACGGAACAACTTGTTTTAAACGGCAGCGAACCTGCGTATACGCCGGTTGATTTAACTCCGTGGTTTCCGTCCGATTTAAAAGCGTCAAGCGTTTGCCCTCAAGTGTGCACCTGGGGCGGCTATGACGGCGGAATTACAAAAGACAAGAATTACTGTCAGTATGACGCCGACTGTAGTGCGTGTGATCCAACCCCTTGTCCTGGGGGAGTTTGTCCCAAACCGAAGAAGAATCCAGATCCGCCGCCCCCCCCTCCATCTAAAAAAGGTCGCGGCGGTGATCGCGGTGGCGGCGGCGATGACGGTGGCGACGATACCGACGTTTTGGATTGCACTCAAGCAAAATGTTACGAACAACCAAGCACCGTCTCAAACAAACAATTTAATAAATACGATCCTTACAAGAAAAAACGCGGACCCAATGACCCCAAATACGATGAAGATGTCGGGTTTTGCGGAATTGAATACATGGATAAATCTGGAAAAAAATTCATGTTTGGATGTAGCTCGTCAGACACGTGCGAAAAACTAGATTGCAACACCGCGTGCACACGCGACCCTAAAACAAAAAAATTGGGACCCAACTGTCAACCGTATCCGAAACCCGATTCCCAAGGCGGTGGCGGCGGTGGCGACGGCGGTGATGACGATGAAGAGGATCGGGGCGACAATAACAGTAGCAGTAGTTATTATGACAATGATATGGACGACTACATGAACGAACTCATGAGACCGGGTCAAATGACCCCAAATCAAATGTATAATTCCCTCCAGGCGCGATATGGCTGCGATTCGTCGAAATATGGGTGCTGTGCCGACGGTTTCACGTTTAGAAAAGATGCGAGCGGAAACAATTGTTTTGATTTTTTGCCATATTATAATCCCATTCTTTTTAGAGGCGGGGCTTAGAAAATAATTATTCGTTCATTCATTCATTCATTTTTATTTCCATTTTTTTTCATAAAAAATAGAAAAAATTTATATTTTTTGAATCGAAAAAATATAAATTGAAAACATATTTTTTATTTATATTTTGATTAGTGTTTCTATCCATCGTAAATCTCAAATGTTGTCGTCGTCGTCTCTCTTGTACATTCCACGTGTCAAACGCACTCACATGGGTCATGGCGACTTTGTGAAAAAAGTGTTTGAACACCAAGGAATTGCAGTAGTGAAATCCGTGGAATTTTTTGAACACGAGATTCCAAACGCAGCATTCGGGTTTGCGATTGTCAAGGTTTTATTCTGGATTCCAGGTGTCGTATCCAAGCATTTTCAAGCACGTTTGAAGGATTACAGCAGAGAGACGCGCATTGTGTTTTCTGACCCTTCTTACTGGATTGTGCTTCCCTACAGCGAAAAACAAAAACAAATACAGCAGTCAATCGTGAAAATCCCCCCCCCACCCCTTCGCGCCGTCGAAAATCCCAATTGTATTTGCGGCTGTGGAGGAGGCGAAATCGACTGCTCTTCACAAATCCTATACAATTCATTCACAGACAACATTTGGAAACCCATCATCGGCACCTGCAGAAACAGTTGGAGTGCTATGAACTGGAGTGCTATGAACAGCATTGAAGACAACTTTCGATTCTGCGACACACCCTTTGGTTTTGGTTCTGATGCTTATTAACACAACACACACAACCGCAACACACGAAACTGTAAAAAAGAAAAACAAAAAAGAAAAATAAAAAAGAAAAATAAAAAAGAAAAACAAAAAAGAAAAACAAAAAAGAAAAACAAATATTTTTTTCATAAAAACAAGTAAAAAAATAATTGTTTTCATATAAAAATACGTAAATTGAAAATAAAATAGTTACTTTATTTTTCATTAGTGCCTCTTGCTTCTTATCTTACGTCGAAATGACCGCTACCGCCTCTACCGCTACCAATCAACTTGTTCACACTATCGAAGAAATACTTCTCTCGCGTATGGAGAATGTCAACCCTACACCATTCAACTCCGTCGAAACTCAAACCCTCGATGTTTTCCTGTCTCTTGCTCAACGCTATGCGGAAGTCATTGAACCATCTGAACCGTTTACTCGTCGAATGCTTGCATTCTTGGAAACGATGCACAATCAACAATTCCGGGCACAACAACGCCAACAACAACAGCAACAACGCGTTCAAGTTAGACGCATCGGCGCAAAACGTGTATTCGGCACCGACATCACTCGCGAAGTTGACCAAAACAGAAACATTGCAAATTCACAACTTAATCACTGAGATACATCTCACAGCACATCCATCTACAACTAAAACAAAGTAATTAAAAATAAAAAATAAAAAAACTAAACATTTTTTTACTTCATTTTATTTTTTATAAAATAAAATGAAGTAAAATATTTGTAAAATAATAATATATTCATTATTATATATATTATATTTAATGAAATTTATTATTGATTTTTTTGAAAAAGCCATTTATTTGATTGACGACTCGTTTATTGAATCACTTCTTACAAAAGCTTTTATAGACGATAATGCTCATGAAAATGATAAACAAATCATTGGATTTTTAATAGAAAATGATAAAAAATTACATTTTAAATTATTTAGATGTTTATTTTTATTATCATTTTTTATTGAATTGGCATACATGGTAGATAATTCGGAAGATAAAGTATTATTGAAACTATTTTCAACTGGTTCTATTAATGTTATTAGACCAATGCTGTCAAAAAAATGTAGAATATACGAGAAGGAAGCAATGAGCTTATTAGAAAAAAGTGTGTTGACAAAATTTAATAAAAAAGTAAAAAATGTAATATGTAGAGATATTGAAGAATACAACCATGATAATGATAATATTATCAAAAATATATACTTGGACGCTTTTCATAATATTCTTGATATTTTTGAAAAATATATTCATACGATCAATTCCATATGTACATTTTTGGCTAATATACTTATACTTGTATTTTTTTATCCTCTATTAATTAAATTAAAATATGGTGTTCTACAAAATTTTTTTAATATTGGGTATGTTATTATCTATCAAACAGCAGTGCTTAGTATATTTCAACATTTTACAGTAAAAAATAAAAATAATAGAAATACTGAAGAAAATGAATTAAAAAATATAATTTATTCTCTATTTCAAAATATGAATCTTATAATTGAAAGTGATAGTTTAAAAGATGAATTAAATAAAATAATAAAACATGTTAAAAAAATGGTCTCTAATCATAACATTTTAAGCAAATATACTAGTATAAGAATCTCCCCCGATTATGTAAAATCAATGAGATATTATAAGATGCTGGAAACAGTAACATCCATTTTTATTAATGATTCATCTCTTTTGTTTTTTACAGACATTTTAAAATCTAAAATTGTTGAATTTGTTGGTAGAAAAATAGAGTTGTATAAAAGATTAAACTTTGGACACACTATTGTTGATATATTAAACGTGAAAGATTATCAGATTTCAAAAATAATTTCATGGAGTAATGAGACGAACCAACACCCATATCTATTTGTCCTAGAAGATGTTTCAATAAATCACAAAACCAATTCTGGAACAATAATTAAAATAGTAGACAATATAAATTTAAATTTTGAGGTAGGTATGTCACATTTTTTTTATGGCAATTCTGGATGCGGCAAAACAACTTTATTGAATGCGCTTATAAAAAAAGTAAAAATTGAAAGTGGAACAATAAAATTTTTAAATACATATGATTACGCGTATTTTGGTATTCGAAATTATCTAACTTCTCTAACAGCAGAAAGCGCATTGTTTCCTAAAAGCTTACATTATAATATTATATACGGAATCCATAGTAAAAAATTAATAGAAAAAAATGAAGAAATTGCAGGAACAATAAACAAATATATGACTCTTTTTGGTTTGGAAAAATATATACAAACTTTAAAAAAAACAAAAACAACCTATTTAAGTAAAGGAGAAAAACAAAGGGTCGCCATTCTTCATTTAATTATAAGTATAATTTATAATGATAAAAGAATATTGTTGTTGGATGAGTGTACAAGCAATATTGATAATGTTATGGAAGAAAAAATTTATACTGAATTGAAGAACCTTCAAAAAATATATCGTTTTACAATGTTCTATGTTTCTCACAATTTATATAATATGAAATATTCAGATTTTAAATACGAAATAAACACAACGAATCATTCAATTCATCGAACCGAGATGAACGTCTAAAAAATTTTAAATAAATAATTTTGATTTATTTTTTATATATTCATAATATATATTAATAATTTACATTAAAATTAGAATATATTGATACGATTATTATCATGTCCATATGGTCACATCCAACATGGGATGTATTTCACATTTTCACAGCAAATTTGATAGAAGAATCGTTTGATGAAAAATGTAAAAACGAATGCATCGACTTATTCACAAATATTTGCAATGCAATTCCGTGCATGTTCTGTCGCGTTCACGCATCCGAATACATGAAAAATATAAACAGAGATGAAATTAAAACGGCGAGAGATTTAGAGTTTTTTTTTTGTAAATTTCACAATAACGTGAATGAAACGACAAAAAAAGAATTATTCCCGGAAGAAAAATTAACAAGGTTCAAGAAAAAAAGTGTAAAAAGAATAACGAGAGAATTCAAATTTGTTTTAGAATATTATTATCGAAACAACGAACTTTTGAATACATTTAATACATTCATGCAACAAAATGAAGATAAATTTATACATTATAAGAAACCGATAAAAGTGAAAAAAGACAAGAACGAGATAAAAGAAAGAAAAAGAAAAGAGAGAAAAAATAAGGATACCAAGGTTAAAAAGGAATCAAAGGAATCAAGGGATAAAAAGGAATCAAGAGATAAAAAGGAATCAAGGGATAAAAAGGAATCAAGGGATAAAAAGGAATCAAGGGATAAAAAGGAATCAAGGGATAAAAAGGATACCAAGGTTAAAAAGGATACCAAGGTTAATAAGGAATCAAAGGATACCAAGGTTAATAAGGATACCAAGGTTAAAAAGGAATCAAAGGATACCAAGGACAAGAAGGACAAGAAGAACAAGAATAAAAGTAACTAAAATGACATAAACACATAAAAAGAATACGTTTAAAAAATGGAAAATCGTTTAGATGATTTTTTCATGTGTGTGTGTGTTTTATTTATAAGTTTAAAAATGTATTGTGTCTATACAATGCTAACAACTTGACGACACAATTCAACACTTCAACTTTTCACCAATTTCTTTGAAATAAAATCCGTTATACTCGACATTTTTCGACAGCGCCTTGGCGAGCGTTTTGTCGCTCATTTTAAGGGTTCTAATGCAATCATATTTACACGCGTGCACTCGAACCAGTTTACCTTGTGAGTCGTACTGTCCAACGCCGTTTCTATACAGTAAAGGACACTCGCCATGATTGATCTCTAGTTCAAACGTCGATTTCAGTTCTTCATCACAATCATCATATAATTTATAATAAAATCCTCTTGATACTATTGATTTTTTTACAGCAACGTCCAATCCAGATGACTCGTACCCGTTGCAATGCGCGGCAGTTTTTCGGTCAATATACACATTCAATATTTTTGTTTTGTCGCCATTCAGTTGTGCAATGTATCCCAGATTTTGTGGTCGCGTTTTCTTTGTGGGTAGTACAGTGCCGTGAACCATACTTGCATCAACATCTCTATCAACCAGTAACCACCGGTATCCATGATAGACAGTATTCTCCCTTACCGCCTTATTCATCGACGGTCTTTTGATATCTGAAGTTTCCTTCATGGCTTCAGACACGCTTTCATATACTTTTACTAATTCAAGTGTATCGGGGTGAATTTTTTGCAACCTTGGACCCAATGTAACAAGAGCTGTGTTGAATCCGGTTGTAGTTTTCATTTGCGACGCACTCGTTTTTTCCATCATTTCTTTCGTTCGTTTTTCGTTGGCATCCACTTTGCCCGATAATTGCTTTACAGAGTTGGCTAACCGATCGACCGAATTAACTAATTCGTGTAATAATCCATTTTCATTTTTGTCTTCCTTCATTTGAATGAGAAGTTTTAATTTTTCGATTTCAAGTTCCAAACTGCTATTATTGACTTCATTGAAATTCTTCATATTGTTCGTTATAATCTGGTGTAGCGTTTGGTAAGACAAATTTCTGCCAATTAAAAACAATTCATGCTCCTTTTCATGATTCTTCAAATCGGTCACCCTGTTCAATCGAACGCTTTCATGATTGTGTATAAAAGTTTCAAAATCTTTACTTCTGTGCACACAAAAACAATCCAACAACACGCACTCTTCATATTTGCTTTTATGTTCATTGTACCTACCCGATATTCCGCGCCGACTCTCGCCGATTTTTATAATATATTTTCCGACATGTTCAAGCGTCTTTACTCTAATAATGTAAACGATGGAACACGCTGTATCGTATTCCTTCAGTAATATTTTTTCCCTTTCGAGCACCTTTTCTTTTTCCAATTTCGTTTCATACTCCTTCTTCTTGGTGTCTTCGAGGGATAATAACTGTTTTTGTAAATCTTCACTTTCTTCCATTAAAATTTCATGAAATACTTCCTCCATCTTTATGAAATAATCATGAATTTCATCCGCTTTCTTTGTTCCTGCTTTCAAACAGAACTTTTTAAATGTCTCAACGTTCAACATGATTGTTTCCTTGTTGTGACCACCTCGATTGCTTTTTTTTGCTTCTCCAACTTCAACGCCCATTGTATTTGTCGACTTTGTTTGCTCCACAGCTCTGTGGAGCAAACGTTTATAATCTTTATCGATAACAAAATTTTTTTCCACTACTCTTTTTGCTGCATCTTTTTGACTAAATCCCAACCATTTCCACACATTGTCAAGGTCAATGACAAAGTCGGTCTTTGGATTATATTTGAAATAACAGTAAAAGCTTGAAATAAACAACTGTTGTTCGTAACTTGAAAATTTTGTTTTTATTTTTTCAACCAGTTTTGACTGGCTATTTGCATGCAACATTGTAACAGGGTTGCTTTCTATCAACCCAACAATGTCAATGCTATTGCTATGTATTTTCACGTTTGTGTTTGTGTCCATTTTATACTCCTATTCTATTTATGTCTTTATATTGTTTTGCTTTTTGTTTTTATTTTCAATTTTAATTATATTTCATATTATTAAAATAAATTTGTAACTGTATTTTTTTGATACGGAAAAACTGTTTAATTGCTGTAAGCAAGACCACCCATACCACTCATGATACGGAGAACGTTGTAGTTGGTAGCATAGACACGAACTTTGGCGGTCTTGGTGCCTTCAACGGTAGCATTAGACAACACGAGCTGAAGAGTTGCGTTGTCAATTCGAGAGAAGTTGCACGAACCGCTCGGTTGGTGCTCTTCGGGCCTCAACGCAAATGAATATACGTTGATACCGGTGTCGGGAGTGCGGGTGTGGTGCTGGTAGGGCTGAACGAGGTCAAAGTAGGTTCCTTCACGCTCAGAGAAGCGGTCCTGGCCGTTGAGCTGGAGCTTGGCGGTGACGACGGGGTTCTGACCCCAGCAGTGCATGGGGAGGGATGTCTCGGCGAGAACAAAGGTGCCGGCATCAGAAACACCAGAGTTTTGGTAGGTGTGGCCGGGATTGAAGGTGTTGGTTCCACCGAAAGGTACTTCGTTGTAAGGAAGGTTGTGGGGGGCATCGTTCCACCACTGCTGGCTGGCAGTAGGGTCAGTATCGGCAGCACCGGCGTCATAGAAGAGACCAGAAGCGTCGATGTAATCGTCAACGGCGTCGGGACCTCCGAATGCGTGGATGGCGTTGGGAAGGGCATCGACGGCGTCGGTGTAGTTGAAGGGCTGAGCACCGAGCAAACGGTACAACAGCTGGTCGCAGTCGAGGGAAGAGCAGTAGTCAACGTTCTGATCCGGCTGGACAACCCAGATGAGTTCTTTAACGGGGTGGTTAAAGTTGAGCTTGATCTTGTTGGAAGAAGAACCGACGGACTCATCACCGGTGAACTGGAGCTGTTCAATGAGGTATTCGTGGGGGTTCTGGGCCATGCGCCTGCGCTCGTCGGTGTCCAAGAAGATGTAGTCGACGTACAGGGAAGCGGCAACGAGGGACTGATTGTATGCAGCAGTAACACGACCACCGGCAGTTCCGCAGCTTGCCTGGTTCAAAGTACCAACGGCCCACAAGCACTCATCAATGGGGCGGATATCGAGATTGATCTTGACTTCGTGGTACTGAAGGGCGATCAAGGGCAGGGCAAGACCAGGGTTGCGGCAGTACCAGAACTGAAAGGGAACGTAGAGGGTGGTTTCGGGGAGGGCATTGCGGGGAGCGCAAACTTGGCGAGGAGCGTTGCTCTGACAAGGGCCGTCAACGTCATTGAAAGAGGGGTCGGTGATAAAGGTGAGCTCGGTGGTGTTTCCGACCATACCGTAGTAACCGCGGACCTGGTCAACGGGCAGGGTGAGGTTGTTCCAGATGTGCATCCAGTCACCGTACTGGCGATCAATGCGTTGACCACCGATTTCGACTTCAACCTGAGAAATAAGCTGTTCACCGGGAAAGTCAAGCCAACGGGCGTACACTGCAGAACCAGCGGAGCTGTTCTTCATTTGCTGGTTGATTTCGGGGAGAGTAACCTGGAGGTAAGTGCGGTATGCAAGATCGCCGTTGCGGCTGATGGTGCAAGTAACACGACGACCGAAATCGGCCTGTCCGTTAAAGGTTTGTTCAATGGATTCCATTGCAAAGTTGGTGTGACGTTTGTATGAAACTTTCCAGAAAGTGATCTGAGGGTTACCCGTGAGATAAACATCCTGGGCGCCGTAAGCTACAAGTTGCATTAATCCTCCTGCCATTTTATAATATAGTTGTTATAATATTGCTAAAGAAAAAAAAATCAAAAAATTACACGTAATTCATTTTTTAATTTAATTATTTTTTATTTTAAATTAAAAACTTTTCATCACATTTCAACAAAATCCATCGCATTTCAACAAAATCCATCGCATTTCAACAAAATCCATCGCATTTCAACAAAATCCATCGCATTTCAACAAAATCCATGCATTTCAACAAAATCCATCGCATTTCAACAAAATCCATGCATTTCAACAAAATCCATGCATTTCAACAAAATTCCTAAATATTTATGTCTAATAATATTGATTTTCAAACATTTAATACAATAAATAATATAATAAACATAAAATTTAATTATTTAAACTGTTAGAATATAAAGTTTTTTAATTATATATAGATATAAAGTAACAGGTGTCGCAGTGAAATTTTGTATGACTTTGAATGCCAACATTTAAATATAAAACCAATAAAAAAATTATAGTTGATGATAAAAGTATCACGACACTAGATAATCGCCATAAAGAAATGCAGCTTCATTTTTCAAATGTTAAAAATATTATTATACCGAATCTTTTAAAAGAGAAGAAAGAGCTAACAAATATTTTAACAAATATTTTGAATAACAATAATAATAACAATAATAATAACAATAATAATAACAATAATAATAACAATAATAATAACAATGATAGTAACAATGATAATAACAATAATAGCAACAATGATAGCACCCCCCTTCCAATCGAAAAACAACTTGAAATAAAAGATCGAATATCCGATATTAAATCTACATTAAAAGTGCATAAAAATAATATAAAACAATATTATTTAACCAACTCCAAGTATATTTTTGATTATTTTGAAAATAAAAAAGAAATATCCAACGGAAACACGAGAACGAAATTATTAAATTCATTTTTCAAAATCGACGGAGAAAGCGATCGTGTAAATGAATTAACGTGTTTAAATATCAACAATGTAAAGAAATTTCTTTCCAACACCGATCAATCCTTTATAAATGTGAATGATTTCATGTTTCAAACGGATGTATGCAAACACTGCAACGTTGGCGAACTCATACCGGTTGAGCACGAAGGCATCCTTGTATGCAATCACTGTTCAAAATATGTCATGTACTTATTTGAAAGTGAAAAACCTTCCTATAAAGAACCGCCCAAAGAAGCGTGTTTTTACGCGTATAAAAGAATCAATCACTTCAAAGAAATTCTTGCACAGTTTCAAGCCAAAGAAACCACGCAAATACCGACCGAAGTCATTGAAAATATCAAGTTGCAAATTAAAAAGGAGAGAATCAGTTTATCAAAATTTACAAACACAAAAGCAAAAGACGTTTTAAAAAAACTAGGATACAATAAATTTTATGAACACATTCCATACATTAAAGACAAGCTCGGAATCAAACCGCCGGTTATGACACAACAACTAGAAGAGCAACTTTGTAATTTATTCATGGAAATTCAAGGACCGTATGCAAAGTTTTGCCCCGATGATCGTGTCAATTTTTTGAATTATTATTACACCATTTATAAATTGTGCGAGCTCCTTGGACAAACGCAGTTTTTGCCGTACTTTCCGCTGCTTAAAGACAGAGAGAAGCAAATTGAACAAGACGAAATATGGAAAAAAATATGCGCGGATTTAAATTGGGAATTTATACCAACGCATTAAAACGATATTTTATTTTATTTT
>Ga0315284_10011860_pt1 | contig 12410 bp, 11 predicted proteins | sample YL17G09_16_MG_FD_203696 | JGI IMG/M metagenome (GOLD analysis project Ga0315284, IMG submission 203696) | Sediment microbial communities from Yellowstone Lake, YNP, Wyoming, USA - YL17G09_16 | ecosystem: Environmental > Aquatic > Freshwater > Lake > Sediment | place: USA: Wyoming | collected...
CATCTTACTTATTTGTTATGACTTTTTGACGGCCGTCAAAAAGTCATAACAGTTTGATTCGGTTTATTAAACAAATTGGTTTATAAAACGACGGAGGGGCGGCCGGTGTCGCGCGTACTGCGCGACTTTGGCCGCCCCCCGGGCGAGTAGGCTCACGCAGCCTTGATTTCGCAGCGTCCGATTACACCGCACGGCCCTCCCAGGTGGAGGTGGGATCTGTAGTGAAGGACCACGGCATACTGGTTGCTGTCCGAGACGATCTCCACCGGAAGATCCCCTGCGGCAGAGATCTTCTTCCCGGACAAGTCTGTGTTGTCCTCGGCTGGGTCTACGAAGTGGATCTCTAACCGAGACTCAGCTGGCAGAGCCCTCACCTCTTCGAAGCCGAGGTTGCCTGCGTTTTGACCCACGTCTTTCACCTCCCTGTAACGACGCATTATGTAACAATGAGACCTTAGCATTTTTGCTTATGGTAATCAATACCCCGACACCTAGTTCCCGATTCTGCTATGATTTTCTTAGACTAATTAGGTCAATTACCTGCCCGCCATGCCTTGTAAGGCGTTGCAGGCGGGGAATAATTAGATTAATTTATGTTATATCTCATCATCTTGGATTTCTTCTGGTCGGCGGCGGCGCTATGGGTTGATATCCCGAAACTTCCCGGCGCGCCGGTTTGGGCCTGGCCTTTTATTGTCGTCTGCCCGATTTATCCGTTTCTGCTCGCCTGGGTCTGGATCGCAATTATAAAAAAGAGGGATCCGAATCCCTACTTGTTATCTTTTGCCACCATCCCGTCGGCGGTTTTCGGGCCTTTGGCAATTTTATTTTACGGCGCGTTTTTGGAAATTGGCGGCTTTCATTGGCAGGATTTCGGCCAAATATTCTGGGTCGCTTTTTATTCAATCCAGGGCTGGTATTTGCTTTCGACCAAAAAATTAAAAATATTGCCGATTTTGGCAGTCGTTCTATACCTTGCGGTGAAATTCCTAGTTGATTACCGATTCAAAACCTTCGGCTATTTCACCTTTGACGGCATATCCGATAGCTTTTTCACTTTCCTTTTCCTCTGGGCTCTCGGCTCGACAGCAGTCGTAGCCGCCATAGCTTTCTGGAAGGCGGCCCGCCAATCCTAGCCTTGGCAAAGGTTGTTTTATTCGCAACGCTTTATTTTTGACCCCGAGGATGGTAGATTCTAAAGTGCCGCAAATAGATTAAATATTAAAAATTAAAGATCAAAATTATATCTCAAAAATAGAAAAGCATTAATTCTTTTACAATTTTGAATTATCATTTTCCATTTTAATTTTTACTTTTTACATTAATTGAAGATGAACAGTACAAAACTCAAAAAGGATTTTCCCGAAATCTACGAGCAGTTTTTCAGTTTGAGCCAAAAAGTCGCCTCCGCGCCGCATTCATTTTTGTGGACGGGAGATTTTTCGGGTTTTTTCGGCGGCATTACGGTTTTGTCTAAAATTCCTTTGCGATTCTATGTCGGACTGGAAAAAATATCGGCCAATAAATTCGAAATTGAGAAGAGCTTTCCGGCATATTCAAGTATTTCAGAAAAATTCGAGGAGGTTTATCTCGAAAGCTATCTCATCGACGCGCTCGAAAATTTGTTTGCCGAAACTCTAAAAGGTTACCGAATCAAATTTTTATCCGAGGTGACGCTTGGCAAATCTCTCGGTTCGCTTGGGGCAATCTCGGCCTGTTTTGCTAAGTTAATCTGTGAAAAAGATACAAAAATATTTCCCGAAGCCCAAAAGTTCGTCAAGAAACTTCAACGCGGAAGAACTTCATCCGCGACCGCATACGCCGCGGTTTGCGAAAGCGCGTATCCGGTTGTTTTTTATTCGAAAGGGGATAGGGCATGGGGGAAGCCACTCGATAAATTGATTAAATTACCCTCGACTTCGAATTGGCCAATTGATTTCGGGCTCATTTATTCTGGGAAATTAGTTGAAGGCGCGGCCGTAATCGCTTCGGCCGATGAAGTCAAAAGGGTTTCTGAAGTGCGCGAGAAGGTGATTGAAAAGCTAGTCGGCCACGCCCAGCCTTTTTGGACTGATTATTTGGCGATGTTAGACCAAGTCGCTTATCAAAATTTGGCAGGCGTGGCCGATCTTTTCGAAAAAGGTTCGCGCGAAGATGCCCTGAAGTTCTTTTTTTCGACCCTTAACCAATATCAAAACCTTCTCCATTTTTTGGAAATTTCCTTGCCAAGCATTGATCGAATTTATTCCAGAGTCCATCAAATCGCCTCTGCTTCAGAAAATCGTGTCGGTTCGGGCGCAAAAATAACCGGCGTGGGTAAGGGCGGCGAAGTTTTATTTGCTGTCCCTTTCGGCCAATACCGCGACAAATTTAACCGAGAATTCAAACTTGACTACGCCTCTTGGATTGACGGACCGGAACAAAAAGGCGTTCTCTTGGAGCAAGATATTGCAAAGAATGCAATTTCGGAGTTTATTAAAAAAGGCAGTCTGCTGGTCAAGATTTTCGGAGCCAGCGAATCGGTGAGGATTGCCAGAGATATTTCCGAGGTCAAAGCCGATTTGATCCTCGACTGCCACGACGGAAAAATTTATCTCAAGGGCCGAGGGGTTACTTCAAAAGATTTACCCTCGCAGAAAGCGGCGATTGAAATATTGAGTAAACTTTTTAGCCAAAGGGGCCGCAAGTTGAAAAATAGTCAGCTCCCCGCGGCTTATGCCAAAAACCGGTTTGATCTGCAGAGTAAAGTTACTTCGAAGCTTGAAAAGCTAATCCCGATCAAGTTTGAAATCACCGGCGGGATGTATGACGATTATAGTTTAAGTTTAATTTCAACTGATGCGACGATTGCCATAGCCAGTAAAATATAGTTGTTAGGTTAGGGTTAAGCTGCCTGCCGGTATAGTTAAAAGGTTAAGGTTGTCATCCTGATCCGCCTCGGGCGGAGAAGGATCCCATGAGATTCTTCACTAGCGTTCAGAATGACAAGGACAAATCATACAGGTAACCTACCCATCCACCTGTTTTTCCATATTTTTCTGATCAGGGTAAAATAAAATAAGAACAATGGAAAGCGTAAAAGCAAAAGAAAAAGTTGCTAAAGAGGCAGCCAAAGAGTTCGCCGTACCGGGGAAAATTTTAAGTGTTGAGTATTATCCCGAGGGAAACATCAACGATACCTTTTTTGTTAATTACAGTTTACCGGACAAAGTTGAGAGAATTGTCCTCCAGCGCGTAAATACTACAGTTTTTACCCGACCAGATGTTGTAATGAAAAATATGCGTCGGGTGACCGACCACGTTATCAGCAAGATTTTGAAGGAAGATATGGAAGGCCGCTGGCACTGCCCGGGGATTGTCAAAACGAAAGACGGCAAAGATTATTTCGAAAATTCAATTGGTTTCTGGCGGGCGCTGACCTTCATTGATAATGCCAGAACTTTGACTAAGGTGAAAACCGAAGCCCAGGCCTATCAGGCCGGTTCGGTTTTGGGCTGGTTTCATCTGATGGTGAACGATATTCCGGCCAAAGATCTCGGCGATCCCTTGCCCGGCTATCATGTTCCCTCAAATTATCTCAAGAAATTTTACGCGGCGGAAAAAACTAAATTAGGACGGGAAAGAATTGATGAAAACGAATTTTCAAAAGAGTGCTATGACTTTATCGCCAAGAGGGTAGAGTTCTATAAATCAGTTGAAACGGGCGATATCCGTAAGAAATTATCCGAGCGGGTCGGTCATGGCGATTTGAAATCAAACAATATTATGGTTGAAGAGGAGACGGGGAGGGGAGTTGGCTTGATTGACCTCGATACAGTGGCAGTCAGGCCGCTTTTTATTGATTTTGGCGATATGGTGAGAAGTGCTTGCAATTCGATTGGCGAGGAAACGCTCGATTTCGACAAGGTGGAGTTCGACTTTGGTTTCTATAAGGCGATCATCAAGGGGTATATGGAGAGAGCGGCCGGGTTTATTCCCGAAGCGGACAAGAATTTCTTGCCGGCGGCGGGGTGGTTTTTAGCCTTCGAACACATCGTCAGATTTTTTGGAGACCATATCGCAGGTGATGTTTATTTCAAAATTAATTATCCAGGGAACAATCTAAATCGCGCCGTTGTCCAGATGCGCTTGGTGCAAAGTATTGAGGCCCAAATGGATAAAATGTGCGAAGTTCTTGGGGTGAAGAGGATTTTGAAGTTCTAATGAACGCGGACTAGCGCGGACTTGACGCAGATTTACGCAGACTTATTACTGTCATTGCGGACACCCCGCTTGCCAGCACCTGAAGCGCAGGCTGATGGCGGGCAGGCGATCCGCAATCCAGTTTTATTATTCGTGTGAGATTAGCGACTTACTTGTGGTGAGCGGAGTCGAACCATTTGCGTGATTCGTGTGAATAAAAATCCGCTTTAAGCGGATTTTTCCATATTTTTCTGATCTTGAGTTGAGATGATGAATTTGTGAGATCACGAACAGGAGGTGCACCAGAATGTGCGGAACCGAATCGGACAAAGACAAGCCAACCGCCGCTGAGGTCGCAGAGGAAGTCGTCGACGACTTCGGCGGAGCCATTCCAGCTACAGACTGCGAGCCGGAGCGTAACATCCACGATGCTTTTCCGGACTGCGACGACTAGTCGCACTCTGACGACGAAACCACAGGGACCTCGACGATGGGGTCCCTGTTCGTTTTAAATCGGAGCTAATTTGGTTCTTCGGGAGGACTTTCTGGTTTTGGGTTTAGTTTTTTAAGAGCCTCTAAATTGCGTGTTTCCACATCCTCTGGGTTATGCTGGACATCAGTTGGAACGAATGAGGTGTAGCCTTCCATTTTGAAACCAGCATTCGCTACAATCTCTTCAATTTCTTTTCTAGTCGAATCGGAAATTGGTTTGTCGCTGTGAAGCAAGCCGGACCTTTCTAGTATTCCAACTATTTTATGATAAAGCCCATCTAACCTTCTTGTTTTCTCTTTTTCGTCTAATCCATCTCCTATAATCTCTTCACCGCCAGTGGTGAAAAATTTCCTATCTTTAAGTAACCCGTACAAATCTTGCCTAACCTTCCGAGGATTAAGTTCATCAGATCCTTCCGGTGATTCTCTCCACATCGAGGCTTCTTTTGGAACCATATCTTGTTCGGTTGGTAACATTTTTCTCCCAGGTAGTGAAAATTTGATAATTTTCACCGAGTTATTTTTAGAGACTTTATTTAAGCTGAACGCTAATTATATTTTACACCAATGATGTTAATAAATATCGAGCGTAGCGATCAAATTTCTCCTGCCCGACAGTGCCCCGTCTGCCATGCAAGCTGGCGAGCGGGCAGGCAGTCGTTGGCAGGCGGGACTACCTGGTCTCTTTATCCAAAAATATCAAACTGGGAATTTTTTGCAAATTTGTATCTTGGCGAATACGATAATGAGGTTTAGATATCTATCCGACTTTTTAACGATCGTCAAAAAGTCGGATAGATAGTTTGAGGTTTTAAAACGAAACAAGGCAGACCTGGTGGGGTCTGCCCTGTGAAAGTGGCGGGTGGAATGTCGGGTAAGCCCGGCGGGGGACAGGACTATTTCCCGACATTGCCACCCATCTCCCGGCGATGGCCGGAAAAAGTGTGTGCGGAAAAGTCCAACTTCGACTCTTTCGCCAAACGACTTTAATATTAAAGCAAATTTCTTGAATTTTGTCAAGAGGTTTAGTAGAGTGAAAGAGATCCTTCTCCGCCCAAGGCGGATCAGGATGACAAAAGCGAAAGGGTTAGGGTTAAGCCGCCCGTATAGAAGCCGGGTTAAGAAGCCAGGCGTCCCTGCCTGCCGGCAGGCAGGCTAACCCACAAACCATACCGGCTGCCTAACCTTAACCCACCCACTAAATAACAAATATATGAAGAAAATCGAAATTATGTCTCTCGTTGATAAAGTTGGTGAGAAAACCAGTGTTATTGGCTGGGCGCAGACGGTAAGAGCTCACGGCTCGGTCACTTTTGTCGATCTTCGCGACCGCTCGGGCATTTTACAGGTTGTTTTTGCCGGCGAGGCGAGCAAAGATGCCGCTAAAATCAAAACTGAAGATCTGATCGAGGTTGCCGGCACGATCCAGAATCGCCCTGAAAAATTAATCAACGAAAAAATCCCAACGGGTAAAATCGAACTCCAGGCGGAAAAATTCGAAACCATTTCCCACTGCGCCAATTTACCTTTTGAGATTGACCAAGACACCAAAAAAATCAACGAAGCGGCGCGGCTGAAATACCGCTATCTCGATTTGCGCTCGAAAAGGATGCGCGACAATCTCGAAGCACGCCACAAAATTAACCAGTTTATCCGAAACTATATGACCGAGGCGGGTTTTTGGGAGGTGGAAACGCCGTCTCTCGGCAAAGGCACGCCGGAAGGCGCGCGCGAGTTTTTGGTGCCGTCGCGGCTTGAGCCGGGGAAATTTTATGTTTTGCCCCAATCACCCCAGCAATACAAGCAACTTCTGATGGTTGCTGGCGTCGAGAAATATTTTCAAATCGCCAAATGCTTCCGCGACGAAGACCAAAGAGGGGACAGGCAGCCGGAATTCACCCAATTGGATGTCGAAATGTCCTTTGCCGACGAAGAAGATATATTTGATCTGACAGAGAATTTGATGGTTGAGCTGGTAAAGAAACTTTATCCCGAAAAAAAGATCGCCAAAGTTCCGTTTCCACGAATCCCTTACAAGGAAGCGATGGAAAAATACCAGACCGACAAGCCGGATTTGCGCGAAAACAAGGATCTAAACGAACTATATTTCACTTGGATTGTCGATATGCCGCTTTTTGAGATGTCAGAGTCGGAGGGGAAATTGGTCAGTTGCCACCATCTTTTTACTCATCCGAAAGACGAAGATATCGCAATTATGGAAAAAGAGCCGCTTAAAGCGCGGGCAAAATCGTACGATTTAGTTTTGAACGGTTACGAGGTTGCCGGCGGATCCGTAAGAATTCATGAGCCAGAATTACAGCAGAAAATATTTAAGATTTTAGGGTTATCAGAAGAAGAAGTTGAAAAGCGCTTCGGTCATATGCTTGAATCCTTCAAATTCTCGCCTCCTCCGCACGGCGGAATTGCCCCGGGGTTAGACCGAATTATGGCGATTTTACAAAATGAAGAAAACATTCGCGAAGTGATTGCTTTTGCCAAAACCGGCGACGCCAAAGACCTTCTTTTCGGCGCCCCCTCCGAAGTTTCCGAAAAAGCCCTCAAAGATGCGAATATTGACATTAGCTCAAAACCAGAGATAGCAAACTAGCGAAAACTCGAATGGCTAGAACTCATTTTGTGACAATGAATGGGCTCGGGCAGGCGAGGGGCAAATAATCGGTTTACTGCCTGCTAAGCAAAATATCTGTCATATAAAAGTTTGTAGTGCCTTGTTGGGTGTTGACTAACACATATGGGTTTGTGTATGGGCGAAATAGATCCATGTAAGCATTAACGCTGTAAGGCAAACCTCTCGGAGCTCCGGCTACGACGATCTTGTATTGACCACTTGAATTGGTTGTCGCAGAATATGTCTCTCCACTACAAGCTGATGATCCTACTCCTGTTGGAAGCGCAGTATTTTTCAGACTCACACTTGCGTATCCGATCGGCTTTCTGTTGACGGTATTATCCTTGACATAACCCGATACATTAATTGACTGCAGCTTTCTGCAACTTAGAGTAAATGTTAACTGAGTTGTTTTACCTGCTGTGAAGCTAGTTGTTACTGATGCTGGATTGTAATTGCCACCCGGATTACCAGTTGGGGTGAAAGAAGCTGTGCCACTTCCGGTCATCCCGGCAGAGAGGGTTATTAGTGGCAAGCTACCATCACTGCTTGTCGTCACAGGAAGAGAAAGGGTTTTGCCGCCTGCTATGACAACTAATGTTCCGGTCAGATTAGCTAAGGGAACTCCGCCTCCGCTTTTAACATTACTACCAAGTTTTATTTGAGTTCCAGGTTGCGGTGGATTACACTTGGGTGGACTGTCTGTTGTACAACCCGAATCACAGGTTTGGTTTAGATAGGCCACTGGTTGAGTCCCGGTACACTTCCACCACATTATATAACCCTTGCCTATTATATCAGCACTTTTGCTTTGTTCGCAGTAGGGAGAATATATTTGAGTTGAGGGGCATTTTACTTCAACAATCCCATTTCCACGATTAATACATTCCGTAATAGTTTTTCCCTCGCAAGGTTTTGTTTTTGGTAGGGGGTCAAGCATAATTTGCGCCGAACTTTCCTCGTTAGGTTTTACTGTTGCAATAACACAACTGCCAAATTCATCTACTGTTTTGCATTTTTGATAACCAAACAGGGCCCCGCTACCTTCAAAACTTACCCTGTAGTCACCTGGGGTTAAATTATTAAATCTATAGACACCATAAGGTCCCACTTGCACGGATCTTATCCATTCACCCAAAACACCTTTGCGGGCAAGGAGCTGGAGTCCGGCGATACCCTTGTGTGTTGAGCTGTCTTGAACATTGACATATAAAGTCGACGCCCCGTTGGGTTGCGCGAAAATGGAGTTGATGCCGCGGGTGAGGCCGTAGGTAAGACCGCCGGCCAAAAGCGCACCGACAATTGCAAAAATACCAACCACAACTTTCCTGCGTTTGAGATTATGAGACATTTTCCTCCTTATGATCTAGCTTGCCTACACTCCTCCCGTCATCATCTGCATCATTTTCGCCATCCCGGCATAAACATCAAGGGCGGCTGTAATTACGGGTTGGGCCATAGCCGGAACCCATGTGTTCTGCTGCATTATTGACGTTGTCTGTGTGTTCACCCAAACAGCCGGGTTGTTTGCAATAGTAGTGGGTGTGGTTGCGGGAGGCGCTTCGGGAATCGCATAAGGGAGGTTGCTAACATAAACAGGCGGGGTTTGCGTTGGAATCGCAGCCGGCATCGCTCCTACGGCTCCTGGATATGCTGGTGGATAACCTCCAGTAGTTGTTCCACCGGTGGCTCCTGCAGGCGGGGTTAGGGTTGGATTTGGCATTTGTGCGATTTGAGTCGGGGTTGTCCCTGGATACATCCCGAATTTTGGCAAACATTCGCTGTAAAAATCCGCCACTGTTTTTTCTGCTCCGTTTTCAATTGACCCCTCGATTTTCTTCTTTGAATTGCATACTTCTAATTCGAAAGAATAATTAATCGTCGAACTGTCTGGTTCAATATTCGGGGCGAGCGAAAAACCGAGTTTTTGCTGATGGTCCCCGCACTTTTTCTCGGCATTGGTAAGTGTGGATTCGTCCGCGAGATAAGCCGAGCCGCCGGGTTGGTTATAGACCTTGTACGGCTCTCTTACTCCGCAAGCATGGAGTGTAGCAAAAGGAGCCATATTTAGGTTGAATTCGATCAATTTGGTGCTCGAAAGTTTTATTGGTCCAAAATTAACTTTTTTGAAGGGTGGGGGCATGTTAGCGTAGCTTATTGTTCCGGAAAAATCGTTTGTTCCGCTTACTTTTACATAGACTAATTTCAGCGTAATTGACCCTGAACTAAACTTAAAGTTGATTTCGGGATCTGTCTCCCGGTCGTAACTGTTTTTTGATGGGTTGAGGTAGTTGACTGCCGCTGTCTGCTGATGTAGGAGGTCATCATATACCGTTATACCTGATGTAGTCTTGACAGCTGGGGTAAAGCCAAAATCGGTGTTGTAATGCCCGATTGATTCTTTGTCCTTAAAAACCTCAAAGCTAAACCGGATGTCCTGCATTCTGTTCGGGTCGATTTTAATCGGATCCGAAGCCGCTATCCCCCCAGAGCCAAAGCCGGCTAGTTTGACTTTATTTCCTTTCAGGTCGTGAACATAATATTGGAGCTTGACGCTTTCTCCCGTTGGGTTTAAAAAACTCAGATTATTAAAATCGCTGACGAACCCTTTTGCCGCCTGTTCTACTTGCGGTTTGAGCTCGTCAGGAATTCCATACCATTGGTCGTCCGCTTTAGAAAATAACCCTCCCGATCCTACTAGGCCGAAAAATATCAAGATTCCGACAAATAAAACAACAGCGAGAATTACAATAAGAACATTCCTACGTTTTGTATTTTGGGCCATAATCCTCCTTATGGGTAATTTCTAAAATCTCGGCCATAGGCCGATCAGCCTCTGGCTGATAAAAAAACACTAGACAATATTGCCTGAAACAAAACTAATTAAATTATCACAGAGCAGGTTGGAGTTGTCAACTACAATGTCGTCGTTCAGTAATATGTTCCGCCTTTTCATCTTCCTGTTTGTCATCCTGAGGCGAGAGCCGAAGGATCTAAAGGTGCTACAACTCGAGTGTAATACTCCGTCTGTTCGCAAACAAACTAGATTCTTCTCCGCCGGAGGCGGATCAGAATGACAGTTTGCGAACATTTGGCTGAACGATATTACGGAACATTTTGCTGACTTGCGACACTACAAAAATCGCGGACTAACGCGGACAATTTTTGTTTTACAAGGGTCTGACCCTCGCTATTTTGCGAGGGTCAGACCCTAACGCGAATGCAACGGTCTCTATTTGATCCTCTTCATTATCTCCAAATACTGCTGGTCGGAAATTTCGAGAATTCTCAAATTGTTTTTGATTACAAACATCGGCAGAGTTCGGTAAGTTGGCAGAACAATCGGACGGGCCAAACCAACACGGGAATAAATCCTGTGGCTTCCCCTTTGCCTGACATATTTACAACCAACGCGGAGAAGGAACTTTTCAAATCTTCTCCAACTAATATTGTTTGTCGAAGGCATTTTAACACTTCAGAGCGAGGTCAAATCTTTGGGTCGAATGAGAAACTTCCGTCGGAGGAAACCAGCTTGAATTTACTTTTTTCCAGCCCAAAGAGGTCAAAACTTCACCCGTTGTTCCTTTGCGCTCAAGTTCTTCAAAAAAAATCTCTGTTGCCTCCTGAAACATTTCTTGGGCTTTTTCCAGGGTTTTTCCGCAGGTAGATAAATCAAGCACGGGAGAATAAGCGACAAAGGTTTTGTCTTCTTTAAAAACTGAAACAGGGATCGAAAAATATACTTTTTTCATAGTTTGATTGTACTTGATTTAATAGACATTACAACTAAGACGCGGATTGACACGGACAAAGAAACGCGGATTAATACGGAACTGTTTTGGGTGTATGGATTTTCGGCGCGGCCGAAAATCCGCAGCGTATCAATTTAGCTCTTTAAGAATTATTTGAATTTGCTTTTTCAAAATCGGAAGATCATCCACGATCGTTTCCCGAACAGTAGCGAGATCGATTTTCTTATATCCGTGGATAAGCTGATTTCTCATTCCGATCGCTTTCTGCAATTCAAGTTCTGGATGAGCGCGAAGAAAATCTTTTGATAATTTTGTCGCGGCTTTACCGATGACCCCCAAATTCCATAAGGCCGCGCTTCTTGTTTTGGCATCACCGGCAAAATTTTCGGAATCGACATCACCGATAAACGATTCAACACTGTTGATATGCTCTAAAATATCCTCAAGATAGACGAGATTATCTTTTTTCATAAAATATTTTTAAATCCTTCATAATATATGGTTTAATCTTTTTCTTTAACATTTTTCCATCAGCCAGATCCACCTTCTTGTCCAATTTTTCTTCCAGATTGTATGCCAGCCCGCCGATATCGAAAAGCGATACACCTGCCGGATAGATGACATAAAAATCAATGTCACTTTCTTTTTTTGATTCGCCGCGGGCGAAGGAACCGAAAACGCCGGCGCGTTTGACGCCGTATTTTCTGAAAATCGGAATGGTTTTTGTTTTGATTTCCTCCAATGTTTCTTTGGTCATTTTTCTCCTCTTGGCTGAATATTACCCAAAAAGCAGATAATTACTAGCTTGGGGTTGTCAAATTTATGATTCAAAGTTGGCAACGAAGGAAAAGTTGCAAGTACAGGGAGTGTGATGGCAGGTGTGGCAGCCATTTTTAAAGCGCTTGGTAAGTTCTCCTTCGACATTTATTTTGGCGGAATTAGCTATCCCAAACATACAAGAAGTCCAATCGGCTAACTCCTCGGAGATTTTTTCAAACTGTGCCTTTTTGTGCTCACCCAAATAAATTGAAATTGTCTCATTTACCTCTCCCGTTTCCTCGGCGAGATGAATTCCGGCATCAACTAAGGACCGGCCTTTTGGGGGATATATTTTCTCAAACATTGCTTGAAACTGGGAAAAAGTTGACGGCTTTTGCAATTCATCGCGTTTAATTTTCACCCTTTTGGAAAGTTTTATTTTTCGGCAACGGCAGGGAGCATTTCCGCAGTATGAACAAACTCCCGGGAAGCGGTTCCAAACGGATTTTTCAAGATCAAGGTGAAAACGGTTGGCGATGGCATTTAGCCAGCAGAAAGCAATTAAGAGATTACTTTTAGTTTTTTGGAGATCTTTC
>Ga0315284_10011861_pt1 | contig 12410 bp, 5 predicted proteins | sample YL17G09_16_MG_FD_203696 | JGI IMG/M metagenome (GOLD analysis project Ga0315284, IMG submission 203696) | Sediment microbial communities from Yellowstone Lake, YNP, Wyoming, USA - YL17G09_16 | ecosystem: Environmental > Aquatic > Freshwater > Lake > Sediment | place: USA: Wyoming | collected...
TCCGCTTGGCATTGATATTGATGTTAGTGTAGCTGATGTTACTTCTTGGACACTAAGCAATAATAAAATCAGAGGTAACACTGATTATGGTGTCAAAAATCTTGGTACAGGCACTCTCAATGCAAAAAATAATTGGTGGGGGTCTTGCGATGGTCCGGGTTTTGTCGGACCAGGAAGAGGAAATAATGTTTCTGTAAATGTAAATTTTACTCCATGGATTGGAGCATGTATAACTGGTAAAACCAAAACTCCTAGTTTTGTTTTTACTACAAATAATATTATATTATATACAAATGTAACTTCTGGAGTTTGTATAGGAAGTGTTTCATTTAATATTAGTAAAGGAAGTGGCTGGCAAAATTATACAGCACAAATTTCAAATTCTACTGTTAGAGGTATTGGAAACTATAGTTATATTGTTGATAATAATAGTATAAATTCACAAATAGTTAATTGGACAGTTTATGCTGATGATTGTTATGGCCATATAAGTCAAGATGGAATTCAAGGTTTTTATGTTGCTAATAGAACAAGATTAAATATTAGTCCAAATAATCCTGATGGACAAAATGGTTATTACATAACATTACCAACATTTACATTGATTAAGGATAATAAAGCAAATCAAACTATCTATAGATGGGATGCATTACCAATACAAAATTATACAGGACCATTTTTATTTAATTGGAGTGCAACTTTTGGTGGATTAGAAACATTACACTATTGGTCAACATTTATTGGAAGTACTGTAATAGAACCTGAACAAACATATACGGTTAAAGTAGATATAACAAAACCACAAATTGGAAATTTAACTCCTGAAGAAAATTCTACTATAGCAAATAATAAACCATTAATCTCTGCAAATATAGATGATATATATCAAACTAATTCTGGTATTGATTTGGATAGTATTATTTTGAGATTAGATGGTACAGAAAAATTACCTAATATAATACCTATTAATCCAATTAAAGTTATAGTAACTTATCAAGTTCCAACTGATTTAAGTGCAGGAAATCATAGTATTAATGTAAGTGCAAAAGATAAAGCTGGTAATCCAAGAAGTGAAAGAACATGGAAATTTTATATAAATGTAACACCTATTTTCAATTTTTCAGTTACTTCTCCTATATCAGGATTTTATGGAGAAAAAAGAGTACCATTTAATATAACCTCTACAGAAAATTTAAAGAAAATAGAATATATTGATTGGAATAATATACCAAAATGGAAAAAATTATGTGAAAATTGCGATGGTTATGGAAATGAAAGACAACAAACAGTTTTATTTAATGATGGTAGACATAATGTAACCATCAAAGGAACAGATTTCTATGGGCGATTTAAAGAAGTAAATATTTCATTTTTTGTTGACTCAAGTTTACCAAAAATTTCTAGGACTTTACCAAAAAAGAATGAAGTTGTGAATGGAAATTATTTCTATGTTAAATATAATGAAAATAATCTAAGAGAAATAATATTAAATTATGGTAATGATGTAATTGGATATAGACAAAAAAATCTTTCTGGATCATGTAGTTCAGGAATAAATAAAGAATGTATTACATCTCTTAATTTATTAGATTACAATAATAATTATATAGAATATTGGTTTAATTTATCAGATGTTGTAAGAACTATGGGTTCTAAATTAACACAGGTTAAAGTAGATACAGTAAATCCTGTAATAGACATATATTCTCCTATTAATAACTCAATTTATGGAAAAAGTGTTTTATTTAATATAAGTATAAGTGAAAAAGTTAAATCTTTAGAATATAATGATAATGGTATAAGTTATAAAAAACTATGCAGTAATTGTAAAGAATACCACAAAAATAGAACATTAAGTGAAGGTACTCATACTCTATTAATAAAAACAATAGATTACGCAGGAAATATAGGTGATGGAATGGTTAATTTAGTGGTTTCTTAATTTCTTAATTTCTTTTATTTTTAAACTATTTGTATAAACACCAAAAGATTTATAAGTAAGAAAATTCTTACTATAATCTAGGTGATTAAAATGATAAAAACAGTCAAGGTTTCAGATAAAGGACAAATAGCTATTCCTCAAGATATAAGAGAAATAATGAACATTAGTAAAGGTGATGATTTGTTATTATTTCAAGTAGATGGAAAAATATTGTTAGAGAAAGCAAAAAGTGTAGAAAAAAACATAAAAGATGATTTTAAGGATTTAATAAAATTTAGTGAGAAATCTTTAAAGGAAGTTTGGGATAATAAACAAGATAATATTTGGGATGAATATCTAAAAAAATGAATGTTCAACAAAAGGAGATAGTATTGTTACCTTATCCTTTTTCTGATTTAGAAGGAACAAAAGTAAGACCTGCTTTAGTTGTGTCAAATAATTTTTTTAATAAAAAATCAGATGATTGTATAATGGTACCATTAACGACAGTAATAAAAGATGAGCCTTATTCAATTTTGATTAATCAAGAAGATTTAAGTTCTGGAAAATTATTAAAGCCAAGTAGAATAAGAATAGATAAAATATTTACAGTTGAGAAAAATTTAATTGTTATGAAGATTGGTGCAATTAATGATAAAACTTTTGAAAAAATTAAAGATGAAATTTCTAAGTTATTTTAATATTTTTATTAATTCCAACTTTATATTATACCCATGTATGTACTCCACAACTCCAACAGCAACAATCGTTAGGAGTAAAACTAATAACTGTTGGCGTGTGCTTAATACCGCCAGCAGGAGCACAAGCACTATATCCTTTATCATAACAACTTCCAGTAAAATCAGCCACACTCCATCCTGCTGCAAAACCATTATCAATACACCAATTATCACAATGAGTAGCAATGCATTGCCCATCATTACACATCGTGCCAGGAATTACATTATTACAAGTTATTGTTGATTTCTGACTTGCTCCACTTACACAACTATATTCATACAAAAATCCACCATCAATACTAGCACCCTTAGGACGAGCAGTAGCGGCACAATAATCTGTATTGGAACTACCAGATAAAGTTACAGTTCCTTTAGTATTATAAACAAGCCCACCATCTGAATCGCTACAAGCTGATGCTTGATTACAACTCCACCAACAGCAATTTCTATCAAACCCTATATTATTAGCAGAAGAACAATGTGCTTTTGCATATTCTTCACAAGTTGCTGATGTCCAATCATATCCTATTCTCCAACTAGCTTCTGCATTATGACTACTTTGTAAACTTAGACATTGTTGAAAATTATAATATCCGGTTTCCATGTAAATACATTTACCATCAGAACAAACATAATTAGCAGGGCATTGTATTGATGCTCCCATACAATGATTATTTTCACACCAATTTTCATTTACATAGTATGTACTAGCACAACTATCTGTTATTCTAGTTCCATCATTGCAGGTTCCTTTTGTATAAATATCATCTTTCCCATTATCTGTATCAGTACATTGAATACTTGGTGTACAACAACAAATATTTCCAGAATTACCTGATATATATTTTCCGACTTCTGGGGAATTGCAGCGACCTATAGAATCAAACGGTCCTCTTCCACTTACATATCCTAAACTTGTACAACGACTATTACAATTATTTTGTATAGTTATATTACCAGGATGATCATCTGCATCAAAAGGATCTGTATCATATTTTAATTCTTCTAAATCAGGATAACCATCTTTATCACTATCTTTTGTCTTTTCTATGCATCTTCCATCATAGCAAAGTGCACTATAATCACTACAATCTATAGCATCTCTAGTGCAAGTATTATCTAAACATTCATATTCATATAATTTATCCAAAAAATTTTCTTTACAATAATCTTTATTTTCAATTGTATCTTTACAAATTCCTTTATTCCATATATCTTTCCCACCGTCTGAATCGCTACAAACTTTCTCTTCAACTTTGATAGGTTCTTCATTTACTTTGGTAGGCTTTTCCTTTACAGGGGTTGATTTTTCTTCTTGTGTAGACTTTTCTAATTCACAACCAAATTGATCTACGATTGTTCCTTTTAAAGTATTAGGACATTTATCTTCATAATTTTTTATACCATCATTATCTTCATCACTAAATCTTTCTTGTATAATAGGCCAAGTTTTTATAGCAAAGTATACAATTATAATTAATAGCAATAGGATAACTAACATAAAAATGATATTTTTTGCATTTAGAATAGTACTAGAAGATATGACTAACTTCTTCCTATCACCTCTTTTTTTCATAAATAAATTAAAATAAACTTATTTAAATAACTATTGTTAAATTTAAAAAATATTATTTAAATGATATAAACTATATTTCTTAGTAGTTATGTTATATTCTCTATTTTATATACTAATAATGTTTATATATATTCTTTAAACTGGATTATTGCTAACATATAGTAGTAATTAATATTCACTACATCAAGTGATAATGGGGGGTTTATTTTGAATAAAATAATAAGTTTAATTTTAATATTATTGTTGATACCAGTAGCTAATGCTATCACAGGAAGCATTGGTAATGCTAAAGCTATTATAAAAACTGAAGTTGAACCTGGTAAAACTACTGTAATAGAAAGAACAATTCTTGTTAAAAATGTAAATAATGTTTCTTTAAATATAACTCTAGAACCTGATGAAGGTTTAAAAGATATAGTGCAATTAATTGATGAAAAATTTGTGCTACAACCAAAAGAAGAAAAGAAAGCTAGATTTAATTTGAACATAGATAGACCTGGAAATTATTCAGGAAGAATAAGTGTTTTTTTCAGTCCAGGAACTAAAGAAGCTGGTGTTGTGCTAGCATCTAGTTTAATAATCAATGCTTATGGAAAAGGTGATTTTCCTGAAGAAGAAACCCCTATTGTAGAAGAAAATACAACTGTAGAAAATGAAACTGTTGTTGAAGAACCAAAAAATGATAATGGAACAGGAGTAAAAGTTAGTTTGGGTGGAACTGGTAAAACTATTGAAAATAAAATAAATAATAATCTAATTTTCATTATTATAATGATTGTAATTTTATTACTAATTATAGGGGGGGCAATTTACTTTTTAAGAAGATGGTAAATAAAAAATTAATTTTTAGTTTATTTTTCAGTTTATTATTGTTAACAATAGCTGTAAATGCTAAAATTGCTGATGTAGCTTATGTTACAAAAAATATGAATCCAAATGCTCAAGTTACAAGCGTCTTTAGTGAATTAAATTTAACATATCGTTTAATAGATAGTTCTCAAATTTCAAATACTAATTTTTCACAATATAAAATGATCTTTATTGGAGATGAAAGTTTTTCTGGAATAGAAAGTATTCCTGTTACTAACTATCCTAGTTTAATTATGAATTCATATAACTATTATTCGAGATTATTTTATGATGATTTAGGTTGGAGTGCAAGTAAAGGTCAAGTTGGAAGTTCAAGTATAAACATTAAAATATTAAAATTAGGTCATCCAATTGCACAAGGTTTAAGTGAAACTTTTAAAGTTTATACTGGATCAAGTACAATTTATTATTTAAAAGGTCAAAAAGCAACTGGAATTGATTTAATAGCATATGTTTTAGGATCAGGACATACAAGTGCTGATGCTGTTGTAGCTGCTGCTGAAAATGGTGATAAATTTTTAAATGGTAGAACAACTAACACAAGAAATGTTTTCTTTGGAATGACTAAAGCAGAATCTTGGACAAGTGATACAAGAAAAATGTTTAAGAATTCTGTGCTATGGGTTTTAAGAGGTAGTGATTTTGATGCTGATGGTTATTTTTCTGATGTAGATTGTAATGATGAAAATCCAAATATTCATCCTGGTGCTATAGAAATACCATATAATAATATAGATGAAAATTGTGATGGTTATGATTTAGCTGATGTTGATGCTGATGGTTATTGTAAATTAAATTATGTAATAACAAATAAAGCATTACAATGTAATAAAGAAATAAGTAATATTGGAAGTGATTGTAATGATAATAATATAAATATTCATCCAGGAGCTACTGAGATTATTAATAATATAGATGAAAATTGTGTTAATGATGCTCCTGTATTAATACTAACAATACTAAACTATCAATGGCAAGAAGATAATAATCTAAGTAATGCTTTTAATTTAAGTAATCATTTCAAAGATCCTGAAGGTGATATTTTAAGTTATAGAGTTATTAATAATACTCATATAAAAGTTGTAATTAATAATGGTTTAGTAAGTTTTAGTCCTGATAAAGATTTTTTTGGACAAGAGACAATTAAATTTATAGCTAATGATAATAAATTAGAAGCTCAATCTAATCCTATTACATTAACAGTTACTAATGTTAACGATGCTCCTATTTTACAACCAATACCAAATGTAAATGTAGTTGAAGGAAATGTAGCAACTATAATTGCTAATGGTAGTGATGTTGATATGGATAATTTAACATATTCAATAAATGATTCTAGATTTAATGTAAATAATAATATATTTACTTGGCAAACAAGTTCAAGTAGCCATGGAACTTATAAATTTAAAATAACTGTATCTGATGGAATATTAAATGATAATAAAGATGTTACAATAAATATTCTACCAAAAATTGTTATTAATGAATTTTCAAGTAATAATGCAGGAAATGATTGGATCGAATTGTATAATGTAAATACTTATCCTATAAATTTAAATGATTGTATATTAAAAGATGCATCAAGTAATCAATTAATCTTATCTGGTAATATTAATTCAAAATCATTTAGTGTATTTGAATGGAGTAATAAATTAAATAATGATGGAGATACTATAATGTTGTTGTGTAATAATTTATTAATAGATCAAGTTATTTATGGTAGTGGAAATGCTCCTGTTCCTGGATTAGATGAAAGCACTGGAAGAAAATCAGATGGTTATGATACAGATAATTATGCTAATGATTTCATAATATATCATTTTCCAACAAGAAGCTTAAGTAATTTAGCTGATATGATAAAACCTGTTGTGACATTAATAAGTCCTAATAATGAATTATTAAATGTAGATCATGTAAATTTTACTTATAGTGCAAGTGATAATAATGTAAGTATATTAAATTGTAGTTTATATTCAGATATATATGGAAACTTTAAATTAATACAAAATAAAAATGTAAATAATCCATCTACAGGATCATTTTTTATAGATAATATTAATGATGGAAATTATATATGGAATGTTAAATGTAGAGATACTTTAAATGAAGCATTTGCAGCAAGTAATTATAGTTTTACTATAGATGAACCAGATAAACCTGTAATTAATTCATGGAATATTTCTACACAAAGTTTTTCAAGTAGCAGTTTAAGTTTAACATTAAGTGAAAATAAAACATATAAATTTGAAATAAATGTGAGTGATGCTGATAATAATATAAAAAGCACTAATTGGTATTTAGATAATAATGTAGCAAGTAATGAAACTATATTTAATTATGCAACTGGTTTTAATTCAGAAGGAAGTCATAATATAACATTTATTGTTGAAGATACAACTAATTTAAGAGATAGTAAAATATGGAGCATTATAATTAATAATATTAATAGAAATCCAATTCTAGAAATAGAAAATCAAACTATTAATGAAGATGAACAAAAAACATTCAAGATAAATGTAAGCGACCCCGATAATGATGCTTTAAGTTTAAGTGTTATACAAAAAGATGTAAACAAAGTTAATTGTGTAATAAATGATGGTAATTTAACTTTAATTCCATTTTTAAATTGGAATGGAATAACAACTTGTAAAATCAGAGCTAGTGATGCAAGAGGTGGTTATACTGAGAAATTATTTAATATTAATGTTTTAGCTGTAAATGATGCACCTATAATTAGTTTAATACAAAATATAACTGTAAATGAAAATAATTTAGTAACAATAATTGTAAATGCACATGATGTAGATAGTACTAATTTAACATATTCAATAAATGATTCAAGATTTAATGTAAATAATAATATATTTACTTGGCAAACAAATTATGATGATGTAGGAACATATAATTTTGTAGTTAGTGTTTCTGATGGATTACTAACAGCACAACAAAAAGTTAAAGTAATTGTTGTTGAAGTTGATAAACCACCTGTAATAGATCCAATTGATAATGTAACTATAAATGAAGATTCAGGTTATAATGAATATCCTGATTTATTAAATGCTGTTGATGCTGATGGAACTATAGAAGAATTTAGAATAATACAAGAAGATACAAATAAAGTTGATTGTATAATATCAGATAAAGTTTTAGCTTATATTCCTGCTAAAGACTTTTATGGAGTAGCATCTTGTATTGTAGAAGTTAGAGATAATAGTGGATCTAAAGATAGCACTAAGTTTTATATTAATGTAAATCCTATTAATGATGCTCCAATAATAGATTCATTTATACCAATATATAATCCAATAATAAAATTGAATGGACAACAATTATTTTCAATAACTAAACATGATATAGATAATGCAAATAGTGATTTATTAACAAGATGGTTTGTAAATGGAGCAAGTATATTTATAGGAGATAATTTTAATTATGTTAATAATGGAGTAGGTAATTTTAATATAACAGCAATTGTTAGTGATGGAAAATTACAAGCAAGTCATGAGTGGAATGTTGTAGTAAGTGAAGTTCCATTCTCAAATAAATTTGATTTAAGTGCTTTAGAGGATATTAAAAACAAAAATAATTTAGGAAATGTTCATAACTTTACAATTTCAAGTAATAATGGTAAAATAGAATTTCTAGATGTAGTTGACTTAAGAAATGTTCTAGACATGGATAATAATATTGAAATTTCTAGAGGATTAATAGGAGTAGATAGTAATAGTTTTACATCTTTAGCAAATAAAAAAGCAAGAATAACATTACATAATTTATCACAAAATGAAATGCCACAAATTTATTATAGTAATATATTTACAAAAGATGCATCTCAAGTAAATAATCAATGTACAGTATGTAGTAATATCAATTATGTTAATCATGAATTAACATTTGATGTAAGTAGTTTCTCAACATTTAGAATTGGAAATTTATTAACATGTTCACAATTAAATGGTTTTATTTGCAATGAAAATAACCAATGTGCTGGAAATTGGTTGAATGCATTTGAACAAAGATGTTGTTCAAGTATATGCCAAACTTCAACTGAAACTAATGAGACTCAATTAGATAAATGTAAAAATGGTAAAGTTGGAAATATAGATTTAACTATTAAGGAACCACATGATGGAGATGATTTTAAACCTGGAGATATAATTGATATAGAAGTTAAAGTAGATAATGATTATACTAAAGATTTAGACATTAAAGTTAAAGCTATATTATTTGATGTTACTAATGATGAAGAAATTGAATCTGCAGATCAAGATGTTAGTATTAATAGTGATGAATCAGATACTGTTGATTTAAAAATAGATGTACCAAGTGATATTAAAGGTGGGAATGATTATATATTATTTGTAAAAGCTTTTGAAGATAAACATCAAGATAGAAATTGCAATGAAGATCAAAAAAATGTTGAAATAAAAAGAGAAAAATATGATGTTATAATTAAAAATATTAGAATAATACCTAATTCAGTAAAATGTGGTGAATTAGTTAATGTGAATGTTGAAGTTGAAAATATAGGAAGAAATGATGAGGATAATGTTTATATTACATTAAAGAATAGTGATTTAAAAATTAATGAGCAATTAGATGAATTTAAATTAGACAAATTTGATAATGATGATAGATACAGAAAAGAAGAATTCTTTATTAATATTCCAGAAAATACTAAGACTAAAGATTATACAATAATTGCTGAAGTATTTTTCAATGATCAATCTTATACCCAAACAGCTAAATTAAATGTAGGTGAATGTGCTACTCAAGAATATGTGCCAACATTTATTTCAAGTGAATCTCAACAAATATTAAATGTTAAATCTGAACAAAATGTTGTTGCAAGTAGTGGAATTATAAATGATACCAAAACATTGATATTCTTAATCGTTGGTAATATTGTTTTATTATTAGCAATAATTTATGTGATACAGTTAATTTTTAGAAGAAAATAACCAAAAACTATTTAAATATTAATATAATATGATATATTATGAAAAAAAGAGGTATTATATTTATAATATTATTCTTTATATTTTTATTTTCAATTATTAAAGTTAATGCAGTTTGTCAAGATATTGGATTAATATGTAAAAAAAATTCTGACTGTTGTAGTAATATATGTAGTAATAGTTGGCAATGTGTACAAAGTTGTAAAACTTCTGGATCATGTAGTGATAGTAAGGAATGTTGTAGAGGATATTTATGTAGTGGTGGAGAATGTAAAAAATTTTGTAAAACTTCTGGATCATGTTTTGCTGATGGTGAATGTTGTTCAGGTACATGTGATGCTAATGGACAATGTGCATGTAAAACTTCTGGATTAATATGTATATATGATACTGAATGTTGTTCAGGTACATGTGATGCTAATGGAAAATGTACTTCATTATCATGTTTAGGTTGTATATATTCAGGAGCGTGTTATACTGGAACAGAAAATACTAAATGTGGTAGTGAAGGAAATACTTGTGTAGATTGTACTTTAACAGGTAAAACTTGCTCTAGTAAACAATGTGTAAGTACTAGTACTAATAATGATGTTACTCCAGCAATGATATCTAATACAGCACCAAGTCCTAATGTTGTTAGTGCTTCAAGCGAATATTCATCTAATTTAGCATATAAAGCTTTTGATCATGATTCAACAACAAGATGGCAAAGTGGTGCTACTGGTACACAATGGATTAAATTTGATTTTAGTTCTGGAAATACAAAAAAAATAACTCAATATACATTATATTGTAATACAGATTGTTTATATGCTCCTACTTCTTGGAATTTTCAAGGTTCTAATGATAATATACAATGGACAATTTTAGATAGTCAAACAAGTAAAACCTGGACAAATAATGAAATAAAAGTATATACATTTTCTAATACAAATAGTTATAGATATTATAGACTTATTTGGAGTTCTAATAATAATAATTTGTTAAGTGAAATAGCAATGATGGAATTACAACAAACAACTTGTATAACAGGATATAAATGTTATAACTCAACATCTAAAGGATATCAAAATTTAGATTGTAGTTGGAGTAATTTACAGTTTTGTGGATCAACAAAAACTTGTTCTGCTGGAGATTGTATAACTAGTGCATCATGTACATGTTCATCATTTGGTTTAGATAACAAACCTTGTGCAAAATGGACTGTTCTGTGTGATAATTCTGCAATAGATCTTACTTGTGGTACTTGTCCAAAAGGTCAAACATGTAGTAGTAATGGACAATGTATTGTAAGTACATGTATACCCGATTGTACAGGCAGATTTTGTGGTGATAATGGTTGTGGTGGTTCTTGTGGAACTTGTGTTATAAATAATTTACAATCAGGTGCATGTGATAAAGCTGGACAATGTGTAACATCTTGTACTCCTAATTGTGTTCGTAAATTCTGTGGACCTGATGGTTGTGGTGGTTCTTGTGGAACATGTTTTACAGGAACATGTTCTAATGGACAATGTGTAACATCTTGTACTCCTAAAACAGTAGCTGATTGTGCTAAAGAAGGCTGGGTATGTGGTTATATGCCTGATGGTTGTGGTGGCCAAGTTAATTGTGGTAAATGTATGTGTGAAAATGGACCATGTGAAACTTTTAATTATAAAATAATGAACAGTCAAACAGATCAAACTAAAAAATCAGTTTATAATATAGGAGATTCAATAACAAATTATTGGTCTAATCTACCTCAATATGCTTATAGTTCCAGTTCTAATTGTAAAGTATATTTCTGGTACTATGGTAATGTTATTTCTAATGATAAACAATTTTATGTTAATTGTGGAGATTCTGGTTTAGGAAGTTATAATCAAGTAAAATATGATACAGGAACTTTAACTAGTGAACATTGCTTTGGTAAAACAGGACAAGTAACTAATACAATACAAATGATTATAAAAGATAATCAAAATAGTATTATTGCTTTGTCTAATAATGATAGTTTTACTATAAATTGTTCACAAAATGGTTTAACTGAAATACGATTTGAAACTTGTAAGTTAGCTGAAGATAATAATAATTGTAATTCATTACAAGATATAGGCATTGTTACCAAAGAACAATGTTGCTCTTATCTTAATATGTGTTGCACTAGTAATATTAATATTATTAGTATTACTGAATTTTATACTGTTTTTATAAATGCTATTAAAGATTATTTAACAAATCCAAGTAATGCTAAATTAAATCTTAATGAAATTAAAGATTTAGTTGTTGCTTATCTTTCTGTTCCTAAAGATACTAAAACTATTGACTTATCAAGTATAGGATCATTTTCAAAAGAAAAGTTA
>Ga0315284_10011862_pt1 | contig 12410 bp, 17 predicted proteins | sample YL17G09_16_MG_FD_203696 | JGI IMG/M metagenome (GOLD analysis project Ga0315284, IMG submission 203696) | Sediment microbial communities from Yellowstone Lake, YNP, Wyoming, USA - YL17G09_16 | ecosystem: Environmental > Aquatic > Freshwater > Lake > Sediment | place: USA: Wyoming | collected...
GAACCAATTACCGCAAAATTATTAAATCAAGTTGCAGAATATGAACCACGCAATCAGAAAATTATATCTTTGATTGATGAATATGCAACTGATCCAAATCGTTTTATACTTATTCTAAGTGATCGTATTTCTCAATTAGAATGGATAGAGAAGGCATTAAAGGAATATCCAAAGAGGTATAGTCACGGATATTATATTGGTGGAATGAAACAAAGTGTATTAGATGAGAATGCAGAAAAATGTCAGATTTTATTGGCGACTTATCAAATGGCGTCTGAAGCATTTAGTGTAAAGAAATTAAATACCGTATTATTGGCGACACCACGTAAGAATGTACAACAATCCACAGGACGTATCTTTAGACAACGAATTGATGAAAGAAAAGTTGCACCACATATTATTGATATGATTGATAGTCACGAATGTCATAAGAGAAGATGGTTTGTTCGTTTAAAATTTTATAAAGAATGTGAATATACCATTCAACATATTGATAAACCAAAACGAATTATTCAAAAAGTTCAACCGGATGAAAATGGTTCCTTATTTAAATTCTAATAATTTCTTCTATATCGTAATTCATCCATTATAGAATCAATTGGTTCAAGTAGTAAATCCATATTCTCTATTTTATCTTGTAATTGTGGTTGAAATAAAATATAATAGTTATAAGAATGTATTTTTTTAAAGAATGTAAATGCAATGGGTGTTTGATAAAATAGATTGGAAGATAGAAATTGAATCATTACTATATTATTATCTATATTTAGAATGTATAATCACAATTTAGACTTAAGATTAATTATTAAGAAGGTAAGAGATCAAAAGTAAATGTTTAAAGAATTTATTTTATTATTGATCAATAATAAAATGAATTCGTTATTTAATCAGCCCAGTCAATCATTTAATTATATGTATAATACAATTGTATATGGTAGTAAACCAAAGGATAAGATTGATATGATCTTGGAGCCTTTACAAGCAATGATTCAATTGGCTTTATTAAGTATCTGTCCGATTGGAACAAAATTAAGAATATCTGAAAATATATTATATTTACAATCACCTACAATTGTTCAAGGAATATCAAGATGGTATTATTCAGACAAGAAGGATGATTTATATTTTTTATATTCGGTGATTAAGCGATACATTAAGTGGTATAATCCAAATATTAATAAGAAAAGTCCAGTAAGTGCTGAATTATACCAATTAATCACTTCTATGGGAATTGAAGGATTAAATAATCTTTTTAAGACCTATAGTTCATCGGATTCTAATACAGTTATTCACGTAATTCAAATGTATAAAAATTTATTAGAATATAATAATGATAAAATCTTGACAGATGAATATTTATTAGATATAGAAAAAAATAAAATTAATATTGATGAAGTATTTGAGAATATTATAACAATATATGACCAAATTTCATTAAATGTTATTTATAATATTTTAGAATTAGTAAAAAAAGAAGAAAATAGTACAAATCAAATATACATTATAGAGGGATTGAATTTAATTTTATATAAAACAAATCATTCGATAAAAGAATGGATTAAATTAAATTTAATTCTTTAAATCAGGAATCAATGTATTTTGTAATTTTATTTATTAAATATTGTTTGGGTTGGTAGTGTTGTAAGTATTCCTGAATTGTTTTACCTTCTTCATATATTTTCATAATACGAATATTATAATAAGTAATAGGAGAATCATAAATAACAATATTAATATAATTATGGCCTAAAAAATTACTACAATGAGTAGCATATCGAATATGATTTATAGAATAGAATGGATTATAAAAAAATAGATAATTAACATCATCTCTTTTTGGCCATCCAATTTTATAAACACAATAAGATAAAAAGGAATCTAATTTAAGATAACTTGTATTTTTGCAAATAGTAATAAATTGGATACGTTCTTTATAAGATAAAAAAGTTTTAATATATTCTAATAAATCTGTATGGAGACATAGCATTTAATTAAAAGGTATTATTTGCTTTAGATATAGAGAATTAATGACGACGATGTCTTTTGGTTCGTTTGGTATGACGTTTATGTTTTCGTCTTGATCCACCAAATTTAACAGGTAATCCTCCTTTTGTTCCGTCAAAAGCTGAGCGATTCATTACTTCACTCATTGTAACTGGACTAAATGCACCAGCATCAAGGGCAACGGATTGTACACCACCTCTTTTTTTATTTTTACGTCTGGATCCTCCAGTAGTAATACAAGCACGGTTAAAGGATCCAGCGGCATAGGGTTGTTGAACACTAAATCCAGGAGATGCACTACCACCAGGAAAGGTCATAAATTTATTGGTATAACCTGCATTGGGTGCTTCATAACGCATCATATCTGCAGCACCAACAGTAACAGCTGGGAAATTAGCATAAGATGCAGATAAACCGGAACCAGCGGGAATGGATGCACCACCTCTCATTGATGACATATAGGGTGGCATAGATGGTGCGGTTGTTAATTCCTGAACTCCCTTTGGATCTGGATTTAATGGATTAAAGGTACCACGCTCACAAGGGATACGACCAAATTGTGCGGGAGAGGTTCCAGCACCTGTTACTGGATTAAGAGGACCTAATTCGGGAAAAAATCCATAACGACCTCCTGCTTGTTTGGGCATTTGATAATCAGGAGCGGTTGATGAATGAGGAGGAGTTGGTACACCTGGTGTACTTCTTGTTACAGATACTCCGTCTGGATTTGCAACAGTTCCACTTGATCCAGTTGTATTAGGAAAATCGCCAGGTTTAGGGGTAATTGAATTAGCGGCGCTGAGAGCGGGATCTCTATGTGTAAACATTCCATTTTCTCCGTATGCGCTAACGGGGGCAACAGCTAGTTGATATCCACCCTTTTTATTACGACGGTTACGTTTACCGCCACCTGCAAGACCGGGTAGACCCTTAGGTGAGTAGTTAAAAATATAACCATCACGATAGGAGTGTGGATTACCAGTACAATCTTTAAGACCATCTTGTGGATAAGGACCAGAAAAGGAGTTATTAATTAAATAACCAGGCGAAACAAAGCCTGGGCCAGCACTATAACCCGCACCTCTTGATCGGCGTTTACTATGTCGGAGTTTTTTATGTTTTTTAGTATGTCTTACCATTCTAATCTATATATCTACTATTTATTATTTTATCTTATTATAATATAATTATATATAGTTATATTATAATATATATTAAAAAGTAATATAATTGCTATTATACCGAAGTATGATAAAAGAAAGAATTTGTTGTAATGGTGGTATTTTTAGGAAGAATAGTAATAATTTGATATTTTTTAAAGGATTCATTCCATTGTACTTCAACAGGTACAAAAGTAAGAGATTTATCGGTAAATGTTTGTTGTAAGGTTTGAGAGAGTTCAATGGTAGGAATAGAAGCAATACCGAGTGATTGTCCTTCTTGGGAGGTTAGGGAATAAGTATCAGGTAAAATGATTTTAGTATAAGGGGAACAAGCTGCACAAAGAACAGTGGGGATATCTGCACTTCGTTTTAATTTAGGTGGAATATATTCAATAAATGGTTTTGTAGGAATAGTAACAGTATCTTTCCAGAACCAACGTGGTTGTTTGTATTGATCGTGTTGAATAATCCAATAAATAGAGGAATCATAGTTTTCGGCCCATTGTTCAATGGTATATGGTTTAACAATTTGTGGTTTAAAAGCGAGAAGGGGTTGATGTGGTGGTAAAGAGGACCAAAATTCACGAAGTTTATTCCAACGTTCTGAAAAGCGATCGTGTGACCATATATCTTTACCTTGATATACAATCATATCTTCAATTTGTAAAAGAGATTCATCAGCAAGAATATTTGCTAAACAGATAGTTGGACCGTATTGACAAAAAGTAGGTGATAAAAGCCAACGAAAAGTAAGACCTTCTTGACGATCTGGATACCAGATACAAGGAGCAAATCCCTCCATAAAAATAAGAAATCCAACAGGACGTTTATCAAACTTTGGCCAAATCCATACGGAATCAGAAGAAAAGGTTGATTTTGCACGATGAAAAGGCATATGAATTTCATAGCGATCTCGTAACATTGGATATTGTGAATATAAGGATTCAATCGCCAAGATATGTTGATTATCTAGGCGACGGAATCGTACTAATTTCTTTTTTTCTCCATTCATAAATGACTGAGAATGACTCATCTTAATATCTATTTTATATAATTATGGTAAACTTTAAGTAGTTTTAATATTAAAAAGATGAAAAGCTATTATCATTAAAGGTATCATTTGCAAAAATACCAGGCATAAATTCACCTCCGCCTTGAATCATTTCAGTTTGGTATCCTTGTGAATTATCAGATGATACTTGTAATTGATTACTAGCTACACCTGAATGAACGGCAATGGTTGTATTGTTATTAGTGGGTGGAGGACGAAAAGATCGTTCTGGATATCTTAAATTTTCAGGTATATCTGAACTTTCATTTGGTTCAGAATAGGGATCTGATGCGGAGGGTGGAGAATAATGAACCATTTCATTTTCAGGTGCAGCCTGATTTGGTGAATTTGGACCGGAAGGACTTATTACTCTCTCTGGATACAATGGAGCTTGACGGACTTGTATCGATGTAGGTGCTGGAACCTCAAATTTCTCTGTTTGTACCATTACCATATCCGAATTATCGAACAATTTATCACGGATTAACATATATAAACTAAAACCTGTCAATAACACTCCAAAAAGAACCAAGTATGATTTCATTCTTCTTTTTGGTCTCGTGAAAATCATATTCACATTTTACACATCATTTCTATCTCATTTTATCTATATCACTATTCTCATTTATATTATCTTTTATAAGATTATTTATTATATACCTTATTTTTATATGATGTAGACGTATATTGAATAGACTTTATAGGTACTTGATAGTTATTTATTCTATTTTTAGGATAAGTTTGGATAGTTATAGATTTTTTAATAGGTTCTTTTAACCAATTTTGTAATGTAACCCATTCTTCTTCTAATTGTTTCTCTTCAAACTCAATTGGTGATTTAATTTTACAACGCATCCATTTTCCAATTTGATCTAATGTAGCATATTCATCGTCTTTTAGTAAAGAATATGGAATTTCACTCCATTTCTCTAACAAATAATTACCTGTCCAATCAGTAGGCATTTCTTTTGCCTCAAAACATAATACATTTGTAGTTATTGTTATAAATGCATATTGATTTATATAGTTATAACTCTTTGAATAAGAAGAATGTTCTTCAAGAAACCAATTTGAGCCATTATAATAAGTAATTTTTTTATCACCCTTATTAGGAGTTTCAGACTTCCATATAAAAATTGATGACATTATATATGGATATAAATTAGTATACAAAATAAACTATTTAAGCATCCTTTATACTAATTCTTATAAATGCCGACATTATCAACGGTTATACTTTCTATTAAGGGTGAATTTCGTAAAGCAAATTTGCAACTTACTTCAGAAGGTAACTTAACGATGGATATTCTTCAAAAGTATTTTAAAAAGAAAGAACAACCTGATGAGATTTGTTCTTATGAATATGATAATAAATATATCTATATCTTTGGATATAAAAAGGGTAAAAAGGGAACAGAAAATAAGACTGAACTTCCAGAACCATATTCTGAAACAGCACTTTTTGGGGATGCACTTATTATTGTATGTATTGATCGTTCTTGGGTAAATCCAATTCCATTTACAATTGATCAATGGAATGTATTTTATCAACAAGATCATACAAAAAAAGAGGACGAAGACGATGAGGATGAGGAAGAGGATATCGACGAAGATGTGGAAGAAGTAGAAGAAGAAGATTCAAAATCAGTAAAAGATGATTTTGAAGAAAGTGATACAGAAAAAGATCTATTATTAGATAAAGAAGATGATGATGATTTTGATACAGATCTTTCTGAAAAAGAAGCACTTGAATATATAAAAGCAGCCATTAAAGAGAAAAAACCGAAAGTTGATCCGAATGTATTAAAAATAGAAATTACACTGGATCAGAGTTATGAATCAAATCCATTGCGTATTATGTGTATTAAGAGTTTTAACTTCTTAGAAGATTCATTTTCAAAAGAGGATATCATCTCACTTGAAAAGGGAATATATGAAGCAACGTATGATAGTGCAGTAAAACAATATATTGCATTATCTTGGAAATCAAATACATTTTGTGAAGTCTATCGTCAACTTGTTCGTTCGATCTTAAGTAATATTCATCCAAAAAGTCCCGTATGTAATACTCGTCTTTTGAATCGTGTAAAAGAGGGCGAATTTACATTATATAATATTCCATTTATGTCATCTTATGATATGTTTCCTGAACAATGGTTTACATTAAAAGATAAATTATTACAACGAGAACAAAAGATTCTAGAAGGAAATAAGAGTCGTGCAACAGATCAATTTAAATGTCGCCGTTGTCAAAAAAGAGAATGTACCTATTATGAATTACAAACTCGTTCCGCAGATGAACCAATGACAATCTTTATTACTTGTTTGAACTGTGGAAAAGAATGGAGACAAGGTGGTTAAACTCTATTATAATCAAAGCCCTTTGTTAATTTAATTGTTTCTTCTTCTGTATAATAATCTTTCATTATATTTTCAAAAAAAATAGTGTCAATTCGTTTATTAAAATAATGTGTAAAAGGGGAATAATTCGAACTAGATTGATAAAAAGAAGTTGTATATTCATTTTTATTGTCTTTTATCCATTTTCCAAATTCATTACCATATTTTTCATTTAAACACCTATTTTGTAAAGATAAATACCATTGACCATCTGCAATACAATAATTAGGGATATATAAATCAAAATAAGAATGATAGTGGGATATTTTATAATCAACAATATAATTTGGAATTAATAAATCGTTTTTTTTACCTCTTCCAGATTCTACCATTGCATTATAAAATCCAAATGATTGATTAGGAAAAATCCATTGTAAAGAAGGTGAAAAACGTCGATAAATATCACATTCTCCTGGATGACCCGATAAATAATGAACCTCTTTCAAGTTCGGAAAAATTTCAGGTTTTAATAATCTTGAAACACCAAGACGACTACAATTAATTAAAGATACTGATGTTACATTAGGAAATATAATATCTTTACGCATAAATTGCGATTGAAATTGATAAATAACTAAATGAGAAGTTGAATACATATATTTTAAAAAATGTCGATGAGTCTTCTCCATTATAATTAATGCAAATAGTTATTAACTAATTATATTAATTATTCTTTATATTAATTTATAATTTAAATAGTAATAATTTTAAGTTGTACTCCAAAATGTTTCTGAATAAGGGATTGTTGTAGAGAATTTGGTAGAATACAATTTGCTTCAATATTTTTAAAAGTATATTTTTGAAAATTGCAAAGTTGATCTGCTTTTTCTTGATTTAGTTTCATCTCCATACGTTTCCGGATAAGTAGCTGGATCGACTCTGATTCAATCCTTTTTTTTGGAGCCTCTGAATAATCCATCATATCCATCTTTGCTAATCTTGATCTCTCATTTCGATGCGAATCTTTTACCTCCGAAGTCCCCGAACTACTCGCCTGAGCCGCTTCTTTCTTTGTTGGACGACGTTTTAATACAACTGGTGTCCAATCTTGAAATTCCATTATACACGATCAGATTATTAATTATAAATAATAAATATACTTTAAATCGGTTTATTTAATAAATAAGACTAAATGCTAACCTCTTCCAGAGAATTAACAAATATACCCGTTTCGTTATCTATATTATATGAAAAAGAGTATAATAATTTATGTTTATTTTTAAGTCTTAAAAAAAATAAACATAAAAGTGGGAAACGAAGAGCATTTACAGAAGTTAAATATAAATCTTATTTATCTCATATATCACCTATTATAATTGCATTAAATGATTAGAAGATCAGAGAGACGCCAATATTCAAATGTTCCATCTGGAAGAGGTCTCTTTACAATAAATGGTAATCTCTTTTGTTCTAATTCTAATCGAGCAATATCACGAACATCCGTAATATGTTTTGGTACAGCAATAAATGGTACAGATCCTTTACTTAATTGATTTGCACGAAGACCAATAATTTTAGTTTTTTCAAAAACGGTTAAGAAAGGATATGTCCGGTGATATTGATCTGCTTTTTCTCCTCCTGGGGGAACTACTTGTAATTTAACTTTTGGTAATACTTGTTCTACATAGTCCAAATTACATTCAGGATGTTGTTGATATAATTTTTTCAATTCTGGTTTAACGTCTGATACCTGTTGTTCTTCTTCAAGTTCTTCTTCAACATACTCATCACTCCATTCCTCTTCATATTCAATACCAACATCCGCTGATTCATATGCCTCCATTTCTATTTCTACACATATTCATTTATTTTTAAATCATTCAATTTTATTTATTTTTTTATATCATATACATCATTTCTTACTATATACGTATATATTCCAATTTCCTTTTTATTTTAATAAAGAAATTACAATATAAAGATCTCTTCAATTTATCTTTCAGAAAATGTCAGACGCTTCAAATATAAATCAAACAGATAATTTAAAATTATATGAAACATTCGATGAAATGGGTCTTAATGATTCATTAGTACGTGGTATTTATAGTTATGGATTTGAACAACCATCTAAAATTCAACAATTATCCATTGTACCAATGAGTAAACATACTGATATTCTTGCTCAAGCACAATCAGGTACTGGAAAAACAGGTGCCTTCACAGTTGGATCATTAAGTGTAGTAGACTCATCTCTTACATTTCCACAAGTACTTGTAATTTGTCCAACTCGTGAATTATCCCAACAAACCGAACGTGTTGCTCAAGCCCTTGGAAGTTATATGAATTTAAAAGTATTATCAGCAACAGGTGGTAATCCACTTCGAAATGATATTCTATCTCTTAAAAATGGTGCACAATTTGTTGTTGGAACACCTGGACGTGTTTTTGATTTAATTCGTCGCGGAGATTTAATACTTGATCATATTAAATATGTTATTCTCGACGAAGCAGATCAAATGCTTGAAGATCTATTTGAAGAACAAGTAAAAGCAATTCTTAATAATAAATTTCCATCTTCCACTCATCTTGCACTCTTTAGTGCAACAATGCCCCAAAATGTACTTGAAATTGCTGAAAATTATCTAAGTAATCCTGTTCGTATTCTTCTCCCACAAGATGAAGTTACACTTGATGGTATTAAACAATATTATGTACACCTTGAACGCGAAGATTGGAAATTTCCAGTTCTTCTTGATCTATATCAACAAATTACTGTAAATCAAGCACTCATTTATGTTAATAAACGTCAAAAGGCGGAATGGTTAGCAAAACAACTCTCCTCTCAAGGATTTACTCTTGAATATATTCACGGTGATATGGAAGTTATTGAACGTAAACAACGAATGGAAGATTTTCGATCAGGTACTGTTCGTGTTCTTATTAGTACAGATTTACTTGCTCGTGGTATTGATGTACAACAAGTGTCTCTCGTTATTAATTATGAAATGCCTATCCAACGTGAAAATTATGTACATCGCATTGGTCGTTCAGGACGTTATGGTAAAAAAGGTGTAGCTATTAATATTGTCTCTGGAGATGAACTTAATAACGTCAAAGAAATTGAAACACACTATTCCACTACCATCTCCGAATTACCAGAAGATCTAAGTGAACTTAGTGTTAATCTATAAATGTATACAAAATATAAACAATCTTTTATTAATTATATATTTATTTATAAAATATATAATTAATAATGAATCTTATTAACTTTGATGAAGCATCTCTAGAATGGAGAAAAAATAAAAAATATTTAGGAAATGGATTATTTACCTATTTATGTAATTATAGACATTCCAATGGAAAACATTGTAAAAAAAGAATAGCATCCGCATCTAATTATTATATTTATCATCCAAATCAATATTATTATTGTAAAAGACATCTACATCGTAAAAGAATTAATTATGTGGATGGGAATGTGGAAGAAGAAGAGGAAGAAGAACCTCGGATGTCATAACGACATGTAGGACAACGTACATTTTCATTAAACCAAGGATCAATACAACTTTTATGGAAAGAATGTCCACATTGATCAATAATACGAATTTCCTGTTGCAACTCCATTGGATCTTGACAAATTGCACAATTATCTTGAGAATTAGATTGTAAAATCATTGTATAAGTAGAACTATCAATCTGATTTTGTGTTGGTCGAACTGTAACAGGCTGTAGGAAATTCTCATAAGAATAAGTTGAACTAGAACTACTATTTGATCCACCCATTAATGCTGATCCTAATACATTCATAATAAAATTATTAATTACGTCATCTTGAGAATTTGAGTGATTTACTTGATTAGATGATTGTAAAGGCATTGTAAAACGAATTCTTGAAGATGATGATAGTCCACTATGAAGAGGTAATGATGATGATGCAGTTGATGCAGTAGTCGACGAGGCAGTTGATGCAGTAGTCGACGAGGGAGTTGATGCAGTAGTTGATGCAGTAGTTGAAGAGGGTGTTGATGCAGTAGTTGAAGAGGGTTGTGAAGAGACTTGAGATTCATTTGTACTTAATCGAGAGAAAGAGTTACGTAAATAAGAATTATAACCATTTGCATATGGATTTTGATTGGCTACTCGAATAATATACATTAGAACATCTTGTACATTTTGAAATTGTTCTGGTCGATAAAGTAAATCAGGAAAGTGGTTATGGAGATCATTTAAAAGTTGAATAGAATAGACTGATAAATTTGGAAGCATTTGATAAGAATAGTTGTATACTGACGACTTAAGTCCTGATTACTGTAAAATTTATATAGAATAATTAAAATGCAGGAAGAATCGAGTGATATCTCTCTTAAAGGAGTTGTTGGAATTCAGAATATGGGAAATACATGTTATTGTAATACAACGTTACAATTAATTCGTGCGTGTCCTGAATGGAATGTATATTGTTTAACAGAAAACTTTTCAGAGAAATTAAGAGATGTATCAGATGAGAATCCAAATAAGAGAATTTTACTCGCTTATCAGGATATTTTAAGAGCATTATGGTCTGCACATCGTCCTGCATATGTACGACCATTAGGATTTATTTCAGAAGTACGAAAAGCAGTAGTAGCAACACCTTATGAAATGTTTGGATTACCTATACCGAATGATAGCCACGAATATTTAGTATATTTATTAGATCATTTTCACGAAGCATTAAAAACAACAGTAGAATATCGTGAAAAAGAATTAAATGATACTATGTCATCGGTAATGAAAATGCGTACAATGGCTGAAAATGGATGGAATCGGTATTTATCAAAAAATAATAGTGAAGTAGTTAATCGTTTTTTTGGTATGATGCGTAAAAGTATTTGTTGTACAAATTGCAATAATAAAACTCATCAATGGGAAGTATTTAATTCATTAAAAGTTCCCTGTGATGGTATGAATTTATATGATTGGATTCGTAGAGAAGTAAATGAAGAATCTCAAATTGAAGGGTATCGTTGTGATAATTGTAAGGGAAAATATGTAGCAAAAATTTCATCTCATTTATGGAAATTACCTCAACATTTATTTATTACATTACGTCGTTTTCATTTTAATGGTTCTAAGAATATGACACCGTGTCCATATAGTGGCGATCCCATTTCATTAAAAGATTTTTTTGCAGAAGAAGCAGAAGATTCAGAAAAAGAGTGGATATATGAACTTCGCGGTGTATCAGATCATCACGGAACCCATATGGGTGGACATTATACAGCACAATTTAAACATCCAATTACAAGTCAATGGTGGTGGTTTGATGATGAAAATTCGCGTCTATTAGAGTCACCCCAATTTTCTTCTTCCAATTACATTTTTTTCTTTACGAAAATGTAAATGAATTAACCAAATATAATAATACCTTTTTTTAATTGAATACATCCTGTGAGCCAGCCAAATCGATCTTGTTCGCCTGGGAAAATAGGAAATCCTTTTTGTTGAATATAATTCATATTCTCAAATTTATCATCTCCTGTTAATAAAATATCTGCTAAATAAATAACGGATTGAATTAATGGATGTAAATGTTTATAAGATGTATGTGTTATTTCTACAGAATCATCATTTTCAATCCTTTTAAGAAGAGCAACCATTAAATCAAGATTTTCAGTAGCCATTGATTAATCAATTATATTTATTATTATTATTTATAATATTTATAATATTTAAGTTGTAAATAATAATAAAAGAAGATAGATTATGAGGGTTTGAGTTGTTGAATAATATCTTCAAAATCTTTTTTTGCATTTTCTTCATTTTTAAAATGAATCGTACAAAATTTTTCATTTTTAGTTGGATCATTT
>Ga0315284_10011864_pt1 | contig 12410 bp, 10 predicted proteins | sample YL17G09_16_MG_FD_203696 | JGI IMG/M metagenome (GOLD analysis project Ga0315284, IMG submission 203696) | Sediment microbial communities from Yellowstone Lake, YNP, Wyoming, USA - YL17G09_16 | ecosystem: Environmental > Aquatic > Freshwater > Lake > Sediment | place: USA: Wyoming | collected...
GGAGCATTTCTACAATGGATACCTCTGAGCCGAGTTCTTTATAGATACATGCAAATTCACAGCCGATCACGCCAGCTCCTATTATAAGAAGGCTCTTTGGTATGCCGGTGAGGTTAAGGGCATCATCGCTCGATAGTATTTTGTTTCCGTCAAATGGGGATAGTGGTATCTGAGCAGGCCTTGAGCCTGTTGCAATAATGATAGTATCAGCCTCTACCTTTTCTTGAGAACCATTTTTTGAGGTGACTACTATCTCTTTTGGAGAGACCAAAAATCCTCTTCCTTTTTTAAGTGTTATCCCCCAGCTTTTAAAGAGACCTTTTATGCCTTTTATCTGAGTGATTACTATCTTGTTTTTTCTTTCAATAATCTTTGAAATGCTGGGAACTATTTCACCCTTCAGTTCAATGCCGAATTCTTCTAATCTTCTGGTTTTGGCTAAAAGCTCGGTTGATGCGACAAATGACTTTGTAGGAATGCAGCCCCAGTTAAGACAGGTACCTCCAACTTCTCCCTCCTCAATTATCGTTACCTGTGCGCCTAACTGAGCAGCCTTAATAGCAGCAACATAACCCCCGGGACCAGCACCGAGGATGGATAATTTCATTTAGCTTCCTCTTCAACATATTTTTCATATTCAGAGGCGTCCATCAAGTCATTAATCTCGGTTATATCATCAATTTCTATAATGGCTATCCATCCTTTGCCATAGGGGTCTTCATTTACTATCTCGGGAGCTTCTGAAAGTTCTTCGTTTACTTCAATAACCCGTCCACTTATAGGTGAGATTATGGATGAAGTAGCTTTTGTTGATTCTATGTCGCCGATCTCACTATTTACCTCTATGTTTATGTCTACCTCAGGCAGGTCAATATAAACTATGTCACCGAGTGCTTCCTGTGCATAATGAGTGATGCCGATTGTTGCTTTCCTGTTCGATACCTTAACCCATGTGTGTTCCTTGTGGTATTTGAGGTCTTCTGGATTCATTGTTTCCTCCTTTTTTAAATGTTTCTCATACTGTGATTTCTTATCATAGGTTTTTCTTCTTTGTCAAGGAAGTAATATAATAGGAATCAACCTTCTTTTTGAGGTCAATAAGCGTATTAAGTGCGTCTTCTGGTTTCAGTCCTTTTATGTCAAGGTTTAGGATTTCGGTGATAAATGACTCGTGTATGGTGGAGAACAGATCGAGCTGGGTTGCCCCTTTCTTTGTTTTCATGTCTGCAAATCGTGGCATCCCTACCTCATTTAACTCTTCTTTTTCGAGATTGGCGAGCACCTCCTTTGCTCTGTTAATAATATGCTCGGGAAGCCCAGCCAATCGTGCTACCTGTATGCCATAACTTTTGTCGGCAGGTCCTTTTTCTATCTTCCTGAGAAAGATAATCTCATCGCCCCATTCCTTTACCGATACATTATAATTCTTCACGCCGTCATGAGTGAGACTGAGCTCCGTGAGCTCATTATAGTGTGTTGCAAAAAGAGTGCGTGCACTGATTTCATTGAGGATATGCTCTGCCACTGCCCATGCAATGCTGATACCATCAAATGTGCTTGTTCCCCTTCCTACTTCATCAAGAAGTATGAGGCTCTTCTCCGTTGCATTGTGTACGATATTTGCTACCTCTATCATCTCAACCATGAAGGTACTCTGACCTCTTGTAAGGAAATCTGATGCACCTATTCTTGTAAATATCCTGTCAACAATCCCTATCCCTGCTTCTGATGCAGGAATGAAACTCCCAATCTGTGCCATGAGGATTATGAGTGCGACCTGTCTCATATAAGTAGATTTACCTGCCATGTTCGGGCCTGTAATGATAAGGAGGCGTTCGTCTTCTTTGTCCATATATGTGCTATTCGGTATGAATTTCTCATTCAAAGGGATTCTTTCAAGGACAGGATGTCTCCCGTCTGTAATGTCTATTGCTCCACTTTCATCGACTGAAGGCTTTACATAATTGTACCTTTTTGCGACAACAGCGAGAGAGGAAAGAAAGTCAATATACGAGAGAGCAGAAGCTATTTTTGACAGTATCTCAGATTCTTTCTGTATTTCACTAAGTATCTCTTGAAAAATTTGGTACTCAAGGTTTTTAAGCGTTTCTTCAGCCCCGAGGATATTTGTCTCATATTCCTTAAGCTCAGGAGTGATAAACCTTTCTCCTCCCACAAGTGTCTGCTTTCTGATGTAATTATCAGGGACCATGTGGAGATTTGTTTTCGTCACCTCGATATAATAACCAAAGACCCTGTTATATCCGACTTTCAGAGAAGATATACCTGTCCTCTGTCTCTCTTTATGCTCCAGCTCTGTAAGGAAGTCCTTACCCTTTGTCGACATTTTCCTGAGTTCATCAACATCAGTGCTGTATCCATTCTTTATAATTCCTCCCTCTCTCAGGCTTATCGGGGGATTATCAACAATGCCTCTCACTATCAACTCCCTGAGGGCTGATAATTCTGATAACTCTTCTGAAATTGATTTCAGATAAGGATTTTTACACGAAATCAGCGATTTTTTGATCTTTGGTAGGTGGAGGAGGGAATTTTTAATTGCGATAAGGTCTCTTGCATTTGCAATCCCTGAACTTACTCTTGAGGAGAGTCTTTCGAGGTCCTGGATTTTCCTCAGAGAAGTCCTGAGTTCTTCAAGGAGCTCATAATCTTCTACAAGAAATTCAACAGCATCATGTCTTCTTTTTATTTCAAGGATATCGATATGAGGTTTCAGGATAGAACTTCTTAAAAATCTGCCCCCCATTGAAGTCAATGTTTCATCAAGTACCCACAGAAGTGTGCCTTCAGTCGAGCCATCTTTGAGGTTATGAGTGAGTTCAAGGTTACGCTGGGTTGCAGCATCTAAAAACATGTATGAATCCTGTCGCAGAGTAGTTATCTTTTTAAGGTTGAGTGTTTCTTTCTGTGTGTCCTCAAGATAGCTCACCAGTGCTCCTGCAGCAGAGATTGCCGCAACCATGCTGTCACATCCGTACCCGTCAAGTGAAGAAACTTTTAAATGACGGAGTAATGTCTTGTATGCCTCTGAATAATCAAAATACCAGTCATCATAGAAGGATATATAAAAGATGTTCAGAGACTCTTTATAGTGGATATTATCTTTCAGAAACTGGGGGAGTAAGATTTCCCGCGGCTCGAACTTATACATTTCATCTTCAATATTTTTATCCGTTTCATACACGATAAACTCTCCTGTGGAAATATCTGCTACCGCAATACCGTGTTTATCCCTTAAAGGAAATATACTTACAATGTACATGTTTTCCTTGGGATTTTCAGATAGGTGTGTCCCGGGTGTGATTACCCTCACAATATCCCTCTGCACAATGCCCTTTGCTTCCTTTGGGTCTTCCATCTGTTCGCATATTGCAACCTTGTAGCCAGCCTTGATCAGTTTTGATATGTAAGACTCTGATGCAAAGTAAGGGATGCCACACATTGGAGTCGGATCTTCTTTTGATTTATCTCTTGTGGTGAGTGCGATCTGCAGGACCTTTGATGCCTTTTCGGCATCTTCGCCGAACATTTCATAAAAATCTCCGAGTCTGAAAAAGACAATTGCGTCTTTATGTCTTTCTTTGATACTAAAGTATTGTTTCATCAATGGAGTTATTTCTGACATTCTCACTTATTAAATAACATCAGATATTGAAAGTGCAATATGCAAAAAGAGAAAAAGCTTCAGTCAGGGCCTTCAAGGTCTCTGAGAAACTGTTCTTTTAAACGAAGGGTGGGATAGATAATTTAGTAGATTTATGAGTGAGATCAGAGAGTAAATATACAACTCACCTTTTGTTTCATGATAGAATGGTAGAGAAAGAAAAAAAATTTAAAGGGAAAAGTCAAAAGGAAGATAATGGATAAAACCGAGGAAAAAATTCGGGAAATTCTGAATAATTTAAATTATCTCTTTGAAGCCCATGACGGGTTTGCTGTATTAGCAGAATGTAGTAACAACAGAGCAGTAATATATTGCGGTGGATTGTGTTCACACTGTGACAGTAAATGTATTGAAGAAGCGATTAAGGCTAAGATACCTGATATCGAAGTAATTGTCAGATAGGAACATGGAGGTGAAAGTGCTCCTCAATAGGTAAAGAATTTATTTAGATAAACCGAAAAGGTTATACAAGGAGGATATATGAAAGTATTACAAGCTATTGCTGAAAGAAGGTCTGTGAGAAGCTATGAACCACGACAAGTACCTAAAGATATAATTCAAAAGATTATCAAGGCAGGTAATCAGGCACCCTCTGCGATGAACAGCCAGCCATGGCGTTTTGTCGTTGTAGAGGACAAAGAGTTTCATAAAAAACTCACTGAGGCAGCTGTTCCTAAAAGCAAACAGAGGCTTGAATTATTAAAAAAGATAAACCCTGAAAGATATCAGGCTATTATGGAGCGATATGGAGAACTGGAAGACCCGATTTACTATTCTGCTCCTGTCATTATTTTTGTTATTGGAACCGGTCAGTTCGCAGATTTATCCTGTCCTCTTGCATGTGAGAATATGATGTTAGCTGCCTATTCTTTAGGACTCGGCAGCTGTTGGGTTTATTTCGGCTCTCTGGTAACTGATAAAGAAGAGATAAAAAAAGAACTGGAATTAACTACAGACGAAAAAATATTCGGTCCAATCATTATCGGGTATACTGAGAAGTTCCCTGAACCACCTCCAAAGAAGGAACCTCGAACAAAGTGGATATAAATAATAGGTTTGAATTTCTTGGCAGTGTTAAGGTATTTTAGTGAGACTAAATTCTCACTCGGGAGGAAATGTGAATGTCAATGAAGAAAACTAAAAAATACGTATACTTTTTTGGTGGGGGAAAAGCAGACGGAAAAGGAGACATGAAGGATCTTCTCGGTGGAAAAGGTGCTGGGCTTGCAGAGATGACTAACCTTAAGATTCCAGTCCCTGCTGGGTTTACCATCACTACTGAATCATGCAATGAATATTTTAAGGCCGGAAAGAAATATCCAACAGGATTGTGGAAAGAGGTGCTTGAGAACCTGAAAAAGGTGGAAAAGGCAATGGGGATGAAATTTGGTGATTCTGTGAATCCTCTCCTCGTTTCTGTCCGCTCAGGGGCAAAATTCTCAATGCCGGGAATGATGGATACGGTTCTTAACCTCGGGCTCAATGAAACAACAATGAATGCATTAATAAAAAAGACCGGAAATGAGCGGTTTGTGTATGACGCATATAGAAGACTTATCACAATGTTTGGCAATATTGTGATGGGTATTGACAGGCAAAAATTTGAAAAAGCAATTGAAGAGATAAAGATAAAGAGAGGAGTTCATCTCGATACAGACATTACCGTTGATGACCTTAAAAGTCTTGTTGAAGAATTTAAGATTATTTATAAAAGGAGTACCGGAGAAGATTTTCCAACTGACCCCTATGAACAACTTGAAAAGGCGATAAATGCAGTATTTGGTTCATGGTTTGGGGACAGAGCAGTGAAATATAGAAAGATAAATGATATTCCTGATGATCTCGGTACCGCCTGTAATATTCAATCAATGGTATTTGGAAACTTAGGTGAGAATTCCGGGACAGGAGTTGGATTTACGAGAGACCCATCTACAGGCCAGAAAAAGTTCTTCGCAGAATGTCTCATAAACGCACAGGGTGAAGACGTGGTTGCAGGGATAAGGACACCCCTCCGTATCGAAGAACTGAAAAAGAGACTTCCAAAGGCATATAAAGAACTCTATTCGATATATAAGAAACTCGAGAAGCATTATAAAGATATGCTCGATATTGAGTTTACTGTGCAAGAAGGAAAGCTCTATATGCTCCAGACAAGGGTGGGAAAAAGGACAGCACAGTCAGCCCTCAAAATCGCCATTGATATGGTGAAAGAAAAACTCATTGATAAGAAGACTGCTCTATTGAGGATTGACCCATCACAACTTGACCAAATGCTCCATCCAATGATAGATCCCAAAGCTCAAATTAAGGTAATTGCTAAAGGTCTTCCGGCATCCCCTGGTGCTGCGGTTGGAACGGTTGTATTCACAGCAGAGGATGCAGAAAGAGCTGCCGAAAAAGTCAAAAAAGTTATTCTTGTCAGGACTGAGACATCACCAGAGGATATTGGAGGCATGCATGCAGCACAAGGTGTTCTCACTGCGAGAGGTGGAATGACCTCACATGCTGCTGTTGTTGCCAGAGGTATGGGCAAATGCTGTGTTGCAGGGTGTGGTGCAATCAGTATAAATGAAGTTCAGAGATATTTTACCGTGAATGACCTTATTGTGAAGGAAGGTGACTACATAACCCTTAACGGAACAACTGGTGAAGTTATTCTTGGTGAGGCACCTCTGGTAACACCTGCCCTCACTGGTGAATTCGGGACCTTTATGAAATGGGTAGATGAGTTCAGGAAGCTCGGTGTGAGGGCAAATGCTGATACACCTCATGATGCAAAGGTAGCAAGGGACTTTGGAGCTGAAGGCATAGGACTCTGCAGAACAGAGCACATGTTCTTTGAAGCCGAAAGAATTAAGGTCGTACGGGAAATGATACTTGCTGACGATAAAGAGGGAAGGAAAAGAGCGCTTGCAAGGCTCCTCCCGATGCAAAAGGGAGATTTTATTGGTATATTCAGAGAAATGCATGGGCTTCCTGTTACTATCAGACTTCTGGACCCGCCACTTCATGAATTCCTCCCGCATACAGATGAAGAGCTTAGAGAACTTGCGCACGAGATGGAAGTTTCTTTTGAAAAACTAAAGGCGAAAAATAAATCGCTCCATGAATCTAACCCGATGCTCGGTCACAGGGGATGCCGTCTTGGTGTCACCTATCCCGAAATTTACGAAATGCAGGTTCAGGCTATTATAGAGGCTGCCTGTGAGCTTTCAAAAGAGAAGGTGAAGGTGATACCAGAGATAATGATACCGCTTGTAGGCCATGTGAATGAATTCACAATGCTCAAAGACCTTACGAAGAAGATAGCAGAAGAGGCCAAAGCAAAATATAAAGCGAATGTAAAATATAGTATAGGGACGATGATAGAACTTCCAAGGGCTGCGATAACTGCAGATGAGATTGCAAAAGAGGCAGAATTTTTCTCTTTTGGCACAAATGACCTTACACAAACAGTGTATGGTTTGAGTCGCGATGACGCGGGTAATTTTTTACCTTACTACGTCGAAAAAGGACTACTCGAAGACGACCCATTTATTACGCTCGACCAGAAAGGCGTTGGGCAAGTGATCAAAATAGGTATAGAGAAGGGAAGGTCTGCCAGGAGAGACCTTAAAATCGGTATCTGTGGTGAGCATGGAGGGGACCCGAAGTCTGTAGAATTCTGTCATAAAGCGGGAATGAATTATGTGAGTTGCTCACCATACAGGTTGCCAATCGCGAGGCTTGCTGCAGCCCATGCTGCGCTTAAGGAAAAGATAAAGAAAGATTTAAGTAAGTCAACAGTGTAAACGAAACTGCACTACGTTAACGACAAGCATTCTTAGCAATTGGGTTGTTTGTTATTATTCAATCTTTACATACCCAAGGATTATGTGTTATTTTACTTAAAATTGTTGAAAGGCGGTGTATGAATGTCAATTGTTAAAGAACAGAAGCAGACGATAATAGAGAACTTCAAGCTCCATGATACTGACACGGGCTCGGCCGAAGTTCAGATAGCTCTAAAGAGCGAGAGGATAAATTATCTCAGCGAACATTTTAAAGTACACAAAGGCGACCACCACTCAAGGAGAGGTCTTTTAAAACTTGTCAGTCAAAGGAGAAGATTACTTGATTATCTTAAAGCTGAAAATAAGGGGCGCTATTCAAAACTGATTGAACGTCTGGGACTGAGGAAATAGATGAAAAAAATAGAGATTGATATTCGAGGAAAGAAATTTACCCTTGAGACAGGCAAGATTGCAAAACAGGCGGATGGAGCAGTAATCGCTCAGTATGGTGACACTTTAGTCCTTGCGACAGTTGTGGCTGACAAGATTGAGAGGAAAGGTTTGAATTTTTTCCCGCTCACCATAGATTATCAAGAAAAGACTTACGCCGCAGGAATATTTCCAGGCGGGTTCTTTAAAAGAGAAGGACGTCCTACAGAGAAAGAAATTCTTACGTCACGCCTTATTGATAGACCTATGAGACCCCTCTTATCAAAAGGGTTTCCCTATGAGACACAGGGCATTGTCAGTGTTCTCTCGTACGGGGGTGAGAATATTGCTGACATAATTGGAATAATAAGCATGTCAGCGGCCCTTACCATTTCTGACATCCCCTTTAATGGGCCTGTTAGTGCGGTGAGAATCGGGAGAATTGCAGACTCTTTTGTGATAAACCCTGATATGAGAGAGCTTGAGGAGTGCGACCTCGACCTTGTGGTCGCAGGCTCTGAAGATGCCGTGATAATGGTCGAGGGTGAAAGCCAGGAGATCACAGAGGCTGACCTTCTTGAGGCCATAGAGATTGCACACAATGAGATAAAGCGGCTGTGCAGGTTACAGAAAGAACTCCAGGCAATGGTAGTAAAAGAAAAACGGAATCTTATCACCCTTATTATTGATGAAGAATTGAAAAAAGCTGTTGAAGATCTCTCTATGGAAAAGATAAAGGGTGCCATTTCGATACCTGATAAAATGAGGAGGCAAGGAGCACTCGACGAAATACTTAAAGAGACGATCGAAAAATTGAATAGTGGTGAAAACGACATCTCCCCAGCAATAATTTCGGTATTTAATGATATCGAGAAAAACCTTGTGAGGGGAATAATTCTCGATAAAGGCGTCAGAGCAGATGGAAGGTCTTCTGACGAGATAAGAAATATCAGTTGTGAGATTGGCATCCTTCCAAGAACACATGGATCTGCTCTCTTTGTAAGAGGAGAGACACAATGCCTTGCAGTAGTGACCCTTGGTACTACAGATGATGAACAGAGAATTGAGTCACTCGATGGCGATTTTTCAAAAACATTTATGTTGCATTATAATTTTCCGCCTTTCAGTGTTGGCGAGGTTAAGCCTTTGAGATCTCCAGGCAGACGCGAGATAGGTCATGGCATGCTTGCCGAAAAGGCTCTGAAGGCTGTGATACCGGCAAAATCTGAATTTCCTTATACCATAAGAGTAACGTCAGACATATTAGAGTCAAATGGGTCATCGTCAATGGCTACAGTATGCGGGGGGTCACTTGCATTAATGGATGCTGGTGTCCCTGTCAGAACTCATGTTGCGGGAATCGCGATGGGTCTTGTAAAAGAAGGTGAAAGGGTTGTTATCCTTACCGATATACTTGGTCTTGAGGATCATCTCGGTGATATGGACTTTAAGGTAACCGGAACAGAAAAGGGGATTACGGCATTCCAGCTCGATACTAAAATAGGTGGCATATCACGTGAGATAATGGAGAGAGCACTTGAACAGGCTCGGCAGGGAAGACTTTATATACTTGAAAAGATGAATAATACTATTACCGCTCCAAAAGAGGAACTTTCACATCATGCACCGAGAATTTATACAATGCAGATTAGACAGGAGAAGATTCGCGATGTAATAGGAACAGGTGGTAAGGTAATTCGTAGTATTACAGAGCAGACTGGTGTGAAGATAGAAGTAAATGACAGTGGCCTTATCAATATAGCCTCCCCGGATGGAGAATCAGCGAGGAAAGCTATGGAGATTATCAACAGTATTACCGCAGAAGCTGAGCTCGGCAGGATATACACCGGAAAAGTAAAAAGAATTGTTGATTTTGGAGCATTCGTAGAAATCCTTCCAGGTACCGAAGGGCTGCTTCATATTTCACAGATAGCTGAGAGAAGGATCGCAAAGGTGACAGACGAGATAAGCGAAGGAGACGAGGTTCTTGTAAAAGTCATCGAGATAGATAAATTAGGCAGAATCCGCGTTTCCAGAAAAGAGGCAATGAGGGAAAAGAAGGAAATAAGTTGAACGAGGGTGAGCATGTATATAAAAGAATATCTGCCGAACGGGATACCTGTGGTTATAGAAACGTTGAAAAACATGCGCTCTGTTGCTCTCGGTATCTGGGTGAAAGTAGGTTCAAGGAATGAGACTTCTCATAAAAACGGCATATCCCACTTCCTTGAACACATGTTTTTTAAAGGGACCAAGAAGCGAACTGCAAGAGACATTGCAATTGATATTGACTCTCTCGGAGGCGACCTCAACGCATTTACCTCTAAGGAGGGCACAACCTTTTATGTAAAGGTGCTTAATGAGTACCTCAAAGATGGGGTTGAGTTACTCTTAGACGTTTTCCTCCACTCTACATTTCCTGAAAAAGACATTGAAAAAGAGAAAGCAATAATAAAAGAAGAGATAAAGATGGTCGAAGACACTCCTGATGACTATATTCATGACCTCTTCAATCAGACCATCTGGGATTATAAAGGACTCGGTCAACCTGTCCTTGGACGAAGTAATACAATAAAGTCATTTACAAGAGATGATCTTCTCGAACACATACGAAGATATTACGGCATAAAGGATATCATTGTCTCTTGTGCTGGTGATTTCAAGCCCAAATTTCTGCTCGATATACTGAATAAAAGTCTTGGTAACCTTAGAAGAGGCTCTGAACCTGCAAGGCACCAGATGCCTGATTTTAAAAGCAAGGTAAAGATATTTGATAAAGAACTCTCTGAAACACATATATGTCTGGGGGTCAAAGGTCTTCCGCAAGCAAGCGAAGAACGTTATGGCATTTTTATACTGAACACAATTCTCGGCGGGGGTGTGAGCTCGCGACTCTTTCAGGAGATAAGAGAAAAAAGAGGGCTCGCCTATTCAATATATTCATTTGTTGCATCGTATTTTGATATAGGAGTATGGGGTGTTTATGCAGGTGTAAGCAGGAAAAAACTGAGAGAGGTCGTAGGGTTGATTGTACAAGAAATGTGTTCTTTGAAGGATAAAATTACCGAGGAAGAATTAACACGCGCAAAGAATCATCTAAAGGGTAATATAATCCTCGGACTTGAATCAACAATCAGCCGCATGAATAATATTGCACGTCAGGAAATATATTATGGGAGGTATTACTCCCCTAAGGAAATTATGAAAAAAGTAAATGCAGTCACGCTCAGCCAGGTCAATGGCCTTTCTGAAAGGCTGATAAAAAAAGAGCGGTTCTCACTCACAGTCTATGGGCCGGTGAATGAAAAAGATGTCAGGGGAATACTGAGTTAATGTCATTTCTTGAGTATATATGGTTTCCTGTAGTAAAAATTCTTTAACCGAGAAAACAGTAAACTAAGGAATCTGAAAAGGAGGTATTTATGCCAGCATATGACTATATCTGTAAAGATTGTGTAAAAGAGTTCACCGTTTTTCTTTCTCTCAGGGAATTTGATATGAAGTCAAAAATTAATTGTCCACACTGCCAGAGCGATAATACAGTAAAAAAACTCACATCTTTTTTTGCAAAAACGAGCAAGAAATCCTGAGGAATTATATTCTCTTAAACGTATTTTCATGTGAATAAAATAATATTAAAAACAGAGTTTCCCGATGTACCCTTAGTGAAACGTGGCAAGGTAAGAGACATATACGATCTCGGAGAATATCTTCTCCTTGTTGCTACTGACAGGATTTCAGCATTTGATGTTGTCCTTCCAAATGGTATACCTGAAAAAGGGAGGGTGCTTACCCAGATATCCTTATACTGGTTTCAACAGATTGAGGACATTATTCCTAACCATATTGTAGCGACACGCGTAAAGGATTTTCCTGAAAAAGTCCATAAATATGCAGACATTCTTGAAGAGCGAAGTATGCTTGTAAAAAAGGCGCATCCAATGCCAGTGGAATGCGTGGTAAGAGGATACCTTTCAGGCTCAGGATGGAAGGAATATAAAAAGAGTGGAACTATCTGTGGTATTAGTCTTCCTGAAGGGCTTGTTGAATCATCCAGACTCAATGAACCACTATTTACACCGAGCACAAAAGCCGAAGAGGGACATGATAGTAATATTTCCTTTGATGAGGTCTCAAAGAAAGTCGGTCAGGAGATGGCAGATAAATTGAAGGATGTTAGTATAAAGGTTTATTCAAAGGCAAGAGACATTGCAGAAAAGAAGGGTATTATCATCGCTGACACCAAGTTTGAATTTGGATTGTTTAATGGTAATCTTATATTGATTGATGAGCTCCTCACACCTGACTCTTCACGTTTCTGGTCAATAAGGGATTATACTCCTGGTAGGAGTCAGGACAGCTATGACAAACAGGTTGTGAGGGACTATCTGCTGACCCTCAAATGGGATCAGACATACCCTGGACCTATGTTGCCTGACGAGATAGTAAAAAAGACAGTAGCGCGGTACAAAGAAATCCTAAAAATCCTCACAAACTAAAAAATGAGAAAAACAGGCTCAGCC
>Ga0315284_10011865_pt1 | contig 12408 bp, 9 predicted proteins | sample YL17G09_16_MG_FD_203696 | JGI IMG/M metagenome (GOLD analysis project Ga0315284, IMG submission 203696) | Sediment microbial communities from Yellowstone Lake, YNP, Wyoming, USA - YL17G09_16 | ecosystem: Environmental > Aquatic > Freshwater > Lake > Sediment | place: USA: Wyoming | collected...
TGCGGATGCCCAAAAACAGATTGGTTTCCTTCAGTCCATTTTGAAAGATGACCCCAAAAACCTTAACGCGCTCATCCAGCTTGGAAACCTTTATTTCGACACCGATCAATTCGATCGGGCCATAGAGACTTATTCCAAAGCCCTGGAGATCGATCCCCAGAACGCCGACGTGCGCACAGACATGGGGATCATGTACCGGCGAAAGCAGAATTACGACAAAGCAATCACGGAGTTCAAGAAGGCGGCAGAAACCGATCCTAAACATGTCAACAGCCGTTATAACCTTGGCCTTGTCCTCCTTCACGACAAGGGAGATATCAAAGGGGCGATCAAGGCCTGGGAGGATTATCTGAAGGTCGAACCCACCGGCCCCCGTGCTGAAAATATCCGTAATCAGATGGGCAAGATGAAGGATATGGTGAAATAGACACAAAAAAAGCCGACTGTTGCCAAAAAAGGGCACCATTGGCGAAATAGGCCGCCCAGTTCTACCCACCTTTCTTCCCCGATTAACTTCCCCTCTTATTTTTAACTATTTGAAATACAAAAACATTTGAAAATATTTTAGGGAGGAAATTGCAGGCCTCCTTTTCTCATTGTACTTGGCATAAGATATGCTATTTATAGCTCAATGGGTGAAGCCGAATCAGTAGATTGGGGGGTGATTTTGAAAATGAGAAAAAGGCTTTCCGACTGGATAATCATTATTCTCATCCTCGTTTTTTTCGCCATCCCTATTTGCAGCTTGGCTGTTGCGGACTCTGTTACTTCCTGGCCGAAGTGTTCGACTTCTTTCATATATAATTTATTCTTGAAATAATCAAAAAACCTCCACCTCCTGGTTCTTTCCCCCGTTTTCTCCTCTTTCCCTTACCTTCAGGTTTTGTCTGCGCCTTTCATTCCGGTGTATTTTGTGATAATTTGAAGGCCTTATAGCAAAGGTTTAAAGATGCCGCCGGAAGGAGGCTTTATGCGCGAAGAGAAAAAAAATAAGCAACAAGAAAACCCTTATGATGCGGCCCTGAAGATGCTCGACGCTGCCGCCGAGAAGATCAACCTCAACGAGAACATCTGGAAACGCCTGCGCCATCCCCGCCGTTGCCTGATTGTGACCCTGCCGGTGATGATGGATGACGGCTCCCTGAAGATCTTCGAGGGTTACCGCGTGCAGCACGATTATTCCCGCGGACCGGCCAAGGGAGGAATCCGTTATCATCCGGACGTCACGCTGGATGAAATGAAGGCTCTGGCGGCGTGGATGACCTGGAAGTGCGCCGTCGTCAGCATCCCTTTCGGTGGGGCTAAAGGTGGCGTTCGCTGCAACCCCAAAGAGATGTCCCGAACTGAGCTTGAGCGCCTGACTCGGCGCTACGCCAGCGAAATCCTGATTATCATCGGGCCGGATAAAGACATCCCTGCTCCGGATGTTTACACGGACGCCCAGGTCATGGCCTGGATCATGGATACATACAGCGTGGCCCAGGGGCATAGCGTCCCAGGCGTGGTCACCGGCAAGCCAATCTCTTTGGGAGGGACCTTGGGCCGAAAGGAAGCCACCGGGCGCGGCTGCGTATTCACAACGGTCGAGGCCGCCAAAGAACTGAGGATGGATTTAACAAAATCAACCGTGGCGGTTCAGGGGTTCGGAAACGTGGGGGTCAGCGCAGCCCAGATCTTTCATGAGGCGGGGGCAAAAATCATCGCGGTCAGTGACTCCAAAGGGGGAATCTATAATCCCAGAGGCCTCGACCCAAAGAAAGTTCTCGCCGCCAAGCTGAAGGGGTCCTCGGTCCTCGATTACAAAGAGGGCGACCGTATTACCAACGAAGAGCTGATCACCATGCAATGCGATGTCCTCGTTCCGGCAGCCCTGGAAAATGTCATCACCTTGAAGAATGCACCCAAGGTACGAGCCAAGATCATTGCCGAAGGAGCCAATGGCCCGACCGTCCCCGAGGCTGACGAGATCTTGCAAAGCAATGGTATTTTTGTCATCCCTGATATTCTGGCTAACGCCGGCGGCGTCACCGTTTCTTATTTCGAGTGGGTGCAGAACATCCAGGAGTTCTTCTGGAGCGAAGAGGACGTCAACCGCAGGCTAGGCGAGATAATGGTGCGCAGCTATCACGAGGTCATGAAGGCGACGCGGGATCACAAGGTTACCCCTCGCCTCGGCGCTTACATGCTGGCTGTGGGCCGGGTGGCCGAAGCCATCGAGTTTCTGGGATTATACCCCTAAAAAAGCTTTCAACTATCAGCGAAAATCAGTCAGCAGCCAAAGCACCAGTCCGGGGTGGGGCATTCCCTGCCTTAGAAGGACTCAGTGAAGAAGGAAGATAAAACCTCGATCACTGCCTCCGGCTTAATGATTTCCAGGCCTTGATGGAAGCATTCCGATCGGGCCTCAGATGAACGAGGGGAAGAAAGATTCTTTCCGGAAAAAATATTCACCCCCGGCCCGTTCGGGCCCCATACCTCCGGATTCGTGGGACCAAAAATCGCTACCGTGGGTAGACCGAGCGACGCCGCCAGATGGGTGATCCCCGAATCGTTGCCCAGGTAGGCGGTGCTCGCTTTAAGTACCGCGGCCAAATGAAGTAAAGAAAGATTATCCGCGACCCAAGGACTTGCTTTCCTCATGGCCTGCCTGACCTCTTCCACCCCATCTTGAGCTGGGCCAGAAATCAGGAGTATTTTAGCCCACTCGCTTAACCTCTCCGCAACCGTTGCGAAATTTTTTGGGTCCCAATTCTTGGCCGGGCTGCCACTCCCCGGATGGATGGCCAAGAGACGGTCCTCTTCCTTAAGTCCGAAGTCGGCTAAGAGACGTTTGGCAAAGGTCATAGCCTCTTCCGGGAGGCGCAACGGAGACCATGGATATGCTCCTTCGATGCCTGAAGCCCTCAAGGATTCCACTAAATACCGGGAGACATGGATTCTTAATCCCTCCGGAGGAAAGGAGGGGATGGTAATCACTCTGTCAACCCCTGCTCTTTGCAAATTTTTCGCCAGGATGCCTACATTGGACTTTCCAAAGGCAAGAGCAATACCGAAGGAAGAAAAAAAAGTCGATAGCCCGGAAGGAAGGGTCTCCCCCTCTAAGTAAAAATAGGCCATTCCTGCCCGATCGATGGAGTGGACAGAATCTGCTTGAAGGTCAAAGGCTACTAAACACAGCCTTTCCGGCCGTCCCATGAGAGCCAACGCAGAGCCGGGGAAATTTTGGCGAGAAACCCGCAGGGCAGGCAGAGCTAGAAGCAAATCGCCGATTCCACCGGCATGGAGAATTAATACCTTTGGGGGCGGGGTGAGCAAATTTTTGTTCGCTGATCTCAAGCTTTAAGTCGAGCAATTATTTTTTTCTATCGGCCTCGAGAGTAGCGCATGGGAAGCAAATCTCCTGATTGCGGCCCTGGAGGTCAGGAAGGAAATGTTCTCCACACAGAGGACAGGCTTTCGTCTTGGTAAAACAGGCCGGGCAGAAATATTCGCCCCCATCCATATACTGTTCAACGCGAACATATTCAGGGTTCTTCAAATCTTCCTTCTTCTTCGCCGGCGGCAAGAAAGGCTCGGTGAACACCCGATTACAGCCCGCGCAAAAAACCGAGGGCTTCTTCTCATGCGCCCGGATCCATTCATCGATTCGAGACTTCAAAAAACGGAGCTGCCCGCCAACCCGGGAGTGGGGAATCTCGCCATTGGCCACCAGGCGTTGAACGTGCTTCACGCTGAAACTAAGGTATTTGGCTGCTTCTTCCATGGTCATGCCGGATCTTTCCATATTGCCCCTGTTTTGGTCATCCCCAGCTTTAGGAATGGGCCGAGGAGGGTTCTGAAGTCCTGGCTTTCTCCCCGAACCTCGATTCCTTTCCGGACAGCAAGCGTTCGATATTCTCGCGGTGACGGTAGAAAATAAGTACTCCAATGATGACGGCAAAAGGAATATAGACGCGATGGGGGTTGAGTAAAGCGAGAAAAATGGGAAAGGCTGCGGTGGCCGTCAGAGAGCCCAGGGAAATAAAACGCCATTTATACACTACCGCTGCAAAAACTACGAAAGACAGGATTGCCGGCAAAGGGGACAGCGCCAGAAAAACACCCAGGCCGGTGGCAATCCCCTTGCCCCCTTTGAATTTCAAGAAGATCGGGTAGAGATGGCCGAGAAAAGCCACCAGGGCCACTGCTCCAATCCAGAAATACGAATCGAGACTTCCCCTGGCAATCGCTACCGGGATCAGGCCTTTTAGGATGTCTCCCAGAAGGGTGATGACGCCCAGTTTCTTACCAGCCGTGCGGAACACGTTTGTGGCTCCAATATTACGGCTTCCCTGCGTGCGGGGGTCCACATCGCTGAAAGCCCTGGCCAGGATTACACCAGTGGGAATGGAGCCCATAAGATAAGCAAAGATCAAGAGGAGAAATGTCATGGGTCAATTCCTCCTTGAAACATAGAGACGAGTTGCTCATTCATTCCGGCAAATTACACCTTGCGCACTCGGCAAGGGATATAGCGGTGTAATGGCGTCGCCGCAAAACGGTCTCGGTTTTTTGCCGGGGCCAAACGGTTTACATTGACTCCGTATGCCTTTTCCAGGTGAACGAGGCCAAAGCCGTGGGGAATGACAACCTGACCTCTGGAGGAACTGTCGGTAACTTCAGCCTCCACCCTAGCGGATCCCGCTGCGGTCTCGATCAGCGCTATCTCCCCATCGGAAACGCCGATTTCCTCGGCGTCGGCCGGGTGGATGCGCATAGTACAGGCCCTTCTCCCTTCATTCCAGGCCGGGTCGCGCATGATGGTGTTGGCTACCATCTCCATATGGTTTCCGGCCATGAGGATCAGGGGATATTCGTTGTTTGCCAGCTCGGCCTCCTCGGTCGACGGTTTTACCTCCCTTACCCATGATTCCATCCCGGGAAAATGGATGTGGATTTTTTTGTCGGGGGTTTTCAGCAGGGAGAGGTTGTTTGCGGTGTCCACCACCCCGATCTTGACGCCGCCGGGCGTGTTCAAGATCTTAGAAAATATTTCTTCACCAGTCATCGGTCCCACCTGGTAGCCAGCGCGGGATACATCTTCGGGGTGCATCATGGGGAACCGCGCCAGCAGCCCCCAGAGCGCAGCCAGGTTCTTGGAGCCCAGCTCTTCCCCCAGGGTTTTGGCCAGAATGTAGGGCAACCAGGAGGCGGCCTCGGGGTTGGCGCGTATATATTCCATAAGCGCCGCGCCAAAACTTAGCCGATTCCGTGCCAGCTCCCGGAGTTTGGGAGGGCATTCAGGGATCATGCCCAATCTTTCAGCCAGCTCCACGTAGATATGGGCCTCCTCTACCTGCTCCCCATCTGCCTGCGCCACAGGCCGGCGCATATCAAAATAATACTCCGGGTAGCTACCCTGGAAAAATGTGCCGTCCCACTTCTCATAGCCCGATTTCGCTGGCAGCACATAGTCAGAAAGGACGGCTGTCTCGCTCATGGCCACCTCAATCGTTACCAGAAGGTCGAGCTTGGCAAAAGCTTTCTCATAGGCGCTGGTGTCGGCGTAAGAACGCAAGGGATTGGAACCGCTCACAATCAGGGCCCGGATGCGCTGGGGATGGTCGTTATCGATTTCCTCCGGCAATACGTTGGGAGGAAAAACCCCCATGATCAGGGGGACATTGGTCATCACTGTTTTCCACGTACCGGGGTCTTCCTCAGGGGTATGGGACCCCATGGGCATTAGATGGCCTAAAAAAACATTCCCGCCCGGGACGCCGATGCGCCCGGCCAGCGTAAGCAAGATCAATTCTAAATAAGAATTCAGCGTGCTGTGGCGTCCCATCAGGATTCCCAGATCGCTGCGCATAGCGGTTCTTCGGGTGGCAAAGAGCCGGGTGAATTTACGAACTGCTTCAGGATCCAATCCGCAAACACGGCAGTTTTCCCCCACATCCACGTCATCGAACCACCTTCGGATGGCCTCAAACCCATTCACGCGTGACGCTAGGTACTCCCTGGCCACAAGTCCCTCGCTCAGCAAAATCTTGATCATTGCTTTAAAAAGCAAGGCGTCTGTGCCGGGCCTAAGCTGGAGGTGGAGGTCGGCCATTTTGGCCGTTTCGGTCACTCTCGGGTCTACTACGGCCATCAAAAAACCCGGTTCTTTTTTCTTGTTCCTGAGCATCAGCGGAGCACGGGGAATATCGTGACTCGCTATGGGGTTGGCTCCCCAAAAGACAAGGAAGTCAGAGCCATTGACATCTGCCATGGCGTGCATATATTGGCGGCCGAAGGCTTTTCCGGCCACCCAGAAGAACCCGGTAAGTTCCTGAGCCAGGGCGCTATAATGATTCTTTGACCCCAATCCCCTTAGAAACCGCACGCTGAAGGCCGCTTCAAAATGGCAACCCTGGCCTCCGCCCCCCATGTAGGCGACAGACCGGGGACCATGGGTTTTGCAGATTTCCTTAAGCTTGGCTGCGGTTTCGTCGAGGGCCTGATCCCAGGGAATACGCTCAAAGCGATCACCCACACGCTTGAGGGGGAACTTCAGTCTTTCCGGGTTATTCTGGAAATAGGCTATGTTTGCACCCTTCCGGCACAGGTATCCCTGCGAACGAGGGTTCTCCCGGTCCGTCCTGACTTTGATGATCCTGCTGCCTTCGGTAATTACTTCCAGTCCGCAGTTGTTAAAACACAACACACAAGAGGTTTTTTTCCACTCGCTCATGGGCCGCTCCCTTCCATTAAAACCCTTTGCCCCCACCCAACTCTACCCTTCTCCCCATGAAGGGAAGGAAATGGGTGGGTGGGAATCTAAAAATTTTATTTATTGTAACCTTGCAAAACATGCAGAAAAATAATAACCTTACAATTGATTATGTCAAGGGAATTCTCTTAGCGATCTTGACAACCATCCTCAGTCTCCAAAGGAGGAAAACAAAACAATATGAGCGGCATCTTTGGGGTGGTCTCCAAGTCGAATTGTACAGGAACCTTGTTCTACGGTACAGATTATCACTCCCACATGGGCACAGAACATGGAGGGATCACCGTTCTGGGGCAGAGGTTTTACAGATCGATCCATAATATCAGCCAATCCCAATTCAAATCCAAATTTGCGGATGAATACAAACAAATGGAGGGGAATATGGGAATTGGTGTGATCAGTGATCGAGACCCTCAGCCTCTGATCATTGGTTCCAAGTTTGGGACATTTGCGATTGTCACCGCCGGGTTGATCGAGAATATGGACTCGTTGAGCGCCGACCTTCTGCGGGAAGGGCATACTTTCGGAGAAATGTCCGGTAGCGGGATCAACTCCGTAGAGCTGGTGGCCAAACTGATCAACACGGGAGCGGATATCATAGACGGAACCGCGAAAATGTTCGACAGGATCAAAGGTTCAGCCTCCCTTCTTTTATTGTGCGAGGAGGGGATCTATGCTGCCCGAGATCGACTGGGCAGGTCGCCCTTGGTTCTCGGTGAAAAGGGCGGAGATTTTGTCATGGCCACGGAAACCTGCTCTTTTCTCAACCTGGGTTTCAAAATCATTAAATATCTTGAGCCGGGAGAAATTGTCTTTATAGACAATAATGGGTTGAAACAGAAGCTGGCTGGAAAGGCCACCAGCCAGATTTGCGCCTTTCTCTGGATTTACACAGGGTATCCCGCATCCAGTTATGAAGGCATCAGTGTTGAGGTTGTAAGGGAGAACTGCGGTCGTTTCCTGGCGAAAAATGATCACGTTCAGGCAGACCTGGTGGCCGGAGTGCCCGATTCCGGGGTGGGGCATGCCATCGGCTATGCCATGGAATCCGGCCTCCCCTACCGCAGGCCCTTAACCAAGTACACTCCCGGCTACGGCAGAAGCTATACTCCTCCCTCGCAGGAAATCCGGGATCTCGTGGCTACCATGAAACTGATCCCCATTAAAGAGGTCATCTGCGGAAACCGGGTCATTCTCTGTGAAGATTCCATCGTCCGGGGAACTCAGTTGAAAAACTATACTCTCAAAAAACTCTGGGAAAACGGGGCCAAGGAGGTTCATATCCGTCCCGCCTGTCCCCCGCTCATGTTTCCCTGCAAGTTTGCCCTTTCCACCCGGTCGACTTCTGAACTGGCCGCCCGCAGGGCTATCCGCAGCATCGAAGGGAAAGATATTGAAGACGTTTCAGAATACTTAGATCCCCACTCTGCAAAATACGAAAGGATGGTAGAGTGGATCCGGAGAGAGTTAGGAGCTACCACTCTCAAATATCAAACCATTGAAAATATGATCAAGGCCATTGGCCTCCCCAGAGAAAAGCTTTGTCTCCACTGTTGGGTGGGAGAACAGGGATAAACTGGGTTCCCGAATCGATTTACAAAAAGAAAAAGGACTTGGCCCGCGAGAGCCAAGTCCTTTGAATTCCTGGTCGGGGCGACTGGATTTGAACCAGCGACTCCCTGCTCCCGAAGCAGGTGCGCTACCAGGCTGCGCTACGCCCCGATGATTTTTTATACTAACGAGAGAATATCGGAAAGTCAAGGAGAAACGGGACCCTTAATTTAGGAATGAGGGTTATGAAATGTGGGATAGGAGATCGGGAATTAATATTCCACGATCCGAAATCTGTAATCCGCAATTCTATTAGGGGTGCTTTAGGGACTGGATCTTCCAAATGAAGCGGGTCATGGGCAAAACCAGCGACCGCAGCTGATAAGCCACCTTGGGGAAATAGGCGATCTTGAGGAGGTTCTGGTATAGCTCTAAAAAATGTTCGGCGTGGAAGCTGACGGTTCTGCCGTCCTGGAGAAAGCCCCAGGGATTCATACGCCGGGCCTCGGCTTCTTCTTGAAAGATAACCTGACAATTGAAAGGCGGCTTCATGAAGAAAAGAGGCATAGCTTCAGGGTTGGATATCTCATAAATCTTTTCCCTCAGGCCCTGCCGCTTCTGAATGATGTAATCCCGCCATCTCCTTTCATCTTGATAAATCTCAGGATCCTTGGCGATGGCGTAAGTAACCACCCATTCCATCTTCTGCTTCACTTCTTGACAGGCGGCCGGGCATCCGGAGAAGAAACAAACCGGTACCTGGAAGGCGGAAAGAACCGTCGCGAAGAGCTCCGCCTCGCAGACCGTCTTCCCGTTGACCAAAATCTCGGCGATTCTGCCGGTGAGGGTGTGCGGGAGAAACCCGTCCTCATTCCCGCCGGAAGCGTGGAGCCCGACGAAGAGGGCGAAATCAGCACCATGAAGGTTCCCATAGCCCATTGCCGGCCCCGTATAGTATCCGGAGACCAACTTCACCCGCCTGTCCAGGTATCGAGGGATCAGATTGTATCCCGTGCGGTGGAAGTCTTTGACCACCACCCCCTTGACGCCCATCTCAAAGAGAGCTTCCGTAACTGCGTTGATATCCCTGGTCAGCTCCACCCTTGCTTTTTGCCACTGTGGAGTTCCCAGAAGGGTATGGGCCTTCGTCCAGGCCCCAGTAGAACCTTCCAGGTCGGCAACTATGTAGGCTACTTTCCCCTTCATAGTTCCTTCACATCCAGAATGCGCTGGGTCATCTCGGCCACGATGCACCAGATTCCATCAAGGGAAAAATGCTTCTGTATGGTGGAGTCAAACATGACTGTCACCTGGGCGGGAAATTCCTCGTCCGCTTTCCAGAGAACAAAAGCCAAAGGAACTTTCGGAAAAACCGTCAGGGCGAAAGCCTTATCCCCGAAGAGGAGCTCTACTCCGCCCAGGCGGCTTCCAGCGCGGGCGAAGGCATCGGGGTTCTTCCCGAAGGCCATCTTCAATTCTTCCACCCGGAGCGCATGCGGGCCGCGAAAGAAGGTCGTCCCCCCTTTCAGCTCCTTCTCGCTGATCCACGTGCGCGTGGGCTCCCCCTCTTTGGCATCCAGTAGATAAAGGAGGACCATCAGGTAGAAATAATCTCGCAGATTTTCTTCTTCACAAAAATCGCCGCGCATACATAAAATTTTTTGCTCCCCCGGGAGAATCAAATATTTCTGGCTGAGGATGGGCAGTGTATATGCATTCCGTTCCGAGTTATAATCCGCTTCGGTTCGTTTGCAAACCTCATTCGGCTCTGCTTTCGCCAACCTCTCCCAATACAACGCATGCGTAGACCGTTCATCTTTGTGATTATTGCTCATCATCCCCTCCCCAAATATGATAGTGTCTATGTCAGTGGCTAGGCCAATTCTTGGCCAGTGAAACGGACCCCAAGGCTCTCTTCCTCATGATACCCAATGATCTGTCGATTGGCAAAATATTTTGGTAAGGCCCATTTCCCCATCTTAAGGACTTCTTCTTCAATCCCCCCCTCTCCCTCCCCGTCGAGGGGAGGAGGGCAGGGTGGGGGTGAAAATCTCCTTCCTTGAATAATCCCGAAGCACAGCATCGGGGTCAGTGGCTAGCAATCCAAAAAGTCAGAGAATCAGACGAATCATGATGATAGGAAGAGAACAAACTCAACGGCGATAAAAAAAATCAGCCCCAAGCCACTTTTTAAACAACAGTGTTTCAAGAAGTCCACCGGGTCAAAATCCTGGAGCAGGGGTAATCGGAGGCAGGCTTTATTCCTGGCTTTTTGGGGGGTGCCGGCATGGAGACTGTTGATAACTCAAGATTTCCGGGGTCTAATTGTCTTAAACCCCAGTCCCAGAGCGGTTCTTTACCTAACTTTTCAATATAATTGACTTTTTTATTGCCAAAAGAATAGGCAAGTTGCAAAAGATTCTTAATTTTCTAATATAATGTGGGTCATTCGTAACTTTTTCCCCATCTTTTCCACAGGATTTTGTGGAAAAATCAAGGGAGGTCGCCCCGACCCTCGGCAATTGATCCCAGATAGGTTAATAAGCAGGGGGTGTGGGCTCAGCATGAGAGATAAGAAAGCGTAGCTTATTATAGGCTTAGGATGAGATTTAGGGAAAATTTATCAATGGGCATTCAAGGTGAGTTGGGCCAGAAATTTCCACCTACACGTCAACCTGGATGAAATAGAGGTTATTGGAAGCTATATAATCGCTTATAACCATCCTACCCCAGTTCATGATAGATTCCTGGGTTATTCTTTCCAGATTTTTCCTTCTCTCGGGTAGTATCCCGATTAAATGCGCTCCCCCTGTTTCATCGTCCCAGTAGAATTCATAAGCGGTCATCCTCTTTACCTCTACTCGATTTCAATCCATTATCGGGGACTGTTGATAGATCCGATTTTTAAAAAAGCAATTCATATGCCAAATAGACGAAATTATCATAATCCCCTATTTTCACAAACCATTTCTAAAATTTCGGTTTTCTTACAAAGGGTAAAAATGAAATAACTTTTCCCAAAAGTCTCGAATTACTGGAATTTTTTTGCGGAAAATATTGTCCATTTCCTAGTTGGAGGCAAAATGGCTGAAAGGGGCAGGGGAAATAGCTCAACAAAAACCAAATATAGATTAAAATGATGGCTATTCCGGTGGCCCGCCCGCTGGAGGGTTCCATTACGATGCTGAGAATATAAATCATTCAACAGAGAACATATTCAGAATCTGGCATCGGGTGGTTTTTCCGGCAAAAGGCATATTGGGGTTAGTGGGAACATTTGATCAAGATTATGAAAGGTGGGGTCATTCAATAAGTCCGGGGGAAATAAACTCTCCAGAGAAGTTGATTCGCTCGTTTAGGGTTACCGATTACTCCAAGGCTGGAGAAGTTTTAGATCTGGGCGTGGATTATGGAGCAGAATGGTATTTTATTGACCCAAAAGCCATTGCCGAATAGGATCCAAATAAGGGAGGCAAAGGAGAACCGGAGGGACATTCAAGCATTCGGAAACCGGTGGATATCTACGGACACCTGATTCTAAGTAGGAACCGGGAGCTGTGGATCGTTTGGACACACACTTGCCCGCACCCCGACGCAACCTACCAAAAATGAAAAAGCCGCAACTCTTTAGAATTGCGGCCCTTTCTAAGCCCTGGTGCCGAAGAGGGGACTCGAACCCCTACGTGGCAACCCACACTAGACCCTGAATCTAGCGCGTCTACCAATTCCGCCACTTCGGCATTGGGAAATTTATTTAATACAAAACTACAATTAGAACAAGCGTTTGTCAAGATTTTTTTTCCTGAGGATTACCCTTGCCGTATATCACTTTAGCTGATCTTCTACAGTTGTCTTGTGGTCGGTTTTTATAAGCTCTTATAATTACTCAGATTGCTCTTTCCAAATTCTGAAAAAGCTGCAAAATGTGGTGCCACAGTTTATAGAGATTTTCCTTGACTGTCTTTATTTTCATAGTTTAATACTACTCCGACAATTCACAAAATCCCCCTTATTCCCCCTTTGCCAAAGGGGGAAATTGTTATCCCCCTCTTTGGAAAAGAGGGGCGAGGGGAGATTTTCTGATCAAACCGCTCAATCTATCC
>Ga0315284_10011866_pt1 | contig 12407 bp, 6 predicted proteins | sample YL17G09_16_MG_FD_203696 | JGI IMG/M metagenome (GOLD analysis project Ga0315284, IMG submission 203696) | Sediment microbial communities from Yellowstone Lake, YNP, Wyoming, USA - YL17G09_16 | ecosystem: Environmental > Aquatic > Freshwater > Lake > Sediment | place: USA: Wyoming | collected...
TCGACTCATCTAGTCTATTTACCTTAATAGATGATCGAGATAAGTTACACGACTTTACTGATATGATTTTTCATCAATATCGAGCAGTAAATGTCCAATAATTATGCTCCCAAAGCATTAGGAGCATATCTGTTTAGCTTAGAGATGACTCTAATCTTTTTTAAGTGTGGAGACAGACGGATTTGAACCCCCATCGAACTAGTAAGTTGAGTACAGGAAAGAATCAGAGCCTTTTTGGTACTGCGGGCAAACACCTTTATTTTCATTTTTTACCATTGAGTTTTCCCAATCTGTCTCTCCCTTTCGATGTTAATGAAATGGAGAAGTAAAAAGGATCATTGGATTGATTTATTGTTAATAGACCCTCACCATTTGCTGCTCTTAGCAATCCGATTACTTTCTCAGGAGAATAATTGAATGAAGTAGCAAATCTTTCAATTGGGGGGAATAACGCTTGTTCATTAAGACTAATGAAATTGAGCAGTTCCTTGACAATTGCATCAACTTCTAATAGATCAATATGGTGAGTTACATATTCAGTTGCAATCCCGAATCTAAGGATGATCTTATTTTGCCCAGTTCGTTCATATTTGTACTCCGGAGATGTAAGTAAGAATATTAACAGATTATTCAGCATTTCACATAATCGTGGTGTCCATTGGAGCATATAGGCAATCTCGGTCGAATGCCTTCTGAAATATTCGGGCCTATCATAATGTGCAGTCCTATCAGCTAAAGAAAAAAGGACTTCCCATGAGCTTTTAAATTGGGCGATATCAGAATCATCGATCGAATCAATATGGCATATCCGCCTTATGTCTTTCTTAAATATGATCTTTGAATATTCGCTCCTACTTATGTCATAAAGAAAATTTGCATCTTTGTCCCGATTTGTTCTACGATGGCCTCTTGATAGATTCGACACTCCAGATTCTGATGGATCTTGACCTATGTCGGAAGGGAGGATTGATTGATACCCTTCTCCCTTAAAACATCTTAATGCCACAAATAAAATGTCCTTGATTTTTTTATCTAGTAATTCCGCTACTTTATTCACTGTCTCAAAATATCTTACTGAATTGAATAAGGTTCTTGCATCATGAATCCCACTGATCTCATCTTCTGTGAGTGTTCTTCCAACCAATCTTGCTATAGATTCACCTTTGATGATGTCATTGAGTAGACTACTTAAATCTGAAATTATCTGTGAATGTTTGTGAAGAACTCCATAATACTCAGAAATGTTATCAAGAGGCAATTTATTCAATTCCAGAATTGACCGATATGCATCAATATCTTCTGGGGTACACCAGCAATCGAAGAATTTTTCAATATTATCATTCGAAATTGCCTTAGTATCCCCTAATGCAAATAAAATAGATCTTATAAGATCTTTCATCGACAGTTTCACATTTTCAAGAACTTCAATCAAAGAATTTTTCTCTGTCACTTCGCATGTCTTTTCAATCTTAGAAAGTCGCTTGACAGTAATTTCTAGTATAGTGGATATTTCTGGCCATCCCGATCTCCAGGTGGCTGACATCTCACGTAATATTTTCTTCAAATCTCCATAATAAGATTCAGTTTCTTTCGAAATTGTCTTGACTGGATCTGAAAAAAGAGCTGATAAAATATCCTGAGGCATCATATTGTTTCTCTCTCGAAGATTTTCAAGGAAATTGATTAATTCAGGTGAAAGAAACCACGCTAGTTCCAATCTACTTGATGAGCGATGAGGTGTGATGAATCCTCCTTTTCTTAATAAGAAAAATGCACCAATATTATTTTTAAAGATCAAATCAGATTCAGTTATTCCATTTTTACCATTAAGATAAATCATAGGCAAGATCTTTCTTATTACCTTTCGAAATGATTCAGAATGACCTTCCTTTTTTGATAGTTCGACGTATCCATCGGCCAGTGATGTCTTTAGGATTTCTAATCTTACGAATTCGACAACTTCGGTATGTAATGATATTGATATCCCCATCTCTGAAAATTCACCCGCTGTCAACCGTTTCTTTACGTGGTCAAGAAAGTCACGAAAAGTCGGAGTACGGAATAGACGGGTTGATTGTATTCTGAATGCTTGTCGAAATCGTGATATTTCAATAGTTGGACGAGGAGCGCCAGCTGGTAAAAATGAATTTATTCTCCTAATTACAGCTTCGACCGCCGCGTCCTCGGAGAGAGGTGGAATTTTCTCAACACTAAAGTGACTACCAGATAATGTAGGATTAAATTTAAATTCTGTTTCTGTTTCCCAATCAAGGTCTCCAGCAACTACTATTCCACATTTTATTCCATTTGAGATTATTCTCTCCTGGATATTCTGAATCTGTTGAATAAATTCAAGGCTTTCTCTCAAATAAGTGCTGGTCTTATGGAGGCCATCTATGAAAATTAAGAAACCTTTTGTTTTTGAGGATCGTAATGCAATCTGCATTGCATTGATACAATGGCCAATCTCATCATACCCCAAATTCATTCTTGATTGCTCAAGTTGTATTCTCAAGGGATAGGAGTTGCATATTGTTGATGTAATTTGAGACACAAGTTGGCTGCTGTATTTATCGAGATTATGAACCGGCGTAATCCAAACCAAAATCGGCAAGAACCCGGATTTTCCTGCAATATGTCCAGTTATTTGAAAAATTGTTGTCTTTCCGGAACCCCAACCGCCCAGTAATATTATGGTTTTATCAAGCAGGTCCTCTGGTGATTCCCTAATTCTGTTTAAATAACTCTTAACGAAAGGTGTCTGAACGACAACATCCTCGTATTTTTCCGTTGGAATTCCGAATAATCCTTTATTATTGATAAAGGGATCACCTTCGAGCCCAAGATTCTTCCACCAAACCATCGGATCGCTATCATCATCAGATATCGTTTCTTGAGTTATCATTTCATCAGCGTTTATTTCCGCCGGCAATGAATCTAAGGCTGATTTTTGCGCTTCAAAAGTTTTCTTTTCTTCTTCAAGCATCAACTTCATTCTGTCAAGTTCTTTTCTTTCGTTTTCGAGTTTTTCTTGTGCATCTAATACTGCCTTTTGTTGAAATGAATCAGATATCTTCGCAAGATATTCTTCTTGTTGAATCTTACGTAAATCTTCAGTTGTTAGTATTGATTCATTGCCCAGGCGTATTGATTCGTAAAGGATATCTAATTGTGATTGATGGATTTCTTCGTGTAGGATTGGTATTTCCTTAACAAGAGATTCGATTTCGTCCCTACTTTTTAATTTCCTGTTGGTAATCATAGTCTTTACAAGTTCTATAGCTACCTCATTGTTTGAAAAACGAGAAGCGGCTGGTAGCTTATTTCGTTCAAAGAATTGTTGCCTTAAGATCTTTATAGATTGTCTATTCGCACTTCTGTCTGTTAATTGTCTTAAATGATTCCTAATGAAGATTCTTAAGGCCTCATTATGATTCATATTAGACTCCTCTCCAATTTCCCCGCTCGAATTGAATGAATGTCTCATTTAAAGAGTTTGGGGGAGGGGGCTTGCCTCCTTCTTGATTGTTGAATCCAGGTATGTCGTGCTCCTGATCTAGGCAAATATTTTTATTTTCCCTGGAGAATATGTTGCTGGCTATATGTAGATTGGAGCAGAAGAATTTGAATCATTTGCTAAGTAGTAAGTCAATCGCGTGGAAAACCTCTGCTTCATTTGCGGGTCGAGCCTGAACATCAATCAAATGGGTTGGAGATGCAATTCCAACGATCGAAAAGTATAGATCTTCGATACTCGATGTGCACCGAACGTTGGAGGAATGATGGATGACAGGCGATAATGATGAAGTAGGACTATTCCGGGATGCTGACTTGGTTCGATTGGCGAGAGGAGTGATTGAGAGCTACCACTACGATACGGATTTTTTATCCGAACTAGTGCAAAATGCTGTCGATGCAATTCGGGAAACGAAGAGAGATAGAGAAAATGTAATCTCAGTCTGCTATAACTCAAGCAAAGGCATGTACTCGATCAAGGACAACGGAATCGGCATGTCTAAGAAGGATCTTAGGAAATTCGCACTAGGTCAGACTGGAAAATCAGATTTAAGCGCTCTCTTAATAGGCGAGAAGGGCGTTGGCGGGTCATATGTTTTAATGATTTCCGATTTCTTTGAAGTTGAATCTGTGAAAGATGGAAAAAGGATTGTGGCAAGATGTGTTGGGTCAAGAGATGCTCTTGGAGAGAACAAAGAGCCGATCCTGAAAGTGATTGAAGAAGGAGACGCGCCAGAAGTCCCAAACTACACAAGAATAACAACAAAGAGTTACGAATTCAAGAATTACGCGAAGATTGAAGACTTGGTTCATGACCTCAGATTGTTTACAGCAATCGGGAATACAAAATCCCCCTTCAATCTTGAGAAGATGAACGTTGAGGTTTCTGTCTCCTTGACTACAAAAGATGATGAGGGGAACGACGTCACAGTCACAAAGCCTGTAGAATTCTCAATACTTCATCCAGCTGTGACAAGTGACATCGAAACAATTAGCTTTGAAGAACTGAAGGCTAATGCAGATGGTCATGGAGGAAAAGTGGATCTGCCAGCTGGTATCTACCGTGATAAAATATTCGTTTTGAAAGACAATGAAAAGCAAATACTTGCAGCTTTTGGAGGTGCAAGTCTCCTTGAGAAAGCCGGCATTGAACCGACAATTGTCCTTGGTGTCAAAGGTGCACCTATGCCGGTAGAAGTTAAATCTCCCACCACTGGCTATGCTGGCTATTGGAGAAATCTGTTCATAGTCATAAACAGAGATGATGTTGAACTCGATATTGGAAGGAAATCAATAACCAGAAAAGATGTGCGAGAGATCAATGAGATACTTCGAGATTTCTTCAACACCAAGATTGTTAAATTCGCTAGCCTTTTCATAGAACCATCGAATGCCCCAGTAAAAGGCATAACGGATCAGCTGAAGGAACAGGCAAAAAACAAGCCAGATCTCGAGATCGAGGGAATTTCATATGAGAAGATTCCCGCGGCTGGTGAGGAACTGGCTGTTGTGAGTATATTCCATGAATTGATTGGTGCTAAGATACTGCAGGGATATCAAACCCTATCGGAATCTTCCGATAGCATGTATGATGGAATTGTCCGATGTAGGATACCTCTTGAATCACTTGGCAAGACTTCGCGGGAACAAGTCGCAAATGCAATGAGAAAAATCAAAGAGAAGCCGACTCATTATATTGTTGATGGATTCATTGAATACAAAGTAGATGCGGTGGAATTCATATCAGATTGCGAGAAAGGAAAAAAGCATGTCGAAGATGTAATGCTTGTCGTCGCCTACGATTTCACTAGAAAAGGACTACGCAAAGGTTGGGTTGTCTCAAATATTACACCCGAGGAGAAGATCTTTCCTGGCACCAAACTGAAACTCATTCATGAATCTTCTGGACGTGAGATACCGTTGATATTGCTAAGAGATTTCAGATTGGAGCACAAAGACGATGGGAAGAAGCATACTTGAGTTTTCCTTTCTCTGGGCCTGACTTTTGAATCAGGCTCAGAGCAAGGAGCGAAGAGTATGCCTCAGCGAACTTTCCGGATATTTCTCTTCTCAATTTTTCGTTCCCAAACACATTGGAGCACTAACATTTCGCTTCTGTCATTACGCAACCGAGACTTTCAAAATCCCAAACTCGATGAGCTCCCTGAAAAGTTCAGATGTTTTTGCATCTAGTTTGTTCTTCTCAAAGGTTATATGTCCTATGTCTCGGAAATCTGTAGGGAAATCAACACCTTCTTCTTTGAAAATGACAATATTCTTTCCGTAAAGCACAGAAGCAGCACCGAGTTCATAGATCACGTTTCCACTTGGACGAAGGAGAGGACCGCCACTCTTATCATAGACTTCCTCATCCCCTGTAAATAAGAAAATACCAGAGGTGCATTCCTTCATTGTCTCAGCAACCTTTTCAGAAATGGGTCGACCAGAATGCGGTTCCTCGATCGCTACCTTGTATGGAACCTTAAATCCATTAAGAATGACTTTCAGCTGTTCCAATGGTCCTTTACTCTTACCATGTGCGATAAACAGTTGTTTCGATTTCTCGGGCGACGCTGGCGGAGGGATCAACGGGATTTCCGGTGGTTTCTGAATCGATTCTAAGGGTTTCGTCGAAGTAGTATCGAACAATCGGAGTTCAGAATCCAATATAATGTGAGGAGTTCCTGTGACTTCTCTGATGAAACCGACAAGTTGACCATCCTCTACGATCCGGGATTCAAATTCCTCCACATGTTCTCTCGAGATTCCGAATTCGCGTTCGAGTGCGTTCCTAAAGAACTCACCACTTGGCAACTTCGCCTGATTGTAGTGCTCAAAGACTTTGCGAAGTATGTCTGGTTTCAAGGCGGATTCACGAAGTGCTTTTACGCGTTCAGGTTCGCTAATCGGCTTTGTGACTCTCTCGCCCAAGGGGGTAAGGGTAACTTGAACAGCCTTTTCTGTTCCCTCTGTAAGACCATATTTGTATGCAGAACTCAGAAGCTCTCGAAATCTACTGCTGCCTGCTTTAACGGAAATGGCATCTGCAAGAAGGAGACGATTCATGGGCTTTCCAGCATTTCTATCTTGAATCGCCTTAGCGACTTCCAAAGATTCTTTCAAGCTAAATGCTGGGAAAGGTCTCGCACTTTTTCGTTCCTTCACGGATTTCAAAGCCATTCACTTTTTCTCCTAATAGTAAATAACGTGTTCTAGTATATATTATTGTTTAGAATATCTGTGAAGGTATTCACCTTACCTGTCAAATCTTCCCAGAAAGGCTTGATATTATTACTTGGCCATATGAGATGATCGAGCTCCCATATTTACTAGATAAAATAAGTGAATGTGTTCACATCTGTTTCAAATGATGCTTTTTATAATTATGGATTGAATGCCTTTGGAGGTGATAAAAAATCTAGGGAAATCATCGCAAATGATTTCTTACTGCGTTTCTTAGTTCCTTACCTTTTTCCCCAGCGAAATCATCGAGTCGACCGTAGAGGAGTCTGTATTTCTTGACACTGCTTCCCTTGAGAGGTAATATCGCATTGATGCTTTCTTCAAGATTGCCCCATTTCTGTCTAAGCTTTGATTTCTCTTCCTGGCTCGTATTCGTATGGCACAATACCTGAATGAAAAGAATGTTGTCACTGAACTTGACTGGTTCATTATCATCCAAATCGTGGATATGTTCCGAGGAAAGTGCAGAAGTGAGAAATTTCCCACAGATCTTGGTTGGAAGAATCCCAGATTCCTCAATTTCCATAATCACAGAGATCATTCCATTCTTTAGTATCAGTATATCAACATTGCAGAAGACATTCTCATTGGCTTTAATATCGGAATTAAAGAGAGGGAGGTGTTGCTTGAACGAATCGCTCTCTTTCTCGTTGCATGCAGAATCGAATCTTGCCTCGCATCCTTCTGGCAGGGAGCTTTCCACAATCATCTTCACGAGCATATGGAGTTTGTGAGATCCACTAGCCATCAAACCACCGCTCAATTAATGGATATGAATTCACCATTGTTTCAAAGTGCCTTCGTCTTCTTAATGGAAATAATGAGTCGCGTCCAATCGTCATAATTCGTGATTCGATTCTCACCATTGCCGATGAAAAAAATGTAAGCATCATTTCCCAAAGCATTCTTGGTGGATATTGAATTCCTCCTACTTTCTCTTCTTGTGATATAAGTGAATTCCTTGCCAGTACCCTCAGTGATTCGAGAATTAAATTCTCTTAGTACTTCCTCGACATTTTCCTTCTTGCAGAACATCCCCGACGCTTTGATCTCAAAGACTCTAATCACGTCATCGCTCCTATATGCCGGGGTTAAATCAATCGGTTCTGCACCTTTCTTCACGAGGAGCAGATCAATCTCTTGAGGGTGATCCTCTACCCAGGCTCTCTTGACAAATTCCAACCCGCTTGGCATGTACTTTTCTAGATGCGCGCAGAGTATCTCTTGGAACACCATGCCCCTATAACCCTGCCATCCCTTTTCAGTTATCTCAGAAGTTCGCTTACTATATTCTTCCTGGATTTCATCAAGTTCGTTCTTCTTCATCCATTTCCTCCTATAGTTATTACTTAAGAAAGAGATAAGGTTATTCCACTTCGTGCTCACATTTACTTGTGAGCAGGAGATTAGACTTTACCGGGTCCTTCTCCGATTAGATTGAGCAAGATAAGAAGTGAACGAATCCAGGAAAACCTTTTGTTCTCATAGCTTATTGGAGGTTAATAAATTCGTGGGCATCAATCTTGGGAGGGGGTCGCAGTTACAGCTATTCAATTAGCATCCAATGAGCCGTTTCTGGCTCGAAATCTATTCTCCCATCATTTCTTGAAAGAACGCTTTCCAATTGAAGACTCTCGATGGCGCAAATGCGAGAATGAGAGTCGCTTTGCCTTCGAGAATATCAAGGAGCTCTATAACAAACTCAGACCAGCCGAAAAAGATCAATACAAAAGAAATGAAGCGAACCTTGAAAAGGATTTCATCCGCCCCATACTTGATATTCTCGGTCACAGCTATGATGTCCAGCAGTCAATTTATTTCGTGTATAGAAGTGCTGAGAAGCCCGATTATACGCTGTTTCCATCAGAGGACGTCCGTCAAACGGTCAAGAATGATCGCGATCGATACATTGAAGCAGTCATAGGATTGGCAGAAGCAAAGGCGTGGGATATTGAGCTTGATAAAACGACCAAATTAGGCCCAAAGAAATATGGAAATCCGAGCTTACAAATCAACAACTACCTTCGAGACGCCAGCAAGCCATGGGGGATATTGACGAATGGCAGGAAGTGGCGTCTTTACAACAAAGAGACAAGCCTTCAACTGGATAGCTATTATGAAGTAGACCTTGTCAAATTGATCGAGGAGGGTGATCTCGAATCGTTCAAATTCTTCTATCTATTTTTCCGATGCGAGGCATTCGTGGGAAGTCCATCACAGCCATCGTTTCTTGATGATGTCCTTCATAGCAGTATAAGATATTCACAAGAACTCGAAGAAAGTGTCAAAGAGAATGTCTACGAATCACTTCGCCTTCTGATCAAGGGATTTTTTGAACATCCTGACAACGACTTCGATGAAAAGAATCTTGACGAGATCCACCAGAATTGCTTGATTCTGCTATACCGCCTTCTCTTTATCCTGTATGCCGAAGCAAAAGGACTTCTTCCCTGTGACAACGCATTCTATCGGGAAAAGAGTCTGGAGAGCATTCGACATGAAATTAAAGTAGAGCTAGATAAGAGCCCTTCCAGCCTCGATGTATCTGGCGATACATACTGGGCGAAGTTGAGATGGCTTTTCAAATTGGTCAATGAGGGTAGCGAAGCGAGGAATATACCGAGAGAGAAGCTCTACATCCCGCCGTATAACGGCGGATTGTTCGATTCGAAGAAGCACCCCTTCCTAGAGAAGTCCCAGGTCGGTGACAAGTATCTTGCAGAGGCAATTCATAAGTTATCATGGGCAGGCAGTGGGGGTGGCAATCAGGGAGGGTATGTGGACTATAACACCCTTTCAATCCGTCACTTGGGCTCCATTTATGAGGGGTTATTGGAATACAAGCCAGAGATTGCATCCGATGATCTTGTCATTGTGAAGGAGAAAGGTCGAGAAGTATTCAAGAAGGCTGAATCGACGAGCACCCCCCAAAAAGGAAAGAATGGTGGATGCATCTCAAAAGGCGATATTTATCTTAGGACCGATAAAGGAGAACGAAAGGCTACTGGCTCATACTATACTCCTGATGATATTGTCAAATACATCGTCGAGAGCACCTTGGAGCCGATAATCAAAGAGATTGAAAAGCGTGGTCTAAAAGGAAAAGATTTCGTGCAGGAGATACTCTCGATCAGGGTCCTCGACCCAGCTATGGGGTCAGGGCATTTCTTGGTGGAAGCTACATCGTTCTTGGCAACAAGGATTGTGGAAGCCCTTGCGGAGATGGATGAGGATGTGGAATCTATCCCCTTGGAAGATGTCCTTTGGGCTCGCCGTGAGATTGCGAGAAGATGCATTTACGGTGTGGACCTAAACCCCCTCGCTGTCGAACTTGCCAAGGTGTCGCTCTGGCTTCATACAGTCACTAAGGACAAACCGCTATCCTTCTTAGATCATCACTTGAAATGTGGCAATAGCCTCATGGGAGCCCGCCTTTCAAGTCTGAAGAAGTATCCAAAGGAGAAACGAACTTCGGATGACAATACTGAAAAGACGACGCTACCAAGCTTCATTTCCCAGATATTCATCGACCACTTGATTGAGAAGATAAGGGAATTGGATGTAATAGGAGATGACAGCCTTCAAGATATTCGTCGGAAAGAACAACTGCTTGACGAGTTCAAGAGTCTTCCCGAGTACATCAAGACAAAGGCATTCGCTGATGTCTATACATCGATATTCTTTGGCAATGAAGTAAAGCCAACTCAAAAGAAGACGGGCCCTGAGGTATACTATGACCTCATTTGGTCATTGCAATATCCAAGCAACTGGGACTCCAAAACTCAGACCGACTGGTTCAAGGACTCTCTCAGGATTGCGAAAGAGAAATCCTTCTTCCACTGGGAGTTAGAATTTCCAGATGTCTTCTTCAGCTCAAAAGGCAGGATAAACGGCTCAGGATTTGACGCAGTAATCGGCAACCCCCCGTATGTGAGGATATATAGGGGTCGAATATCCGAGGACGATGTCTCCTACTTCTATGAGGTCTTCAAGACCGCTCATAAGAAATTCGATTTGTACATCCTCTTCATTGAATTGGGGCTCGATTTGCTCGCCAGCGACGGTCGCTTCAGCATGATAATTCCAGACAAGTGGCTAAGCGTGCCATATGGTGAGCCGTTGAGAATGAAGATTTTGAATTTGAGATTCGAGAGCCTCGCTGACCTTCGGCATATCTCAGTGTTCGAGGGTGTCGGCGTAGCTAATGTGATACCAGTCATTGTGAAATCAGAAGCAATCAAGGGGGATAATGTGAACATCCTGCTCGGTGATAGATTGCCTTCTGGCCATATTCAAATATCACCCTCTTGTAGTATTGAGCAATCGAGTTTTACCCTGCTTCCGCAATCGCAGATTCGCCTGGAAGTTACCATTCACTCAGGGGATTTGATACAGAAGATACAGGGAAGATCGCTATCGCTGGGGAAGATATGCTATGTCAATTGGGGACTGCGTACTGGGACTGAAGAAAAGACTACTCAGATGATCGCCGATACGAAACTAAGTCCCAGATACAAACAGTTGATACGAGGTGAGGACATCGAAGGACGATACAGCCTTCTTCATCCCCCTCGATTCATCGATTATGACACTGAGAGACTCTATAATCCAATGTTCCCAGAGTTCTTTGAAAACCCCAAAATCATCTTCAGGAAGATAAGCGGACATAGAGGTCTGCTCGCTGTTTCAGACGATACAGGCTCATACGGCTTCTCTACAGTAATAATCGCAGTTAGGCACACGTCTATTGATGGGGTAAAAAGAGCGGGTGTAATTCCCCCCACACCTGAGTCAAAAGAATACGATAATCTTTGGTATCTACTGGCATTAGTGAACTCTCGATTGGTAAATTGGTATCACGATAGATTGCTATCGGACAAACTCTGTGTAGTGCCAAACAGCGTGAAGGAATTGCCAATCTGCAAGATCAATTTCACGACATCGCAAAAGGATAGGGCCAATCTGCTACGGAAGGGCGAGGAGCTTTACGAATCGTATTTGGTCGATTCGAAGATTGATGTATACCGTGGTTTCATCCATGACAGGCTCACGGCTGTGCCAGAAGAAGCGGATGTCATTCATGATCTTCTTGCATTTCTGGCTAAGAAAATGACGGAAATGAACAACGAGAGGAATCTGAAGGTAAAGGCCTTTTTAGGGTGGATTGAATCGCCATTGGGATTGGGCATTAAAATCGACGAGCTCCAGAACAGGACGAAGTTCAGTGAATTTCACATACATCCGTCGTTGGGAAATCCCAAAGCAAGAGAGGATCTCGAAAAAGTCCTCGTAACTAACAAAATCAAGCTGAATTCCTCACTTCTGGAGAAGTTCAAGCAAGAATACGATAGCACCGCTCGCATAATCAAACCACTCCAGCAGAGAATCCAATCAACGGATGCTCTGATTGATTTCCTGATCTATCGACTTTTTGATTTGACCACAGATGAAATAGCTCTCATCGAATCTATTGACGAGGCCGAAGTCAAGAAGAAGTACGGATTGTGAGGTTTTTGGAATTCATGCTCCCATGAAGGCAGAACTGTCTCATCGCTAGTAGCTGGCTTTTCACTGCAAGTACGAGAAATCTATTAATTCTGGACGCAAGTTTATTATTGATGTAAGCGGTGATTGATATTGACGATTCG
>Ga0315284_10011867_pt1 | contig 12407 bp, 13 predicted proteins | sample YL17G09_16_MG_FD_203696 | JGI IMG/M metagenome (GOLD analysis project Ga0315284, IMG submission 203696) | Sediment microbial communities from Yellowstone Lake, YNP, Wyoming, USA - YL17G09_16 | ecosystem: Environmental > Aquatic > Freshwater > Lake > Sediment | place: USA: Wyoming | collected...
GGATGGGACTGCAGTTTTTGTAGCAGGCCATGGCAACTTGGCTACAGTGGCAGCTGTGATCAGTGATGCTAATATGCAAATTGGTCGGCTGGCCATGTCTGTTCAAACTGGGTTGGATGGATCGTTGTTGAACATCACGCCTAGATATTTGTTAACACCTGTGGCTAAGAGCATGGTGGCATTCCAGTATTGTTCGTCCAGTTACAATCCGATCACAGCAGCCACGACCAGTCCCTTTGCTCCTGGTGGACCTGTGCCTTTGATTGTGATTGCTGAACCTTTGTTGGATGCTACTAGCGCTACCGCGTGGTACTTGGTGGCTGATCCTGCCTTGATTGACACCATTGAATATGCGTACCTGGAAGGTCAAACTGCTCCTTATCTGGAAACTCGCACAGGGTTTGAAATTGATGGTATGGAGTTTAAGGTTCGGCATGATTTTGGTGCAGGGATTGTTGAGCATCGTGGTATGTGGAAAAATGCTGGCGTGTAAGGAGGAACACGAATGAATGATTATATTCTAGAAGGGAAGGCAGTGGAAGTGTTGGAAAGTGTTCTTGTGCACCCGACGCATGCCGATGGTTTTGTTGATTCTGGAGACCTGGTTTACGTTACTGGAACAACTTTAGTGGGCGTGGCCATGGATTCGGCGGCGGCGGCTACAGACTTGGTGCGAGTTTGGGTGACTGGAGTGGTGTCAGCATACAGCGCGGCTGTTACTGCTACGGCTCAAAGCGCTATTGCTGTTGGCGATAAACTGTATTTGCCAGCAGCGGATGTGTTTGCAATTGGGACACTAACTAGTGATGCAACAGCACCGACAACAGCAGATACTGTGACTATTGGAACAACGGTGTACACGTTCCGCACTGCTTTGAGTGTTGGCCCAACTATTCCGTATGAGGTGTTGATTGGCGCCAGCGCTGCTGCTGCTTTGGACAATTTGAAATCAGCTATTAATGCTACAGCTGGAGGTGGGACAACGTATAGCACAGGGACGTTGGCACACCCGACTGTAACAGCTGAAACAAATACCAATACGACTCAGGTGGTGCAAGCCAAGGCAGCTGGTGGTGTTGCCAGTTTGATTGTGACCACTGAAGCCAGTACGCACCTGAGTTGGGGTGCTACTTATTTGCAAGGCGGTACGCTGATTGGTGAGCCAAATAAGAATACTGGCCTGACGGTATTTGGCTTGGCATTGACTGCGGTGGCGGCAGCTACTGGGCGCGCTAAGATTCCAATTAAGATTAAGAAAACCATGTGAGAAGGGAGGTACTTTCGAATGCAGAATTACACTCAAGAAGGTAAGGTCGTTACCGTTGTTGCGCCAGCGGCTGTGGAAACGGGCCATGGGGTGATGATTAACAGTTTGTTCGGTGTGGCCTGTAATACGTCGCTGATCAGCGCTAATGTGGAGATTGCTTTGGAGGGAGTTTTTTATCTCCATAAACTAACCACAGAAGTGTGGGCTGTGGGTGAGCCAATTTACTGGGATAACGTCAATTTCTGGTGTAGCAATGTGGCTGGTGCTTTGTTGAGGATTGGTGTAGCCACAGCTATTGCTACAAATCCCACCACCTATGGATATGTCCGGCTGAATGGCTGCTTCTGATAGAGGTGTCTATGTCTTTTGATGAATTGATGTTGGGTGCAGTTAGACAAACAATTTCATTGATGGGAACGTCTGCAAATTATACCAGATTGTTGGGTGAAAGTTACACAGTGCGCGGTATATTTAGTGGGCGTTTCCGTCAAACCATAACAGCTGAGGGTGGTCGGTTCACTACCAGCCTTCCTACTTTGGGCGTGGTGCTGTCTGATTTTTCAATAGCGCCCGCCCAGGGGGATCGGTTTGTTATAGCATCATTATTGTATGAAGTTACTGAAGTGCAGGAAGATGGTTATGGTGGTGCTACTCTGATCTTGCGTGAGGTGGTGTGATATGGTTTCTGTACCAGCCCGCTCAGTATTGCGCCATGAGATTATGGAGCATTTAAAACAAGCGACTTCGGCTGTGGGTCGTGTGTACATGACGCGCAGCACGCCAGTTCCAAAGGATAGTTTTCCTTGTTTATTGGTTTACTTCAATCGTGAAGAATTGGTTGGAGAAGAATGTGATCAGATTGGTTCTACGGTTAGGCGTGTAGAGCTGGCGATTGAAGGTGCAGTTTCAGGAATAAACTTGGAAGATCAGTTGGATATTTTGGCGGATGAAGTTGAGCAGGCCATGGCTGGCTTTGTACCGAAACTAAGCTTATTGCGTGAATGCAATTTGGAAGAAATTTCATTTTTTGTTTACGTGGAAGAAAGCCCGGTTATCGGAGTGGTGGCTATGACCTATGTGGTTTTGTACATCAACTAATTTTGGAGGTGATAGATATGGCAGTGATGACAGTTTTAAAGGCAGCAGCGCCTAGTGAGATGCTGTCGATTGGAGCAAATCCATTGGTGGCTGTTGCTAGTAAAGTGTATGCGGCTGATGCAACCATGAGTTTTGTGAATGATGGGATGACTATGTTGTTTGTGGACAATCAGCAGGCAGCGGCAACTACGGCTATTGGTTTCACATTGCCTGCCACAACTAAGGGTGGCGTGGCCTATGTTAGCAGTGGAGCAGGTGATGCTGTGCCTGCAGATACGCTGGCTGTGTTTGGTCCATTTCCAACGACATTGAATGATGCGAGTGGTGTTGTTAACGTAACAGTAAGTCCGACGACAACTGCGTTTATGTTTGCCGTCAGTTATGCAAATTGAATAAGGGAGGTACTTGATACATGGCGACAATGACAGTGATCAAAGCAGCTGCACCTTGTGAAATGGCTACTATTGGTGCGAATCCTTTAGTGGCTGTGGCTAGCAAAGTTTATGCGGCTGCGTCGACGATGGATTTCGAAAATGATGGGCAAACTATTTTGTTCATCGATAATCAAGCGGCAGGTACTGTAGCAGTGGGATTTACACTGCCTGCTACAACTAAGGGTGGCGTTGCATATGTCAGCAGTGGGGCGGGAGACACAGCGGCTGCTGATAGCCTTACTGCTTTCGGGCCTTTTCCGACTAGTTTGAATGATGCCAGCGGAAAGATTTATGTGACAATGGGCGCAACGGCAACTATTTTTATGTTTTGCGTCAGCATGGCTAATTAAAAGGAGGTGGTATAAATGGCGATTGACCAGACAAAGATTCATGCGGGTGTGGGCAATTTGTATTATGCATCTTATGGGACAACATTCCCCACTACGCTGACTAGTGCCCTGACTTGGTCAGGGTGGAGTGAAATTGGGGCGACCAAAGGTGGGCTCACAATTGAAATTGGAACTGAGTATGCGTCCCATGAAGTGGATCAGAAGAACATGCCTATTGGGCACGATATTGTGCGGCAGACCGGGCGGATCCGGGTGACGCTGGCAGAAACAGATGTGGATCGATTGCGGTTGGTGATTCCGAATGCTGTTAAAAGTTTGACTGCTGCTGGTGTGGGCCAGGTGGCGCTGTCTACGCTGAAAGTGGGACCGGGAACAGCGCATACAGTTTATAGTATGGGTTTCAAGACAGAGGCACCTGCTCCGGTAGGAAGCAGCTATTGGCGGATGTTTAAATTTTGGCGGGTCATTGCTGCAGGTACAATTGGATTGGCATATCGCAAAGGCGAAATCACGGTTTGTGATGTGGAGTTTCAAATCGAGGAAGATACCACACAAAATGCTGATACCAGTGTGTTCGCAATGGTGGACATGACAGGGCCAGCCAGTTAATGATTTTTCTCTCCTTGTGGGTTTTGGGGCTGCTACTTTGTTGAGTAGTAGCAGTCCCGTTATTTTAATTTTATGGAGGTGATGAATGGTTGAGCGTACAGAAGAACAAGTTTTGTTTAATGAAGGGATGGAGTTTAAAATAGGGGTGGAGGTGGCGACCATAAAGAAGTTGACCATTGCGCAAACGCGTAAGTGGTTGCGGCGATTTATGGAATGGGATGGTTCGGTGTTTGCAAATGTGCTGGCAGCAGCAGCAGAAGATCGAAGTAATGTGATTGGAATGCTGGCAGGTTTTGATGGGATTGAGAATTTGATTATTGATTATAGCCAGCAGTCTTTAACTTTGGAACAATTGGAGAATGGTTATCCGGAACAGCTGGCTAAGATCATGGATACATTGCTTGAGGTCAGTGGTTTTTTCGACCTGGTGTGGGGAAAGACAGCGCGGATGAAGCAGGGGTTGCGCATATAACTTTGGCTGCTGTTCTAGAATTAATATTACAAGAATATCATTTAACGCCAGAATATGTGTTGGATCATTGGACTAGTGATATGCTGGAGTTAGTTATGCGAAAACGTGCAGACCGCATGGAACGCGTGCGGGCAGAGTTGGAACAGGACAATAGCAAAAAATACACCGATCAAGTATTTTAAGAGGCATGCATAATGGCCGATCCAAAATTGACTTTTAAAATATATGCTGATAGCAAAGAATTAGATAGAGAGCTGGGAAAAACTATCAAGAATATTAACGACACAGGTCGTGTGGCCGATGGGTTGGCTCGGAAGTTTGGAGTTGATTTGCCCGTTTCCCAGGAAAAAACGATAGCTTCTCTGTTGGCTTTGCAGCAGCATTTGATAAAGATACACGCGCCTGCGCAAGACATAGAGGCAGCGACAGTTCGCTTGACGACAGCGCAGTTGAAGCTGGCTCATGCGCAAGACTTGGCGGGCGGTGCCTTTGGTCGTGTCAGTGGTTTTATGAAAGAGCATGCCTTGGCCATTGGCGGAACCATAACCGCAGTGGGCGGTGCGCTGGTGGCTTTTGGCAGTAAAGCCTTAACAGAATTTGCCAAGCAAGAACAGGTGCTGGCCGGATTGAATGCTGTGCTGACTAGTACGGGCGGTGTGGCGGGTGTTACGCAGGAGCAGGTGGTAAAACTGGCAGATGGAATGTCTAAACTGACAGGTATTGATGACGAGGCATTGGTCAGTGCTCAAAGTGTGTTGCTGACATTTACGAATATTGGTAAGGACGTTTTTCCTCGTGTAACAAAATCTGTGACTGATATGGCTGTTGCTATGAATGGTGGGGCCATTCCTACACAGGAACAACTGCGAGATGCTGCTTTGAAGTTGGGCAAGGCATTGGAAAATCCTATACAAGGGATGTCCATGCTGCGGCGGGTGGGTGTTATCTTCAGCGATTCGCAAAAGGAAGTTATTAAGCGAATGGTTGAAGTGGGCGACACAGCTGGGGCGCAAGCTAAGATTTTGGAGGTGGTGGAAAAGCGATATGGTGGAGCAGCGGTGGCTGCTGGGGAAACATTTGCCGGGCAGGTGGGCAAGGCGCAAGTGGCTGTGGGAAATTTTTATGAGGATGCGGGTGGGAAGCTGGCTCCTATTTTGCAAAATTTGATGAAGTCTTTTCCTGATGCAGCTGTGGCTGTAATAGGGTTGAAAGATGCTTTGGGTGGGCTGAATGTTACGGCAGGTGATTTATTGATTGCCCTGCCAACGTTGAGTAAGGCAATTGTTGGTGTGGGAACAGCAGCCAGCGTTGCTGTAGGCACAGGTGCGCGAGGGTTGGGTGCGTTTGGGCTGGCTTTGTCTGCTGCTGCTGCTGCGGCTTATACCATGTATCAAGCTGTGACCGTATTAATAGCAAAGCAAGGAGAAGCGGCAGCAACTACGCAATCTATAACCGATGCGATGAAGCAATCCCAGGTTGCCATTGATAAAGGAGTTGTTGGCATTGTAGCATTAAGGAGTGCGTATATAGATGGCGAGACCACACTGGATGAATTTCTGCGTGATATGTCTTTTCTGACCATTGCTCATCAGCAGGCTCATCCAGAAATGTGGAAGGTGGTGGCGGCACAAGTAGCTATTAAAGAAAAGATTGATTACACGCGTCCCACTTTACAACAGCAGATTCGTGATACAGAATTAGAAATTAAAGGGATGCGCACCTTAGGCGTTGAGGCAGAGCTGGTATGGAAGGCAGAGGATAAACTGGCTGATCTGAAGAAAAAATTAAAGGATGAAACAGATAAAGCAGCAAAAGCCATTGAAGATGCAGAAAAGAAATTAAAGGCTTTTGAGAAACAAGTAGCCAGTACTAAAGTGGAATTGGGCAAGTACATTGAGCAACAGTTTAAGTGGGTCGATAAGTTGCAATTGGAAATTCCAGAAAGTGTTAAACAAACAGAAGAGCTGGAAGCGGCTTTTAAAACTCTTGGAGTTACTAGTGGATTGGCTTTTGCGGATACAGCTGAGGCTGCTAAGGAAGCTTATGCCACTATTCTTTTTGATGCTCGCAGCACCACTGATCAGATTGATAAGGCCTGGGTCAAGATGGTTGAAGCCCAGATCGCTGCGGGTGAAGATTTGGATTCAGAGACCATGGTAATTTACCGTGGCATGACGGATAAGATTGAAAAAGAAACAAAGAAAATTTCAGATGTTTGGAGCAAGCAAGTAAGCACAATTATCACAGATTTAAGTAGTGGGCTGGCTGATGCTATTTTATCTTTTGGTGGTTTCGCCGAAAGTCTGAAGAAGATCTTCACAGGTCTTGGAAAGAGTATTCTTCGCATTATGTTGGAAGATACACTTGGAAAAATGGTGAAGAGCTTTATGGAAAAGTTGCCCAGTTGGGTTGCTCCTGTGGCTGTGGGTGTTGGTATTGTGGTTGGTGCTTTGATTGGGCATTTTACTCGTCGTGGGAAAGAGAAGGAAACAGCTACGGGTGCTGTGGAGGAGATGAGCAGCAAGATTTGGAATGATATTATACCAGCTGCTCGGGCGGGCAAGATTAGTGTAGATGAAGCCAGAGTGGCCATTAATCAATTGTGGGCAGATTATGAGAAATTTCTAAATGATAATTTGAAAGATCAAACAGTTATTACGCGCAGCATTGAATCACAGAAAATGATTCTGCTTGATACAAAGGTTGTTTTAGATGAGCTGGAAATAAAGCAGAGCAAGGTGAGCGGGCTGACCACACAATTGGAAACGGACACCAATAGTTTAAAAAATATGATGGATACCCTGTTGGCAACAGGTCAAGGCTCTGATTCGTTGACGCCGATATTTGAAAAATGGGGAGGTAGTCTGGAAGCATTGAATGCAGCTACTCAGTTGCCTGGGCTGCGTGCTATGAGCGGAATGATTGGTGAATGGCAAGACGCCATTGGCCAGTTCCTGCCAGTCCAACAAAGTCTTATTGAAGCCTTCCTGGCCACAGGTGTGGTTAGTGCTGACATGGCTGCTAAGATTGCTGAGGCGGGTGGTAATTTGGAGGCATTTGAAAGATTTGGTGCAATTCAGAAAAGCATCATAAACCTTGATGCGATAATGGCTAGTGGTGATCTTAGCGCATTGGATCCTAATATGATGGGGCGGTTTGGTATGTCGGCCCAGGGTGGCCAGTTGTCTGCCTTGTTGGCAGCTTATGGTAACCAAGAAGCTATGGATCTTTGGAATCAGGGCAAGGTACAGGCTGCTATGGAAATTGTAATGGCAGCTATGAAAACTGCTAGATCAGAGGCAGCATCGGCATTGGCGGTTGAGCTACAAATTATGCAGGATGCCACTACGGCAGCCATTAAAACAATTACAGACGACTTAAAGGTTGCTTTTGATACGGCTATTGCGGCAATGGTTGCTGCTTTTGATGCCAGTATAGCAGCACTGCAAACAGTTGTCACTCCGCCAGTTACTCCAAATGGTGAAGAAGAGACAAGTGCTTGGGGTGTGAGACCTAAAGGTTATCCGGAAAATCTGCCTTGGCCGCCAGCAGGTGCTCAATCTGGTGGTTTCTTTGAAAGACCACAGTTGGCCCGACTCCATGCTATGGAGTATGTGATTCCTGCGGATATGCTGCGTGGCATGATGACGGGCGCAGCAGGTGGTGGCTTGGGTGGGCGCGTGGGCGGTGGTCGTTTGCAAAATTTAACAGTACAATTTTATGGACAGCGAAGTACTTGGGATGAAATTCAACAATTGGAGCGTCTACAATACAGGCTTGCGATGCAAGGGGCACTGTGATGAATATTGTGTGGCGTAACGCAGCAGGTGAAGAGCTTGAGCTGGCACAGAAAAATGATGCTACTTATTTAATGTTAGATAGCAGCGTTTTTGGTCCAGCGGAATATCAGTTGCAGGTACAGCAAGCACCTACTCAACATGGGCAGACGCAACTGGGTTTGCAATTGAATCCTCGCACAGTACGGTGTAGCGTAGTGGTTCGTTCAAACAGCCATCAACAATTAATGTTTGATCGTGCTAAGTTGTTAAGCATGTTTTCGCCGTTGACAACTGGAGATTCACCAAACGCAGGGATACTGAAGATTGAAGATGATGATCGTTATTATGAACTACAGCGAGTAACACCGCAGGGTGTGGAGTTGGGTGTGGGGCGTGGCAATGCGGGTGCTTTATTCCAACGGGCGCAGGTGTTCTTTCGCGTGGATGACCCGTTTGTCTATGCTGCTGGGACAGTGAGTCAAGCGATCAATAATGGCAGTGATACTACGGTGGGGAATGTGGGCAATGTGTTTGCTTGTCCTACTTTTGTTTTGACTGGCGCAGGCACTACGTTTATCTTTGCTAATGAAACTAGTTTGGAAACAATTACCCTGACCAGCTGCAGTACAGTGGCTGGCGAAATGCTGACCGTCATTACTGATTTTGGTATTCGTAGCATCGTTCACAAAGTGGTTGGCACTGGAGTTGAGACAAATTGGTATGAGCATATGACAGCTGCCAGTCGCTGGATTAAGTTGTTGGTAGGCAGTAATACATTGCATTGCAGTTGGACGGGCGCAGGTACTTGTGTGGTCAATTTTAGACCTAGATACATAGGGATTTAAGCGCATGACGATGACAATAAAATTAATTGATTTGTCCACTTATCTTCCTGTAATGGACTTGGAGGATTGTGAATTTTTTCGTTACAGGAAACAGTGGCGCGATCGCGGCGAGTTTGAATTGAGCACAGCTTTGAACACAACCACTGGTTCTAGGTTGGCAGAGCTGGGTGTGCTGGATGCAAATGGCGCTTTTGCTTTGTTGGTTTATCGTTCTAATGTGGTGGATTTCTGTGGGTTGATTTTGCAGACGCGCATGCTCAATTATCAAACGCGCACCGTACAGTTGGTAGGTCCAAGTTTGGCAGGCATTTTCAGTAGCCGTTTAATTGTACCTAATAGTGGGCAGGATTATGTCAGCATAACTGGAAATGCAGAGGCGGTGTTGAAGGCTTTGGTGGCATTGGCTTGTATAACTCCAAACGTTAGTGGCATTACTGGCTTTGATACAGGAAGGGTGATTCCTGGCCTGACTTGTGTGGCTAGTAGTGGGCGCGGAGGAACAGTTGAGTATCAGGGAAACTTTACCCGTTTGCTGGATAGTTTGGTGGAGGTGGCACAGGCGGGCAATCTAGGTTTTTTTGCTACGCTGGTACTTTCAGGCGGGATAACTTTTGATGTTTCTGTAGGCACAGATCGTAGTGGTATTGTGTTGGGTGTGGATCGCGGCAACTTGGAACAATTTAATTTTACTCGTGATAATGCCAACTATATTAGCCATGTTTTGGCAGCGGGCGCGGGTGATCAGAGTAATCGATTGCTGACAATGACGGCAATAGCCGCGCCTCCTAGCGGTATTCTGCGTCGTGAGGCTTTTGCGGATTCGCGGGATTTAACTACAGCTGCGCAGTTGGCCAGCAGAGGTGCTGCTTATCTGGCTGATTTGGGGCAGGAACAAACTGTTAACATTAATTTGTTGGATGCGCAGGTAAGTCGCTATGGTGTGGATTTTGCAGTTGGTGATACTGTGACTGTGGCAGATTTGGATTTTGATATTAGTTCTGCATTACGCATCTATGAGGCAGAGGTACGGCTGGATCGCCAGAGCGGAGAAAAAGTCAGCCTGATGCTGGGTCGGCCCATTCAACGGTTTGATAATTTTATTCAACGTATTGTTGTCCCCAGCACCAGTCGTACCATAGGTGTTAAGGATTTGGATGATATCCCTGATGGTGATGAGTCAGTGCGGTTAACACAAGCAGCACGAGATGCTTATTTTCGCAGCATGCCTTCCAATGGGACTAATTTATTGCCAAATGCTGGTTTTGAACAGGATGCTGATTTTTGGCGTGGCAGTGGTGGTGGCACTTCTGTAGTGTTGACAGATGCGTCAAAGGCGCATTATGGGAACAAGTACACGCTAATCACTCGGGTCACTAGCGCCACTGGGATTGAGGCGGCTGATGATGCTGGTAGTTTGCGGTATTACTTTGTTAATCCTGCTGAAAACTATTCTTGCAGTTGCTTTTATTATTTGGAAGTAGCGGGCAGCGTTACGCTTTATTTGGATTGGTTGGATAAGGATAAATCTTTGGTCAGTACAGAAACTTTGGTTGGCAGTGTGTTGACTACTTGGACATGGCTTTATATGCCGAGCAAGACTGTGCCTGCCGCAGCACAATATGTTAAGATAAGTATTTATGTGGCAGGGGTAGGCGCCATTGCCCGTGTAGATGATGTTCGGTTTATGCGTATCAGGGATTTAGACACAGAGATCAATGATGGGGTGTCTAATGTTAAGCTGCGCAAAACTGCACGTGATCAGTATTTTGCTGGTATGCCCGCGCACGGAACTAATCTTTGTGCCAATGGTGGTTTTGAATCTGGAATAAATTTTTGGGACATGAACTATGGTTCTTCAATTATAACAGATGCAGCTAAGGCGCATAGTGGCAACAAGTATTGCCAGTTGGCTTCAGCTATTAGTGTTGGGTCGATGAATTTTTTTGCTGATGAGAACGGTCTTGCTCGCTATTTTGAAACTTTGCCTGGGGATAAGCTTACAATATCTGCCTATTTCTATTTGGAAACAGCATCCAGCTATGGGTATGTGTGTATTGCTTGGTATGACAAAGACAAAGTGATCATGACAGGAACTAATGCGTATACGACAACGGTTGGTTCTTGGGTACAGGTTAGCCTGTCTGCAACCATCCCTGCCAGTGCTTGTTATGCTCGCCTATATATCTATGCTATTAATGCTGCTTCTGCTCACACTACAAGAGTAGATGATGTTATTATGACTTTTGTGGAAAATACAGCTTATGCCCGCCCAACACCTAATGAACGGACAGGTGGTGGGCGTGGGTATTCGGCTTTGAATTCTGGGTTTCTATTGACCAGCGGAACAACGAACCGCACGGTAGGCAATCTTGAATCGGCAGTTGATACTGCTGGACGGGCAATGAATCTTAATCTGGCATCGGTAAACAACGGTAATCAAGATGATATCCCGGATGGTTCTACTTATAGGCTGGTCAGTACCAATCAGCGGGACGGTGGTGGGCGTGGGTATTCGGCTTTGAATACTAGTAATAAATTGACGACAGGTACGACAAATAGAACTGTTTCTAATATAGAAGCTGTAGTTACAACTGGGGGTATTGTACATTATGATGCAATGGGTGCGGCTAGTTTAGGACAGAGAGCTGCTAAGGGAAGTCGTGTTGTATTTACTAAAAGCACTTCCTTCACTTCTGAAATTCATGCTGGGTATTGTAAGAATAATACAGCTGGTTCGTTATCATTTAGGATTTATTATTCAACAAATCAATATGCCACAATACAAGTGATGCTCGGTGGAGCACAGCAAGGGTCTGATATATCTCCAGATACGAATAGCGAAATTGATGTCTCTGTTGGTGGTGGTGTAACCTCTGCCGTTGGTATAAAAATAAAATCAAGTGGAAGTAGCAGTGAAGCTATTGCATTCATATCTTGTTTTGGTTATGGTGTGCATGTAGCTACAGCTTAATAAGAAAGGAGGCATAGGAATGGGCATTAGTGTTGTCGAGGTGAATGTAGGCACAGTGCAAGACCCGGAAATTGTGGAGGTGGAAATTTATGAATGTGATTGTCAATGCCACAAGGCAGTTCCGGAAGTTCGTCGCATCAATGCAGCCAAAGAACCTTTTTTGCTTCGGCAAATTGGGGAAGAGTTGGTTTACCCTAGCGGCTACAGGGACTGTGTTCATGTGCCTAACCACAGGCTTGATGATCGCGGGAAACGTCGGGTGTTCTGCATTGATTGTGCTATGAATGAAGATACAAAGCATATCCCACACCTTCAGCAGGATGAAAAGGGAAACGTTTTGGATGGTATTAATCGGCGTTGGGACAAGGAACAGTTTTCAGTTCGGTGCCCGTTGCTGCGTGATAAGGTCCAGGAGCAGGATGCCAAGATTCGTCCTGAGAGATACTTGACTCCTTTCCCGCCTTTAGTTGAACGCCGCAGCGCTAAACCTATTGAGCAGCCATTGGAGCCACGTTAATGAGCGAACATGAAAAATCTATTGCTGAGTGTGAGGGTAAAGGTGGATATCCAGAGTGTATTGGG